>ERZ791641.340-NODE-340-length-48902-cov-3.971994_pt1 | contig 48902 bp, 53 predicted proteins | sample MGYA00510055_ERZ791641 | MGnify/ENA primary metagenome ERZ791641 (study PRJEB30046, sample SAMN00715226) | human gut metagenome | study: EMG produced TPA metagenomics assembly of the A metagenome-wide association study of gut microbiota in type 2... | reverse complement strand
ATTATGTGATTACACTTCTTGTTATTGCACTTATAGCGATTGTAATGTTTATATGCATGATGTAAGTAAGTTCCCTTACCGCATCTAGGACATTTAGGATTATTAAGTTTAGGACGTCCGTCACCGTCGCCTATGGCGAATTGGCGTTTACACTGCTTACATTGATACTTTTGTTTAGCCTGCTTATTCATACCAAACTTATATAGTTTATCAGAATTACAGCGTGGGCATTTTATATTAGTTTTGCTCATTGTTCTTCTCTCCTTTTCAAAGGGGGTATTATTTAGTCTCGCAAACTTATTGTATTTCCTTAGGTTGAGAAGAGCAATGTTCATATAACTTAACAGATCGATTTTTATAATGGGGAGAAATATATGAATATATTAGTAATTGGGAATGGATTTGATTTGACACATGGATTACCAACAAAATATTGGGATTTTTTGATGTTTATTAAATGTATTAAAGAGCATGATTCTTTATATGAAATAGAAAAAACTAGTGAATTTGAAAATTTAAATAATGAAATAAAAAACTTAATTTATAACCAAGCATATCGTACTTCTGACAATGATAATGAATTATTAGAGTTTATAAAATTAATTGAAAATAATGTATGGATTAATTATTTTATTAATAAAATTCAAGATAAAGATAAAAATAAAGGCTGGATTGATTTTGAACTTGAAATTTCACAAGTTATCAAAAGTTTAGACTATTTACAAAATTATAATAAAAGATGTTTTAAAAATCCAAGTAATAGTAAGCTAGAGGATACAGAATTATATGAAGAAGCGTGGGAATTTTTAGAAAAAATGAAAAATAAAAATATAATAGATAATGATAGTAAACTTAACGGTGATGAATTTTATGATAATACGGCTAAGCAGATTATAGATGAGCTTAATAATCAATTAAATAATCTTATTAGATGTTTAGAAATATATCTTGAAGAATTTGTAGGAAAGATTAAGATAAACTATACATCACCAGATATATTTGATATTAGTCAGATGGATAAAGGAATAGATAAAGTTCTTAGTTTTAATTATACTAAGACTTATGAAAATGAATATGATTTAACTAAAGGAAGGGTTAAATATGATTATATTCATGGTAAGGCATATGCTAAAAGAAAGAAAGAAGAAAATAATATGGTATTGGGTATTGATGAATATTTAGAAAATGATAAAAAGGATAAGGAATTAGACTTTATTCAATTCAAAAAGTATTTTCAAAGAATATATAAAAAAACTGGTTGTGAATATAGAAAGTGGATTGAAGAAATAAAAAATGAGTATGATGAATTTCAGAGGACGCAGAGTTTGTATGAAGACTTAAAGAATTTAGATGATGGTGTAGATAATATGAGTCTTGGTGCAAAAGATATATTGGAAAATAAGGGAGAAGAGCATAATATATATATATTCGGACATTCATTAGATGTTACAGATAAGGATATTTTAAAGGAATTAATAATGCTACCAAGAACCACAACTACTATTTATTATTATAATGATGAAGCATATAAACAATATATCGTTAATTTAGTTAAATTAATTGGACAAGATGAATTAACTGATAGAGTTCATGGTCTTAATCCTAAAATAAATTTTAAGAAGCAAAGATAGTTTTAAATATAAATTATAGATTTAGAGAAGTTAAATAACTTCTCTTTTTTTAACTACTTATATGCAACCGCTGGTTGCTGCTGGGAGTGGAGGAGTTGATATAATTGTTAAATTCCAAATGTAGAAAGTGTGGTACATTAATTCTTTACAGAACTACTTATTGCGATACTTGTAAGGGTATCAAAGAGAGAGAAAGAAAAGATAGATATAATAAATATAATAGAGAAGATGAAATAAGAAAGTTAAGGCATACAACAAAATGGAGAAAGTTAAGATTAGAGATATTAGAGAAAACAAATGGTTTATGTTATTGCTGCTATATAAAAGGTAAATATATTCCAGCAGACCATGTGCATCATATAACCCCAGCTAATATTAATATAAGTATGTTCTTTGATAGGGATAACCTAGTTCCATTATGTAGCACCCACCATGAATTTATACATACCCATAAGATAGAAAGTATGGCCATATTTAAAAGGTATATAGACACTTTAAAGTAGTATATGTGTTTATAAATAATATGTGCTTAGAATTGAAGTAAAAGGTATATAAAGCAATGTTAAATATGAATTTGAATATGTTATATATAAATATAACATATTCAAATAGATACTTTATAAGTAAATAAAACCTATAAGAAATAAAGTTAGAGTTATTAAAGTAACAATAAATATTTTCTTGTAGGTTTAATTTTATCTATAAGATATTTTATTAATACCATATACATTAAATTAGATTGATACATTTATTATCTTAATTAATAACTAATCAAACAGTATTAGAAGTAAAAAGGAAATAAAATTGATTAAAAAGTTGAAAAATAATTGATTTTTGAAAGAAAAATAATGAAAAATTAATAAAATTAGAAAAAATTTTAGGGAAATGGGTAGGGGGTATACCTGGATTATTATTTTTTTAGGGGAAATTAACCCCAGGGGAAAAAAATCGTGAAAAAATATTGCCCCAATCAGCTTTTTTAGTTCAAAATTGGTGAAAATATTGTAAATTATATGAACTTATATAAATTGTTTAGAAAGGATTTGATAAATATATGGCTAAACCAAGAGTTCCAATGGAGATGCAAAGTAAAAAGGTTTCAAAGGAAGAAAGAGAAGCTAGAATTGCAGCAGAAAGAGCATTAGTTGGTGAAAGAGATTTGTTAGAGAAACCGCCAAAGTATTTAAGTAAAGAAGAAAAGAAAATCTATAAAGAGTTATTAAAACCTTTATTGCATATTGAAAGTTTAGGTAATTCAGATAGAGAAATATTTGCTATTATGGCAAGTGCCAAATATAAAATGGTGCTATGTGAAAAAGAGATAGAACAATATGGATTATTAATTGATGAAGTTGATAGATTTGGAAATATAAAAAGACTTCCAAACCCGGCAATTAGAATTTATAAAGATTATGAAACAATATTTAATAAAAATTCTTCACAAATAGGGTTATCAGCATCAGCAAGAACAAAGTTAGTTCAAATTAAAAATGAAAAAGAAAGTGAAGAAGAATTAAACGAAATTCTTGGAGCATTAAGAGGTTAAGAAGCTACTCAAATTTAATTTTGGGTAGCTTTTTTGTTACCCAAAATTAAAGGAAGGAGCGGTTTAATGTTTGACAAAAGAGTTTATGATTTACCAGTTTATAAATATATGCAAGATGTTACAACTGGTAGGGTTATTGCTTGTAAAGAATTAATAATATTATGTAAAAAGTTATTAAATGATATAGAAAAATCTAAAGATGAAAACTATCCTTTTTATTTTGATGTAAGTAAATCTATTGCTATTGATGGATTTATTAAGCAGCTTAAATTTACAGAAGGTAGAAAGATTGGACAAGCAATTAAACTAGCAAGATTTCAAGATTTTATTGTTAAATCAATATTTTGTTGGAGAGAAAAAGAAAACTCAAACATAGTAAGATTTAATGATTGCTTAATATTATTACCAAGAAAGCAAGGTAAATCTTTTATATGTGCGATTTTAGGTATAGTTGCAATGATGATAGAAGCAAATGCAGAAGTTGCCAATGGAGCAGTTGCATTATCACAAGCTAAAATTATTGTTACCCAGGCACAAAGATTAATTAGAAGTAATGCAAAATTAGCAAAACATTTTAAAATTTATAAATCTTATATTGAATTTGTTGGAAGTACCTTTAAACCAGTTTCATCAAATGCACTTGATGGAGCAAATTATAATGTTGTTTTATTAGATGAAAGTAATGCAACTTCGAGAGAATTAATGGAAAGTATGACTTCTGGATTTGCACAAAGAGCCAGTTATCAATCATATTATTTAACAACTGAATATTCAGTAAGTCAAAAAACTGGTTGGTTTGATGAATTAAAAGAAACTGGAGTTAAAGCAATTCAAGGGATAATTGATAACGAAAGAATACTACCAATTATTTATAAACTTGATAATGCAGAAGAAGTTCATAACCCAGATAATTGGATTAAAGCAAATCCAATCATTGAAGAAATTGGTGATAAATTTTGGCGTGATAGTTATGCCAAAGCCAAAGAAGTACCTTCATTGATGAAAAACTTTTTAATTAAAAATATGAATGTGCCACAAGCTGCAAATGATGAAGATACATATTTAGATATGGATAAATGGAAAAAGTGTAGTGTAGATGAAATTAATTGGAAAGGTAAAGAAGTTTATATTGGTGTTGACTTATCAAAAACAACGGATTTAACTTCGGTTTCAATAGTTTCAAAAGATAATAATGGTGAAATATTAGTTAATTCACACGCTTTTTTACCAGAAGAAACTTTAACTAATGGTAAAAGAAGAGAAAAAATTGATTATAGGTTAATGGAGCAGTTGGGTTATTGTACTATTACTGATGGCGGAATTGTTAATTATGATGTTATAGAAGAGTATATTAGAAGCTTAGAAAATAAATATGGCTTTATTATTAAAGGTGTATGTTTTGACCCCTATAACGGTTTATCAATGATGGCTTCATTAGCTAAAGATTATAATGTTATAGAAATTAAACAATATACTGGAACATTATCACCAGCAACAAAAGATTTTAGAGAAAAAGTTTATACTGAAAAAGTTAAATATGAAAAAAATATGTTGCTTGATTGGTGTGTATCTAATGCAATTACTTTAGAAGATAGTAATGGTAATGAAAAGTTAGATAAAAAGAAAAGTAAAAATAGAATAGATATGATTGCTGCGGTAATATTCGCATATGTTGAAGCAATGAAAGAACAAGAAATATTTGATATAGATAGTTTCTTTGTTCTATAAGAGGTTACTTAATTAAATTTAAGTAGCTTCTTTTTTATATAAATAATCAAAAGAAAAGGAGTAGAATAACATGGGTTTTCTAGGAAAATTATTTAGTGGAGAAACTAATGAAGTTAATGTTGAATTAGAAAATAGTGGCGTTGTTACAACACAAGCATTTAATGGTTATGGTAAGCAAAATAGAGCAGTAGCAGAAAAAATAAGTGCTTTAACTGCTGGTGTTGGGTTAATAGCTGATAGCATTGCATCTTTACCAGTTTATAAATATAAAATTAATTCAGATGGTTCAAAAACTAAAGTGAAGGTTGTGGAAAATTATTTATTAAATAGTAATATGAATGATTATACAAATGCCTACAATGGAAAAAATTTATTTATTAAAGATGCTATATTTAGTGGAAATGGTTATATTTTAATTGAAAGAGATGAAATGTTTAAAGTTAAAAAATTAATACCATTAGAAAATAATCAAGTTCAATTATTAACTAATGATATGGGTAAAACTTATTATTACCAAATTACCCTTAATGGTAAAACTTATAGAAAAGAATATTATGAAATAATTAATTTATGTAACAATTCAAGAAATGGAATTATTGGACAAGGAATATTAAGTTATGGGTGTGAAGTTTTAGGTATTGCGAACTCACAAAATAAATTCCAGGGTTCAACCTTAGAAAATGGAGCATATGCAAAGGGAATTTTATATGTTGATGGAAATACCAATGCAGAGCAAAGAAACGATATAGGAAATAAAATTAAATCATTCTTTAGTAAAGGAAATTCGGGAAGATTATTAGTATTACCTAATTCATCAAAATATGAAGGTATTTCTTTATCTCCAAGTGATTTAGATTTATTAAAATCACAAGAATTTACAATACAAGAAATAGCAAGATTATTAAAGATAAGACCAGAATTATTAGGTGCTTCAATAGGTTCTGGTAATTATAAGAATCTAGAAGAAAGTAATTTACAATTCTTAACTTATACTTTACAACCTTACTTAGCAAATATTGAAGCAACACTTAATCATTATTTATTAACAGAAGCAGAAAAAATAAGTGGTGAATATTGTTATTGTTTTGATTTACAAAAACTATTGAGAACAGATATACAAACACAAGCAGACGTATTGGATAAATTTATTTCTGGTGGAGTTATGACAATAAAAGAAGCTAGAGATGCTTTAGATTTACCATATATTGAAGGAACAGATATATTAATGTTAAGTAAATTTAATTCAACAATTAAAGAAGGTAAAATTATAAATATTCAAAGCATGAAAAGCGAAGGAAATATTGAACAACAAGAATAATAAATAATCAAATAAATATATACCTGGAGGCAAATAAAATGAAAGGAAATAAAAGTGATGATGTAGTTTTATCTGTATCTGCTTTAGATAGATTTTCAGATGAAATAATGAGTAAATATATTTATTCATCAAAAAGAATTACAAAAGAAAATAATAAAAAAGAAGAAGCTGCTAAATAAAGTGGCTTCTTTTTTAGTTTATGAAAGGAGTTACTTATGATTAATAACTTAGAAGTTAGAGAAAACAATGGTACTTTTAAAATTGGTGGCTACATAAATTCAGTTGAAAGAAATTCTAATATTCTTCGAGATAAAGAAGGAAGGTCTTTTATTGAAATAGTTAAAGCTGGAGTATTTAAAGAAGCTTTAGATGAAGCAAAAAAAGAAAATAGAGATATACCATTAATGTATAGACACAAAGAGATAATTACAAAAAATGTTTCTTTAAAAGAAGATGCTATTGGTTTAAGATTTGAAGCCGAAGTTAATGAAGAAATTTATAACATGGTGAAAGAAGAAAATTTACAATGTTCTTTTGGATTTACAAAAGTTAAAGATAGTATAAAAAATATTACTCAAAATCTATATCAAAGAACTTTAGAGAAGATTAAATTATTTGAAGTTACAATTACACCAAATCCAGCTTATAACGGAAGTTTAGTTGAATGTAGAGAAGGAGAAAATTTTATGAGATTAGAAGAATTATTAAAATTAAGAGAAGAATTAGATGTAGAAATTGAAAGGTTAACTAATTTAGAAAAGGTAGTAGAGAAACCAGAAGAAGTAGTTGAAGAAGTGGTTGAAGTTAAAGAGCAAGAAGAAAAAGTTGATGAAACTGGAGAAGAAGTAATTAAAGAAGAAGCTATACAAAAAGATTTAGAAAGAATGAAAAGATATTTTGAGTATTTAAAATTAAAATAATAAAAGTATGCACCCGCTGGGTGCTGCTGGGTATGAGGAAAAAACGAAAACCGTTATATATTTGAAAATAATTTATGCTTTTTTAGGCTATTTATATTTATTTAAAGCTAATTGCACCCGCTGGGTGCTACTGGGATTGAGAAATAAAATTTAAAAGTGAACTATTTGCCAAAATAATTAATTTATAGAGTTACCAATTTAACTATTGGTAACTTTATTAAGTTAATTATATATATTTCCCATAGATACATTAAGTTAATCTATAAAAACGGTTTGTGTATTTCCGTTACTAATGAGTATAGGGTTTTAGTTAGGTAAAATAATTTTTTCATTAAAGTTTTCTCCAAAGTTAAACCAGGAATATTAATTTATTCATGATTTTTTATATTGAATTTTTGTAAGCACCAATTTAAGTTTTGGTGCTTTTTATATACATAAAATTCGAAAGGAATTGATTTTTGTAATGAGATTAAAAGAACTACAAGAAAAAAGAGTTTCTTTAATAGCTGTAATGGAAGAAGTCATTGAAGTTAGAGAAGGGCAAGAAGTAGATACTAATAAATTTGATGAACTTAAAGCAGAAATTGAAAAAGTTGATGCTGAAATTAGGCAATTAGATTTAGAAGCAATTAAAGAAATTAAAACAAACAAAAGAGAAATGAAAGGAAATGATAACATGGAAATTAGAGAAATGTTAGTAAATGGACAAGAAGTTGAAGTTAGAAATGGAGAAATATCTAACGCTAATATCGGGGTAGAAAGAACTGAATTTTTACCAGGAATAGTTGATAAAGTTGCTGAAATATCACCACTATTTGATAGAGCAAACAAAATAAACACTTCATCAACATCAGCAATAACAGTACAAGGAACTAAATTACCAAAGTTCGTTAAAACTGCTGAATTAGCTGAATACACAAAGGCACAAGCTACTTTTGAAGAAAAGGTTTTAAAGGCTGAAAAATATGCTTTAGCAGTAGTTGTATCAGAAGAATGTTTAGAAGATGCTGGTTTCGACCTTGAAGGACAAATTGAAACTCAATTAGTTGAAGGTTTAGGTGAAACTTTAAATGAACTAGCAGTTCAAAAATTAGAAGGTGCAGAAGGAGCAAAGAAAGTTGAAGTTGCTTTAACTGCTGATGGTTTAATGGATATGTATTATGCTTTACCAGTTGGATATAGAGCGGGTGCAGTATTTGTTATTTCTCCAGATATGGAAAGAGAGATTGCAAAATTAAAAGATACTAATGGACAACCATTAATGATTAGAAGCTTCACAGATAGACCAGTTTACACTATCTTAGGTTGTGAAGTTATAGTTGATAAAAATGTAACTAAGCCTATGTTTGTTAACTTAGGAAAAGCTTTAGTTGCTGGATTAAGAAGAGTAATGAACATAAAGAGAAATGATAGTATTGGTTTCTTATCTGGTTCAGTTGCATTTAGAGCAGACATAAGATTAGATATGGTAACTACAATAGAAGAAGCTATTGTTATTGGTTCTGTTGCTGGAAGAGCAAGAGCATCTAAATAATTTAGAGGGGAATTTCCCCTCTTTTTTATATTCCTATAAAGGAGTGATTTAAAGTAATGAATGATAAAAAAATTAAAGATATGACTTTAGAATTTGTAAAGAATTATCTAAGAATAGAGGAAGATTTTATTGAAGATGATGCTGAAATTACTTTATATATGAGTGCATCAGCAGCTTATTTAATGAAAAAATGCAAAATGAATAATGAAGCTTTTAATAACTCCACTATATTAGTAATACCTTTTTTAATGCTAATTTCTGAATTTTATTCAACTAAATCAGTTAATATACAAGCAAATTCAAAGGTTAATCCAATCTTAGATAGATTTATTGCCATTGAAGCACCTTTATTTTAAGGCGGTGGAATTGTGGTCAATATAGGAGAATTAAGAGAAGTAATTAAAATTCAATCACCAGAAATAATTATTGATGATTTTACTGGTATTGAAAAAGAAGTTTATGTTGATAAATATTCTTTAAGATGTAAAAGAAAAACTATTTCATCTAAAGAGTTTTATGAAAATTCATCTAATAACTTTGAAGTAACTGATAGATTTATTTGTAGATGTAGAGCAATAGAATTATCAGATATTATTTTATATAAAAATCTAAAATATGATATTAAACATATTCATCAAGTAAATAGTGATTTTATTGAAATAACTGCTATTAGGAGAATGAAATAATGAGTGTTGAATTTGATTTTAGTGCTTTAACCAAAAAAGTATCAGAGTTAGAAAATAAGATGAAAAATAAAATTACTAAAGAAGCTTTAAATGCTGGAGCAGATGAAGTTTTAGAAGTTCAAAAAAAGTTAGTTCCAGTTGATACTGGAGCAACTCAAAAAGCATTAAACAAATCTAAATTAAAAACTAAAAAAGGTACTAAAAAAATTGATATTGGTTTAAATTCAGATGTTGAAAAAGAAATAATTCTTAGGGGTTATTACAACAATTATGGAGCAAGGGGAAAGGGTGGAACGTATTGGATTAATGAAAGTTTCAACCAATCTAAAGATGCTGCGGTTAAATCAATGGCAAAAGTTATAAAGGAGGAATTGGTTTAATGATTATTAATAAAAAGATTATTGAAATATTTAAACCTTTAAAAATTCCTTGTGTTTTTATGGAATATAACGGACAAGCCGAAAGGTATTTGGTTTTTTCAACTACAAATCAAGCAAATAGTGAATTTGCTGATGATAATGCTATGGCTGAAAAAATTAATGTTGGTTTAAATTATTTCTATAAGAAACCAGAAGATATGATGTTAATTGAAGAAATTAATAAGGTTCTAAAAGATAATAATTTCTCGATTGCATCACAAAGAGATATTCATAAAAATGGGACTGATTTTTATAATCGTTCTTTTTATCTCGAATATAAAAACAATTTTGAAATATAGAGCAGAAGCATCAAGTTAAATTACTTGGTGTTTTTTTATTATAAAAAATTAATTAGGAAAGGAAATGATATTTATGTCAAAGATAGGACAAATTTCATTAAAAGATATTCATGTAGGTGTATTCGCTGGAGAAGGAGAAGCTTATGAAAATGTAACTCAAATTCCTGGTGCATTATCTGCAAAAATTACAGTTAAAGAAGGAAGCACAACTTTCTATTCAGATGATATTGCTGCTGAAACTGTAAATACATTAGAAAGTGTTGAAATTGAAATAGAAACACAAGGTTTATCACTTGAAGAAAGAGCGTTATTATTAGGAGAAACAGTTGTTAAAGGTGCAATTGCTGCATCTGTTAATGATATGGCAGCTAGACCATATATAGGATTAGCTTTTAGAAGTCAAAAGTCTAATGGTGAATGGAGATACTGTTCAATACCTAAAATTAAGTTTACACCAGTTGAAGAAGATTATGCTACAAAGGGTGAAAAGGTTGAAATGCAATCAACAAAATTAACTGGTATTGCATTACCTTTAGAAACTTCTGGAGTATATAAAGTTACTGCTGATAGTGATGCAGTAGGAATAGATAAGAATTGGTTAAACACTTTCTTAACTACTATTCCACAAACAACTTCATCAGAAGCTTAATAGTTGGTTTATCAAGAATAGAAAATGAATTTCTATTCTTTTTTAAGCTAATTAATAATCTAGCTAATAAAAAACAAAGGAGAAATTTTAGAATGAAGATAGCAAAAATTAATGAAAAAGAATATTGTTTACGTTTTAATATAGGTTCATTAAGAAGAACCGCAAAAAGATTAGGATTAACAACACCGCAAATATTTGAAAAATTAACTGAAAATGATATGGACGTTGTTGTTGAACTTTTATATCAATGTATTATTAATACTCATAAAGATTTTGATATTGAAATATTAGATGAATTGTCTATATCAGAATTTAATGAAGTTGTTGTTATATTAGCAGAAGTTATATCAGAAGGTATGCCAGAAGCCGATAAAAAAACAATGAAGAAGAAGAAATAAACAACAATAATAATTCTGATTGGGATTATCCATTTATGGAATATGTTCATTATACATTATTGAATAGAAGTGATGATTTTTATTCAGTAACTCCAAAAACTTGGTTTGAACAATGGGCAATTTATCGTAAAGTAAATGGATTAGAAGAACAAGAAGAAAAATCTGCTCCAAAAGTATTTATTGATGATGTACTTTAAGAGTTATGAAAGAAAGGATAGTAGATAGTAGATAATTAACTACTATTTATTATCCTTTCTTTTTTATATAAAATTTTAGAAAGGAAATGATATATATGTCGCAAGAAAGTGTTGCAGAGTTATTGGTATCACTTGGTTTGGATACAAAAGATTTTGATAGTAGTTTAGCAAATGTAAATAAATCAACTAAACAAATGGAAACATCATTTAACCAGGTGAAAAAGGCTTTACAGTTATCTGAAAAAACACAAGAAGATTACAATAAGGCGGTTAAAGCTGGTGAAGAATTAATAAAGCAATACGAAAATAAACTTCAAGCTTTAAATACTTCTTATGATAAATCAAAAGAAAAGGTTGCCGCATTAGTTCAAAGACAAAAGGAATTACCACAAGTTTTAGAAGAAGCTAATTCAAAATTAAAAGAATTAGAAAATACTGTTGGTACTTCATCTGATGAATATAAGCAACAAGAAAAGTTAGTTCAAAATCTAACTAATGAATATAAGAATTTTGATAAGACTTTAAATAATGCAGTAAATCAAAGTAGAAATTTTGAAAATCAGATTAGAGTAACTGAAAATAAATTGTCAGCAGCTAAACAAGAAGTTAATAATTTCAGAAATGGAATTAATGATTTATCTGAAAGTTTTGAAGATGCTGGAGAAAGTAGTTTAGATTTTGCGGAAAAAACTTCTGAAATAGCTGAAAACTTTTCGGAACTTGGTGAAATGGCTGGAGAAGTTGGAGAAGCAATGGTTAAGCCATTTGAAAAATCAGTTTCAAAAGCAAATGAATATAAAGAAGCACTAAATGGATTACAAGCACAATTAGGAGTAACTAATGATGAAATGGAAGGTTTCAAAGAAGTTATTGATGGTGTTTATGGTAATAATTTTGGTGAAGGTTGGGGAGAAGTTGCAGATGTTGTTGGTTTAGTAAATCAACAGTTGGGGTTAACTGGTGATGAATTACAAACTACAACTGAAAAAGCTTTTGCATTATCAGATACTTTTGGATATGATGTTGACGAAAGTATTAGAACCGTTAGTACATTAATGAAACAGTTTGGTATAACTTCTGATGAAGCTTTTGAATTAATGGTACAAGGTTCGCAGAATGGATTAAACTATTCTGATGAAATGATTGATAGTATCATAGAATATTCGGTACATTTTAAAAAGGCTGGTTTAAGTGCCGAAGATATGTTTAATGTATTTAAAAGCGGAGCAGAAGGTGGAGCGTTCAACCTTGATAAAGTTGGAGATGCAGTAAAGGAATTTGGAATAGTAATGATGGAAGCAGATGATGATACTGCTGCTGCATTACAAAATATGGGGTTAAATTCTGATGAAATGTTTGCAAAGTTTTCAGAAGGTGGAGATAGTGCAAAAGAAGCATTTCAAACTATAATTACTAAATTAGGTGAAATTAAAGACCCGATTTTACAAAACCAAATAGGCGTACAATTAATGGGAACAATGTACGAAGATTTGGGAGTTGATGCGGTTGCAGCTTTAGCGAATATTGATGGTAAGATTGATGTTACTAAAGATAAAATGGGTGAACTTAATGCGGTCAAATATGATGATATAGGACAAGTAATAGAGGGCATTAGTAGAATGTTTGATGATGTTGGAAAAACTATCGGAGAAGCATTAATGCCAGTTGTTGAGAATTTGATGCCAGTTATTCAAGAAGTTGTTGATAAGTTTAAAAATTGGGTTGAAAATAACCAAGAATTAGCGGGGAAAATAGTATTAGTGGTTGGAGCAATAGGTGCATTTTTAGCAGTAGTTGCACCAGTTGTAGGAACAATAGCATCATTAGTATTAGGGTTTCTGGCGATTAGTTCAGTAATATCAGCGGTTTCTAGTGCTATTGCGGCTATTGCATCACCAATAGGGTGGGTTATAGCAGCCATTGCAGCTTTCGTGATAATATGGCAAAATGATTGGTTTAATATTAGAGATATTGCTGCACAAGTATTTGATACACTTAAAGAAATATTTGGAGATGTATTTAATGTATTTAAATCTATCTGGGATATATTTAAGGGTATTTTTACTGGAGATTGGAGTTTAGTTTGGGAAGGTGTTAAGAGTTTATTTGTTAACGTATGGGAATTAATTAAAGATATTTTAAAGGGTGCTTTAGATATTTTAATTAACATAATAGTAAATATTGCTTCTTCAATTATGGAAGCTGCATATAACACTTTCATTAAAATTAAAGATGGGTTCTTAAATGCCTGGGAAAATATAAAAGCATGGTTTACACAAGCCAAAGAAGACCCAGTTGAAGCTTTAAAAAGCATAGGAACATCTTTATATAATGCTGGTAAAAGTGTTTTAACTTCCTTCTGGAATGGTTTAAAAGATATATGGTCGGGCGTTTCTTCATGGTGGGAAGAAAAGGTTAATTGGGTTAAAGATAAATTTAGCTGGATAACTGGTAAAGCATCAGAAGCACAAAGTGCAGCAAAATCTATACCAGCACCACAAGCACAAGCAGCAGCATTATTATCAGTACCACAAATTCAAGGTGTAGAAACTAGAGCAAGAGCATACCAAGCTAATACTTTTGCTGGTAAAATGGTACAAAGTAAACAACAAGATAATAGAGAAATGAATGATGTTAAAAACCTATTAGGTGAATTAATTAATATAGTTTCTTCTGGTAAAGTTGTTAAGATTGATAATACTGTTGTATTAGATGGTAGAGCAATAGCCAAAGGTACTGCAAAGTATATGAGTAGCGAAATTGATACTATCAATAAAGGAAAAATGAGATATGGCGGGAACTTATAAAATATTTAAGATGCTTATGTAAATAGGCATCTTTTTTATTTATTACAAAGAAAGGAATGATATATTAATGACTTATGAAGTTAATTATAATGGTGCTAATTTAAGTGATTATTGTAAGGTTTTAAATGTAGAAAGAACTTTATTACCTTCAAGAACTAATTTATCAAAATCAATTCCTACAATGAATGGTAGTTATTATACTGGTTTTCATTATGGAGAAAGAATAATTAAATTAGAAATTTTAATAAATGAAACAAATGTTGCTAAGATGCAAGAAAAGATAAGAAAAATAAAAGAAATCTTAAATACTTCAAATCCTAGCAAATTAATAATTTCAGATGAACCAGATAAATATGTTTATGCGGTTTTAGATGGAGATACTGATTTTAATAAGATTGGTAAAACTGCTGGTTCAACAACAATAAATTTTATTTGCCATAATCCAATTATATATAGTGATAAATGGAACACATTTACACCAGGAAACAAAGGTATTATTACTGTTGAAAATAATGGTACTATTCAAGCAAATCCGCTTATAGATGTAATTTTCAGAAAAAAAGCGTGTTTCTTCCAGGCCACTAATAGAAAAGGAGAAACCGTTTTAATTGGTTCACCGAAAGAAATTGGAAAGGCCACAACTGCAATATCAGATATAATTGTTGAAGATAATTGCACAGATGCTTCAACATTTACAACTTTAACTCCAAGTTTATTAGATACTGGAAGGGTTGTTAATGGTGGAAGTTTCGGAGTTGGTTTTAATGGAAATGGTATTGTAACTTTAAATTATGGTTCTGGTTCTGATAGTTGGCATGGTTCAGCTTTTAGAAAATCTTTAGGAAGTAACGTTGATGAATTTGAAGTTACTGTTGATGTTGTATTTAGTTCACAAGGTAAAAATTATGAACCACCAACCCCCGTACCTACACCCCCAGAAGCACCACCAGAAACAGGAAATACTTGTTTAGGTACTTATAAAGTAGTTAATTGTGGTGGATTATGGATAAATGGAACACCAGATACAAGCAAACCATTATATGCTATGTCGCCAGGAACTTTAATTTATCCAACTGAAATAAGGGGAAATTGGGCAAAGCATACACATAGTAACAAGTGGAATACTTTTACTGGTTGGAGTTCTTTAAAATACTTACAAAAGATAAGCGATAATGGGAAAAGTTTAGCAAGAGAAGCGAGAGAAGAAGAATTTGCAGAAAATGAATTGGGGTTATTAGAAGTTTATGGTTTTGATAATTCTGGAGCAAAATTATTTAAAGCTGAAATATCTGATGCTTCTGAATGGTTTGAATATACTAACCCTAAAATGTATATTGGAACAACAAAAGTTTTAGAAGATAATCAGTTAAATAATACTGTAAGAACTGAAACAGATAGTGAAGGAAATGTTATAAATCTTGCATCTGGAGCAGTAGGAAGATGGAATGATTTAACTGGCAAAATAGTTATAAGAAGAGAAAAGAACGCTAAAGGAGAATATTTATGGAACTTTACAGTTAATAAATATAATAATGGAGCATTAGTTGAAAGTTTAGAAACTAAAAATAGTTTAGTTGCTTCTAATTATCCAAAAGGTTCTTTAAATTATCTTGGCTTTTTCATTGGTGGTTATGGAGATAATAGGGTTTGTGATGTTATGGCTATAACAAATGTTAAGGTTAAAAAACTAAATGTTTTAACTGATGCAGTAGTTAATAATAATTTAACTCTTTTTGAACCTAATGACCAATTACAAGTAGATTTTGCATCTGGAGAAGTATTATTAAATGGTGTTGCAATTCCTACTCAAATTGATATTGGTTCTAATTTCTTTGAATTACCTACTGGAGAAAGTCAATTTGCGGTTAGAAGTGATGATGATACAATAATTGCTTGTTGTGGAGTTAGGGAGAAATTTATATAATAAAAGGTTTTAGAGGTAAAAATATATGATAATTAATATGGAAACAATAATTGAAATAATTTTAATAGTTTTAGTGTTAAAGCTTATAGTAGGAAATTGGCAGCCACCAGTTCAACAATCACTTCAAGCTTTAATATGTATTGGTATAGGTAGTGTAATTGCTTTATTAATAGAGCCTAACATGGATAATTTATTTATTGGTATTATAGTAAGTGGTTTTGCATTTTACGGAAACGAATTATTATTTGGGTTGAAGTCTTTAAAAACTGATTTAGAAAATTTTAAAGGTGATAATAAAAAGGTAGATTAATTTCTACCTTTATTTTTTATGTTTAAAATGAAGTATATTATTAAAATAAATTTCAGATTTTATTTTATGAATTAATGGGTTCTTTTTCCTTCCTTACAACTCTTATTTCTCTCAATAGATTTTTACCTTTATCAGTAATTTGCATAAATTCAATATATGCTCCATTTGTTGCTTTTGCATTAAAAGATTTGATAAGTCCTAAAGTATCAAATTGGATTTTAATTGTATTAAAATCGTAATGATTTATTTCAAATGACAGACCATTATGATTTATATATTGTTTTATGGAACGACTAATAATTGATTTAGCATTTGAAGTATTTGATGAAGTAATAAAGTCTGATGCTATTAATCCAAAAAGTTTTTTCCATGAAATTTCTAATGAATTTGAATAGGTTTGACTTCTAAAACCATTATTATATGAATAATTAATTGTAGTTATATCGTCTAAATCGGCAATATCTTCTATAACTTTTTTTTGCACAAGTTGTTCTTTAAGTACAGAATTTTCTTTCCTTAAACTAGCATTTTCACTTCTAACTTCTTCTAAAACCTTTAATGTCTTGGTATCTACTATATCATCGGCTTTAACCCAACCAGTTCTTGGTGTTAATTTAAACGCTTTTGATAAGCTATCATTAACATGATATTTTAATTCCATTTTTTCATTCCAAAACTTAGCTAATCTATTAGTCATAGCGTTATTTCTAAATGCTATTAATTTTTCTTTAAGTTCTGGGTTATTATCGGCTTGCTTCGCTGGTATGTTATCAATATCTTCTTTAACAAATACTAATACTGGTATTCCTTTTTCTTTAGCATATTCATATTCCTTTTCAGTATAACTTTTTCCGTCAGCAGCTAAAGAGCCATATCTTCCAGCAAGAACTAAAACATAATAATCACTTTCATCTATTATAGTTTTTATATAGTCAAACTGTTCAATATCAGCAGCGGGAAACATCTCCATTCCAGCAGGGAAACAGTTAAGATTAATTATTGCTTCCATAACCTCTTTTCTTTCTTCTTGTAAATCAGCAAAAGTTGAACTAATAAACACTTGATACCTTTTATCCAATAGTAAATTCCCCCTTAAATAAATATATATCAATTATACAATATAAACCAATATTGGACAAATATATGTTCTTAGGGATATTAAATCAAAAATAATAGAGCATTGTTTATTAGGTTAGTTGTGTATATTTTAGAGTGAAGGGGTATGCTGTTTGGCTATAATTATGGCTGGTTGTGTATATTTTTATAATGTAGGGGTATATATTTTGATAGTTAAAAATGAACTATTATACATATTAATTATATAATCATAAATAATAGGAGGTTTCAAAGTTAAATTACTTCTATGGCTTTTTCTCCAACCATAGAAGATAGGCAGTTTTTAAAGCTGCAAATATTTAGTTATACAAAGGAGAAATTTTTATGACAGAAAAATTTAATAAAAAACAAATATCAGAGATGTTAGGGGTAAGCACAAAATCTTTAACTAGATGGAGTGATGAAAAAATAACTGATGAACTTGCTAAAAATTGTTACAAAGTTATTGATATAAAAAAAGAAGGAAGAAGTATTTATTTTTATGTCGAATATGAAGAATATTCAATTAATAATGATGAATATTTAAGGGAGGAATTTAATGTGAAAGATATTAATAATTTTAAAACTTATAGTAAAAATAAATTTGACACCATTGAAAAAGAAACTTTAGAACCTAGAAAAGTTATAGCCAAAAAGAGCAATACAAATATAGAAACTGCTAGAAATTATGATAGAAAATTAAAAGAAAAAGGCGTTATAGAAACAGATGGTTATATATACATATGCACTAATAAAAAAACTGGTGAAAGAGTTCTAGTAGATGAAAAAGCATATAAAAATTACTGGTTTAAAAATAAAGAAACCGAAAAGGAACTTATAAATTTAAAACTTAGATTTATAAAGAATGAATTAACTATGAGTCAATATAGTCATTTAAGAGAAAGTTTATTATTTGCTAGTAATACTGATAGTGTTTATTATAAAGTTGAAAAATCAATAATTAAATATGACAATGTCTTATATAAAATGTTAATAGAGAGCAATTAATGCTTTCTATTTTTTTATTAATAATGGACATACGATACCACAGTTAAAAGAGATAATAGGTGGTATCGGGTGTCCATTATTAAAAACATATAAGTATCATTTCACTATCGTTCAATGATACTATGGTTTTCACTATCGTTCAAACCAGATAGTTATTTTTATAAAGTATTAAAAAACAAAAACCAACTTGGAGCGATAGCGACAAAGGCGAATGAGAGCAGCGAATGAAGCCTATATAAAGAGTAATTAAATAAATAGATATTATAAAGTAGTAATTGCTTAGATGGGCGTTCCACGCCCTACTGTGGTGAGGTAAAAAACTACCGTTATAAATTAGTAAAGACATATGAATTTTCATGTGTCTTTTATTATGTAAAAAAATATTTATTTAAAGGAGAAAAGAAGTTTATGGAACAATTAATTCTATTTTTATCATTAGTTTTAATAGGTGCAGTTAATGCAAATCAAATTTCAAAATTAGAACAAAAGAAAGCAAGATAATTATTAGAGTACAAAGGAGAATTTAAGTGGAAAAAATTATTGATTTAGAAAAAGAAATTATGTTAGGAGATGAATTATTTAAGATATTAGAAATGGTTGGAGATTGTAAGAAGCTTATTAATAAAGAGGGTTTAATTATTACAGTTTTTGATAATCCAAATTTAGAAAGTAATTTTAGTTATGGTTCTAAAAATAGTAAAACTGGATACTATACAACTATTGTAAATGGAAAAACACAATATGTTCATAGATTAGTTTGGGAGTTATTTAATGGAGCAATACCAGAAGGTTTTGAAATAAATCATATTGATGGTAATAAATCAAATAATAAATTATTTAACCTGGAGTTAATGACAAGAAAAGAAAATCTAAATGAGCCAATAAGATGTAGAAGATTATCAAAGGCTAAAAAGAAAAGATGTTACATAATTATTGATGGTGTAAGAATTGAAAAGTTTAGTAAACAAGCTTTAATTAACTATATGAAAAAGTTTTATGGCATTAGTATAGTAGGTTTTTTCCAGTATGGAATATCTAAAAAATATCAAGATAGAATAACTGAATTTGGCTATGTTCAATAGTGAACTATGCCAAAAGTAAATTATATAACAATAAATATAAATATGATTTAACAAATGATAAGGAGAATAATATGAAGGAAATTTTAATACATAAAACCGAGAGATGTGAAAAATATTTAAGAGAAAATGGAGAAATTAAAACAATTTTTTCAAGTGATAGAATTACATATAATAATGGAATTTTAAAAAAGGGAGATAGATTTGAAACAAAAGCAAATCTTTATAGAACGAAAAATAATTATGAATTTAGAGATGTTGCAAAATTAATGGGTGAATTATTTATACAAAATCCAGAAAATTTACCGCATATAATACATTTAAATGGAAATACGTTAGATAACAGAAAAGAAAATTTAATGTGGGGTTCACATTTAGAAGTTAAAGATATAAATAGAGAAAAATTTTCTGGTGAAAATGGTTCGAGTAATAAGAGAACAATATTAATTTTAGATGAAGAAAAATTTGAATTTATAAATATAAAAAGTGCTATTGAATTTTTATCTACTAAAGAAATTAAAGCTAATAGGGATTGGTGGAGTAGAAAACCAGTTCCAAAGAGATTAAAAAACAGATTACAAATTGAAGCTATATAAAAAAATCATGGAGAAACAAAGGAGAAAATTATAATGAAAAAGAAAAAATCAGTTTTAATAAGAGAAATGCTAAATAACGGAGAAGCAAATGTTAATAGAGTAAATGAAAGTGAGTTTTTACACTTGCTTTGTAAATTAAATGATGTTGAATTAGTAGACAACTTAGAAATTAAGTGGTTAATAAAGGCTAATATAAATCATTTTAATACAAATAAACCATTAGTAATAAAAAATAAATTAACTGGTGAAGAAGAAAAGTTTGTATTTTATATGAGTACAACAAGCCAAATTAAAAATAATGAAGGTTGGTTTGTAAGAGAAGAACAAATACAAAATATAAATAAAGTTGAATGGTTATTATCTGCTGGTAAACTATTTGAATTAGAAGGTAAAGAAACTGCTATAAACAAAGATGTAATTGCAAGATTATCATTAGCTTTTACTGGAGCATATAAAACAAATATTATTCCAAATTTCATAGTTGTAAAGGATATTGAAGATGTAGTTAAAAAGAATGTTAGAGTTTTTGAAGATGATGAATTAGTTGATAAAGATGGCTTTCAAATTACACAAACTAGATTTGATGGCTGCGGTATAGCTAGTAACGAAGTTTTTAAAAGAATTGCTAAAGAGTTAAAAATAGATTATGTACCAGCATGGGCAACTATTAGAGGTAAAATGGCAACTAAAGGATTAGTTACTAATGTTAATTTTATGGATTATTTCAATGATAAATATGTTGCTGATACTGAAACATTTAAGAAAATAGGAAACGATTTTTATATCAAAGATTGTTTTGGAGTATTCCAAAAGGTTGATAATAATTCAATTATCGTAAATGAAAGTATGTGTAAATGGAGCAAATGGTTTAAGAGCATGGAAGAATATAACCAACTTCAAAAACCAGAATATAAAGATATTACTGATGTTTTATATATTGCTAAAGTAGGCAAGGAAGTAGCAAAGAAATATACAACAACTTCATATCAATTATTAAATCAACTGGCATTAACTCCACAAGCCTTAAAGAGAGTAAGTCAAAGTAATATAGATTTTTACCATAGAGTTTGCAATTTTGATAAGGTTGCAGTATTAGAACTATTAAAATTAGAAGCTAATAGAGAAATTGAAAATGCTGAAGATGTTGAAGTTAAGCTTGTTGCAGATAAAATATCAACTTTACTATCTATATCATATGAAAAATTTATAATAATGAATTTTGTAAAAAGAAACATAATTTCAATGATTGAAAGAAAAATCAAAGAAGTTATGAGTGGAAGTTTATTAGTTGAAGGAAGTTTTAAAGTATGTGTTGCAGATACAATATCATTTATGGATTATGTTATGAATGGTAAGTTAACACATAACTTAAAAGAAAATGAATTATATGTTGCTGGTGAAACTGGTGAAAGAATGGTTGGTAGATTTCCAATAGCAGCTTATTCAGAAATTACAAAAGAAACTTTAGTTGATAATGAATTATTAAATAAATATTGTAATTATACAAATGAAATGATTATTATAAATCAAGCTGATATAACTATGGTTATTAAGAGCGGTGGAGATTATGATGGCGATATATTCCAAGTAATTAGTAATAAAGATTTAATAAATTCAGTAATTCCATGCGAAAGAGTATTTATAAATACTAATGATGGTAAAACTGCAAAGATGCCTTATTCATGGGAAAATAGAGTATATGCAAATACTTTGGTTAAAGGTAACTTAATTGGTACATTAGCATTAGCAGCAAGTACAATGGGTGATAAGTGCCAAGAGTTAGGAATTGTTGAAGCTGGTAAAGTTTTAACTTTTGATGAAATAAGAAAGAGATTTAATAGTGATGTTGAAACATATGAATTTATGAATAATTCAATAAAATTAGAAGATATGAGCGAAGATTTTGTAAGAAGTTACATGAAAAGCAACTTTAAAGCAAAAGAAAAAGATATGTTTAAGTTAATTGAATTATCAATGTGTGCAATAGATGCTCCAAAAACATTAGTAATTCCTTCAACTGCTGGAATTAAGGATATGTTAGAAGAATATAAATTAAAACCAATGTTCTTTAGAGTATTACCAGGTAAGAATTATAGTTTTAATTCTTGTAATAATGTTAATTCAGTTTTATCAAATCAATACAGATATTTATATTACACATTATTTAGAAGATTTGAAGGAATAAACAACATTAAAAATTACATGGGTAACAATACGTTTAATGAAATTATGTCAAAATCTTTATTATTTGAAGTAGACAAAGAAAAGGTTGAAATACTTAAAGATATAATATTGGATAGCTACCAAAGATTTAACAGAGATAATAATTTAATGAAAGCTATTGATTATGTGTTTGATGAAAATGGAAAAATCATAATTGATATTGTTGATGGTAAAGAAGTATATAGAGAAGAAGCAAGATATTCAGAAGAAGAAAAACAAAAGATTTATAAAAATGCTTGTTTATCTGCTGAATTAACAAGTATCGAATTACTTAAAGAAAATTCTGTTGAAGATGTTGCTTTTGTTATTGCTGATTTAATTCTTCAAGATAGAAGAAAAATTTGTAGATTTGCATTTGATTTTTATTTTGAAACTATTATTAGATGTTTAGAAGAAACTGATTTAATAGTAACTCAATTAGTAAAAGATGAAAATGGTGCTTATCAAGGAATGTTTGAAAGATATTCATTAGTTGAGTTTAAGAATGAAAATATTGGTTCTAAAAATGCAGCTAAAAAATCAAATGAAATAGAAAGAAAATTATTAAATAAAGTCAAATTAAGAATGAGTTTAAGAAACCCAGATACATTAGTTCTAAATGAAGTTGTAATTAATGGATTAGAGGTTGAATTAAATGGTGAAAAGATAGGTACTTTATTTGGAGATAGTGTAGTTAAAGCTGGAGTAACAACAGAAGAAATACAAGGCAAAATTAAAGTATCAAGTTTTATAAAAAGTCCAACTGGAAAATCAGCAGAAATAGTATTAGGTGAAGCAGCTTAACTGCTGCTTTATCTTTTATCAAAATTTAAGGAGTAGTTTATGAATAAAGAAGAAATAAAAAATACATTAATAAGAGATTATTTTAATTATAAATATGTAGGAGTTGCACAAAGATTAGTTGATGTGTTTATGGCTATTGATGAATCTATTGAAAACCAAGAGAATAAAGAATATGCAGAATATAAAGCATATAAAGAGAAGTTAAATATTATTAATATTACAAATGAAGTATTAGCTGGATTTGATGTAGAAGAAATTACTATTTATGAAATAGAAGAAGTTGTGAATGAAATTAAAAACATAAGATAAAGGAGAAAATATAATGAGAGCAAATGAAGTTAAAATAATAAATAAATTTACTAATGATACAATTAAAAATATAGAAAGTGGGTTGTTACCTTTGTTAAGTGCAAAAGTAAATCCATTAATAGAGAAGCATAATTTAAAATTGAATGAGTTTTTAAAGAAATTAGAAGATAGATATTTTAATTGGATTGAAGTAATGGATAGCAATAGCGAAGAAAGATTTAACGATATATTAGAAGAAATTTATGAATATACTTCAAACACTATGGTAGAAGAAAAAGATAAAGTTTCATGGGATTTGATTACTAATAAAGGTATTGAAATACAATTTCAAACCATGATGACTGCAACAAATGGATTTAGAAAAAGAAAAGATGGTAACAAATATCATTTAACTATTGAATTAAAAATAAAAGAATGTATTAATAAAATAACTTCATTAATTAATAATTACTATGTTGATGGTATATGTAATAATTATAATACGTTAAGAGAAAGTTTTATGATGTATAATGATATGTATTGTGGTATTAAAGAAGAAATTGAAAGAGCAGATGCAGTAGAAGAAACTATTGAAGAAATAGTTGATGAAGTAATAAATAATAGGAAAAAAGAAAAGATATTTACATATAGAGATATGGATAAATACATGAAGAAAAATGGTTTTGAAGTTATAAGATATAATGGCGACCATGCAATTTATAGTAATGGAAAAATATCTATACCAGTTCCAGCAAGGGTTATAGGAAAAAGTTTATCTTTTACTATACAAAAACAAATAAATTTGTGTGTTTAATTAATTTCATATATAATTTTTTTAGATTAAAATAATATTTATTCATGATTATATTACAATAGTTATGAAATGAAAAAGGAGAGTTTTAATGGTTATACATCATAGAGTATGGGCAGGTAATAATATTAAACATAAATACAAAACAGTTAAAGAATTTATTGATAATGAATTAATGAAAATAGAAAATAAAGAGAAAAAATATTTTAGGATTAGCACAAAGGTTGAGTTTAAAGGTAAGAGAAATTTACTTTTATACTTTCAAGATGGCAAATTAAAATCACATCATTCAACTACAGTAGCATTTGATTATAATGATGTACTTGAATATGATATATTTGAATACTACTCAATGAATGATATTAGTGTTGAGAATATTATTAGTGTTGATTGTGATTGTGAGGAAGAAATAAATGCTAAATTTAAAGAAAGTAATAGGCTTAATATAGATATTGATACAATTGGTATGACTAGAGAAGAGAAATCATCTTATAGAATTAAAAAGATGATTGAAAATAATAATATAAAAGATACAATAAAAAAAGAAGCTAAAACTACTGACGATATTATTATTAAGGCTTTAAATCTTTTATTTGAAGAAACTGAAGAAAATGTAACGTTAAAAAATGAAGTAAAAGAATTAAGAAGAGTATTAGAAGAAAAAGAGCAGCAAATTAAGTGGTTAGGAATGCAAGCTAGATAATAATTTAATATAGTTTAAAAGTAAAGTGTATAGTACAAGCAGTATACCTGTATAAATATAGGGGTATACTGCTTGTTTTTTTACTTGGTTTTAGATATTTTCTTCTCAAGCCTTTGTATACGTCTTTCAGCATCTTCATTCCAACCATCAGCAAAATCTTTTTTAGCTATTTCTAAAGCTTTTAAAAGTTCACCTTGTTTTTCATATATGATAGCTAATTGTTTGTAACCAAGATGGCTAGGCAAAATGTCATGGTTAACTAGAAAAGCATCTTTAGCTTTATTTGATACACTAATTTGTTTTTCGCAATATTCAATAGCTTTATCTAATGCTCCGTCAATTTTTTCTCTATTATTATAATATAATTTTATACCTTCTTGATAAGTAAAATAAATATTTAAAATATAATCTTCATCAGATATAATACTTTCGGCTTTTTTTAAAATTCTTTCACCGATAGAAAAGTTTTCATAAGATGTAAAACCACCAATTAAACCGTAAAGAAAATGTAATGGGGTTGATGATGATTTGTAAATTTCACCTTTATCAATAAGAAAATCATCACCAGCACCATAGGGTTTATAAATTTCTCTAATTATATTTCTTTCTGCTTCTGTGAAGTCATTTAACCACCATTCTTCAAGTTTATGATATGCAATATCTCCACCAATTTTGTTGGATTTAAATTTCTTCATTATGTTAAAAATCATAAAATTAATCTCCTTAAATATCTTTATGAATATTATTATATTACATAATATAAATAGAAAGTAAAATAAAACATAAATTTTATGTTTTAAGTTTGAGAAGAGCAAATTATAATATATATAATTATTAATTAAAAGATTTTTGTTTGCAATGATATATCTGAAAAGTTTTTATTAAAACAATTTATTGATATAAATGACTGTGCAAGTTTAAATGCTAATTTTAATGATTGTAGTAGAGTTTCTTTAGCAACTTCATCACCATGGGCTAATTTGTTTCTGGTTTTTACAAGTTGGTGTAATTTGTTATAGTTAACCTTAATATTATTATGTTCACAAAAGAAAGATATTTTTAAGAATGTACTATTATAAGCTTCATTTCTAATATTGCTATATATTCCATCAACCATTGTATTTAACATATCAGATGTCATCGCGACCTTAAGGTTTTCCTTCAAAAATCTTTCAAGAAATATATGTACTTCTCTTTTATTATTTCTTTTAACTTGATTAGTGTAATATTTATCATTAAATCTAGTGTAATAATGTTTAGATATTCTTTCAATTACTTTAAAATAGTACAATACCGCGTCTTCATTTCTATCAAAGACATTATTTTTAAAACCTATATTATATAGCTTTAAAACTTCATAGAAAAAAGTTGTACTATTATTAAACTTTGTTACTTTATATGAAATAAATTTAAGAGTATCTTCTTTTTGATTTGAAATGTTTTTAAAGTCAGTAATTTCTTCAAGCCAAGGCAAAACAAAAGTTTTATCTATATTATTACTTTCTAAAGGAATAGATAATAAATATTGAAGAATAGTAGTAGAATTATTAATATTATTTTTTGCAGTTTCCAAATCATCATTATCAGAATAATAGGAACATACTAGTGTTTGTTCATATTCAGAAGGTGAAAAATAATATTCATAATATACATTAAGTAGTTTAAATTTAGCACCATTTTTAAATGAAACCTTGAATCTAAAAGGAGGTTCAAAATTATCGAAATTATATTTAGTTATATATTTATACATTCAATTTTCCTCATATTACAAAAGTTATTTTATTTGTAATATTATAGCATATAAAATTATATACTAAAATATTTTTAGTAGTTTGTTAAAACATAAATTTTTAATTATTAAGTTACTGTATACCAATAATTACATATCTTTAAAAGTTAACTAAAACGATTACACAAATATATAATATATATGAAGATTTTTTTATTAGGTGGTGAAAATTATATAGTTGGGTTTACTCCTATAACCCAAAGAGCCAGTTTATATTAATTGGTGGTTTAAAAATGGAGTGATTTTTTTGAAAGTAAAACATGGATTAGCTAAGAAAACAAATTTATATGGAAGATGGGTTATGATGAAGCAACGTTGTTATAATCCTAATAATAAAGATTACTATAATTATGGTGCTAGAGGTATAAAAGTATGTAATGAATGGAGAAATAACTATTTAAACTTTCATAATTGGGCATATACTAATGGATATAATGATAAATTTAGTATTGATAGGATTAATGTAAATGGTGACTATGAACCAGATAATTGTAGATGGGTAGATAATAATGTTCAAGCTAATAATAAGTCTTGTACTATCTTTGTAGATTATGAAGGAATTAATATTACATTAACTGAATTAAGTAAATTAACTGGTATAAGAAGAGAAACATTAGAAATGAGATATATTAGAGGGGATAGGGGAGAAAGGCTTTATAGACCAGTTAGAAAAAGAGTAAGTTAATTATTGTTATTATTGACAAAATGTAAATAAATCTATATTATTGTACCTATAAATATTTTTTGTCTAAACCTATCAATTTAGAAGAAAATATATGTTGTAATATTTTTACAAATGGCTAAAATACTACTTCGAAAGAGTGTTACTTTACGTAAGTAAGCCAACAAATTCAGAATTCATAGCTATCATTGCAGACAAGCTAAGATTAAAGAATAAAGTGTCTTAATATATATAAAGACAGTAACGGATTTTAAAATCAGTTACTGTCTTTTTTAGATTTTTCTATTTTCATTTCTTTTTCTAATACAAAAGTCATGATTATTCTTATAATAAATACTGAAGCTAAAATAATTAATTCATCCATATTTTTAATGATAACAGTCTTCAATATTTCTGCTGCTAACTTAAAATCTAAAGTTGTAACCATAACATCTGCAAATTCATATTTAATATCAATATCTCTTTTGAAAAATCTTTTTAAAATATAGTGATAAAAAGCTGTAAAGACTCCAAGAGTTAAAATCAAAATTCCCATAAGCTCAAAAATATGAATAAGAATAGGTAAATATTTGTTAAATAATTCTTCCAAAATGTATACACCTCAAATTGATAATATCTTTAGGTTACCCAAAGCTTAAAAAATAATACGAATATAGTAATAAACTTATAAATAATTATTAGAATAAAACATATGTGTATTAAATATTTTGAAAGAATGTAGGAAAACTAAATATGTACGAAACTATATGTAAAGGAGAAAAGGATGGAAAAAAATAAATTAAGGGAAATACAAAAAGAATTAATAATTTGTGAAAAACCATCAAGCTATTTAGAAGAAATTAAAGATTCGTTAAGAAATACACCTTTGGATGCATTACTTATACTTCAAAATACAGAACAAAACCTTAAATATCATCCAGAGGGAAATGTCTGGAATCATGTTATGCAAGTGATAGATACAGCAGCTAAAGTAAAAGAATTTGCAAATGATAAAGAAAGTTTAATGATGGGTGCATTATTACATGATGTAGGAAAAGGCCCAACAACAAAGAAAAATAAACAAGGAAGATGGATTTCGTATAATCATGATGTAGAAGGAGTAAAATTAGCAGAAAAAATATTAGATTATTATAATTATGAAAATGATGAAAAAAGTAAAATATTAAATTTAATAAAATATCATATGCATCATCTTTATATAATTCAAGATTTACCTTTTGCAAAAACAAAAGAAATGATAAAAGATGTAGATTTAAATGATATGATTTTACTATTTATAAGTGACAGATTAGGAAGAGGGCAATTAGAAGATAATAAAAAAGCAAAAGAAATAGAAGATATAAAAAAAGTTATATCAATTTTAGAAGAAAACTACAATTTGGATTTAAAAAATATAAAGGAAAAAGTGAAAAAAATAGAAAAAATTATATAAAATTTAAGTTACATATATTCACTTATGAATATACTAGAAATTACTATCATATTATTAAGATATAACAATATGGGGGTGGTTTCTTTGGAGATTATAAGTAAATTAAACTTAAATAAAAAAGAAAATAAGTTTTATTATTTTATGGTTTTTATATTCTTTTGCGTAGGTATAGCATTAGGTACATATATAGTCAAATATATGAGTGCAAGAGATGCAACAGATCTTACGAGCTATTTTTCTACATTTACTGAAAGTATAGCAAAAGAAGCAGTGAATAATAAAGTTTTATTATTTAATATACTAAAGAAAAATTTAATGCTTATAACAATAATTATAGCATTGTCCTTTACAGTATTTGGGACGCCAATAATTCTTTTATTGGATTTAGTTAAAGGATTTACATTAGGATATACCTTTAGCTTTTTAATTTCAACCTTCGACGGTAAAGGATTATGGTTAGCGTTAGCTTCAACAATACCACAGAATATTATTTATATTCCTTGCTTTATAGCATTAAGTATAGTTGGAATTGAATTTTCTTCAACAAAACTTAAAGATAAGTTCTTTAATAAAGGTAAAGTAAATACAATAGTAGAGAGAGAACTAATTTTAAAGATTGGGGTATTGGCATGTGTATTCATTATCGGAACTCTAATTGAAGCATATCTTGGTCCAAATATTATTAAGTTTGTAGTTACAAATGTTTATAAAGTTGGTTAATTAATAGATGATTATAAAAGGAAATTCTAAAGCTGTTGTCGAATAATAATAATTAAGGTGGGAATGGGGAGAATTATGAAAGAAATAGTAAATGAATATCGTGAGTCATTACTTGAAAGTCATAAAAGTGATAACACTGTTTATGCTTACGTAACTGATGTGAATTTGTATATCAAGTATCTAAATAGTAAAGATATATATTTAGATGAAACTGACAATGTTACAGTTAAAAATTATATCGACCATTTGTTGGAAGAAGGAAAATCTGAAAGATCAATAAGTAGAATTGTTATTAGCTTAAGAAGCTTTTATAATTATTTAAAAGATCAAAAGATAATAAGAGATATACCGAAGATATATTATAAGAGTACAGATCAATCAAAGAAGCTTCCAGAAATATTAACCGTTGAAGAAGTAGATAAGATTATTAAAGTAGTAGATAAGGATTGTAATAAGGGAATTAGAGACAATGCATTATTAGAACTTATGTATGCTACAGGAATGAAAGTTTCTGAAATAATTAATCTATCTGTTGAAGATGTAAATTTAGATTTACTATATGTTAGATGTCATGATAATAAAAATTATGAAAGACTTATCCCTATTGGAAGAAGCGCAGAAGCGGCTTTAAGGGAATATTTATCTATAAGGGATATAATAGCTTCAGCAGGAGTACACAATTTGTTTGTTAATTTAAATGGTAACCAATTAACAAGACAAGGAGTTTGGAGAATAGTAAAAGAATATTCTCACAAAGCAGGAATAAATAAAGATGTTAATTTAAATACATTTAGACATTCCTTTGCAGTACACCTACTTCAAAATGGAGCAAATGTAAGAGCGGTACAAAAACTTTTAGGAAATCAAGTATTAACTTACATGGACACTTACTATGAGATAATAAATAATGATAAAATAAACTTGGTTTATAAAAACTCCCATCCGAGAGCTTAAGGCTTTTAAAAAGGGGCTTTATATACGAAAGGAGAAAAAATATGAAAAGAGCTATATTAATTGTATTAGACAGTGTAGGAGTTGGAGAATTAGAGGATGCAAAGAGCTATGGTGATGAAGGAAGTCATACTTTAGATCATGTATATAAATCTTGTAATGGTCTTGAAATAAAAGAACTAGAAAAGTTAGGAATAGGTAACATAGAAGGTGTTAATGCTCCTAAGAAATGTGAAAATGCTATAGGTGCTTATGGTAGAAGCAAAGAAGCATCAAAAGGAAAGGATACTGTTACAGGGCACTGGGAAATTAGTGGTGTAATTTTAGAAAAACCTTTAAATACTTACCCACAAGGTTTCTCTAAGGAAATAATAGATGAATTTATAAAGAGAGCAAATATAAAAGGAATATTAGGTAATGTTGTTGCTTCAGGAACTCAAATAATTGAAGATTTGGGAGAAGAACATGTTAAAACTGGATATCCGATTATATATACATCTGCAGATAGTGTATTCCAAATTGCGGCTCATGAAGATATTATTCCAGTTGAGAAATTATATGAAATGTGCCAAATAGCAAGAGATATGCTTGTAAATGAATGGGCAGTAGGAAGAGTTATTGCAAGACCTTTTATAGGAGAAGCTCCAAACTTCAAGAGAACTTCTAATAGAAGAGATTATGCATTAGATCCTTTTAATAAGACTATGCTTGAATATTTAAAAGAAGAAAATTTAGAAGTTGCAGCCGTTGGTAAAATTGAAGATATCTACAATGGAAAGGGTATTACTTGTGCAGTTCATACAAAAAGCAATATGGATGGTGTAGATAAAACTTTAGATTATATGGATACTATAAAAGAAGGTCTTATCTTTACAAATCTTGTTGACTTTGACATGTTATATGGACATAGAAATGATCCAAGTGGATACGGAAAAGCTTTAGAAGAGTTCGATAATAGACTACAAGAAATTTATTCAAAAATGACTGATGAGGATATCCTTATAATAACAGCTGACCACGGCTGTGATCCTACAACTAGCAGTACAGATCACTCAAGAGAGCATATACCTGTAATAGTTTATGGAAAACATGTAAAACCAGGAGTTAATATTGGAACAAGAGAAACATTCGCTGATATAGGAAAAACAATATTAGATTTCTTTAATGTTAAGAATGAATTAGTTGGAAAAAGCTTCTTAAATGAAATAATGGAATAGTTGGAGGAATTAAACTTATGAGAATGTATGACCTTATAATGAAAAAGAGAAAAGGCGAAGAATTAACAAAAGAAGAAATAAACTTTTTTGTAGAAGGGTTTACAAATGGAAGTATACCAGACTATCAAGCATCAGCAATGCTTATGGCTATATTTTTCAATAAGATGAATAAGAGAGAAACTGCAGAATTAACTAATGCTATGGTTGAATCTGGAGATAAAATTGATTTAAGTAATATTAATGGAATAAAGGTAGATAAGCATTCTACTGGTGGTGTTGGAGATAAAACATCTATTTGTTTAACTCCTTTAGTTGCATCACTTGGAATACCAGTTGCTAAGATGTCAGGAAGAGGTTTAGGTCATACTGGTGGTACTATAGATAAACTTGAAACATTTAAGGGATTTTCTGTTGAATTAACAGAAGAACAATTCATGGAAAATGTTAATAATATTAATATTGCTATTATGGGGCAAAGTGGAAACTTAGTTCCTGCTGATAAGAAGTTATATGCATTAAGAGATGTTACAGCAACTGTTGATAACATGTCTTTAATAGCATCAAGTATTATGAGTAAGAAAATAGCTTCAGGAGCTGATGCTATAGTTTTAGATGTTAAGGTTGGAGATGGTGCATTTATGAAAACACCAGAAACAGCTAAAGAACTTGCAAGAGAAATGGTTGATATCGGAAATCATCTTGGAAGACAAACTATTGGAGTAATTTCTGATATGGATCAGCCATTAGGATATGCAATAGGAAATAGCTTAGAGGTTATGGAAGCTATTGAATTATTAAAAGGAAATGGCCCTAAAGACCTTTTAGAACTTACATTAACTATAGGCTCAAATATGTTACTTTGTGCTAAAAAAGCGGAAAGCGAAGAAGAAGCTAGAAAAATGTTACAAGAAAATATAGCTAATGGAAAAGGCTTAGAAAAACTTAAAGAATTTATAAAAGCACAAGGTGGAGATATTTCACCAATAGATGATTTTAGTAAATTCCCTAAGGCTAAGTATATAGAAGAAGTTATTGCACCAAGAGATGGTTATATTACTAAGATTAAAGCAGAAGCTTTTGGACTAATTGCCATGGAACTTGGAGCAGGACGTGCAACTAAAGAAAGTGAAATAGATTTAGCTGTAGGACTTGTTTTAAATAAAAAGAGAGGCGATAAAGTTAACAAGGGTGATGTTCTAGCGTACATACACTCAAATAACGAAGGGAATATAGAAAAGGCTAGAGAAAGTATCTTAAATAATATAACTATTGAAGATAAATATGACTTAAATATTCCGCTAATTTATGACATTATAAAATAAAGTTAACAAACTTAATCAGTGACAAGCTTGTCGCTTGTCACTTTCAATGATTAGGGGTGTAGCCTAAGAGGAAAATATGATAAATAGAAAGTAAAATTCTTTTTATCATATTTTTATTTTTTTTGGGCAATAATAAGCTTAAAAGGAGGAGAACAAATGAAGAAAAAATTATTTAAAAAAATCTCTATTATTCTTTTATGTTTATTATGTTTAAATACAGTTATTCCAATGGCGTCTGAAAGAAATGAATGGGAAAATGAATATCCACAGGATATTTATACAGCATGTTTAGAAGAAGGTATGAATGTAGATGCAAAATCTGCAATTCTTATTGAGCCTGTAAGTGGTACAGTACTGTATGAAAAAAATCCAGATGAAAAATTTGCCCCAGCTTCTGTAACTAAAATAATGACAATGTTATTAGCAATGGAAGCTATTGATAGTGGTAAAATTTCATTAGATGATAAGATAACTTGTAGTGAAAATGCTAAGAGTATGGGTGGAAGCACAATGCTTCTAGACACTGGAGAGGTAAGAACTGTTGAAGAAATATTAAAAGGAATAGCAATAGCATCAGGTAATGATGCAGCAGTTGCTATGGCAGAATTCTTAAGTGGTTCTACTGATGAATTTGTTAAATTAATGAATGAACGTGCTCAAGAACTAGGAATGACTAATACAACATTTAAAAATTGTAATGGTTTACCAGTTGAAGGGCATTTAACAACAGCAAGAGATATTTCTATAATGTCATTAGAATTACTAAAGCATCCAACAATATTAAAATATAGCGGTACATATATGGAAACAATATCTGAAGGAAGAAAGAGTCCTATTGAGTTAGTAAATCACAATAAATTAGTTCGTTTCTTTGATGGATGCGATGGTTTAAAAACTGGATTTACTCAAGAAGCTAAGTATTGTATAAGTGCAACAGCTGTAAGAGATGGAGTAAGAATGCTTGCTGTAATTATGGGAGCACCTACATATAAGATTAGAAATAGAGATGCTAGTATGCTTATGAATTATGGTTTCTCAAAATATCAAGGTAAAAAGCTATTTAATAAAGATGATGATGTTGAAACTGTATATTTAGGAAAGAGTGAAGATAGATATTATGTAGCAAAAGCTAAAGATGACTTATCTATAGTATTCTTAAAAGGCAGTGAAGGAGAACCACAAAATAAGATTATATTAAATGAGCCAAAAGATAGTTATACTGAAGGTGAAATAGTAGGAAAATGTGAAGTATATCTAGATGGTCAAAAGGTTGGAGAAGTAGAGTTATATTGTGATAGAGATGTTGAAAAAGGCGGATTTATTGATAACTTAAAATATAATATGAAAAATCTATTTAAAAAGGGAGTATAAATAGTATATTTAGTGATTGGATAGACAATATGTTGAGTTAGTCACTAAAATAAAATATAAAAGTTATGTTAAGGGATTAATTCATAAAAAAATGGATTAATCCCTTTTTTTATACTACAATGTAAATGTAGGAAGGTGAACTTTAGTGAAGAGAAAATTAATATATGTAATGGTAATAGTGGGTTTATTAACGGGATGTTCAGCAAATAATGATACTGTAACAAATGGTGAGAATAATAATACTATTATTGAAGAAAATATTGAAGAAGAAACTATGGAATATACTGTGTTTAATGCTTTAGGAAAAAGCTATGAATCAAGTAAAAATATATATGAATTAAATGAAGGGGATAAGATATATGATGACATGAATGGTTATCCTCACGTGCAAGGTGAATATAAGGAAATAGATTTTGCAATAGATTTATTAACGGAATATCTACATAAAAACTCAGAAGCATATAATTATATTGTTAGTGATTGGGATAGTAATAGTGAAGACGTTGTATTGATAACGGATGAAGAAAAAGAAAGAGTTATGGAAAATGCAAACTTTCTAGGGGAACAATTTGGCCTATCAAATGAAGATCCTGTTTATTTTAAGTTAGATAAGGTTATACTACAAAGTAAAAATGAAAATGATAGTATTGTTGAATTAGAATTAAGAGGCTACTTATCTGCAACTGATGGTAATTATAGACCACTTGGAACATTTACTGTTACGGTTTATACAAAAGATGATAAGTTATATGCTTCAATAGTTTAAAGTAATATATAATTAGTTTTTTATAAAGCGAAATATGAAATTAAAAGGAATTAATATTTTTATTTAAGCTAAATAATGGTAAAATATAAATAGTAATATTTTAAATATAGGAGGATTAAAAATGTCAATTTTAAAAAGATTTAGTGATATAATGTCATCAAATATTAATGCGTTATTAGACAAGGCAGAAGATCCTATTAAAATGATAGATCAATTAATGAGAAACTTAAATGATGATTTAAATAAAGTTAAAGCAGAAACAGCTTCAGTAATGGCGGAAGAGACTAGAGCTAAAAGAGAATTAGATGAATGCCAAAGAGATGTAAATAAAATGTTAGAGTATGCAAAAAGGGCTGTAGATGCAGGAAATGATGATGATGCAAGAGCGTTTTTAACAAAGAAGGTATCATTATCTGAAAAGTTAAGTGCACTTAACACAAAGTATGAAGCTGCACATAATAATTCAGTTAAGATGAAAGAAATGTATAATAAATTAACAAGTCAAATTGAAGAGCTTAATGAAAGAAGAAGCACAATTAAAGCTAAAGTTGCAACTGCAAAGATGCAAGAAAGAATTAATAAAATGGGCTCATCTATAAATAATTCAAAATCAAGTTTAGATTCATTTAGCAGAATGGAAGAAAAGGCAAATAGAATGTTAGATGAAGCAAATGCTATGGCAGAATTAAATTCAAAGCCAAGTGATGGAATAGATGATTTAATGAGTAAATATGATAAAACTTCTAATAGTGATGTAGAAGATGAACTAGCAGCTTTAAAGGGAAATAATAATGCTTCTGCAATTGACGATGAGTTAGCAAAACTTAAAGAAGAAAAATAATATATAGAATATTTTAATGGCATGGATAATATAGGAGGCAAATAGTATGGGGTTGTTTAGTAATCAACTGTTAGACGTAATAGAATGGAATGAAACGAGAAATGATGTTTTGTTCTGGAAATGGAAAAATAGCGAAATTAAAAAGAATAGTAGATTAATAATAAGACCAGGTCAAGATGCTATATTTATGCATAATGGCAAAGTTGAAGGTGTATTTACTGAAGAAGGTAATTATGAAATAGAAACAGAAATAATACCTTTATTGTCAACTTTAAAAGGGTTTAAATTTGGATTTAAGTCTGGACTTAAAGCAGAAGTACTATTTATAAATACAAAAGAATTTCAAGTTAAATGGGGTACTAAGAGCCCAGTAAATATTCCAGCACCAGGAATGCCAGGTGGAATGCCTATAAGAGCTTTTGGATCATTTAATGTTAAGATAGATGATCATATGACATTAATAGATAAGATTGCAGGTATTAAAAGTCAATTTACTGTTGATGATGTAAAAATGAGAGCTTTAGCTGTTGTAGATCAGCTTTTAATGAAATGGATAGTTAGAGAAGGAAAGGATATGTTTAATTTACAAGCAAATTCCTTTGATATAGCAAATGGTATAAAGACTGATTTAGATATGGAAATGATTAAAATAGGTCTTACTATAACATCATTTAATATAGAAAACTTCAGTTATCCTGAGTCAGTTCAAAAAATGATAGATAAAAATGCAGCTTATGGAATGGTAGGTAATATAGGTCATTACCAAAATGTTTCTATGGTAGAGGCTATGGAGAAAAATCCTAATAACTCAATGGCTAATATGGCTCAAGCAGGAATGGGTATGCAAATGGGAATGAATATGATGAATGAAATGAAGAAAAACATGGAAAATAGTTCATCATCTAATTCATCACATAATGCTGGCGGAAATAATTCTAGTACAACTTGTAAGAGTTGTGGAGAACCTTTAAGTGCAAATGCTAAATTCTGCCCTAATTGTGGAACGAAAAATGTTCAAGAAGAAGTTACTAAAACAAAGAAGAAGTTTTGTAGCGAGTGTGGGGCACAAGTAGCAGAAGGTGCTAAGTTCTGTGGAGAGTGTGGCTGTAAAGTAAATTAAAAAGAATTATAATTTTGAAATAGGAAATACCTAAACTTAAGAAAAACATTTAAGGAGTACATTATGATTATCGATAAAGAGTTTTATAACAGAAGTGCAATAGATGTTGCTAATGATTTACTTGGAAAGGTATTAGTTAGAGAAGTTGATGGTAGAATCTTAAAAGGAAAAATAGTTGAAACAGAAAGCTATATAGGAGCTATAGATAAAGCTTGTCATGCTTATAATGGTAGAAGAACAAAAAGAACTGAAGTATTATATAGTGATTGCGGAGTAGCTTATGTTTACTTTATATATGGATTATACCACTGTTTTAATGTTGTTACTAATGAAAAAGATGTGGCAGAAGCAGTTTTAATAAGAGCAATTGAACCTTTAAATGAATTTGATTATATTTCACAAGTTAGATATAAAAAACAATTTAAAGAATTAAGTAAAACTCAAATTAAAAACTTAACTAATGGTCCATCTAAATTATGTTTAGCTTATTTAATAGATAAAGATTTAAATGGGGATAAACTATATGAACAAGGGAAAATCTATCTTGAAGAATCTGAGGAAAATGATTTTGAAATAGTTAAAACAAAAAGAATTGGAATAGACTATGCAGAAGAGGCTAAAGATTTTTTATGGAGATTTTATATAAAAGATAATGATTTTGTATCAAAAAAATAACAAATGTAATTTCTGAATCTTCAAGGTGCAGAAAAGTAAAAGGGAGAGATAAAGATGAGAGTAGCATTAATTGCACATGATAAGAAAAAAGAGGAAATGGTTAATTTCGCAAAAATAAATGAGGAAAGATTATCTCATTTAGAACTTTATGCAACAGGAACAACTGGTTTAAGAATTATGGAAAATACAAATTTAGAAGTGCATAGATTAAAGAGTGGACCTCTTGGTGGAGATCAACAAATCGGGGCTTTAGTTTCTGAACAAAAGCTTGATTTAGTAATATTCTTAAGAGATCCTTTAACATCACAACCACATGAACCAGATATAAATGCATTACTAAGACTTTGTGATGTTTATGAAATACCTCTTGCGACAAATGTTTCAACAGCCCAATTAGTATTAGATGCATTGCATAAATAAAAATTTAATAAAGAAATTACTAAATCGTATAGGTATAGTTTTTGATGTATAAAAAATAGAGTTGCATAATGGCAACTCTATTTTTTATTTGTGTATAACGTTCATATAAAATGATACATCTACAATATTATTATATACAAAAAATAAAAAAATATATGATAAACATTATTGAAAGTAAAATAAGCATAAAAGTAAGAAAGTTTTCATAGAATTTTTTGAGAACAATAATATAGGGAAAGTTTAGAATGAGTGTTAAAGTAGAATTATTTTCAGGGTTTCTTGGAGCAGGAAAAACACAATTAATAAAGAAGCTAATAGAAGAAGGCTATTATAATGAAAATATAGCTATTATTGAAAATGAATTTGGTGAAGTAAGTATTGATGGAACAATATTAAAAAGAACAAATACATTAGTAAAAGAAATTAATGCAGGATGTATTTGCTGTCAGGTAACCGGTGATTTTAAGGAATCAATTTTAGATGTTGTTGAAAATTGCAATGTAGGCAGGCTGTTAGTAGAACCTACAGGAGTAGCAAAGCTAAGTGACATAAAAAAAGTATTTGAAGAGAAAGAATTGAAAGATGTTGCTTATGTTGAAAAGGCAATAACAGTTGTTGATGCAGAAAAATTTAATTTATATTTATCTAATTTTAAAAGCTTCTTTGATAACCAAATAAGAAATGCTGATATTGTGATATTAAGTAGAACTCAAAATATAAGTAGTGAAGAGGTTAAGAAATTACATGATGAAATAGGAAAAATAAATAAAAATGCAATCATTGTTAGTAAGGAATGGAAAAATACTAAAGCTGAAGACTTAATACCAAAGAATTTTATTATAAGGAATAAAGGTACAAAAAGTGGAAAAACATCATTAAAGAAAAGCAGTTTTTCTAAAGGAATACTTAAAAAAGAAAATAATGAAGAAGACCAATTTGAAAGCTTTGCACTTAAGGTTAATAGAAAAGTTTCTAAGGAAGAACTTTTAAGTAAATTTAATTTTATTAAAAATAGCTTTGAATTTGGAGAAATAATTAGAGCAAAAGGAATAGTTGACACTAATAATGGTAAGGAACAGTTTGACTATACTTTATCTGAAATAAATATGGAAAAGATAGCTTATAGAGGAGAATCTGTTATTTCCTTTATTGGGACAAACTTAAATAGAGATAAAATAAAAAATTTCTTTCTTTAGGTGGTGGTATTATGAAGGTTGGCATAGAAGTAGTTACTGGATTTTTAGGGGCTGGAAAGTCAGCCTTTATTAATTCATTAATCAATAAAACTAAGGCAGTTGGTGAAAAAATAATAGTCTTAACATGTGAAAGCGGAAATGTAAAAATTAAAGAGTTAGAAGAAAATGATATTACTGTTAAACATATTGATTTTATAGAGGATAACTCAGAGTTAAACGGAGAAATTTATAAGATTGTTAAGGAATATAAGCCACATAGGATAATAATTGAGTATAACGGTACAGAAACTTTAGAACATTTATACAGATGCATTTTTGATAATGAAACAGGAAAACTCATAAAATTAAATACAATGTATTTTGTATGTGACGGAGATAGCTTAGATTTTTATATTAAGAATATGGGAGAACTTTTACTTCCTTTTATTCAAAGTAGTGATGTTTTAGTAATAAATAATTGTTATAAGTTAAGTGAAGAAAAAATAGAGGAAGATATAGATCTTCTTGGTACATTAAATCATAAAGCACAAATTATAAAGTCAAATAATAATGAGGATTTCGAAAAAGCATTAGATGAAAGTAAGTTGCTTGAAAATAATTTTTTAAGAAACATGAGGCTTAAGATAATTGATTATATGAGAAAGTGAGTTAGCAGGTGAGAAAGTGAGTATAAGTAAATTTGAATCTTGGATGTGGAGTTACCTTGGAATTATTGTTGAAGCACTACCTTTTTTACTAATAGGTGCAGTTTTATCAGCAATAATTCAAATTTATGTTTCTGATGATTTTATAAAAAAAATAATACCTAAAAACAGTATTATAGGATATTTTATAGCTGCAATTGCAGGAATATTTTTTCCAGTTTGTGAATGTGCAATTGTTCCTATTGCAAGAAGCTTAATAAAGAAAGGATTACCTGTAGGTGTTGGAATTACATTTATGTTAGCTGTACCTATAGTTAATCCCGTTGTAATTATGTCTACATATTATGCATTTCCAGATAACATAAGTGTTGTTATCTATAGAACTATTGGAGGAGTAGTAGGTGCATTAATAGTTGGTTTATTGACTGGTATAATGTATGACAAAAAGAAGAAAAATGAAGTTGTTAAAGATGATAATGTTGGACTTTATTGTGATTGTTGTACTTATAGTAATAATTATTATATTTCATTGAAAGGTAAGATAAAGAATTTAATATTAAATGCTTCTAATGAATTTTTAAATATAAGTATTTATTTTATTTTTGGTGCATTCCTTTCAAGTATTTTTGTTGTTTTTATGCAAGATAGCTTAATAAATAATATGACCTCAGGAAAAACCATAGGAATTATAATAATGATGTGTTTGGGCTTTTTACTTTCTTTATGCTCAGAAGCAGATGCATTTGTTGCAAAAGGGTTTATGGACAACTTTGGGGTTGCAGGAGTAATTGCCTTTTTAATATTAGGTCCAATGATGGATCTTAAAAATTTAATTTTAGCCTTTGGATTCTTTAAAAAGAAGTTTGTCCTTAAGCTTTTAGCAATGATTTCTGTTGTAGTATTTCTGATTTGTTTAGTTGTAGTTTAATTAATATATGGGGGAGCTATGAAAAAATTCAATGTTGATGAATTAATATGGTTTATTATTTTAATATTAATGGAAGTTTCGATTGTTTTTTTAATAAGAAGTGGAAATATTACTAACTTTGTAGGAGTAGACATGATAAAATACTTTTACTTAAGTATAGTTATTTTAGGTGTGTTTACAATTGCTCAGTTTGGAAGAATATTTACTATTAAAAGAAGGGTTGAAATAACAAATAAATTTATTCCATTAACTTTCACATTATGTATAGGTTTTATTTTGCTTTTTATATTTCCATTATTAAAAACTAATAATATAAATAGTGATTTGGGCCTTAATAAAAACGATGATGCTATAATTATAAATAGCGAAAATTATGAAATTTTAAATGACATAAATGACAATAAAGAAAAGTTCGAAGGAAAAAAGATGATTTTTTTAGGGTATGTAGATAAAAGTGAAGAAAATCCTGATTGCATTATTATTTCAAGAATAGCAGTGAAATGCTGTCAGGCAGATAAAGAAAAAATACAAATAAGAGTAAAAGGTATTGATAATGATTTTGAAGATGGGCAATGGATAAGTATAAGCGGAGAAATTTGCTTTGATGAAAAGTTCTTTATATTAGCTAATGAATATAAGCTTCAAAATGAACCAACGGATATATATTATCATGAGCACCTTTAGGGTTGTTCTTTTATTAGAAAATTGATATTATATAAGTTATGAGACCCTATAAGATTAATAGGGAAGTTTAATAAAAATATAAAGGCGGGATGAATTAATGGAATTGCCAAAGGTTAAAGTGGCAGATTTTGAAGGACCTTTTGATTTATTACTACATCTTATTAAAAAGAATAAGATGAATATATATAATATAGAGATATATAAAGTTACAAATCAATATTTAGAATATCTTAATACTAGAAAAGTAATGGACCTTGAAATTACATCTGAATTTATAGTAGTAGCAGCTACTTTAATAGAGATAAAATCAAAAAATCTTTTACCAAAAGTAAAGGTTGATGAAGAAGAGGAAAGTGAAGAAGATATTGAAAAAAGATTAATGGAACGACTAATTGAATATAAGAAGATAAAGAACGTTTCAGAATTCTTTAAGAATAAATATATAAATGCTGGTGAAGTTTTTAGTAAAAAGCCTGAAATTATTGAAGAAATAAAACCAGAAAAAATCGATAATGATGATATATTTAAAAATCTTACACTTTTAGATTTATATAATATTTATAATAAAATATTAGAAACCTATAGAGAGAAACAAAATAAGGTTAATGTAGTACAAAAGAAGATATATGTAGATAAGTATAAGGTTGAAGATAAGATGGAAGAACTTTTAGAAAGGTTTAATTCTAGTGAAGTTATTGAATTCAATAACTTAATGAAAGAAAGTACATGTAAGCTTGAAACTGTAGTAACATTTTTAGCATTATTAGAGCTTATAAAGATAAGAACTATTCAAGTTTTCCAAGATGAGAGTTTTTCAAATATACTTATTAAGAGGAGGAGAGATATTGAGTAACATTGATGTTAAGCAATATGAATTTAATGAACTATCAAGAAAGTCAGATATAAAATCAGCCATAGAATCAATGCTATTTGTAAGTGGTGAACCTTTAGCATTAAGGGAATTAAGCAATAATTTAGAACTTAAAGAAAAGAATGTTGAAGAAATCCTGAGTGAAATGGCAAATGAATATGAAGATAAAAGTAGAGGAATAAGATTAATTAGCATAAATGGAGCATATCAATTAGTAACTAAAAGTGAAAATTCAGATTTTGTTCAAAAGCTATTAAAGAAAAATAAAAAACATTCTCTATCACAAGCTTCTATAGAAAGTTTAGCAATAATTGCATATAAACAGCCAATAACACGTATAGATATAGATGAAATAAGAGGTGTTAAATCTGAATCTGCTATTGCAAGATTAATTGAAAGAGGATTAATTAAAGATATAGGTAGATTAGAAGTTCCAGGAAGACCAATACTTTATGGAACAACAGATGAATTTTTAAGACAATTTGGTTTAAAAACAATAAAGGAATTACCATCATTAGATTTATATAGTGATGAAGAAACTCAAAGTTCAATTGATTTATTAAATAAGGCAATTGAAGATATGGAACCAGAAGTTGATGATTTTGAAAATAATGATAATGAAAATAATATAGAAGAGGAAGTAGCAGAAGAGATGAATGAAGCTGCTATTGATGAAGATAAATAATTTTTATTATATAAATAAAGCTGTATCAAAATTTAATTGTTTTGATACAGCTACTTTTTTATAAGTCTAAATCTTGACTTTCAGTTCCAGCATTTTTATCTTTAAAGAATCCTTTAAATAAGTCTAAAAGTTGAGGAACTGAATCTACAATTCTATCAACAGTATTATCATAATCTACAGGTTGCAATCTTACAGAGCCGTCCTTAACTATTAAAAATGCTACTGGCTTTACAGTGACACCAGCCCCTGAGCCACCACCAAAAGGATAATTTTCATCTCCATCATCTTTAACAGCAACATGGTTACCAAATTCACTTCCACCAGATGCAAAGCCAAAGGTTACTTTAGAAATTGGAACAATGGAAGTTCCATCACTAGTTTCTACTACATCTCCAACTACAGTGTTAACATCTATCATATCACGTAAATTTTCCATAGTACTTCTCATTAAGTTTTCTAATTCATGTTTATCAGCCATAATAATCCCCAAATAAAGGGATTCACCTCCTATTTTTATTAAATGATTTTATAATAATAAAACATATATAAATAATTTTTGCTAAATTAAAGGTAATTATACTGTTTAGTGTGAGTTCAAAAAGTATTTTATCTTTAAAAATAGGCTTAAAATCATTTTTATATCTTTTTACCTTAAATATAATAGAAAAAATATTTAGTAGGATTGGATTAATATTATAAAGTAAACCAAAAGCTATAGCAGTTTTGCTTGAATCTCCTAAGGAATAAGAAATATTACTATCAAACTTTAATGTTGGCTTAAATTTATTATAAGCAAGGTTATGATAAAGTTTTTTAAAAGGTGTTTCTTTAAACTTAACTTTTTTATTAGAGGAGTCATTATCATCTTTATGGTCATCAATTGTTTTTTCGATATTCTTACCTTTATCCTCTTTTGGTTTTTTCTTATTAAGAAATTTCTTTATTAAGCCACCATCATTAGATAATAAATTAATATTATAAATTTTTACGTAAAACCTATCCTTAGAGACATAAAAATGAAAGCTCAGGGGTATAGGTATAAACAAAATTAATACTATAACAACAAAAATTATTAAAATATGCATAATTAACCTCTCCTAATCTTCTATTAGTATTGCCACAAAAATTAAATCTAAATCATAAAAATTTAATAAACATGTTTAAAAATTTAATAAATGAAAATACTACATGTGTAAGGAGAAAATAGGAGTGATGGATATGAAAAATTTTAAAATCCTAGGAGTAACTTTAAGTTTAGTACTAATTATTTGTAATTTAATGAATAATTGTGTTTATGCGCAAAGCTTTGATGATGAAGATGAAGTTGAAGATTTAGCTATAATCGATGATATTCAAGATGATGATATAGATGATGTTGATATGGAAAATCTATTAAATAGCATTAGAGTAAATGCAAGATGTGCTATAGCAATGGATAGTAAAACAAAGCAAGTGTTATTTGCACAAAATGCAGACGAAATAGTGCCTATGGCAAGTACAACAAAAATCCTTACAGCCTTGATTGCAATAAGTCAAGGTAATTTAGATAGAGAAGTAACTATAAGTAAAAATGCATCATCTATAAGGGGATCAAAAGTTAAATATACAGCTGGTGAGAAAATAAAATTAATAGAATTATTATATGGACTATTATATAAGTCTGGTAATGATGCAGCAATTGCAATAGCAGAAGATATTGGTGGTAGTGTAGAAGGATTTGCTAATATTATGAATGACTATGCAAGAAGTTTGGGATTAGTTAATTCTCACTTTGAAAGTCCACACGGGTTAGATAGTGCTAAGCATTATACATGTGCTTATGATTTAGCATTATTAACTGCAAAGGCAATGGAAAATGAAACATTTTGCCAAATTTGTGGAACAAAAACTATAACAAGAGATGCATCAGGTTTTACAAGAGATTATAATAATATCAATAAAATTTTGTATAGAATTCCAGAAGCTAATGGAGTAAAAACTGGATATACAGGTCAAGCAGGAAAATGTTTAGTTTCATCAGTTAGACATGAAGGTAGAAACATTATTATCGTAGTTTTAAATTGTAGTGACAGATGGAATGTTACAGAACAAATTTATAAATATGTTTCAGATAATTATTGTTTTAAAGCAAATAATATGAAAGATATTGTAAATTCATCAGAATTTATTAATTTAGGAACAATAGTTGAAGAGTCAGAATTTGATTATGGATTTAAAGGTCAAGGATCTGTTGAGGTAGAAGTGTTTAACACATTATTTGATAAAAATAGTGGAGACATTATAGGAAAAGTAGCATTAAATGATAGTGGAAATGAGTTGTTAAAAAAAGCTCTAATATGCGACACTGATATATCACAAAAAGAATTTGATAGTTTAATACAAAATGAAGGCACTAATAATTAGTGCTTTTTTCTTTTATTGTATATAAATTTGGTATAAAATGAATATGTAGGTATTGTTAATTATTAAATTAAAATAATGTAAATAGAATCGGAGGAGAATATTTTGAGTAAAACTATAGTAAAAGAATTAAAAGTATTATCTAAAACTAAATTTTTAAGCTTATATAATGCTGATTATATAAATAGGGGTGGTAAGGAAAAAACTTGGACAATTGCATCAAGAAAAACTAAAGAGGCATTAGAAGATCAATTCTTTAATGGAAAAGAAGATAAAGTAGATGCTGTTGTTATATTAGCATATCATAAGGATGAAAAGAAATTAGTTGCTATTAAACAGTTTAGAATTCCTTTAAATAACTATGTTTATGAGTTACCAGCAGGATTAATTGATAATGATGATGATATAATACCAACAGTTAAAAGAGAATTAAAAGAGGAAACAGGATTAGACTTAGAAGAGGTAATAGAAAGTAAAGTAGGAAATAAGCTTTATTTATCACCAGGTATGACTGATGAATCAGTTTCATTAGTATATTGTACTTGCTCAGGAGAAATTTCGACAGAAAATTTAGAGGAAGATGAAGATATCGAAACTATATTATTATCTAAAGAAGATGCAATTAAAATATTAAATAGTAATGAAAGATGTGATATTAAATTCTTCATGGCTTTACAGAGTTTTGTAGCAATGGGTGATGAAATTTTTAAATAAATTAAAAAAATAATTAAAATCTCAAAATTTTTTATAAAAAATCAAATTGTTTTATTTACTAAATGTTAGTTTCATGGTATATTAGTAGAAACTTAGCATATTGTTCTACAAGATATCTATTTTGGGATATATGGAAATTACAATTTCTGAGTGAACTTATGAAGAAAGACATAAAAACATTGGGGGGAAAACAACATGAAGAAAAACGAATATGGATTATTCACTGCCATAGCAATGATTGTTGGAATTGTTATAGGTTCAGGAATATTCTTTAAGAGTGACAATATTCTTGTTGCTACAGGAGGAAGCGTAGCATTAGGAGTATTAGTATTCTGTATAGCAGCAATTGCTATAATTTTTGGAAGTTTAACTATATCACAATTAGCATCAAGAAGTTCAAAAGAAGGTGGCTTAATAGCATATGCTGAAGAGTATTATAATAAGTCAACATCATGTGCTTTTGGTTGGTTCCAAACATTTTTATATTTTCCAACATTAATAGCAGTAGTTTCTTGGGTGGCTGGAATCTACATTTGCATTTTATTTGGAATAGAAGGAACATTAGAAAAACAAATGTTAATTGGATTAGCAATAATGGTGTTCTTATTTGTAATTAATACTTTATCAGCAAAGTTAGGTGGATTATTCCAAAATGCATCTACAATAATAAAGTTAATACCTTTATTATTAATTGCAGTTGCTGGATTAGTATTTGGAGATACAAGCAGTGTTTCATTTAGTGATATTACTGCAATGAAGTCTACAGGATGGATTGCTGCAATAGCACCAATCGCATTTTCATTTGATGGATGGGTAGTTTCTACATCAATTTCACATGAAATAAAGGATTCAAAAAGAAATTTACCAAAAGCTCTTATAATAGCACCTATATTTATTTTAATAGTATATGTTTTATACTTTGTTGGAATAAGCATGTATATAGGGCCAGAAACTATTATGAGCTTAGGAGATGCTCACGTTGACTTAGCTGCAAACAACTTATTAGGACCATGGGGAGCAAAAATTGTATTAATATTTGTTATAATTTCAATCATGGGTACTATTAATGGATTAACTTTAGGAATGATAAGATTACCACATTCTTTATCAGTAAGAAATATGTTCCCAAAATCAAAGGTTATTAATAAGATAGATGAAAAATTATTAATGCCAGTTAATTCTGCAATAGTAGCATTTATTATAGCTATAGTATGGTATATTGCTCATTACTTAACAACTAAATTTGGATTACTTCCAAATTCAGATATATCTGAAATATCAATTACAATGAGTTACACAATGTACATACTTTTATATGTAAAAGTTATTCAATTAGGTAGACAAGGTAAGATTTCAGGTATTTGGAATACTATAATTAATCCTGTTTTAGCTATAATAGGTTCATTAATTATTTTATTCGGAAGCATGGGTAATCAATTATTCTGGATATATGCGGCATTCTGCTTATTAGTAATGTTATTAGCAGTTTTATTTTGTAAGAAAAACGAAAAAATTATAAACGGTTGTTTAGAATAAATTATTAATAAAAAATTAAAACACACAATTATATGAGTTAACTCTTATAATTGTGTGTTTTTTTATAATATTTTACAGTAGAAAATTTTATATATTAGGCGATTTATAGTAACAAAACGGATTTAATGAAATAATCTATATAGTGTATAGTATTAATTTAGGAGTCGAAATGTTTAAGGAGACGATTGATTGTATAGATGCTGGTACTGAGTATTGCCCTTGCCATTTAGCTGAAAGTGGTGAATGCATACTTTGCTCTCAACTACAAGGAAGTCATTTTTGTGATTGTCTAAATTGGAATGGAGTTTGTATTTATCAAGAACTTTATAATAATGGTAATAAAGCTAAGGAGCAAAGAAAGGCTTATACCTGCAAAGTATCTGAAAAAGTGCTATGTCAAGATGATGTGCTTTTAATTAAATTTGAAGCACCACATAAATTAGCAATAGATTTAGCAAAGCCAGGAAGCTTTATATTTATAAGAAGTGATGAAAATGTTTATTTTGATGTTCCTATTTCAATATTAGATTCTAATATTGATACAAATATTATTTCAGTAATGATAGAAATAAGAGGTGTCAAAACAAAACAATTATTAAATATTGAATCTGGAGGAGAAATAACAATTAGAGGACCTTATTGGAATGGTGTATTTGGTTTAAAAAACATAAGAAAACAAAAAAATAATAATATTTTAGTAATTGCAAGAGGTATTGGAATGGCTCCTATGGTACCTGTAATTAAAAAATTAGTTCAAAATGATAATAAGGTTACTGTAATTGTTGATAAACAACCTTTTAATGATGTATACGTATCTGAATGGTTAGATAAGCTAAATATCGTTACTCAAGAAATGAATTTAATTGAAAAAGGTAAGCTATCTCCTGAAGCTAAGGTGGCTATAAAATCAATAATTGGTTACAATAATATATCTTTAATCCACATTGCTGGAGCGGATATATTAACTTATGATGTAATCGAATATT
>ERZ791641.338-NODE-338-length-49194-cov-5.097865_pt1 | contig 49194 bp, 40 predicted proteins | sample MGYA00510055_ERZ791641 | MGnify/ENA primary metagenome ERZ791641 (study PRJEB30046, sample SAMN00715226) | human gut metagenome | study: EMG produced TPA metagenomics assembly of the A metagenome-wide association study of gut microbiota in type 2... | reverse complement strand
CTGAAAAACGATAACCAACTGGCGATGTTATTCACCCTGGCCAACCTGTTTCGGGTGGACCAAATGATACGTCAGTGGGAGAGATCTCAGTAAAAACCGGAAATAACGCCAGAAATGGTGGAAAAAATAGCCTAAATAGGCTGATTCGATGTGTTTGCGGGAAAAAAATCGGCCCAGATCCGCGAAATTTTAATCAGCGAGTCAGCTTGGGAAGAAATGACCTGCTTATTCGCACCTTCCCTAGCTTTATGAATTTTAGGCACAAAAAAAATAGCCACAATATAAGTATTTTAAATTTTCAACAGATACTCCTTGAGATAAGTAAGACAATCCACATAACTCACTCCGTTTGAGTAATATATCCATTTTGAGGATTTTCATATCGCTCAGCTTAGATTAACCTCCCTTTACCAATAAACCATTAATACATTTCTATTTCTAAACCCACCTAATTACATCGAGAACAAAGCTCAGCTGACTCCACAAAGATAATAAAGTCAGCTTACCAAAAGACCATTATCTTTCGTATAATTAAACCGTACTTAGTAACTTTGGCAATAGCTGACTAAACTCTTTTGAACTAATGACTTTAGTATTGGAACCGATTAAGGAATAGATAATATTCCCTCGTTTTTTTAGTTTCGCGTCATCGGTAACAAAATAATCAGTAATGCAGGCATGTATCAAGTGACTATTATCGCGATAGCTACTATAGATTTTCTTAGCATTGTCAAGCCTGACAGATTCTGTCTCGAAATTTATAAAATCGAACAAATTTAAAATATCTTCGATAAGTTTGTTTTTTTCTTGCAGGGTTGTTTCACGCACTTTTCCAGAATTAATTAAATCAGCTATTAGCTGATTATTTACAAAATTTCTTTCTATTAATTCAAATCCTGGAATATTAACCTTACCATCGTCATTGAAAAACTTGATTGGATCTTTACATATTTCGTTGTAGAATTCTCTTCCTTTCCTCAGTTCAGGATAATTATGATAATGTTCGATGACTTTGACAAACCTATGAGTTTCGAATGTTTTAGTAAGTTTTGAGTATTTTTTAACTCTCTCTATTGTCTGGGATATTGGTTCAGTGACAAAACAAAGCCCATTTTCCATGACACCAACCATCTGATGGTTGGTGATTTTCAAAAGATTGTCGAGATACTCTTCAAGGAAAAGAGGATTCATGTTAATTGAATCTTCTACTAAATATGAACTATAAACGAAAGAAATGACATTATTTTTCTTAGCCTGAAGGCATTGCTCCATACATTTTCCATGATTCGCAATATAAGAAACCGCGTTTTGATCTAGGTAGATACTAGTTCCTTTAATTTCAATAGACGTATAGTTAATATTATTATCATTAATGACATGGCAATTATTTAGAAATCGATCCGTCAGATCGGAAGAATAATAATTAAGCAAGGAGACTCTGAAGTCACGGACAATTTCATTACCTTTACAGACATACTCTTTGAATTTTCTAAAATCTTCCCCATCTAATTTCTGCATAACCTTAGTATCATGCTTTATTAAGCTACCGAATATCTGAAAAGAATCCCCCATCCTCAACTTATATATATCAACTAGTTTTAATATCAAAAGATTGTAATCATCATTCAGTTTTACAACATCGTTGTATAATGTATTCCATATATTAATAACAAGTTCGTAGTCAACGCAAGGTGAACGATTTGAAAATTTTAATAACTGTTCTAGTTTTTCAGCTAACTCGTCTACAATTCGAAATTCTTTAGTTGTCTGTATACCGCTCAAACACTCTAAATCATCAAAACATTCCATTAATTTATTAAAAAGAATATTCGCCATTGCTTGCTGAATTACATCGTTCATCTCACACTCCTTCGTTAATCATGAAAAATCATTTCCCCTAAATTCACCACTGGACTTCAACTAATTTCCGCCCATATCCCTCCAAACTGCCAATCTTTATTAACTGATAATTTCCTCTGGAATAGCTTCTAAAGCAACTTATCCAAATAATCCGCCCACACCTGCAACCACTTCCGGCACTCAGCATCATACTTATAAAGATTATAAATTCCTTCAACACCGCCACGTGTATGCCCCAATACGGCCTCAGCCACCTCATTTGGACACTGTAAACGAGATAAGCCCGTTCGTACTGTACGACGCAGATCGTGCGGCGTCCAATGAGGTATATCAAGCATTTGACCACTTTCACGTAGACGCCATGAATTTTCAGTTAGATACTTCTGCTGGATTGGCTTCTTTGTGGCTTGCGAAGGGAATAGATATTTGTCAGAGGTAAGGCGTAGAACCTTGAGAAAGTCGATTGCCTGATCAGATAACTATACGTAGCGCTCTATCCCTGTTTTGGCTTCTCGCAGATGGTAAATGAATGATGCCTTTTTCAAAATCGAAGGCCTCCGGACTGACGCCGCCGAGATGACTGTGGCGCCGGGCCCGATTGTAGAGCACTTCAATGTAATCGAAGATAAGCATCTCACCGGGATCTGGATCTACGTCATGAGCGCAAGTTAATAGTTTTAGAAATCAAGCTAATTAGCATAATATCTCTTAACTGAAGGGATATGGAGCCGCAGAAATAAATGAAGACACGGCAGTATGCGCAAAAATCAATCTTCGATCTGGAAGCAATCTTCGAACAGTCCCGCAACAATGTTAGTGAACTTGAACAGCTGTTGAGCGAGCTGACTTTTCGCAACACTGCCAGGGCGCGGACTCTGACGTCTAAAATCGAGCAATCTCTAACTGCAATTAGCGACCGCAGCGAGGTCGCCATGTCGGCTTCCAGCCCATCAACATGTAATCTCGATTCGGCGTCCATACAATTTTCTCAAGCAGTGCCCCACAATGCACCTGCAACTGTAGAGCAACTGCAACCGAAGGCTATCCCAGACACTGCCATGCGACAGCAATTCGACAAAGGCCAAATCGATCTAGGTCCACTGCCGTCTTTCTCTCCGTCAGATAAAGCAAATGATGCGCGAGCAATACTGGCAGCATGGACAGCCCTCGAAGCACTGTCGCCTCAAGGTTATAAACGCCCAGAGGATATGGCAACCGGCGACCGCTCCAGGATTGCTCTATTGGAGCGAGTTGTTCCATGGGGACCAAATGCCCGCAGCAAGCCCAGTTATAAGCTTTATTTCGAGGTCGTCCTCGGCGCCATCGCTCTCGACAAGGCAACGGACGAGCTGGTCAAGGTTTTTGGCGAGGATGAGGAGCGTTCACGCCCGGACGGTAAGAAAGCGGCCATCGGCTCGATCCTGATCGACAAAGAAGGCTATGTGCTTGAGGACAAAGGCGTTGCCGTTTCCAGTTTTGCCTGGGCACTCAAGCCGGCTCTCGATCTGAAGCTTGGGAGCTTAGGGAATTGGCCGAATGTTGAGCCGCGCATTATCGAGCATCTGGATCGAATAGTTCGCCGCCACAACGAGGATGGAGAACCCATACCGATCGATTTGGATGTCGTTCTTAACGCTTATAAATGGCTTGTGTCTCAGTTCGGTGTACCCGAGCATTTGGTTGAGCCACCCACATTCGCGATTAAGGTGTTTCATCATTTCAAGGCCAAGGCGCCGCCTGAACCTTCGTTGCTGAATTCCTTCTATCTTGAAGATCTCGGTGAAGCAACCAAATTGATCGAGACGGGCAAAGCCGGAACCGGTTTGCGCCGCTACATGGGAATTGGCAGACCTGACCAGAAAATCGACGTGCTATCGCCCATTTCCGCAGTTGAGCCGTTTGTCGCACCATCGCTCATGCCGCAGGCTCGTTGGCCTTCGAAAGGCGGCCATCCATTAGTGCTACTTCAACAGGCTGCCGTGAATGCGGCACGTGCTGAGCTGAATAATGCTCCAGGTATCATCGGCGTCAATGGACCACCGGGTACCGGAAAGACCACTCTTCTGCGGGATATCGTCGTTGGGTGCATTCTTGATCGGGCCACGGCGATGTCCGGCTTCAACAAACCGCAGGATGCCTTTTCCACAACAGGTGAGAAGCTGGCATTCGGTTCCAATGCCTTCCTGCACTTCTACAAGTTACATGCATCCTTGAAGGGTCATGAGATCGTCGTAGCCTCCTCCAATAACAAAGCGGTCGAAAATGTCAGTAAAGAACTTCCTCTCAAGGAAGCCAATGGTCGCCATGAACAGATCACCTACTTCCGGTCCATCAGTGACCTGATTGCGAACCCCAAACGCGCCGGCTATTTCGAAGCCGAGGGCGACACACCCTCCGATCCTATCGAAACTTGGGGACTGATTGCCGCAGCACTCGGCAAGAGCAGCAACCGTGGCGCGTTCCAGCAAGGTTTCTGGTGGAATGAGGACGGCGGTTTCCTTACCTACCTGAAAGCAGCTCGCGGCATAAACGTCATGCGTGAGATCAAGGACGAACAAACTGGCGAAATCATCGATCGCGTGATGCCCAGCGTGGTCGTCAATGAGCGGCCCAGCACCAACGAAGCGGACGCTTTAGCGGCCTGGCGGAAAGCGCGAGCCATTTTCCTTAAACTCAAGGAAACGGTAGACGCCGAAATCGCCAGCATCGAAGAGATGCGACGGGATATCCAGGCGCTCAAGGGAGCGACCACCGAACTTCAAAGGGTGGAACAGCGTCGTCCGAATCTGAATGAAGCCGTCGAAGAGGCACACCAGACTGCTGAATCCTGCCAACGGGAGCATGAGAAGGCAAAATCGCAGATCGAGCAGGATAAGATCATGCTCGACAGCCATCTTGCTGGCCGTCCAGGTTTCTTCTCCCGTTTGTTCGCGACTGCGGCCTGGAAGTTGTGGAGATCGACACTGCAGAAGCTCTCGGCGACCTTGCAGCAATCAGTCTTACGGGCGCAGGAGACAGACGGTGCCCTGGAGCTTGCAAGGACTGAGTGGAGCAATACTAAGTCCCAGTTACAGCAACTCGACCAGGAAATTTCCAGCAAATGTCAGGCTGTCTCGAAATTGAAGGCAACCGAGGCAGAGGCACGAAACCGCATGGGAGACAGGGTCGTTGATGAGAGATTCTTCGAGCGCGAGCACGAGGCTATCCACCTGACTGCGCCATGGCTTCCCGATGAGGTTCATCGCCTGCGGGAGGATCTTTTCGCCGCTGCCCTGACTGTGCATAAAACGTTCATCGATGCTTCGGCCAGCCGCTTGCAACACAATCTTGGGCTATTGATGTCGGGCATGGTGGCTGGTGCCTTCCAGTCTTCCGCTCACCGTGAACTTCTCCCCGACCTTTGGTCGAGCCTTTTCATGGTTGTGCCGACCGTGTCCACGACATTCGCCTCTGTTCGGACGATGTTCGGGGATCTGCCACCAGAGAGCATTGGCTGGCTTCTGGTAGATGAAGCGGGCCAGGCCGTTCCTCAGGCAGCAGTTGGAGCTATTATGCGGGCAAAGCGCTCCATCGTGGTAGGTGACCCGTTGCAAATCCCACCTGTAGTTTCACTTCCTGAAAAGCTGAACGCCGAAATCTGCAAGTTCTTTGACATTGACCAAGTCGAATGGTCTGCCCCCGCAGCATCTACGCAGACCCTTGCTGATCAGGCATCGCGCTTCAAATCCACCTTCGTCATGGACGTAGGTGATCGAGAAGTCGGGCTGCCACTTCTCGTTCACAGACGTTGCCAGAACCCAATGTTCGACGTTTCTAACTCCATCGCGTATGCCAAGCAAATGGTCCATGCTGTCGGGCCTAAAAGACCTGGATCTATCGGCTCGGCATTGGGAAGATCTCGCTGGGTGGATATCAATGGCGATGCTGAGACGAAGTGGTGTCCCGATGAGGGCGAAGCGGTTGTACGAATGCTAAAAGAGCTGGCAGCATCGGGCATTACAAATCCAGACGTATTTATCATTACACCATTCAAGATCATAGAGCAGAACATGCGTCGGCGTCTCGACAGAGAAACCGACCTGCTGCGAACGTTCGGCGTAAAGCTGGATGAATGGTGCCGTGATCGTGTAGGCACAATCCACACGTTCCAGGGCCGAGAGGCGGACACGGTAATCCTGTTGCTGGGTGCGCCGAAAGCGAGTCAGCAAAGGGCGCGTCAGTGGGCGGCAAGCCCGCCAAACATAATCAATGTAGCCGTCTCACGCGCCAAGCAAAACCTGTATGTGGTCGGCTCGGCTGCTGCATGGGCAGGGGCGGGAACTAGTCTTCAGGTCCTGCATCGTCAATTGGCACAATCAGCCTGACAATCTCCGAGGTGGCCCTCATTGTTGAGGGCTCATCGCGACTCATTTTTGGCTTACTTCAGTAATGGGCTGGCCTCTAAATGTCAAAAGCTGACATTGCTCACATAATAGTCAAGTAGTCATTTTTCACCGCCCATCCAAGCTTGATAATTCTTACCGCTCCCCTTATATCCACACTGAGGAATAACCTCTGACATGGCTAAGGAGTACGATTATGGGGCTTAAACCTGGTCCAAAACCAATTGCAAAATCAACAGGAAAACCCGATCAACGCAGACGTGATAATAAGGATACACCCGGTAATACCCCAGGACTGAAACCAAGCAAATCAACTGGGAAGTAATCGTTCAAGGGTATGGAGAATTCATCTATACCCTTATCTCATTAAATCTGTCTGCTCTAGCCCGTTTGTGCCAAAAGCGGAAGAATTTAACATTGAGATAAATTTCAAAAAATCAGAGCGATTGTCTTACAGTTCTATTATTAAAAGGCTTATTTACAAGCCAAAAATAACTATCCGCTACCTGTCAATGCTTAAGTGTAAATATATTGGCAATAAAATAATGACATAGCTGAAAAACAATCTTATTAGCTCAGATTAATACTTTTCGGGATAAGGCTCTTAAGAGTTTAATAAATGACAAGGGAATGAGTTACTTGCCATTTATTAATTTAAGGATGATTATTTCTTACGACTCTCATAGAAGTTAATTAATTCATTAACTTCGTCCTTACGAGGAAGGAGTTCTATTAATGGATTATCCTTAAGATATTGTATTGCATATCTAAAGCCACCATCATTTTTATCCATCATTTTGTTTATGTGCCTTGAGTTATTATTATAATTCCGGATGGATTCTAGGCTACTTTCAAAGAAGCTCAGCGCATATATTTTATCATTATTTATAGATAGAGCCCTTGCAGACAACTGCGCTAATACTAATGTGGCACTGTAATAAGTTTGATTTTTAAACTCGGCACTATCGAGTCTTACTTTGCTTGCATAACTCATTCCTTCGACGAGGTCATCAATTGTGTGTGCCGATATTAATTCTGACTTAGCCCTTTGTAACCAGTAGTGCATATCTTCACGATAGGTATGTGCAATTTCCTTATATATACCCCTGATAAATTTATGGACATTTTTTCCATTCCCAAGTTCATTTAGTTTATCAAAGCTTATAAGGTTCCTTGATGCTGCAAGAAATCCTTTTGACGCAAGAGATATTATTAAATCAGATACTGTTTTATAAGATGCAGGATTCTTATCAATATACTCACTGATAACTCTTAAAAGCCAGGATGGTGAATTGCAGATTATAACTCCACTTGGATCTGTGTTAGTTGACTCCAATTCAAATAATCTATCATTTTGCGAAATAAAATTCTGAATATCAAAATATTTATTGTGACTGTTGATATGACCATATGTGGCTTTATTAAAAGCTGCAATTAAAATCAAAACAAACATTGAATCTTCATCAAATTGCTTATTAAATAAATTAGAACCACTTAGTCTATTTTTATACTCGCTATAGTATCGATAAGCAAAATTCAACAACGTTTCTGAAGATTTATAAAGTGGTAGCCCCTCAAAAGAAAGCTTATCATTGAGATAGTTACCTTCTTCATTAATCAAGTTATTTTTAATCTGAATTTCGGTATGTAATATCTTTTTATCCTTTAACTTGAATCTATATAACTCTGCGTCACCAAAACTCGAGCATAAAACAACTTTGTTACTAGGATGCACCCTTGTGGTTAAAATTTCATCAATGCTTTGTGCATTAAAGAAATTAGAGTCGAAAACGAATATATGATTCTCGAATTTTATCAATGAGTTTTTAATGGAAGGATCGAATGTGTCAGTCGAAGAGTAATAAGAGGCATTATATTCTTTTTTTGCCTCAATAATTTGAAATAAAAGTACAGATTTTCCGCTGAAACGTCGACCTGTAATTAGGATATAGTCATGATTACGTAGTGCTTTAATTGCATCATCACAGACATCTCGTTGAGAAAAAGTTATAGAATTTCGCAGGATTCTTTTATTATCCACTATTTTAGTTACAGGGCCTCCATTAGCGAATAAATTTATAGCCTCTTCTTTCATTAACTTGGAGTCATCGAGTTCGAAACTTCTTGTGGGGGATTTTCGCTCAACATTCTGAAGTGTGTTATTTAACCATTGATATATCTGATCGTAAGTGTCAAAGGTAATTACTTTTTCGATGCCGTACTCCGAAAGAGCTATTTTTTCTTCTAAATTTAAATATCCTTTCTTCAAATAAATTGATTTCTTAAATGGTGTGCTTCTTGATAAATGCATTAAATCAAGCTCTCCATCAAGACTGCAACCTATGAAAAGGAAAGCTGAGTTTTTGGCTTCCTCAGATAAAAAGGATAGCATGGATTTATTTTCTTCTATACTGTGTGCATATTCACGCCAAGTAAATATCAGATTTTGATCTTCGTATTTAATAAATTCAGTAATATCGCCATGAATTTTGAATAGACACTTATTAGCAGATATAAATTCTCTCTGAACTGCTCGATTTGGATGCAGAATTTTGTATTTCCTATTAACGTTTTCTATAGCATCGTCAATATTAAACGTGAAAATATGAGGCCAATCTAAATTTATTATTTTTGTCTTTTCGTGATCAGAGAGTTTACACTCTGAAAAAATGTTACCTAATAATGCCTTCGATTTTCGTTTGGGTATATATTCCTCCATATTTAGAAGTCCAAACGCTTTTTTAAGCTGGCTGATTCTTAGAATTTCATCTATTTCTGTTTGTGTTAACCCTTCTTTTTCTGCCGCTATATTCCTAATCAACTCCGTAAATTTAATAGCATCAGGAACTTTACCATTTTTTGCTCTAATATCTCTAGTAAATCCACTGCCAAAAAAAGGTATCAATTGAGAAGCCTTAAATAAAGCCACAATCTCATTCTTCAAGTTTGGTTCAGTATGATGTTGTACTTGCATTTTATCCTCGGTACAATTTGAATTGTAAGTTTAGCTCAGCATAGTTATTTTAGATGCCTGTTCGCTAGCAAACATCCAGATATTGTAAAAAAAACTGTTAATTTTATCAACTCTTGGCTTAACTCATTTCACTCTAGGAGTGATTAATAATCTGGTTTAGATCAGGAACTAACATTTAAGTTATAAACCTAAGTTTAAATATATATTGTATTGCAAACATGAAACATGATCTAACCCAGTGCCTCTCAAAAGTTAGGTCATTGAAAAAGAACTCATGAGGGCTTTATCCATTTGCGCTCCTCACTCAAAGCAGACCATATGACCTCGATTTCTGGCAGATTCCAGCCAAGAGTGAACATTGCTAACATCATTCGGCCTCGATCTATGGGAGAGCCGATCGCCCTTATTGCTTAGCTAGTTTACTTAAGATGCTGCTTGAACCAAACACAAGTCCCCTCAATGTCATACGCTTTTTCCCCAAATCCTTTCGCAAGCAGGGATTCTGGTAAATACTCGTCGTATTTATCCAAGAATTTTTCTGGAACATCTGCGGCAAGATCAAATGCAGATGGTAAGCCTGACAACAGCATTTTTTTAAGCGCCTGTTGAACAGTTGCTACACTTGCATCATCAATCTCTATAACTCCAGCAAATGAATTTGTTTTAAAACCACAACGTATGAGCAAAGCAGTGATCGTATTCACAACTTTATCCCCCATCCAGGGTATTACGTAACAATGTTGTCCACTCGTAATAAAAAACTCATTTTGAAGTTTAAAACGCTGAAAGTTACTACAGCCTTCCGCAAATAGGTTTCTGGCGGCAGTATCGGCATAATCTACTTTCTTGCTACCTATTGCTATGCGGTAATCACCTTCCCTATAGATAGCGAGCATTTCCTGACGAACGGCATCATGAACAGACATACCTCCCCCACTAAATTGTGGTGGCTGACCGCCTTTGGTTGCCTCTACATAGATAACTTTTTTCTCTGTCTCGATCTCTGTCACTTTCCAGCGCCGCCCACCGAAGATGATGTGTTGGTCTGGTAGCAGTGGGGAGTCCACAGGCACTGTTCCAAGGGTTCTGTTTCCGGTGACAATGCGGAACTCTTCTGGTGTATTGAACACGGCATAAAAAGTGTAATGGTTAGTCAGTTTCTCCCCCTCTGCCCCAACAACCATTTCGCCGCTAGCAAGTTGAGTGAGTAGGCCACATGCTCCCATATGTTTAAGCAGGCTTTTGAAATCGTTTAAATCTACATTTCTGAACGGCCCTGTCTGGCATAGTTGTGACCAGAGCTGGTCGGCGCGAACTCCACCCCATTGTGCGGTAATTGCAAGAATCTGGTGTAGCAGCGTGGAGTAATGCATCTGCCGGGAATCGGCAGGCTCAAACCATTGTTTAGAGATCATCAACCTGATCATTGCCATCGATTGTACCAACTGGAGTCGTAGGTGATCAACGATACTGCTACTCACAGTAAGCTCATTTTCTGTAATTAGCATTCTGAGTACTGATGGGGAATCGCGTCGCCCAGAACGCCCCATACGCTGGCGCAAACTGGAAACAGAATGCGGAGGCGTAACTTGGATAACCGACTTAACCTTACCGATATCAATTCCCAACTCAAGCGTCATTGTACAAACAGCTGTTGTGGGCAAATTTCCTTTCTGAAGACGAGATTCAAGCGCCTCACGTAATTCCTTGGCAAGGGAACCATGGTGGGGGAAAAATTCATTCGGAACAATTTGTTCCTCACACATGTCGCTCAGCGTTGCCGCTATGCTTTCAGTGCGCTTTCGGCTGTTTGCAAAGACCAAATGAGAATCGCCACGGCAAAGTCTAAAAATGTCAGCGCAAACGTCATGTTCAGCTGAACTCTGAAGTTCTTCCTCTTTTTGGATCACTCGCTCCAGGTACCCTTTGACCTGTACCTGAAGAGTGGCCGTGCTATTACTATCTGTAACAGTTACGCAGGGGAGTCGTTTGTCCGGGCGCAACATTTCGGGCACTTTCTCCAGTTCCCCCAGCGTGGCACTCAACGCAACGCGGGGAATTGGATTTACCTGGCGTCCTAGCACATGGTCAATTCTATTGAGCAGAGAAAGCAGCTGTACACCACGCTCTGAGCCAATAAAAGCATGAAACTCATCAATAACGATGTATGCGACTGAAGAAAAAGCCTGTTTGAGCCAGCCCATTGAATTTATGAGCAAAGACTCAAGTGACTCAGGTGTAATCAGTAAAATGCCAGCAGGGTTCGTCCGAGCCTTTTTCTTTTTGCTTTGTGGTACATCCCCGTGCCAGGGAGTCACTGGCATTTCCAATGCATCTCCAAGGCTCCCAAGACGACGGTACTGATCGTTAATCAATGCCTTCAACGGACTGATATAGACGATGCCAAATCCATTCGTGAGATCTGCAACTACCGAACAGGCAGGAAGAAAGAAAGCCTCTGTTTTACCCGCTGCTGTACCTGCACTGATTAGCACGTCTCGATCACGGGCTAAAATTGCCGGGATAGAACTCTCCTGCAAGGGCCTTAATGTAGACCACCCCTGCTTGTAAACCCACTTACGGACGCGGGGATCGAGGCTATCGTAGGCACTGCTCATAGTTTGAAGTTCGCCAGTCCGTCGTCGTCATCGCTTTCCTCCGTAGTGGCGTCATCCATATCGCTGGGCCTGTCCTCTTCAATCGCCACACCCTCGATTAGTGTTTGCCAGTTCATCGTTCTGTTTTGTTCCAGCACGGCCAGCATGTCCAGGAAACCTTTTATGGTATTACGGGGGGTACGGAAGTAAGCGTCTCCAATGGTTTTACTACAGTGATGCAGGAATCCAGTCAGTGCCTCATCTGGTACCAGATAATTCTCTGGATCTCCACCTGCATAAACATGACGAAGATTTCTCAGCAAAATATACAGTTCCTCAGGGGTGAGGCTGGCAAGATGCAAAGTGGGGGATGAGTAGTCAATCACTCCTGCTTTTTGCGCGAACCGGTTTTCCGCCAGACGCGACTGGAGCGCCTCATAGCTGTAAAGACCTTTACGCGGATCGAAAAGAAACTCTGGCGTCCCCCCGAGGATAAAACCAATGTTCTCGGCTGAACCTTGCAGGCAGTCATTCAGTATCCGCAAAATCTGTTCGTAGTTCGCTGTTCTTGCTTGCGTATTATTCAGCTTAAAGAGGTTCACCATTTCGTCGAGGCTGACCAAAAGACCGGCATAGCCTGCCTGGCGGACAAAAAGGCTCATCAGCTTCAAAGAATCATAGAATGAAGCGTCTGAGATAATAGTCCGAACGTCGAGATCGTTACGGGCATCAGTTTTGGTGGTGTACTCTCCCCGCAACCAGCGAATAGCATTGGATTTTAGCGTTTCGTTATCCTGCTCATGCCCGCGCCAGAATGCATCAATGACCTTCGCAAAGTCATATCCACCCACCATCTCTGACAGAGCTGCCAGGCGTTTATGAATAACTGATGAAACCTCGGAGCCGTCCGTGTCCGCTTCCTTTCTTGCCTCCGTAACGAATCTTTCAACAACGCTAAGTAACGCATTACCATCCGGCTTGTTTCTGGTGGACATGTTTTTCATAAGCTCAGAATAGAGATTACGAGCCTGACCTCCCGATGAGTGAATGCGTCTGTCAGGAGAAAGGTCTGCACTGACTGACACCAGCTTCTTCTCTAGCGCAATAGAGCGCACAACACTCAGAAAGAACGTTTTACCAGAACCATATTCACCGATGATAAGTCTGAAGCTTGCACCACCGTCAGCAATCCTCTCAATATCTTGGTGGAGAGCGGTGATCTCGTTCACGCGGCCAACCTGGATATGCTGAATGCCTATCCTTGGCGTTACACCTGACTTAAGTGACTGAATAATAGCGTCACGTTCTTTCACTCTTATACGTGTTACAGACATTCACTATCCCTCTAATTCTTTGGCAATTTCCAGGTCAACCCAGATATCATCATCGGCATCGTCCAGTACTGGAGCATCAACCACCGCATAGGACCAGTCATTGATCACCTCAAGCGCACCGCCGAGCATCAAATTCAAATTTCCGCACAATTCTGTCGCCTCTTTTCGGGACCACTGTTCTTTCTCCAGCAAACTGCGATAAAGCTGGCTATGTGCGGAGTCAAGCCCCCCCGCCTCCGTTGATGAGGCTGGAGCGCTTTCTGGCTCTTCCGGTTCTTCTTCGGTGAAAATTGTGTTCAGCAATTTACGAACATCATCCGTGGCAGATTCGTGGCGGGCAAGTACATTAGCATCCAGTGTGAACCCTGCTGCTGTCTGATCAGTTGGTACAGACGAGACGAGATCATGTTCAGTTGCGGAATGCTGATGGATATTGCTCGAGACAGATGAGGGATCCAGCCCCAAACTTGAATAAATCTTCTCAAGCTGTTTGATTTCAGCAGGCGCTATCGTCCCATCCGAACAGGCAACACTAACGATAACCTTACCTACAGCAGCTTTTTCCGCGGCCCCCATCAACTCAATCCTGCTTTTCATTCCTGTCATATTGGCTGGGGTATGAAGTTGCCACGTTAAATACGCATGTAGAGAGCGTTTTTCATCATCGGTGAAGCCAGGATTGTTGTTGATGGCATTCTCAAGCACTTTCTGTTCAGCTTGATCAAGAGAATCGTCAATCAAGGCGACCATCGCCCCTAATCTGAGCGTCATTACGGCTGAGATAAATTCAGGAGAAGGTGAGAAGCGTCCATCTTCGGCGGCATGGAATAGAACAAGTGTCCCATCAACATCCGCCTTCACATGGTGATAATACGGGTCAGGTGCCACACCGTAACCCATCTTCAGAGCAAAGGCCTGCATCAAATCGGCCTCTTTTTTATTGATCTTATTGGGGCAACTGGCATTCATATGTGCCCAAAAGTCAGCAACTGAGACTAACCCCTCCTTGACGAGGATCGCCTCATCAGCCCAGCGTTTGAATGAGCTTAATATTTTTTCTGCACTTTCATTAACGATCTCTGAAGGGAGCAACATAATTGCAGCCGTATCATTGACTGACGTACCTTTCCTACCAAGGTAGCGACTATAAGCATCAAGTTCATCCGTACATATGTCGGCAAGAGCCATAATTTTCTGGACAGGGCTCTTCAACGCACTTGGATCCGGCAGGTCGGGAACAGGAAGTCGAACACCTCGCAAACTAGGACTTGCTGGTGTGTAATCTAACCTTAGGCGCGTTTTATTCGCCTTAACGACCATCCCTTCACCATATTTGAGGGTGTAACGCCGTTTGAAAAGCGCAGCAAACTCTTTAGCACAGCGGCGAGCCGGGGTACGCAGCGAATACTCGGTGTGGTTTATTACCCAGTTCAACGCCAGTTCAGCTGATACAGGAACTCCTTCATGTACAGTTTTTGCCAGAGCCAGCTTAAATTGCATGCTGTTGCTGAAACCTGAATTGCTATCGAGCTCAGTGGCTAAGCCCATGTTCGGGCGCAGAATAGACATGGCTTCGAGTAATTGGGTCGAATATCCACGGAAGGAGCGGTTCTCAATGAATACCGATCTTAACCGAGCGACTTCATTGAACAGATTACGGAACTCAGCATCAGGGAATTTTGGGTCAGTGGAATCTACGAGCGCTTTTCTTTCCAGGCCGTAGAGGTAGATAAAAACATAGCCGATAGGACACGATGGATCAGACCTATCGCTGGCAAGCCAACTGACATACGCACCGCGTGCTTCTGGGGAAAGAGAGGAAAAACTGGGCCAGTATCCTAATGAACTGTCCTCGTAAAGATAAGCAGTAGGTTTTATCTTACATGTGTCATCAATTAATGATGCCTCACTTCCATCGTCATAATAGCCGCCTGATTCCTGACCGGAGGGCTTCATGCGTTGCCCCACGTAAATGTGGCCACCGCTAATTGCTACACCAGCCACAGTTATCATCTCACCCGGAAGTACCCATCGAGCTAGTGCACCTGCTGACTTTGAGGTGTTCCGGTAATGATTGGTTGTCAGCCGAAGTTCAACACCCCGGCCACCGCTCAATGTAAAAGTTGCAAGATTATCGTCTTCACTATCATCGTTTCGCACAACCGCCTCTTTTTTCTTGATGTCAGCGAGCCATTCTTTTGGCGGTGCTTTCACGGGGCTTGAAGCATAAGACTTTGGAGATTTACGTTTTTTCTTTCTAAAAAACAACAAGTAAATGACTAAAATCGCCGCCAGAAACTTCAATAACTCCATGATATATAACCTTAAAATCATTCCTCACGCACACTCATAAGCAGCAATGAAGGTTGAGCAAGTGGATTAATCTCAAAATAATACGTCTAAATCGCAAGGGTTCAAACCAAAATGCAATCAAAATTAATTTATTGATTTAAAGGAAAATAATTATTGATTAAGCATGCTTTTCAAGCAGAAATTTTGAAGGTATGCGAATGCTTGTGAGTCATTCGCATCAGAATGAAGTTGAATTGGTTCTGCATAAACATACGAGTAGCTGTTACATGGATGCAGAGCTGGCGGCAATTATCCTTATCTATTTGCTCTCAGAACTGACTCTGCTAACGGGAAATGAGTTCACCGACGGCGAACCGTGCAGAATGCATTTCATACTCTAGTGACACGAACAAACCACACAGTAAGTTTCTGTATAAAATTCCTACGCTGGTGACGTTCAACTTCTTGAGCACGGATTTCCTCCTGTTCCTTTTGTTTCTGATTGGTTAGCAGCGTCGGATCTCTCTGCAAAAATCCTCGGTAGGCTGATTCGGCAATGAGGGCATCGGGCTAGTTTCTCTTCTCTCTTCGCTACATTGGGGCAATCCCAACAGCAATGCCCCTTTTAGCCTCTTCACGTTTACTACGAGCATCAGCCAAAGTCACGTCGGGATAAACCCCAAGAGCAAGCAACTTCTCCTTGCCTACAACACGGTACTTAAGCCGCCAATAATCAAAAGGTAAAGTCCCCCACCATCAGAGAGTTTGTAAGGTTCATCTTTTGGCTTTGCGGTATCAACCTGACGGGCGTTAAGTTTCATTGGGGGTATATCCATAAGACCGAACAGCACATACCCCAAATGTACCCCCATATGCATGTATATTTTGGGGGGTGTCAGTAGACGTCAGAATGCAAGCGAGAGCTGGAATATGCTGATTATAATGGTTTTCAGTGAACTGGAGTAGACTTTGAGAGATACTTGATTGGTGCGATAATAGGAGTAGAACCTATGAGCTTCGCCTTACGAAAGCAAGCCAACTCCAAAATGAGTACAAGAATGAGTATTCTAAAGACTAATTTTTAAATAAAACATAAATATCAATAAAATATAATTAAAATCACGGTTTAACGTCTAATTAATTTATTGTCTCATGAGGTTTCGCTAAATCTCATGAAGAGCGCAAAAGTATATAAAATCCACGCAATTGCGTGGATTTTTCATTTCACCGAGTCCTAATCATTCTTGTAACATCCTACACTTTTGTGCTTATTGCCTATAGTGAACCACGAGAATAATTAAAGACATAAGTGTTCAGATGACGGATATCTCATTAGCAGTGATATAACGTAAGTTTTTGTATCACTACACATCAGCCCCCTTCACAGCTGATCAAAATTGATCACGCTCCAATATGCTGGCAAGATGAAAATGATAACCAGTAGCACAATAACAACGATAGGCCAGAAAACCCATTGACCAAAAATGAATATCGATGTTTTTTGCTTTTTCTTATTAGTAATGCAAAAATGGCGCATATTGTTTTTGTTATGCAGATACATCAAGCGAAATTCCCATAACTAATTAGGATTATTACAAAAAATCTTCACCAAATTTTTTAACCGCTGTTTGTTGTAATATTTTTGCCATATTTATAGTAACGAATTGGAATAAGTAACGACAACTTAGGGAATAACTCGATATAAACTCACCTTTGTAAGGGGGATGTTAAATATATATTAATTCCTGTGTTCCTGATTTTGCCCGGTAATAGAGAATTATTCTCTGAGAAGCTCATCATGATTGCACCATACAAATATCATGATGATAAGAGGATATTATTCATTGATTTAAACAAAATGACAAAATCCATAGACCCATAGTCTGGGTACTATATAGGAGTGGTATGGGCATCAAACAACACAATGGGAATACCAAAGCAGATCGTCTCGCTGAATTAAAAATCCGTTCGCCCTCAATTCAACTGATAAAATTTGGCGCTATTGGTTTGAATGCAATTATCTTTTCCCCCCTGCTGATAGCTGCTGATACAGGAAGTCAATATGGCACCAATATTACTATTAATGATGGTGACAGAATTACAGGAGATACCGCCGATCCATCAGGAAACCTCTATGGTGTAATGACCCCAGCAGGAAACACGCCTGGCAATATCAACCTGGGTAATGATGTCACCGTCAATGTCAACGACGCCTCTGGATATGCAAAAGGAATCATTATTCAGGGCAAAAACAGCTCCCTGACAGCTAACCGACTCACAGTAGATGTTGTTGGTCAAACCTCTGCCATCGGCATTAACTTAATTGGTGACTATACCCATGCTGACTTAGGCACAGGCAGCACCATTAAGAGTAACGATGACGGCATCATTATTGGGCATAGCTCAACACTAACAGCCACTCAATTCACCATTGAAAACTCGAACGGTATAGGCCTAACCATCAATGACTATGGCACCAGTGTCGATCTTGGAAGCGGAAGTAAAATCACGACCGATGGAAGTACAGGTGTTTATATCGGTGGTCTCAACGGCAATAACGCCAATGGTGCTGCGCGTTTTACGGCTACAGACCTGACAATCGATGTTCAGGGCTACAGCGCCATGGGGATAAACGTACAGAAAAACTCTGTTGTCGATCTCGGAACAAACAGTACCATTAAAACCAATGGCGATAATGCTCACGGCCTCTGGAGCTTTGGCCAGGTTAGCGCGAATGCACTCACTGTTGATGTAACTGGAGCCGCGGCCAATGGCGTCGAAGTTCGTGGTGGTACAACCACTATCGGTGCAGATAGCCATATTTCTTCCGCGCAGGGCGGTGGCCTCGTCACCAGTGGTTCAGACGCGATAATCAATTTTACTGGCACGGCAGCGCAACGAAACAGCATCTTTTCCGGCGGTTCTTATGGTGCCTCGGCCCAGACGGCAACGGCTGTTATCAACATGCAAAATACGGATATTACGGTTGATCGTAATGGCAGTCTGGCGCTGGGTTTGTGGGCGCTCAGCGGCGGTAGAATAACCGGAGACAGTTTGGCTATCACCGGCGCGGCAGGAGCCAGGGGGATTTATGCCATGACCAACAGCCAGATCGACCTCACGAGCGATCTGGTCATTGATATGAGTACACCCGACCAGATGGCCATCGCAACGCAACATGACGATGGTTATGCCGCCAGCCGCATCAACGCTTCGGGTCGTATGCTTATCAACGGTAGCGTTCTCTCCAAAGGTGGGCTAATCAATCTGGATATGCACCCTGGGTCGGTTTGGACAGGTTCCTCCCTTAGCGATAATGTCAATGACGGGAAACTGGACGTTGCAATGAATAACAGCGTCTGGAACGTAACAAGTAATTCTAATCTCGACACGCTGGCGCTGAGCCATTCAACTGTCGATTTTGCCAGCCACGGGTCAACTGCCGGCACATTTGCCACATTAAACGTAGAGAACCTGAGCGGTAACAGTACCTTTATTATGCGTGCTGATGTTGTTGGCGAGGGTAATGGCGTTAATAATAAAGGGGATTTATTGAATATCAGCGGGAGTAGTGCTGGTAATCACGTATTGGCTATCCGCAACCAGGGCAGCGAGGCCACAACGGGAAATGAAGTTCTGACAGTGGTAAAAACCACTGACGGCGCGGCCTCGTTCAGCGCGTCTTCTCAGGTTGAGTTGGGGGGATATCTGTACGATGTGCGTAAAAATGGCACTAACTGGGAGCTTTACGCTTCCGGGACAGTTCCGGAACCGACTCCTAATCCTGAACCCACACCAGCTCCCGCTCAGCCTCCCATAGTCAACCCCGATCCTACGCCTGAACCCGCTCCCACGCCTAAACCCACCACGACCGCAGATGCTGGCGGCAATTATCTCAATGTCGGTTACTTATTGAACTAAGTTGAAAACCGTACGCTGATGCAACGGATGGGTGACCTGCGAAATCAGAGTAAAGACGGTAATATCTGGTTGCGCAGTTATGGGGGAAGCCTGGACTCCTTTGCCAGTGGCAAACTGAGCGGCTTTGACATGAGTTACAGCGGTATCCAGTTTGGTGGGGATAAACGTCTCTCTGATGTAATGCCGTTGTATGTCGGTCTGTATATTGGCTCAACACATGCATCGCCGGACTATAGCGGAGGCGACGGTACCGCACGTTCAGACTACATGGGAATGTACGCCAGTTACATGGCACAAAACGGTTTTTACAGCGATCTCGTTATAAAAGCATCGCGCCAGAAAAATAGTTTCCACGTACGGGACAGTCAGAACAACGGCGTTAACGCCAACGGCACTGCGAATGGAATGAGCATCTCCCTGGAAGCCGGGCAGAGGTTCAACCTGACCCCTACTGGTTATGGGTTCTATATAGAGCCGCAAACCCAGCTCACATACAGCCACCAGAATGAGATGGCTATGAAGGCGAGTAATGGCCTCAATATACATCTGAATCACTACGAATCGCTGCTGGGGCGTGCCAGTATGATACTGGGATATGACATCACCGCAGGCTACAGCCAGCTGAATATGTATGTGAAGACTGGCGCTATCCGCGAGTTTTCAGGGGATACAGAATATCTGTTGAACAACTCCCGGGAGAAGTACAGTTTCAAAGGTAATGGCTGGAATAACGGCGTGGGAGTCAGTGCACAGTATAACAAACAGCACACATTCTACCTCGAAGCGGATTACACGCAGGGTAACCTCTTTGATCAGAAGCAAGTCAACGGAGGATATCACTTCAGCTTTTAAGTACGGGGTAGACAAGCCCTTAAACGATGCTGAAAAATGTTAGCGTGCGCCGGAATGAAATATAGATCACTCTGATGTATCAGAAATCGTCTCTGTCTTTCATACCCGGCGCTTAAACTGCCCTGCATCAATGCCATGTTGCTTCATTTTCCGCCACAGCGTAGTGCGGCCGATCCCAAGTAAAGCCGACATTTCCTGAATGCGACCGCCTGTGACCTGGGCTGCGTTAATAATTGCCTCTTTTTCAACTTCCGCAAATGACAGACTGGTGGAAAGGCGTGTGGCGCTGACATCATCTGTCGCCTGCTCGGTAAACAAATGTTCCGGCAAATCACTGACGCGAATGCGCCCATTATCACTACTCAGAGCAAGATTCTCGATGACGCTGTAAAGTTCAAAATCGTTGCCAGGCCATGCACAAGAAACCAGGCGAGCGAGGGCATCGTCATCAATTTTCAGCCGCGTAGAGAAGCGTTTTTCAAGACTGCGTAATTTGTTATTCACCAGCGCCGGAATGCTGCCACGCCGCATACGCAGAGGCGGGATGGTAATTTCAAATGCATGCAGCGCGTAATACAGCTGGCGACTAAAACGATTTTGTTCCACCAGCATTGCGAGGTCCGCGGTCGTTGTGGCAATCACTTTGACATCAATTGGTATTAAACGCCGCGCATCCAGTCGCGTGATAACCCCCTGCTTGATAACCTGAAGCAAAGCAGACTGTAACTCCACCGCCAGATATTCAATCTTTTCAAGAAACAGCGTGCCACCGTGCGCCAGTTCCAGCCGACTCAGACGGCCATTTTCATTGTCCGTGCGATCGCCGCCAATAAATTCTTCCGCCAGCGCCGCATCACCATATAACTCACAATTGACGGCGATATAAGGACCTGCAGCACGCTCGCTTTCATTATGAATTGCCTGACTTAGCAGTGCCTTGCCCACGCCCTCTTCTCCACAAAGCAGGACAGGAAAGCTACTGCGCGCCGCCTGGCGACCAAAATGAATCAAGCGGCGGGTTTGCGGATCGTCCTGTGGCATATGAGCGAAGGTATGGCTGACTTTTCCTAATTGACTGGTCATCAACTGCCGCATCTGTTCCACAGGATGGAGCAACAAAATAAAACTGGTTCCCTGCGTTTCTATTATCGGTTTAAGGGTTATCACCGCATCAATAAACTGGTGCTGACTTTCAAAGGTTGCTTCTACGTGTTTGAGCGGATGTGCCTGTTTTATTGCTTGTTGCAATACGGCGGGTAACGTTAAGAGTTCAGTGATTGCCCTTCCCTGACTTGCCGTCGCGTCAAGGCGCAAGACCCGCGCCGCCTGGGCATTAATAAATTGCAAATTACCCTGCTCGTCCCAGCTAATCACGCCATCATCCATACTTTCTAACAGGGCATTAAGTTGATTTAAATGACGGTTAGTTTCAGCGAGCAAACTGTCCGTCAGCAGTAAATTTCCGACCTCACGGGCGATTGCCAACGTCAACGGCAAATCAGCTGCGGTAGTTTGCTCAACCGGACACGCCAGCGCTATTGTTCCCGTCAATCGGCCCTTGCTGTCAAACAACGGCGTTGCACAAAAGGCCCAGTTCCAGAGTGCCTGTTTGAAATGTTGATCGGCCATCGTTTTCACGGCCTGACCAGAGATAGCCGCTAACGATAGCGCACAAGTACCAATAATTCCCTCGGCGCAATACGTGCCGTCATTGAATCCCAGTGCACTTAGCTGCTGCAAGGTTTGCGGATCGCCATTACGGCTGAGAATGCAGGCGGTTTCATCGAGGATAAACAGCGCACACTCTCGCGGTGCCATATATTCCCAGGCATCTTCCAGCGCAGCCTGCCCGAGCGTCAGCATCGCTTTCTTACGCCGATAAATAGAAGCAAATGTCACGCCCTGGGCCTGATGTGGTACGTTCCATGTCTCCCGTTTCATCAGTTTATTGCATCTCTCCCAGGAGGTTGCAATTAAGGGAGATATGCCCCGACCATCGTTGTTAAAAGCGCCACTCATATCCCGCATCCCTTATGACAAAAGGTGTTCCGGCTCGCAATTTTAAGTATTAATACACGTAAAAGTTTCAATATGGAACATTCATTAAAGCATATGTTTCACTATGAAACATAATTTGGGCTAATTTTCTTTTCCCTTGCCTGATGCACAATGGATTCATCGGCAGTCAGTGGTCGCCGTGTCGTTGAACATCATCCATGCCCTACCGTAATTGCTGGAGCAAAATAATGAAAAAATTGATCAATGATGTGCAAGACGTACTGGACGAACAACTGGCAGGACTGGCGAAAGCACATCCATCGCTGACACTGCATCAGGATCCGGTGTATGTCACCCGAGCTGATGCCCCTGTTGCAGGAAAAGTCGCCCTGCTGTCGGGTGGCGGCAGCGGACACGAGCCGATGCACTGTGGTTATATCGGTCAGGGGATGCTTTCGGGGGCCTGTCCGGGCGAAATTTTCACCTCACCGACGCCCGATAAAATCTTTGAATGCGCCATGCAAGTTGATGGCGGCGAAGGTGTACTGTTGATTATCAAAAATTACACCGGCGATATTCTTAACTTTGAAACAGCGACCGAGTTACTGCACGATAGCGGCGTAAAAGTGACCACTGTGGTCATTGATGACGACGTTGCGGTAAAAGACAGTCTTTATACTGCCGGGCGACGCGGCGTTGCCAACACCGTATTAATTGAAAAACTCGTAGGCGCAGCGGCGGAGCGTGGCGACTCACTGGACGCCTGTGCGGAACTGGGGCGTAAGTTGAATAATCAAGGCCACTCAATAGGTATCGCTCTCGGTGCCTGTACCGTTCCTGCCGCGGGCAAACCTTCTTTTACCCTGGCGGATAATGAGATGGAGTTTGGCGTCGGCATTCATGGTGAGCCGGGTATTGACCGCCGCCCCTTCTCTTCCCTTGATCAAACCGTCGATGAAATGTTCGACACCCTGCTGGAAAATGGCTCATACCATCGCACTTTGCGTTTCTGGGATTATCAACAAGGCAGTTGGCAGGAAGAACAACAAACCAAACAACCGCTCCAGTCTGGCGATCGGGTGATTGCGCTGGTTAACAATCTTGGCGCAACTCCGCTTTCTGAGCTGTACGGCGTCTATAACCGCCTGACCACACGTTGCCAGCAAGCGGGATTGACTATCGAACGTAATTTAATTGGCGCGTACTGCACCTCACTGGATATGACCGGTTTCTCAATCACCTTACTGAAAGTTGATGACGAAACGCTGGCACTCTGGGACGCCCCGGTCCACACCCCGGCCCTTAACTGGGGTAAATAAGGAGAAAGCAATGTCACTGAGCAGAACTCAAATTGTTAACTGGCTCACTCGTTGTGGCGATATTTTCAGCACCGAGAGCGAGTATCTTACCGGACTGGATCGCGAAATTGGCGACGCTGACCACGGGCTAAATATGAACCGAGGCTTTAGCAAAGTAGTGGAAAAACTCCCTGCTATCGCAGATAAAGATATCGGTTTCATTCTCAAGAATACCGGTATGACGCTGCTTTCCAGCGTCGGTGGTGCCAGTGGTCCGCTGTTCGGTACCTTCTTTATCCGCGCCGCACAGGCGACCCAGGCACGGCAAAGCCTGACGCTGGAAGAGCTTTATCAGATGTTCCGCGATGGCGCGGACGGCGTAATCAGTCGCGGGAAAGCCGAACCTGGCGATAAAACCATGTGTGATGTGTGGGTGCCGGTGGTGGAATCGTTACGTCAGTCCAGCGAGCAAAATCTCTCTGTTCCGGCGGCGCTCGAAGCTGCCAGTAGCATCGCCGAATCCGCTGCACAAAGTACGATTACGATGCAAGCCCGCAAAGGCCGCGCCAGTTATCTCGGTGAACGCAGTATTGGTCACCAGGATCCCGGCGCGACCTCGGTGATGTTTATGATGCAAATGTTGGCGTTAGCCGCAAAAGAGTAAGGAATTGGTGATGGTAAACCTGGTCATAGTTTCACATAGCAGCCGACTGGGAGAAGGTGTCGGTGAATTAGCCCGTCAGATGTTAATGAGTGATAGTTGTAAAATCGCCATTGCCGCGGGAATTGACGATCCACAAAATCCCATTGGTACCGATGCCGTCAAAGTGATGGAGGCCATCGAATCTGTTGCTGATGCCGACCATGTGCTGGTCATGATGGATATGGGTAGCGCATTATTGAGTGCTGAAACTGCGCTGGAATTGCTGGCTCCCGAGATCGCCGCAAAAGTACGTTTGTGTGCTGCGCCGTTGGTCGAAGGTACACTGGCAGCAACGGTCAGCGCGGCCTCGGGAGCGGATATCGACAAAGTTATCTTTGACGCTATGCATGCGCTGGAAGCCAAACGTGAACAACTGGGTTTACCGTCCTCCGACACTGAAATCTCTGACACATGTCCTGCGTACGATGAAGAAGCCCGTTCTCTGGCGGTGGTCATAAAAAACCGTAACGGCCTGCATGTACGTCCGGCCTCCCGGCTGGTTTATACCTTATCGACATTTAATGCCGATATGTTGCTGGAAAAAAACGGCAAATGCGTCACACCAGAGAGTATTAACCAGATTGCGTTACTACAAGTTCGCTATAACGATACGCTGCGCCTGATTGCGAAAGGGCCAGAAGCTGAAGAGGCACTGATCGCTTTCCGTCAGCTGGCTGAAGATAACTTTGGTGAAACGGAGGAAGTCGCTCCACCTACTCTGCGTCCCGTTCCGCCTGTTTCGGGTAAAGCCTTTTATTATCAACCAGTTTTATGTACGGTACAGGCAAAATCAACCCTGACCGTGGAAGAAGAACAAGAACGATTACGCCAGGCTATTGACTTCACGTTATTAGATCTGATGACGTTAACAGCGAAAGCAGAAGCCAGCGGGCTTGACGATATTGCCGCAATCTTTTCTGGTCACCATACACTGTTAGATGATCCGGAACTGCTGGCGGCGGCAAGCGAACTCCTTCAGCATGAACATTGCACGGCAGAATATGCCTGGCAGCAAGTTCTTAAAGAACTTAGCCAGCAATACCAGCAACTGGATGATGAATATCTACAAGCTCGCTATATTGATGTGGACGATCTTCTGCATCGCACCCTGGTCCACCTGACCCAAACGAAAGAAGAACTCCCGCAGTTTAACTCGCCAACTATTCTACTGGCGGAGAACATTTATCCTTCCACAGTACTGCAACTGGATCCGGCGGTTGTAAAAGGTATCTGCCTTAGCGCCGGAAGTCCGGTATCCCACAGCGCCCTAATCGCCCGTGAACTGGGGATTGGCTGGATTTGCCAGCAGGGTGAGAAACTGTATGCGATACAACCAGAAGAAACGCTAACGCTGGACGTTAAAACGCAACGTTTCAACCGTCAGGGTTAAGCCACCGTTCGGATGGCATCGTTCTGATGTCATCCGGCAATTTACCCAGCACTAATGATTTTTAAATACCTGTTATATTTTTCACCAATTTATGATGATTTTTCTTCGCTAATCACGAACCCAACGCCGCTGGCTGGCTAATAAACAGACGTTATTTGATCACTCTATTTCGCCGTTATTTATCCCTTTAATTCCCTTTTCTAAAATGCCTGACAGTTCGCAGAATGAGATTTCGATCATGCAGCTAGTGCGATCCTGAACTAAGGTTTTCTGATACTTGAATACCGTTTTATTCGGTTTCGCCAAAGGAGAATGATTGATGAAATCCCCCGCACCTTCTCGCCCGCAAAAAATGGCGTTAATTCCAGCCTGCATCTTTTTGTGTTTCGCTGCGCTATCGGTGCAGGCAGAAGAAACACCGGTAACACCACAGCCGCCTGATATTTTATTAGGGCCGCTGTTTAATGATGTGCAAAACGCCAAACTTTTTCCGGACCAAAAAACCTTTGCCGATGCCGTGCCGAACAGCGATCCGCTGATGATCCTTGCTGATTATCGGATGCAGCAAAACCAGAGCGGATTTGATCTGCGCCATTTCGTTAACGTCAATTTCACCCTGCCGAAAGAAGGCGAGAAATATGTTCCGCCAGAGGGGCAGTCACTGCGCGAACATATTGACGGACTTTGGCCGGTATTAACGCGTTCTACCGAAAACACCGAAAAATGGGATTCTCTGTTACCGCTGCCGGAACCTTATGTCGTGCCGGGCGGACGTTTTCGCGAGGTATATTACTGGGACAGTTACTTCACCATGTTAGGACTTGCCGAAAGCGGTCACTGGGATAAAGTCGCGGATATGGTGGCCAATTTTGCTCATGAAATAGACACTTACGGTCATATTCCCAACGGCAACCGCAGTTACTATTTAAGCCGCTCGCAACCGCCCTTCTTTGCCCTGATGGTAGAGTTACTGGCGCAGCATGAAGGCGATGCCGCGTTGAAGCAATACCTGCCGCAAATGCAAAAAGAATATGCTTACTGGATGGACGGTGTTGAAAACCTGCAAGCCGGACAACAGGAAAAACGCGTTGTCAAACTTCAGGATGGTACCCTTCTCAACCGCTACTGGGACGATCGCGATACGCCACGACCAGAGTCATGGGTGGAAGATATTGCCACCGCCAAAAGCAATCCGAATCGACCTGCCAATGAAATTTACCGCGACCTGCGCTCTGCCGCTGCGTCTGGCTGGGATTTCAGCTCGCGCTGGATGGACAACCCGCAGCAGTTAAATACCTTACGCACCACCAGCATCGTACCGGTCGATCTGAACAGCCTGATGTTTAAAATGGAAAAAATCCTCGCCCGCGCCAGCAAAGCTGCCGGAGATAACGCGATGGCAAACCAGTACGAAACGCTGGCAAATGCCCGTCAAAAAGGGATCGAAAAATACCTGTGGAACGATCAACAAGGCTGGTATGCCGATTACGACCTGAAAAGTCATAAAGTGCGCAATCAGTTAACCGCGGCCGCCCTGTTCCCGCTGTACGTCAATGCGGCAGCGAAAGATCGCGCCAACAAAATGGCGACGGCGACGAAAACACATCTGCTGCAACCCGGCGGCCTGAACACCACGTCGGTGAAAAGTGGGCAACAATGGGATGCGCCAAATGGCTGGGCACCGTTACAGTGGGTCGCGACAGAAGGATTACAAAACTACGGGCAAAAAGAGGTGGCGATGGACATTAGCTGGCACTTCCTGACCAATGTTCAGCACACCTATGACCGGGAGAAAAAGCTGGTGGAAAAATATGATGTCAGCACCACCGGAACGGGGGGCGGCGGTGGCGAATATCCATTACAGGATGGCTTTGGCTGGACCAATGGCGTGACGCTGAAAATGCTGGATTTGATCTGCCCGAAAGAGCAACCGTGTGACAATGTTCCGGCGACGCGTCCGACCGTTAAGTCAGCAACGACGCAACCCTCAACCAAAGAGGCACAACCCACACCTTAACCAGCGCTTACTCCGACAACGTCATTCGGCTTCTCCGGATGGCGTTGTCGGCAGATAACACCATAGCTATGGTTTTTTCTACACAGACGGTTTTTCAAGTCCTGGCGGGAAGTATTGCGCAAATGTTTGCCATACGTGGTTGCCGAAGATAGCGTCATTTCTACGGGTAAGTGTTTCACTTTCATCACCCGGCGATTTACGCCGACGTTGGCTATATAAAGCATCAATTGCTACCTGAATATTGTTACGGTGTTCACTCATCAACGTTTTTTTGCTTTCTGGAGTTAAATTAATAATCACATAATCCAGACACTCCAGAGAATTTAGCAACCAAAAAAAGAATTCAGACCATTCCTCTTCGCGTAACTGAAGCATTGCCGAACGGGTATTTTGGCTTAATCTGCCAGAAGGATTGATCAATTCTAAATGTTCAATAAGCGCAGCCAAAACCGCCTCACTATCCGCCCCATTTTTAACGCCTGACTGGCTACTGTCTAAAATATTTATTTTCTGAATCACACCAAAAACAACGAAACAATAATTAAAAAAGGATTCTGTTGTTGTTACCGGGAACCGACTTTATCGGATATCGAAGTGCTATATTGATTTTTTTCACCCGTAAAGCAGGTGTCGAGTATACGTTCTGATGTGAAAGCGGATAGCGGCATCTGTATCGCTATCCGCCTTATGAAAATCTTATTCTCTTCGCAGGAGGCGGAATATGCCCAGAACGAGAATAGCTCCCACCACCGCCACCAGGAAGCTGTGCAGATTAAAACCACTGATGGAGCCGCCAATGCCAAACATGGTCGCCAGCCAGCCGCCGACCACCGCACCGACTATCCCGAGAATACAGGTCAGGAAAAATCCACCACCATCACGCCCCGGCATGATTAGCTTGGCGATAATGCCGGCTATCAGGCCAAAAATAATCCAGGCAATAATTCCCATGTTCAGGCCCTCGTTTCGATGAATCGGACGCAAGAAATGCTTACGTCAACGCTCTAAGTATAGGCAAGGGCGGGATCGATGCTGGGCGTATGTCGGCTGATTTAAGAACAACATGTAAAAAATATTCACGCATTTGTATTAAGTTTTGTTAACTGTGACCGATAAACCAAAGACAGTTTATCAGTCAGGAGTTTTTCCGCGTGAGTCATTACCATGAGCAGTTCCTGAAACAAAATCCGTTAGCCGTCCTGGGCGTGTTACGCGATTTGCACAAAGCCGCAATTCCTTTGCGTCTCAGTTGGAATGGCGGGCAGCTGATCAGCAAAATACTGGCAATAACCCCGGATAAACTGGTGCTGGATTTCGGCAGTCAAGCCGAAGACAACATCGCCGTGCTAAAGGCACAGCACATTACCATTACCGCCGAAACTCAGGGTGCGAAAGTCGAGTTTACTGTTGAACAACTACAGCAGAGTGAATACTTGCAGCTTCCGGCATTTATCACCGTACCGCCTCCCACCTTATGGTTTGTACAACGACGCCGATATTTCCGCATCTCCGCCCCACTCCATCCGCCTTATTTTTGCCAGACCAAACTGGCGGATAACAGTACGTTACGTTTCCGCCTGTATGATTTGTCGTTAGGCGGCATGGGCGCATTACTGGAAACAGCAAAGCCTGCCGAATTACAAGAAGGCATGCGCTTCGCTCAGATTGAAGTCAACATGGGGCAATGGGGTGTTTTTCACTTTGACGCCCAGTTAATCTCCATCAGCGAGCGCAAAGTGATTGATGGCAAGAATGAAACCATCACCACTCCCCGTCTGAGCTTCCGTTTTCTTAACGTCAGCCCGACGGTGGAGCGGCAATTACAGCGGATTATTTTCTCTCTCGAGCGAGAAGCCCGGGAAAAAGCGGACAAAGTGCGCGACTGATTTACATCGCGTCCAGTGCCTGCTCAAGTTTGTAGATATAGCGCGGAGCCTGCGGCGCAGGGTGATTTCGCGCTACGTGTTCGAGGAACTCGTCAGCATCCAAATCGTTGATTTTGCTGATCGCCTTTTTCCGATCTGACGAGAAAGTCCGTAGCAGCGCACCTGCCCCGTTAGCGTATGACACCACCAGCGCATATTGCAGTACCTTCGGATCTTCAATGCCTGCCAGCGGGCCGGTTTCCAGAATATTCAGGTAAGCCGCCCCCATTGAAATATTACGCTCTGGATTTTTCAGCTCGCTGGTCGTCGGCTCACCACTCCAGCCCATACGGCGATAAACATCACGTCCGGAGGTTGAAGCTTTTAACTGCATCAAACCAATGGCATTCGATTTACTCACCGCGTTCGGATTACCACCCGATTCGATAGCGATAATCGCCGTGATCAATTGTGGATCGACGCCCCAGGCTGCACCGGCTTTCTGGCTTATTGGCATCCACTGCATCGCACGTTGCACCGGAACTTTCGCGTTCCACGGCGGGTTCGTATAGTCATGCTTTGATGAACAACCCGCTAATAACACAATCAAAAAGGCAAACCATCTCAATTTCACTTCTTCTATCCTTATAGCCTGGAATCGCCGTTGAGGTGACAACGGCACACCTAAGCGGCATGATATACATTTCGTTTCTGTTGTCAGCAAGGAATTGCCATGTCTCTGTTTCACTTAATTGCCCCATCGGGTTACTGCATTAAACAGCACGCCGCGCTGCGTGGTATCCAGCGCCTTACCGACGCGGGGCATCAAGTCAATAACGTCGAGGTTATTGCCCGTCGTTGTGAGCGTTTTGCGGGTACGGAAACAGAGCGTCTGGAAGATCTCAATTCCCTTGCCAGACTGACTACCCCCAACACCATCGTGCTGGCTGTACGCGGCGGTTACGGTGCCAGTCGTTTACTGGCAGATATTGACTGGCAGGCACTGGTGGCTCGCCAACAACATGACCCGTTGCTCATTTGCGGACATAGCGATTTTACCGCCATTCAGTGCGGTCTTCTGGCGCATGGCAATGTCATCACCTTTAGCGGCCCCATGCTGGTAGCAAACTTTGGCGCGGATGAACTGAACGCCTTTACCGAGCACCATTTCTGGCTGGCGTTACGCAATGAAACCTTCACCATTGAATGGCAAGGGGAAGGCCCGACATGTCGGGCCGAAGGCACGTTGTGGGGAGGCAATCTTGCGATGCTGATTTCACTGATCGGTACACCGTGGATGCCAAAAATTGAGAACGGTATTCTGGTGCTGGAAGATATTAACGAGCACCCTTTCCGGGTCGAACGTATGCTGTTGCAGCTCTATCATGCGGGAATTTTGCCACGTCAGAAGGCGATTATTCTCGGTAGCTTTAGCGGCAGCACGCCCAATGATTATGACGCAGGTTACAACCTGGAGTCAGTGTACGCGTTTTTGCGTTCCCGCCTGTCGATTCCACTCATTACCGGCCTCGATTTTGGTCATGAACAACGCACGGTTACGCTGCCGTTGGGCGCACATGCCATTCTGAATAACACCCGGGAAGGCACTCAGTTGACGATTAGCGGTCATCCTGTTCTTAAAATGTAAAAAAATCACGCTTCAGGGCTAAGTAAAACGCTGTCTCTGCCGCTAATATGGTAGGGTTTATATAAGAGACAGCGTAATCAGGAGTAACCGACCGTTGGATGCCACAACAATAATTAGCCTTTTCATCTTAGGATCCATCCTTGTCACCAGCAGTATATTACTTAGTTCATTTTCTTCCCGTCTTGGCATTCCTATTCTGGTTATTTTTCTGGCGATCGGCATGCTGGCAGGAGTCGATGGCGTCGGCGGTATCCCGTTTGATAATTACCCCTTCGCCTACATGGTAAGTAACCTGGCACTGGCGATTATTTTGCTCGACGGCGGGATGCGCACTCAGGCCAGTTCCTTTCGTGTGGCGTTAGGACCGGCACTGTCGCTGGCGACGCTGGGCGTGCTTATCACCTCTGGTTTAACCGGCATGATGGCGGCGTGGCTGTTTAATCTTGATTTGATTGAAGGCTTATTAATCGGCGCTATCGTCGGCTCTACCGATGCTGCAGCGGTCTTTTCTCTGCTGGGTGGTAAGGGGCTTAACGAACGTGTTGGCTCGACGCTGGAAATTGAATCCGGCAGTAATGATCCAATGGCGGTCTTTCTGACGATTACCCTGATTGCGATGATCCAGCATCATGAGAGCAATATTAGCTGGATGTTCATTGTCGATATTCTGCAACAATTTGGTCTGGGCATTGTAATAGGTCTTGGCGGCGGTTATTTACTACTGCAAATGATCAACCGCATCGCCCTGCCCGCCGGATTATATCCATTGCTGGCATTAAGTGGCGGTATTCTGATTTTCTCATTAACTACTGCGCTGGAAGGTAGCGGTATTCTGGCGGTGTATCTGTGCGGTTTTCTGCTGGGTAATCGCCCTATTCGCAACCGCTACGGCATCCTGCAAAATTTCGACGGCCTCGCCTGGCTGGCGCAAATCGCCATGTTCCTGGTGCTGGGGCTGTTGGTTAACCCAAGCGATCTGCTGCCTATTGCCATTCCGGCGCTCATTTTGTCCGCATGGATGATATTCTTCGCCCGTCCCCTTTCGGTATTTGCTGGATTGCTCCCCTTCCGCGGTTTCAATCTGCGTGAGCGCGTGTTTATCAGCTGGGTAGGATTACGCGGCGCGGTGCCAATCATCCTGGCCGTGTTCCCGATGATGGCGGGGCTGGAGAATGCACGTCTGTTCTTTAATGTCGCCTTCTTTGTGGTTCTGGTTTCACTGCTCTTGCAGGGAACATCACTCTCGTGGGCGGCTAAAAAAGCCAAAGTGGTGGTTCCGCCAGTGGGACGTCCGGTGTCACGCGTTGGCCTGGATATTCATCCGGAAAATCCGTGGGAGCAGTTTGTTTATCAATTGAGTGCCGATAAATGGTGCGTGGGCGCGGCACTGCGCGATTTGCATATGCCAAAAGAGACGCGTATTGCGGCACTGTTTCGTGATAACCAGTTGCTTCATCCTACCGGCAGCACCCGACTGCGCGAAGGCGATGTGTTGTGTGTAATTGGTCGGGAACGCGATCTTCCGGCGCTCGGTAAACTGTTCAGCCAGTCGCCGCCGGTCGCGCTGGATCAACGCTTCTTTGGTGACTTCATTCTCGAAGCCAGCGCCAAATATGCTGATGTTGCGCTGATATATGGCCTGGAAGACGGGCGAGAATATCGTGATAAGCAGCAAACGCTGGGTGAAATTGTCCAGCAGTTGTTAGGCGCGGCACCGGTTGTCGGTGACCAGGTAGAGTTTGCCGGGATGATCTGGACGGTGGCCGAGAAAGAAGATAATGAAGTGTTGAAGATTGGCGTACGGGTGGCTGAAGAGGAAGCTGAATCTTAAATTTAATGAAGCATCTATCGCCGGTTGCGATGCTTTGCTGAACGCAGCCTGAGCCTGCAATTGTTTGTCGTCCATAATTTAACCTTCATTTGATGTTGAATTGAACATATCAAAATCAGGCAATTACACAAATCTATGTACAGGCTCCATCAAGGGTAAAGCGTGATTTATCTGAAGTCGAGTTCGAGTCAACAATGAAGCGTAAGCGTTTTATGTAGAACGCCTGTGCGGTGAGTTCAGGTTCCGGGGAAATAGTGTCCATCCTTTTAATGGACACTATCATGGGCAATGGCTCTGTCACATTAACAACTACAGTTGCTGACCAGCCGGATGGATGATTTTTTTGCACCCAGAAGACGTTGCCTCCGATCCGGCTTACAACAAGTTACACCGTCACAACCGGGACGCGTAGCGCCAGCGCGCACATCAACTCATAGCCCACCGTTCCGGCAGCGGCGGCGACATCATCAATTTTGATCTCCTTGCCCCACAGCTCAACCGGCGTACCAATACCCGCCTGCGGGCAAGGCGTTAAATCGACCGCTAGCATATCCATCGAGACGGTCCCCACCGTCATGGTGCGCACGCCGTCCACTAAAACAGGGGTACCGGTAGGCGCGTGGCGCGGATAACCGTCGGCGTACCCTGCGGCGACAATGCCGATTCGCTGTTCATCGCGCGCAGTATAGCGACCGCCGTAGCCCACACGCTCGCCCGCTTTTAGCGTCTGGACACCAATAATCTCACTGCTTAGCGTCATCACCGGACGTAATCCGGTATTGGCGATATCACGCCACTGACCGGACGGCGAAGCGCCATACAAAATAATGCCAGGCCGAACCCAGTCAAAATGCGCTTCCGGGTGCCACAGAGTCGCCGCCGAATTGGACAACGAACGCCGACACTCCAGCCCCTCCGCCGCCTGCTCAATACGCGCCATCGCGCCGGAAATTCCATCAGGATGTTCCGCTTCGGCAAAATGCGACATCAGGGTCATTTCGCCAACATTCGCCATTGCCCGCAACTGCTGCCAGACGGTAAGCACGCGATCGGGCTGGAAGCCCAACCGATTCATCCCACTGTTCACTTTAAGATAAATATCCAACGGTGCTTTTAGCCGCGCATTTTGCAGTGCTTTGAGCTGCCAGTTGCTGTGTACGCAGGTGGTCAGGCGGTGCTGGTCATAAATCTCCAGATCCTGAGCATGGAAAAATCCTTCCAGCATCAGGATCGGTCCTTTCCAGCCGCGCTCACGTAACGTTATTGCCTCTTCCAGGTTAAGCAATGCAAAGCCATCGGTGGCCCCGAGCGCGCTCCAGATACGCTCAATACCATGCCCGTAAGCGTTCGCTTTTACCACCGACCAGACGCGCGCGTGCGTCGCGGCCTGGCGGACAATGGACAGATTCTGTTTTAATGCCTGCAGATCGAGGCTGGCCTGTATCGGACGGGTCATCTCGTTTCCTTAGCTGTGTGCGCCATGTAAATGGCCCGGACGTGATGGCGTAAATCCACGGCTGTAGCGCGCTACGCTTAGATCCTCATATGGGATCGCTGGCGTGCGACCAGAGAGCAGATCGCTTAACAACTGACCGGAACCGCAAGCCATCGTCCAGCCGAGCGTGCCGTGACCGGTATTCAGCCACAGATTTTTAAAGCGTGTACGCCCGACAACCGGCGTGCCGTCTGGCGTCATCGGGCGCAGACCAGTCCAGAAAGTCGCCTGCTCGACATGACCGCCGCGTGGATAGAGATCGCGAACCACCATCTCCAGCGTTTCACGACGCGGTTGCAACAGCTCGGTATTAAAACCAACAATCTCCGCCATTCCGCCAACACGAATGCGGTTATCGAAACGGGTAATGGCGATTTTGTAGGTTTCATCAAGAATGGTGGATACCGGCGCACCATCTTCCTGCGCAATTGGAATGGTCAGCGAGTAGCCTTTCAGCGGATACACCGGAATATCAACAATGCCTTTGAGCATCGCCGTCGAGTAAGAACCAAACGCCATCACATACGCATCGGCCTTAATCACTTCATCGCCACACTTCACGCCGTAGATTTGCTCGCCGTCGCAAAGCAGTTGGTCAACGGGCGTATTAAAGCGGAATTTAACCCCCGCCTGCTCCGCCATCCGCGCCAGATTCTGGGTAAATAGCTGACAGTCTCCGGTTTCATCATTGGGTAACTGCAGGCCGCCCGTCAGTTTGTGCGCCACTTCTGCCAGCGCGGGCTCCACTTCCGCCAGGCGGCTGGATTCCAGCAGCTGATACGGTACGCCGGCATCTTCCAGCACGGCGATATCGCGGGTCGCATTTTCATACTGTTGTTCGGTACGGAACAGTTGCAGCGTCCCACCCTGACGCCCTTCATACTGAATATTGGTTTCGGCGCGCAATGCTTTCAGGCAATCACGGCTGTATTCCGCCAGACGCACCATCCGCCCTTTGTTTTCCATGTAGTGGCTGGTGTCGCAGTTACGTAACATTTGCCACATCCATTTCAACTGGAACTGCGTACCGTCGAGACGAACCGCCAGCGGCGCATGGCGCTGGAACATCCATTTAATCGCTTTTAAAGGCACACCTGGTGCCGCCCACGGTGCAGCATATCCGGGGGAGATTTGCCCGGCATTCGCGGCACTGGTTTCCAGGGCGGCCCCCGGCTCCCGATCAATGACGGTGACCTCATGTCCTGCCTGATTTAAGTACCAGGCGCTGGCAACGCCTACCACACCACTTCCCAGTATGACAACTCGCATAGCCACTCCGATAACGGTAGATACAGTAAAAGAATAATAATCTAATCACATCTTGATAACTCAGTTGAAAATATTATTCAACATACGGCTTTTTTATGGTGAGCTGGCTCACATCTCCCTGACTCTGCGGCAATATGGCGTCTTTAGTATCTCCTGCTGAACGCCCTTTTTATCCAGCATAAAATTCCGTTCAGAAGCGGATTAGTGGCACTCTGATAATAAGAAATCGCAAAGAAAAAAATTCTCCGGCGACGCGGTTTTTAACAGGTGTTCTATGCTTGAAATGAGGTGCTCCACACAGAGAGCGCCGACAACAATGAGGTGCGCGTATGGCGACGATCGATTCTATGAATAAGGACACCACACGTTTGAGCGATGGACCCGACTGGACGTTCGACCTGCTGGATGTTTATCTGGCAGAGATAGACCGGGTGGCGAAACTCTACCGGCTGGATACCTACCCGCACCAGATTGAAGTGATAACCTCAGAACAGATGATGGATGCCTACTCCAGCGTCGGCATGCCAATTAACTATCCGCACTGGTCATTCGGTAAAAAGTTTATCGAGACTGAACGGCTGTATAAGCACGGTCAGCAAGGACTGGCCTATGAAATCGTCATTAACTCTAACCCGTGTATCGCTTACCTGATGGAAGAGAACACCATTACCATGCAAGCGCTGGTGATGGCTCATGCCTGCTATGGGCATAACTCTTTCTTCAAAAACAATTACTTATTCCGTAGCTGGACCGACGCCAGTTCGATTGTCGATTATCTGATTTTTGCCCGTAAATATATTACCGAGTGCGAAGAGCGTTATGGCGTTGATGAAGTAGAACGGCTTCTGGACTCGTGCCACGCGCTGATGAACTACGGCGTGGACCGGTACAAACGCCCGCAAAAAATCTCGCTGCAAGAAGAGAAAGCCCGGCAGAAAAGTCGCGAAGAGTATCTGCAAAGTCAGGTCAATATGCTCTGGCGTACCCTGCCGAAGCGCGAGGAAGAGAAAACGGTTGCTGAAGCGCGCCGCTATCCGTCCGAACCACAAGAAAACCTGCTCTATTTTATGGAGAAAAATGCGCCACTGCTGGAATCATGGCAGCGTGAAATCCTGCGTATTGTGCGTAAGGTGAGCCAGTATTTTTATCCGCAAAAACAGACTCAGGTGATGAACGAAGGCTGGGCGACCTTCTGGCACTACACCATCCTTAACCATCTGTATGATGAAGGGAAAGTAACGGAACGTTTTATGCTGGAGTTTTTGCACAGCCACACCAATGTGGTCTTCCAGCCCCCCTATAACAGCCCGTGGTACAGCGGCATCAACCCGTATGCCCTCGGGTTCGCCATGTTCCAGGATATTAAACGGATTTGTCAGTCGCCAACGGAAGAAGACAAATACTGGTTCCCGGATATCGCCGGTTCCGACTGGCTGGAAACGCTGCATTTCGCGATGCGTGATTTCAAAGATGAGAGTTTTATCAGCCAGTTCTTGTCACCGAAAGTGATGCGTGATTTCCGCTTCTTCACCGTGCTGGATGACGATCGGCATAATTATCTGGAGATTTCCGCTATTCATAATGAAGAAGGTTATCGGGAGATCCGTAACCGGTTATCGTCGCAATATAACTTAAGTAATCTGGAGCCGAATATTCAGATCTGGAACGTGGATTTGCGCGGCGACCGTTCGCTGACGCTGCGTTATATTCCACATAATCGCGCACCGCTGGATCGGGGGCGCAAAGAAGTCCTGAAGCATGTGCATCGCCTGTGGGGATTTGATGTGATGCTCGAACAGCAAAACGAAGACGGCAGCATCGAGTTGCTGGAACGTTGCCCGCCAAGAATGGGAAATCTGTAAAAACAACAAAAAACCCCTCGTTTGAGGGGTTTGCTCTTTAAACGGAAGGGATTATCGCCCCTGAATGGCTAAATCACCCGGCAGATTTTTCTGCATCCGGTGCCAAATCTCGCCACTCTCATGCCCATAGCGACGCACTGTTTCGTACACCTGATCGTGCGCGCCTTCACTGCACAACGCCGACAGTTTGTGGTAGAAGCCCAGCGCCAGACTGCGCGCTTCCGGATTGGCGAAATAGTGACGACCAATACGCGTATACAGCCCTTTCATCCCGTTAAGAATCAGACCGTAAATCGGGTTGCCGGAAGCAAACGCCAGGCCGCGGAATATGTTGTAATCCAGCTCGGCAAAGGCATCGGCGTGATCGGCCACTTCATTAGCGGTAGCCAGCACTTCCTGCGCTTTATCGGGATGCTGACGAAACGCGGTGCGAATAAAAATAGTGGAAATATTGGTACGCACCGACAGCAAATTATCAATAAGCTGCGGCACACTTTCGTGATCCAGTCGCGCCAGTGTTTCAAGGATATTTAAACCGGAAGTTTCCCAGAAATTATTCACCTTCGTCGGCTTGCCATGTTGAATGGTCAACCAGCCATCTCGTGCCAGACGCTGTAACACTTCACGTAACGTAGTACGCGTTACGCCAATTAATTCTGAAAGTTCACGTTCTGCGGGCAAAATAGTCCCGGGAGGGAAGCGGTTATTCCAGATACTTTCAATAATGTACTCTTCCGCGAAACCCGCCGGGCTTTGCGCCTTAATGACCATAGTGAGATTTCCATAACACAGCAAAACAAAGTTGGACTCATCATACCAGAGGGCTAACTACGCTGATAGCAGACAAAAAGAAGAAAAAGGGATCAAGGCTTCATTTTCCGCATCTCTTTCCCCTTGACTATCAAGACTTGCCTCACTCCTGCCTGACCGTTAAGCTTTGCGTTTAAACATAAAAACATCATTGATTATTTGTAAGGTAAGGGAAACCATCATGGAGATCTCCTGGGGCCGCGCGCTATGGCGCAATTTTTTGGGCCAGTCCCCCGACTGGTACAAACTCGCCCTCATCATTTTCTTAATCGTAAACCCGTTAATTTTCCTCATCAGCCCTTTCGTCGCGGGCTGGTTGCTGGTAGCGGAATTTATTTTCACTCTGGCGATGGCCCTGAAATGCTACCCGCTGCTCCCCGGTGGTCTGTTGGCTATCGAAGCGGTATTCATCGGCATGACCAGCGCGGAACACGTCCGTGAAGAGGTGGCGGCAAATCTTGAAGTCTTGCTGTTACTGATGTTTATGGTGGCGGGTATCTATTTTATGAAACAGCTGTTGCTGTTCATATTTACCCGTTTGCTGTTAAGCATTCGCTCCAAAATGCTGCTGTCGCTCTCTTTTTGCGTGGCGGCTGCGTTCCTCTCCGCGTTCCTCGATGCCTTAACCGTCGTGGCGGTGGTGATCAGCGTTGCAGTCGGTTTTTATGGTATTTATCACCGCGTAGCCTCTTCCCGTACCGAAGACACCGACCTGCAAGACGATAGTCATATCGACAAGCATTACAAAGTGGTTCTGGAACAGTTCCGTGGCTTTCTGCGTAGCCTGATGATGCATGCCGGTGTCGGCACCGCATTAGGCGGCGTAATGACCATGGTGGGCGAACCACAGAACCTGATCATCGCTAAAGCGGCTGGCTGGCATTTTGGCGATTTCTTCCTGCGCATGTCGCCGGTGACCGTTCCGGTTCTGATTTGTGGCCTGTTAACCTGCCTGCTGGTAGAGAAGCTGCGTTGGTTTGGCTACGGTGAAACGCTGCCGGAGAAAGTCCGCGAAGTGTTGCAACAGTTTGACGATCAAAGCCGCCACCAGCGTACCCGTCAGGATAAAATCCGTCTGATTGTCCAGGCGATTATTGGCGTCTGGCTGGTGACTGCGCTGGCGTTGCATCTGGCGGAAGTTGGCTTGATTGGTTTGTCAGTCATTATTCTGGCAACATCATTGACCGGTGTCACCGATGAGCATGCTATCGGTAAAGCCTTCACCGAATCTCTGCCATTCACCGCACTGTTGACGGTGTTTTTCTCGGTAGTCGCGGTGATTATCGACCAACAACTGTTTTCGCCAATTATTCAGTTTGTGTTGCAGGCATCGGAACATGCTCAGCTGTCGCTGTTCTATATTTTCAACGGTCTGCTGTCATCCATTTCGGATAACGTCTTCGTGGGGACGATTTATATCAACGAAGCGAAAGCGGCAATGGAAAGTGGCGCTATCACGTTGAAGCAATACGAGCTGCTGGCGGTCGCCATTAATACCGGTACCAATCTGCCCTCCGTCGCTACGCCGAACGGTCAGGCTGCGTTCCTGTTCCTGCTGACCTCTGCACTCGCGCCATTGATTCGCCTCTCTTATGGCCGCATGGTGTGGATGGCCCTGCCTTACACCCTCGTCCTGACACTCGTCGGCTTGCTCTGCGTCGAGTTTACGCTTGCCCCTGTAACCGAATGGTTTATGCAAATGGGCTGGATAGCAACGCTTTGATAACAACTTACCGGGCATATAAATGCCCGGTTTGCCTTTTCGCCCGATAATTGTCCAATTGCGTCCTATTTTTGCTGCCTCCTGGTGGCGCAGCGAATGAATTGGTTTAAACTGCGCACTCTATGCATATTGCAGGGAAATGATTATGTTGCGATTTTTGAACCAATGTTCACAAGGCCGGGGCGCGTGGCTGTTGATGGCGTTTACTGCTCTGGCACTGGAACTGACGGCGCTGTGGTTCCAGCATGTGATGTTACTGAAACCTTGCGTGCTCTGTATTTATGAACGCTGCGCGTTATTCGGCGTTCTGGGTGCTGCGCTGATTGGCGCGATCGCCCCGAAAACTCCGCTGCGTTATGTAGCGATGGTTATCTGGTTGTATAGTGCGTTCCGCGGTGTGCAGTTAACTTACGAGCACACCATGCTTCAGCTCTATCCTTCGCCGTTTGCCACCTGTGATTTTATGGTTCGTTTCCCGGAATGGCTGCCGCTGGATAAATGGGTGCCGCAAGTGTTTGTCGCCTCTGGCGATTGCGCCGAGCGTCAGTGGGATTTTTTAGGTATGGAAATGCCGCAGTGGCTGCTCGGTATTTTTATCGCTTACCTGATTGTCGCGGTGCTGGTGGTGATTTCCCAGCCGTTTAAAGCGAAAAAACGTGACCTGTTCGGTCGCTAATCCATTCGGCGCTCCTGCGGGAGCGCTTTTTTCCTGCCGCTATATTTATTTGACCCGCAGTAAATCAGAACTTCGCGTTGTATAACGTGGTGAAAGCATGGCACGCTTCATCTGCCATTGTTGCTGGATCCCCTGCCCGGCAAAATAGAGTGTTCCTCTGCCCTCTTTAGCATTCAGTGTATCCATTACCGTCATCAATTGCTCACTCCCGGGGCGCGGTGCGTTGTCATCGAATAAATTGAGCTGCGCGACTCCCTGATTGAAGAAATCCCCCAGCATCACGCCCGCTTTTTGGTAGCGATGGCCCGCTTGCCAGATGGCATCCAGAGATCGCGTAGCAGCGTTAATGATATCCCTGCTGTCCTGAGTGGGCGTCAGCAGTTTTACCGACGCGCTATTGCCGTAATAAGGTTCATTGAGCGCAAATGGTGACGTCTTAATAAATGTGGAGATAAACCGACAATATTGATGCTCGCTGCGAAGTTTTTCCGCCGCCCGGGCAGCGTAACTACAAATGGCCTGCCGCATCGATGGATAATCCGTGATGCGTTCACCAAACGAGCGGGAACAGATAATTTCCTGCTTCGTCGGTGCAAACTCTTCCAGTTGCAAACAGGGTTCGCCGCGCAGTTCACGCACCGTTCTTTCGAGCACGACATTAAAATGTTTACGGATAAACCGGATATCTGTATCCGCCAAATCGAGAACGGTTTTGATCCCCATCGCGTCCAGTTTTTTGCTGATCCGCCGTCCAATCCCCCAGACTTCATCCACGGGGAGAGCAGACATTAATTTACGCTGGCGTTCCAGATTTGATAAATCCACCACCCCACCCGTCTGCCGCTGCCATTTTTTTGCCGCATGATTGGCAAGCTTAGCCAACGTTTTGGTCTGGGCGATCCCCACACCAACAGTAAGATGGGTACGTTGTAGCACCGTTGCGCGAATTTCTCTGCCAAAATCAGTCAGATCGCGACAATTACGCACACCTGTCAGATCGCAGAATGCCTCATCAATACTGTAAATCTCGACGCGGGGCGATAGCTCTTCCAGCGTCGACATCACCCGATTGCTCATGTCTGCGTAAAGCTCATAATTGCTGCTAAAGCAAACCACACCACAGCGACGAAACAGATCTTTTTGTTTGAACCAGGGATCGCCCATTTTAACACCCAGCGCCTTTGCCTCAGCGTTTCGGGCGATAACGCAACCGTCATTATTCGATAGCACAACCACCGGTTTACCCCATAAATCAGGGCGAAACACCGTCTCACAGCTGGCATAAAACGCGTTTACATCACAGAGGGCAAACATCAGCGCATCGCCTTAACGACGTGGATCACCACACCAAAGACATCCAGCGTATCTTCGCTACTGATGGTAATGGGCGAGTACGCACTGTTCATGGGAATAAGCTGTACCGTCGGGCGTAGTTGCAATTTTTTCACCGTAAACTCGCCGTCAACAGCAGCGATGACAATATCACCATGGCTGGCGGTAATAGCGCTATCGACAATCAGTAAATCACCGTCACTAATTCCACCATCAATCATAGAATCACCACTTGCTTTGACGAAGTAAGTCGCGCTGGGATGCTGGATCAACAGTTGATTCAGATCGATGCGCTGTTCAACGTAATCTGCTGCCGGTGAAGGAAAGCCACACTGAACAAGATCGCTAAATAGCGGAAAAGTCACAATTTCGCGGAGATCCGCAGGCTTGATAAACAACATAATAATCTGCCTGAAGTTATACTGTTTTTATATACAGTAGTCTGTTCTTGCCAGCAGATCAATACTGATTCAGGCTATCAATATTTGTCGCTGTATAGACTGCTGATTTTTCGTTCTCTTATCCTGTGCTCACGTGGCCTTCTGGCGACGACGCTCATCCAGCAGAAATGAAAAATATCACCCGGCAAAAAAATAGAATAGAAGCATTCGCCATAATGACATTAAACATTGTTTGATATTTATCATATTAATAGAAATAAAGACATTGACGCATCCCGCCCGGCTAACTATGAATTAGATGAAGTAAAATTTATTAATAGTTGTAAAACAGGAGTTTCATTACAATTTATATATTTAAAGAGGCGAATGATTATGACTGAAATCGTTGCAGATAAAACGGTAGAAGTAGTTAAAAACGCAATCGAAACCGCAGATGGAGCATTAGATCTTTATAATAAATATCTCGATCAGGTCATCCCCTGGCAGACCTTTGATGAAACCATAAAAGAGTTAAGTCGCTTTAAACAGGAGTATTCACAGGCAGCCTCCGTTTTAGTCGGCGATATTAAAACCTTACTTATGGATAGCCAGGATAAGTATTTTGAAGCAACCCAAACAGTGTATGAATGGTGTGGTGTTGCGACGCAATTGCTCGCAGCGTATATTTTGCTATTTGATGAGTACAATGAGAAGAAAGCATCCGCCCAGAAAGACATTCTCATTAAGGTACTGGATGACGGCATCACGAAGCTGAATGAAGCGCAAAAATCCCTGCTGGTAAGCTCACAAAGTTTCAACAACGCTTCCGGGAAACTGCTGGCGTTAGATAGCCAGTTAACCAATGATTTTTCAGAAAAAAAACAGCTATTTCCAGTCACAGGTAGATAAAATCAGGAAGGAAGCGTATGCCGGTGTCGTCGCCGGTCCATTTGGATTAATCATTTCCTATTCTATTGCTGCGGGCGTAGTTGAAGGGAAACTGATTCCAGAATTGAAGAACAAGTTAAAATCTGTGCAGAATTTCTTTACCACCCTGTCAAACACGGTTAAACAAGCGAATAAAGATATCGATGCCGCCAAATTGAAATTAACCACCGAAATAGCCGCCATCGGAGAGATAAAAACGGAAACTGAAACAACCAGATTCTACGTTGATTATGATGATTTAATGCTTTCTTTACTAAAAGAAGCGGCCAAAAAAATGATTAACACCTGTAATGAGTATCAGAAAAGACACGGTAAAAAGACACTCTTTGAGGTACCTGAAGTCTGATCAGCGATTATTCTCTCCATGTACTCAAGGTATAAAGTTTATCACATTTAAAAATACAGACGTTTTTTAAAGATTGAGAGTTACCTGTTGATAATAAGGTATCGGGTAACTCTCATTATGACAGAGCGCTTTCAAAAACAGGGCTACGAAATGGCGAGCATCCAGACGTATATTAAGAAAGCCCCATCAACATCTATTAAATTTATCACTGCGCCCAGTCAGGTTTATTTAAGATATGATCCTGCCAGTCAATCACTTCTGATTCTTTCACTGCGATATGACGCACAGAGATACGTTCACCATGCATTGCCGCTTTCGAACCCGTAAGTAGCGGATGCCACGCAGGTAAATCTTTACCTTCCGCCAGCAAACGATAAGCGCAGGTCATTGGTAGCCATTCGAATGTTGGCAGATTTTCACGGGTTAATTTAATGCAGTCGGGTTCAAACTCGAAACGACGTTCGTAGTTCCGACATTGACAGGTTTTAATATTGAGCTGGCGACAGGCGACGTTAGTGAAGTAGATTTCGTCGGTGTCTTCATCCATCAGTTTATGCAGGCAACACTGACCGCAACCATCACACAACGACTCCCATTCCGCATCGCTCATTTCGTCCAGGGTTTTACTTTGCCAGAAAGGTACATCGCTCATCAGGTGTTCCGCCATTACGTTAAAACGCACCTTATAACCAGTCTGGCACAGCGATGCAAGTTTTGCCGCCGCTTTCAGGCGGCAAAAAGTATTACAAAACGCGAGTTGTCAAAGAATGCCCATCGAAAGTGACTGTCAGCTCATCACCGCTTTGCAACGGGCCGACGCCATCAGGCGTGCCTGTCAGCACAACGTCACCGGCTTTGAGGGTAAAAAACTTGCTCATATAAGCGATCAGCGGAACAATTTTATGGATCATGTCCGCAGTCGAACCTTGCTGGCGTTGCTCGCCGTTTACGCTCAGGCCCAGCGTTGTATTTTGCGGGTCGCCGGTGAATTCCGCCGCGGGAATAAACCCGGAAAGCGGACAAGAGTTATCAAACGCTTTAGCCTTTTCCCACGGCTGCCCGGCTTTCTTCATTTTTCCCTGAACATCACGCAATGTCAGATCGAGCGCCACGCCATAACCGGCAATGGCTTTGCGGACATGCTCTTCCGTAGCCTGACGCAGCGTCGCGCCAATCAACACCGCCAGTTCGACTTCATGATGAACTGAACCGAAATCGGATGGGATCGCCAATGGCTGCCGCAGATCGCACAGTGCCGTTTCTGGTTTAATAAACAGCACTGGCTCTTCGGGCACTGCGCTGCCCATCTCTTTAATATGTTTGGCATAGTTACTGCCAACACAGACTACTTTACTCACCGGATAATCCAGCAGCGCACCTTGCCAGTTGTGATGTTGATACATAACGTTCCCCTCACCTTATCGTGGATATGAAAACCCGCGCCGACAAAGATAATGCCACCGCCGGATATCGGTTATTTGTTAGTGTCGTCTGTTTTCTGCCCCATGACGGAAAGATGTTGCTTCAGCAAATCTTCGGGTGGTGGCGGTAACTGCAAATAGTAACCTTGCTCGGTTAATGCCTGTTTAACCTTTTCAATATCGGCATTGACCAGTTTCTTCCGCCCATCCAGCGGCAGAATCATCGCTAACTGAGGCTGACCAAAACCTTTCATCAATTCCTCAGGAACACGCGAAAAATCGTCTTTTTTTTCGACATATAAATAGGTCTGGTCACGCTTGCTGCTTCGATAAATCACACAAAACATACTTTTACTCTTTAAGATGCCAGGTTTTGGCATAAGCTAACATCAATGAAACCCGCGCCACAAGCCAGCCAGCTGTAGATTTCTACGGTTTGTTGAGTCCATGCCCCCTTTATAAGTAATCCCCCCGGCAAAAATGCCGCGACGGGATTTTACCGAACGCAGGAAAGCCACTGGAATTCCCCCGTAAGGGATTGTTATATTATAACAGTTCATCGTACTCATTCTGAACAGGAGACTACCAATGAAAATCAAGAGCATCAGTAAGGCTGTATTGCTGCTTGCACTGCTAACCTCCACGAGCTTTGCTGCGGGTAAGAATGTCAATGTTGAGTTCAGAAAAGGCCATAGCAGCGCTCAGTACTCCGGCGAAATAAAGGGATACGATTACGATACATATACCTTCTATGCCAAAAAAGGTCAGAAAGTGCATGTGAGTATCTCTAATGAAGGCGCTGATACTTACCTCTTCGGGCCAGGAATCGATGATTCTGTTGATTTATCCAGATATTCCCCAGAACTCGATAGTCACGGACAATACTCACTCCCTGCTTCTGGCAAATATGAGCTGCGAGTGCTGCAAACCCGAAACGACGCCCGTAAAAACAAAACTAAAAAATATAACGTCGATATTCAAATTAAGTAAATGTCAACCGACGGGGACTCTCCCCGTCATAAACGTTGACGCCCCACTCCTCTCTGTCGCTCAAGAGGTTAATGACGAATAGAACATAATGTAAACAAGACATCACTCACGACACATAAATAACATCTTTGTGGTGGTTTGATTGATTTTTCCACTCCGCTTACCATCCACACCAAAATAACGATCATCACGACATAATTTTTCTTTAACATCGCAAAATACACCGTTAGCGAATGTAAATTCGCTGGGATCGTAGCCTTGTAATGATTGTAAGTTTTCAGCGGCTTTTTCGCCGAGATATTTCCTTGTTAACGCTGGGGAAATGCCATCTGAGTTCACACAAATATACGGGTCGCAAACAACGCCGCACGCCGGAGATTGAAGTCCGCCAGCGTCATTTCCAGACGCCATTGATGAGAACATCATCCCCACACCTGACAATCCGATATAAAAAATACGCATCATATTCATAGCACATCCTGATAATCCAACCGTACAACACTTATGCTCATTTCATCATCAATCCGTAATCAAAACCGCTGACCTGGACGAGTTACGATGACCTGACAGAAGTATCAGACGTCTTCTGCGGTTTCTATGATAGAGCAATTCTGTGGCGGATATTAAGATAACGGGTATCTGTTCTTTAATGATGCCGCAAAAAATGGAAAGTTAAGAAAGCCTGGCGTGGTGAAAAAATACACTTGCCTCAATACTGGATATTTAAACAGGTCTGGAGATGCTGTCACGATTAGGGTGCGGAAAAAGGAAGCGTAAATAAGAACAATCAAAAGTACGACGGCAATGGGTTGATTGACAAGGGTATTTTTTAAGCTATGAATCAGCGCCATTTATCACAGAATAGACTTTTACTCTGAATAAATGGGAGGGTGACTTGCCTCAATATAATCCAGACTATAACATGCCTTATAGTCTTCGGAACATCATCGCGCGCTGGCGATGATTAATAGCTAATTGAGTAAGGCCAGGATGTCAAACACGCCAATCGAGCTTAAAGGCAGTAGCTTCACTTTATCTGTGGTTCATCTGCATGAGGCAGAACCTAAGGTTATCCATCAGGCGCTGGAAGACAAAATCGCTCAGGCCCCCGCATTTTTAAAACATGCCCCCGTTGTACTCAACGTCAGTGCACTGGAAGACCCGGTAAACTGGTCAGCGATGCATAAGGCGGTTTCGGCAACCGGTTTGCGGGTTATTGGCGTAAGTGGCTGCAAAGATGCGCAACTTAAAGCCGAAATTGAAAAGATGGGGCTGCCTATCCTGACGGAAGGAAAGGAAAAAGCGCCACGTCCAGCTCCCACACCGCAGGCTCCAGCGCAAAATACAACGCCGGTCACAAAAACGCGTTTAATAGATACCCCGGTGCGTTCCGGTCAGCGTATTTATGCTCCACAATGTGATCTGATTGTTACAAGCCACGTTAGCGCTGGGGCCGAATTGATTGCCGATGGGAACATTCATGTCTATGGCATGATGCGCGGTCGTGCGCTGGCAGGGGCAAGTGGTGACCGGGAAACGCAAATATTTTGTACGAACCTGATGGCGGAACTGGTGTCCATCGCAGGTGAATACTGGCTGAGTGATCAAATCCCAGCAGAATTTTATGGCAAAGCGGCGCGACTGCAGTTAGTCGAAAACGCTTTGACCGTTCAACCGTTAAATTGATCCCTTTTTAACAAGGAATTTCTATGGCACGCATTATTGTTGTTACTTCGGGCAAAGGGGGTGTTGGTAAGACAACCTCCAGCGCGGCCATCGCCACTGGTTTGGCCCAGAAGGGAAAGAAAACTGTCGTGATAGATTTTGATATCGGCCTGCGTAATCTCGACCTGATTATGGGTTGTGAACGCCGGGTCGTTTACGATTTCGTCAACGTCATTCAGGGCGATGCAACGCTAAATCAGGCGTTAATTAAAGATAAGCGTACTGAAAATCTCTATATTCTGCCGGCATCGCAAACACGCGATAAAGATGCCCTCACCCGTGAAGGGGTCGCCAAAGTTCTTGATGATCTGAAAGCGATGGATTTTGAATTTATCGTTTGTGACTCCCCGGCAGGGATTGAAACCGGTGCGTTAATGGCACTCTATTTTGCAGACGAAGCCATTATTACCACCAACCCGGAAGTCTCCTCAGTACGCGACTCAGACCGTATTTTAGGCATTCTGGCGTCGAAATCACGCCGCGCAGAAAATGGCGAAGAGCCTATTAAAGAGCACCTGCTGTTAACGCGCTATAACCCAGGCCGCGTAAGCAGAGGTGACATGCTGAGCATGGAAGATGTGCTGGAGATCCTGCGCATCAAACTCGTCGGCGTGATCCCAGAGGATCAATCAGTATTGCGCGCCTCTAACCAGGGTGAACCGGTCATTCTCGACATTAACGCCGATGCGGGTAAAGCCTACGCAGATACCGTAGAACGTCTGTTGGGAGAAGAACGTCCTTTCCGCTTCATTGAAGAAGAGAAGAAAGGCTTCCTCAAACGCTTGTTCGGAGGATAAGTTATGGCATTACTCGATTTCTTTCTCTCGCGGAAGAAAAACACAGCCAACATTGCAAAAGAACGGCTGCAGATTATTGTTGCTGAACGCCGTCGCAGCGATGCAGAACCGCATTATCTGCCGCAGTTGCGTAAAGATATTCTTGAGGTCATTTGTAAATACGTACAAATTGATCCTGAGATGGTAACCGTACAGCTTGAGCAAAAAGATGGCGATATTTCTATTCTTGAGCTGAACGTGACCTTACCGGAAGCAGAAGAGCTGAAATAAGCCCGCTGTAAAAGCGCATTTATCTTCAAGGCAGAGTTATCTCTGCCTTGAGTTTTTCATCCCTCTCATCCACGTTGTGGTAAAGCGGCGAGTATTCTTGCTGATACTCCTCATTGCTATTTCCACCTCCCCCTTGGTGATGCTGCCAACTTACTGATTTAGTGTATGATGGTGTTTTTGAGGTGCTC
>ERZ791641.333-NODE-333-length-49513-cov-4.308342_pt1 | contig 49513 bp, 52 predicted proteins | sample MGYA00510055_ERZ791641 | MGnify/ENA primary metagenome ERZ791641 (study PRJEB30046, sample SAMN00715226) | human gut metagenome | study: EMG produced TPA metagenomics assembly of the A metagenome-wide association study of gut microbiota in type 2... | reverse complement strand
CTAGCCTCAAATGCATCTGCATTATACTGATACTCCTGTGGTTCAGCGACCATCGGCGAATATACAATCTCTGCTTCTACTCGCTCAGCTTCTGCCCTCTCCGGCTCTGTCTGTTTCAGATTCTTCGTATTCTCTATACGCTTTTCCTTATCTATCTGCACATTCATCGCCAGATTATCCAGCTTATCAATCGAAGCGTCCAGATGCAGCTCCATTAACACAAACATCTTTTTCACTACTTTCATAGGGGCAAGTACTGCCTTTGTAATGAAATGTTTCTGCTCTTTCTGTGAATAATCCGCCTCCGGTTTGTCAGCAAAAGTACGAAATGCATTGGCTACTGTCTGACCAGCTTCACGAAATCCTTTTGCAAGAAGCGCTGTCTTTGCTATATCATTATCCGTTGTCTTGATTGCACCTCTTACATTCTCTCGGATATCAAGAAATCTTTTCTTAATTCCTAAGAACTCAGACACCCTGTATAATGCAGATCTTCCCTTTGCCTTTATGCAAGAATCAAGGAACCAGAGAAAGAGGAGACACAGAAGCAGGACAGAACGCAGGAAATGCCAGAGTTTTCCGTAACTGTGACACCTTATGAGAGGGAAGGCAGTAACATCAAAGGACTTGCCCGTATTTACTTTGAAAACAGTTTCATTGTAAATAACATCAATATCGTGCAGGGTAAAGAGAAAATATTTGTATCAATGCCATCTTATAAGACAAAGCAGGTGGATGAGCAGGGCAAACTTCCCAGCCAACAATCTCACTCTCGAACTGCCTACATGCCAATAGAATGTAACACAACTGATGACTTTATCTCATCATAAATCTTTATAATCATTGTTAGCTCTCTTATATCTACTTACAACAACTCCCAGGCAAACTGGAAGTTGTTGTATTCTATACTGATACATCAATAGAATTACGAACTAGCCTATTACCATTTTTGACAAGTGTTGCTTCCACTGATTCTCTTGTGACATTATCAAGAATACTTGTATCAAATTTTTGTCCCGGTTTCCAATTTGGATTAGCTGCTTTCACTGCTGCATACATAGCGGATCTATACTGTCCTTCATATTGTTCTAAAGTCCATGTACCACATAAACGTTTATCTTTATTCACACTTAATTGATAATCTTTGAAAATATCTGAACGCTTAGTTGTATCACCATTTGAAACACCATTTTCTTGAATAAATTCTTTCTTTACATTATCAAACATTTTTTGACGATATTCCTCAGATACATTCGTGAGTTTCTGCCACGATGTACCTTTGCCAGTAACATCCATTCCTGCCACTCCATTTGCATTCAGTAAATCCCCATCGGAATCAAATTGTTTCATCAAATTATTAACAATAGTATCCCTTCCGCCAAATATTTCATATATCATTTTTTCTTCTGGAGACATCATAGCTTCGTTCTGAATTACTCCTTCTAACCAGCCTTTTTCTTTCAAAGCTTTATATTGTTTGCTATTAGTATTGACACCACTATAGGCATTACCTAATCCACTAATATTCATCGACATACAAAAACCTCCTTGTAAATAAACTAAAACTCCGTTTAAAACCAAATCATTACTATATATTATATCGTCATATCTCCTACAAAAATAAATAAGACAGTTCCACAAATTCAAAGTTTTAAGATTTTTGGAAAAGTAGTATGCTGATAGTCCTGTTTATCGGACAACATATAGAATATAATTATGACAGTGTCTGAGTCCGGTCTTTCTTCTTCCCCGGCTCAGCACCATTTTGCGGAAATAATTTCCACTTATGATCAGTATGGAGGGCGCTATATGGTAACAAACAATATCTCGGAAATACGCAAAGAAAAACATCTCAGTCAGGATGACCTTGCGGTCGCACTCGGCGTGTGCCGCAAGAGCATCTTTAATATTGAGCATAATAATGTAATTCCGAATATTGATACCTGCCTGCGTCTGGCAAAATATCTTGATATGACGGTAGAGGAGCTGTTTGAGATACAGGATGCATGATCCAAAACTATTACTCAAACATTTCCCGCTCGTTTTCAAGCAAAAGACGCAGGATTTCTCCTGCGCCCAAATCTCACACCCTAACACTTTATTCGACCTTTACGCTCCCTGTCAGCAGTATTTCCGCCCGGTCCTTCGCCAATAACTCCTGATTGTTCACGATATAATAAAACAAACTCTCTATTTTATCATTATTTTCTTTTTTCGCCTTTTGATAATATTCATGAGAATTGTTCATGATAACCTCATACACATTATCTATCTTATTGAATAAGCCATCAGAATGTCCCATACTGGTCAGTTGAACCAGCAATCTGTCCATATCGTTGATTGCATCCTCTGCCTCGATCAATAAAGTCATATCTTTCTTATCCATTGCTCCAATCTCCTCTCTCATAAAATTGTTTTCCTTGTTGTTCCTATGCAGCTTTAATCAAACATCGCCGGACTCAGATTATTATCCTCCATAATCTTCTGCAACTGGCTCTGATCAGTTATCTCCGTGATCACATACCGCCTAGGTCGTGGTTCGTCAAATCCTGTAATGACAATATAGTATGTTCCATCTGCCTTGACTAAAGTTTCTCCATGATACTCAAACTCTCCACAGGGCTCCGCTTTCATTCCCATATGTTTACACATATAGGCAAGTAAAACACGACTTGCCCGACAGTCTCCCTTTCCTCCAAGTAATAGCATTTGCCAGTTATTTTGATTTACCTGATAATCCGTTGTCTCACCGATGTAAGCTGCTGCCCTCTCCACTTTTTCCTTACCTGTCATAGAAGAAGTAATATTCCTTTGTTCAAATGCAGTCAGCACTTTATCCACATAAAAGTTACTTTCTGCATATACTCTTACCGTGGCTGTCAACCGCTGATTATTTTCCAGTATTGCTGTTACCGTACTTGTCAGATATGGTGTGCCGTACCCCGGTCCCCAAACCGTTGTCAGAAGACCGTCATCGGATATTACTAATCCGGATTCTGTAGACACTTTCCACTTCTCCACTTCCATTTTTGTTCCGGTGACCTGAAATCGAAAAGTTGTCTTATGTGTCGGATCTACTGTCATATATGGTTTCAATGCATCATCCACATGGTAAATGTCTACTGATGTCGCATTCAGTCTCGGCATATCTGCTTGGGGATCAATTCGTTTCTTTGCAATCACCTTAATCCTGCAGCGTTTTGTTTTTCCTTTGTATCTTGCGGTAATATATGCAGTTCCAGGCTTGCAGGCTTTGATCTTCGCTGATTTCTTCCCCGTCTTTATGATCTTTACCACAGATTTCTTACTGCTTTTCCACTTGACCTTCGCCTTCTTCGGAACATTTTTTACAGTCAATTTACTTGTTTTTCCCACCTGTAAATTTTTAGAAGTGGCAGATAGTTTCCATTTTGTTTTTGCAGATGCAGTCTGCGGAATACATACCACCAATGCTAATGCCATCACGACTCCCATTATCAACTTCTTGCTCATATCACACACCTCCACCTCATTTGCCATTCTCATCTTTCTCCTCTGGAAAAGGAACATATTGCATTAAATTACTTACCTTATGTTCTATCTCCAGCCGATACAGCATCAATCGAAGCAAATAATCGGGAATCTCCCGCTTTTCGGTGAACCATCCCTCTACGGTCCGTAAAGGAATACCAAAATATTTAGCAAACTCTTTCTGTGTCATCCCTGCCTGCTCTTTTGCTGCATTTAAGATCTCTCTTTGTCTCATCTATGCCACCTCCCTTTACCATTCATTGTGTGGTTTCTTTGTGCTTCCAGTTTACCATTCAATGAATGGTTTGTCAAATAAAAAAGAACGGCACAAAGTTATTTGATTCCGTGCCGCTCCTTTCGCTACATTACACATATTTTGCTTTCATGAGTCTAAGACATTTCACATACCAATGTCAAAAATCCCATGTAATATACTTATTATAGCTATCATTGCTGTATATCACCTCTGTTGTCGTTGTTTTGTATGGTTTTATGTGGCTTAGCGCATATTAACCTTTTACGTTTTGTTTCCTATAGTTCCTTATTATTACACCATATTGTGCAATCTAATTCGTAAATAATTCGTAAAACAAAATTTATACGAATTAGCCTTGTAATGCTTTTGCCAGGTTATTGACCTCATCAATTTGCATCTCTGTCGGTCTGACATCCACATAATTATCCATTGTTGTTCTTACATTACCATGTCCTAATATTGCCTGCAATGTTTTTAGCGGAAGTCCCTGCATATTAGTTGCAAACGTATGTCGACAAATATGCGGTTCAAACTTCTCAATCGGATCATTCGGATACGCCAAATTGTAACGCTTAATACAATTTGCAAGATATTCTTCTACATGGCCTCTTACAATCGTTCTTCTACTCCTTGTTGCAAGAAACACAAATCCCTCATATGCATTGCCTTGCTCGTCATAACATACTGGTTCTATGTCACCTTTAAGATATCGATTCTTCAACACAGATACAAAAGCATTATACACACCTTCCGTCATAGGTATATACCTTACACCATTATGCGTTTTAGGTGCCGATACGACATGTTTATGATTAATCAGCATCAATTGCTTATTAACCCTGATAACTCGCTGTTCCATATCAAGATCATCCATCGTCAATCCACATAATTCTGATGCTCTTAGCCCCGTCCAGAATAAAATGTACAACATATCATAGCAATGCCTGCTGTGAGCATCCGCTGAGCAAAACTCAAGAAACTTATTCATTGTCTGAATAGGAACCGCTTTCCTCGGCTTACTATCACTCCGATCAGTTGTAATCCTTCGAAATGGATTTTTTGCTATGTAATCGTAATCGACTGCATACTCAAATGCCCGTTTAATCAAACTAATCTGCGTCTGAATAGATGAACCTCTATACTTTTTCTTCATATCAGCAAGCCATTTTTCACAATGCTCAGGTCGTATTTTTCCAATCTCCATATATCCCAGTTTATACTGTTTTAAAGTATTTACTGTTACATTATAACCTACCTTTGTATTATGACTCAAAGCTTTCTTACTATATAGCTGATCCAGATATTTCTCCACTAACTCCAGTAAAGTTAATCTAGAACCTTCTATATCCAAATTATCCTGCAATAATGCCTCTATTTCAGCCTCCTTTTCTCGCAAGCTTTTTCCAGATCTTTTTCCTTTTGGAAGTTGATCTGTAACTTCCAACCTATAGGAACTTATAACCCGTTCTTTTCCTAATCCGTCTTTGTAACGATATTCATATCGTTTTGTTTTCGGGTTATAAAATTCATTCGGTCTCAAAGTTTTTCTTGTAGGTTTATGTTTGTTAATTCGTGATTTATTCGCCATTTTCTCAGCCCTCCATTAAAAGTGCCTCGAATGCGTACACATTATAAGTGTACCACACACGAGGCTCATTGTCGACATCATAATTCCTGCACTGTATCAAGAAATTCTTCAAACGATTTCTTCTTAATCTTTATAACTCGCCCTATCATCAAATGATACCTGCACTCGTAATCCTCAGAAATAATCTTACGCAGTCTGTGCTGTCCGATACCATATAATTGAGCTGCTTCCTTAATTGATATTAAATATTTCTCATCCACATTCATTCCCCCATTTCTTGCATTCCTCTTGAACGTTATTTAAGCTGTACCTTTTTTCCATTGCGCTCTGCACCTTTCTAAGTACTTGGCATTCCACTTTTATCTTTCCTAATTTTCCCATCACCATCCGCCGGTCCACGGTTGTGATCTGTTCCACTAATATCAATGAGTCGTTTGCCAAATACCCCTTTACATCGTCCCGATTAAGCCTGATATGCATAGGGTTATACTTTTTGGTGATGTGCTTTGTCAGAGGTAACACATTCAAAGCATCTGAAGCATAATAGCCTCCAATGACCAGACACGGTCGAACCCCGGACTGAACACAGCTCCTGCTGTGCTGTCCCAGATCTACATAAATCAAATCTCCGTTTTCTAATTTTTTCATACTGCCAAACCTCCTATCGGTGCTAAGTTAAGTTTCAATTCTCCCTCATCTACCGTGATCACTCTGCCCCCAGCTTCAAGCATCTGCCCCACTTTACCATATGCATCCAGCAGGCTTTGGGAAATCATTCCCATATTTGCCAGCAAAATTGCTTCTGCTTCCCCACTTTGGATCCTCTTTACAATGTTCTGATAATGCCTGTTCATGTCCATCTGTCCCAGTATGCTTCGATGGAATACCTTTACGATCTGCAGCTGATGGGCTTTGGCATATTCCCTGATATAACGCAGCTGCTTCCGCTCTTTCTGATCCACGGTATTCTCATCGGCAACCGTTGCCAGATAGACAATGCAGCGTATATTTTTCTTTGCTTTTCTTTTATGTGCCATTTCTATCTTCCTCCTTGCTATGCCGGATATGCATCGATCATATTGCAAAACACGCTTTCAAAATACTTCTTTCGCTGTGGCTCCAGCATACTAAGCTTTCGATCCACAATGCTGTCCTCTTTTTTATCTGTCTCTTTCCGGCTGGCATCTTCTTCCGGTGCGATCCCCAAAATCGTGTTTGCGTCCGTATGTAATGCCGTCATTAACAGATACAAAAGATCCACACTCATCTTCCGGCTTCCCAGTTCTATCTGATTGATGTGTGACGGTGATTTGTTTACCCTCTCGCTTAATTGTTCAATCGTTAAATGACGGCTTTTCCGGACATCTCTAAGTGCCTGTCCTGCTTTCCATCCTTCATATTCCATCTGCCTCGCCTACCTTCCCATATTCTGCGTCAAATTTTCACTTTTACTGCCATATTTCTTGTCTACCGGAAGTCCTACCGGTAAGCATTCCTTAGCTGTATCTAAAGTTTAGCGGATATGCTGTGATACAGGAATATCAGAACTGTTAAACCACTTATCATTTCTGTTTAGTTCTCCAGCATTGCCGAAATCATGGCAGTAACAGTCTGATAAACAATCTGCCGTTCCTTTACCGGAAGTGCTGCCATCATTTCCGGTATACTGTCATCTTTCTTTTCCGTTCCTAAAATAGAATCCGCAGACACTCCTAATGCAGACACAATCTTTTGAAACATATCTATCTTCATGTTATTTCCATTTTCCCAGCGGCTGATGGATACTGCCGTCACGCCGATCTTTTCTGCCAAGCCCTCCTGTGTATATCCGGCTCTTTCCCGCTCCACCGCTAATGTCTCCCCAATCTCTGCTAATGTTTTCATCATTCACTCCTTTCCGGAGCAAACAAAACGAAAGCATCCTGCTCTTTTCGTCGCTCATAAGCAGTATGACAAAAAAATTTGAGTTTTCTCATACAAAAACCGGACAAAACAATTACAGATAGATACAGAAATCTTCCTGTATCATCCACTCTCGTTTTGTCCGGCTCCTAATGATCCTTTGTCAAATTCAACCGCTTAACAAACTCTCGATCATCGTACTAACCACCTTGATGTCCTCAACAAATTCGTAGTTCTTGCCGCTGATCTCTTGTTGTATTAAATTTTCTTATTATTCTTCCGCTTAACCGTTTATCATAATCTATGCTCCAGCCGCTTTCCATAAGCATGAAACCTCGCAACCAGGCACGACACCGCCTGCGTATTAACCGTATTCTCGGCAACCACACATACAGAACCCTGTAATGCAAAAATATGAATCGGGCTCTTACACTTGCCACATGTCAAAGACAGCTCTGAGCCATCCATGATCGAATTAGATAAAATCCTGTCGCACTTCGGACAATGTACCCGATATTCTATAAAACCATCATTCTTCTCCGTTTCTAATTTTTCTTTTACCAACTGCGCTCCTCCATATACATATGTACCCTCACCTTGATCAGATAAAGGGAATAAACCTGCCGCAAGACCATACACAACAAATAATTTCCAACACACTAAGCCAAACTATCTGTGCATGATCTGCTTTCTCCTGCTGATTTTCAAGTTTCTATATGGGTTAAACAAAAAACAAACGCCGCACAAGAACATTAGTTCGTTTTTTCTATGTCGTTAGTATAAATCATTTATTTCAATATTTCAAGTGTAAAATATTGCCCATTTCGTCTTAAAGTTGATTTTATGATTGATTTTTTACCTTGGATTGTATATAGTATAGGCAGAAACCATACATAAAGAAGGAGATCACGATGAATACAATCGGAAAAATTATACAGGACCGGCGTAAAGAACTTAAGCTTCGACAGCCGGATATCACGAAGCAGTTAGAACAATTTGGATACTTTATCAATCCTGCAGCCGTCAGCTCCTGGGAGCGAAATGTTACCCAGCCAAATGCCACACAGTTGCTGGCACTCTGCAAGATTCTTGGCATTACCAATATTTATGATACCTTTATCGGAGAATATACGCCGGATGATCCGTTTAGTGAATTGAATGAAGAAGGGATCAAAAAAGCAAAAGAATACATAGCACTGCTGGTCAAATCCGGCGATTACGCAAGAGAAGACCGCTCTGTACTTCCGTCCTGCCGAGAGATCCGCTTATATGATCTTCCTGCTTCTGCAGGCACCGGAGCTTTTCTGGACAGTGATAATTATGAGATGATCGAGGTTGGAAATGAAGTTGCCCCGGAAGCTGATTTTGGAGTCCGCATTCAGGGTGACAGCATGGAGCCGCAGTATATCGACGGTCAGATCGTATGGGTACAGCAGACGGAAGAAATTGCTCCCGGCGAGATCGGCATCTTTTATATGGACGGAAATGCCTATTGCAAAAAACTGAACTGCGGTGGAGACGGTTTTTCTCTTATCTCCTTAAATCCAAAATATGATCCGATCCGGATCCGAAAAGAGAACAGTTTCAAGATATTTGGCAGAGTGGTATGCTGATCGTCCTTTTTATGAGACAGCATATTTGATATACTATAGATGGTGCCTGAGGAAGGAAATCTGCCGGATTTTCTCTCCCCGGCACATATTTCACAGAAATGATTTCAGATTTTAATACACTTTGGAGGGATTTCAATGTTGACAAACAATATCTCAGAAATACGCCGTGAAAAAAATATCAGCCAGGATGACCTTGCGACAGCACTCGGCGTGTGCCGCAAAAGCATCTTTAACATTGAACACAATACGGTTGTTCCGGGTATCGATCTCTGCCTGCGAATGGCAAAATATCTCGATATGACAGTCGAGGAGCTATTCATCATTCAAGATAGCTAACTCGACTATATCACAATGCCATGACAGTGATCAATCTCATGCTGAATTATTTGGGCTACATTGGCCGGAATACTTACCGTGCTTTTTCTTAAAATTCTCGAGTTCCTTTTTTACAATATTTAAGCTATAAAGTCACTGCCGTGCTATCAGACTCCTAATATATCGTAGTAAAAACAGATTTGTTAGACAGCCTGGCGTACCGTTCGATACACGGCGGTTCTTTAGTTTTCACATATTTTCAGATAGAACTCTGTGAATGTTGGGTATCCAAGTTCACGGAGTTTCTTATTGTTAAATGCGGTATGGAAGACAAAATATCCACTGCAATACCAGTTTCCATTTCGCATGTTGGCACAAATCCACGCCTTTTCCTTATCCACACCAAGCTTTTTGAGTTCTCTAAATTTTGTCTTAACTTTCTTCCATTGTTTCCAATAGATTGCCCTTATTTTATGGCGCAGCCATTTATCTGTTTCTTTTACGAGCTTCTTCATATCTGCCATTCCGAAGTAGTTCACCCATCCTCTTATGAACTGCGTCAGTTTTAATGCACGATATTCATTTCCCCATCCATTACTTCTATTTGTCAGTTGGCTTCTTTCATCAAATTCTCAATATACGGCTTTAAGGAATTTCTCAACTCCAACTGCTTTTTCATAATTGCAAAAGCATCTTCTCCAAAACTCCATAATTCATTTGGATGACCAGTATAAAGACTTCCTCCACCATAATCCTTATCAGAAAGTTGAATATTCTTGCTTCGGGAAACCTTAATTCCGGAAATGTGGAAACCGGTGTTCCGGAACACGGAAACCGTCTTGATTGGCTTAATGGATATTTATCGGGTACAACTCATTTGTCAAGCCCAGAGCCGCTTTGCGGTGCGAAGCAGGCTTTACGATTGAGTTGAAACTGATAAACTAGTATTGCTCCAATCACACATTTTTCTTGGTTTCCTTATGCCGGACAGCAGGGACATGGTAGCCGGAATATTCAAGAAAGTGGTGGAATATCATGCGGTCCACGATCTCCATGCATCCTAAGAACTGGAGAAAATACAGCAAATTCAAACCAGCGTAAAAGCAGTTCCTTAAATGCAGGATCTGCCACATCATCTGTCATAAATCCACCAATATCAGTCGTCCACCATGAAATTCCTGCCAACCCCATATTCAAACCTGCACTCAACTGATCCCGCAATGCTTCAAATGTACTCGGCACATCCCCCGACCAAATTAATGCAGACTGCTTTTAACTTCCTGCCCACGCACTGCGGACGAGATGAAGCATTTTCTTCTCCTTGCCCATCAATGTAATTCCATCGCAAAAAGCCTGTGTGTACATCTGCGGATAAATATTGCTTACCTCCAGTGCACAGCCCAATGCATAGCGATAATTATCATAATCATACACTGCATAATCTGGTTCCGCATTATCTAGCCTGAACATATCTATCCCATAGTCATAATAATTTTTTTACATTTTCCCATATAAATTCCCGCGCTTCTGGATTCGTAACATCAATTTCAAGACAATCTCCTTCAAAATCATATGTCAGTATACTTCCACGCTCCGTACGAATCAGGAAACCACGCTCAAACATCTCCCCAAAATCTTCACTCTTTCGGTCTACAGACGGCCATACAGATACCATTACCTTAATCCCCATAGAATGCAACTCATCACACATTGCCTTTGGATCTGGCCAATATTCGGCATCAAAATGCCAATCCCCCTGTATGTGATATATTAAAATTCGGATTTACAATCCGATCATTTACCACTACATACAGCTTGCCTCCATATTCTTTTTGGATTCTAATCATCCCATCTCCTACACTATAACAATATTGATAATATGATATAATAAAATTATGCAACTCTCTTCTCAATTTTGATAAGTTATCTTTAACCATCATAAAAAAACTATTCATTAGCTTCACCATATCCATAATCTCAAAAATTATATTACTCAACTTTTCCATCTGCAAAATAAGAGTGACTGCTTGATATCTTAAGCAACCTAATCTTTATTTAGCATTGCCTATACGTTCAAGCTTTTTTATTAATTTAGCTAATATATTCTTTTCTTTATTATATAGCATATATAATTCCGTTCCAATACATTCTCTCGTATTTTTGTCACTGATAGGTTTAGCTAAAATAAAACTGTCTTTTTTTTCTTTTATAAGTTGCTTCAGAAAAAGCAGTCTTAACCTTCTATATGCAGAATATATAGTCTCAAACTCTACACACTCATCATGCAACTCTTTTTCAACATCAAATTTGCACATAATATAATAAAAACGATTTTTCAAGCACAATTTATGTTCATATAATAAATTTATACATCTAAAATCAATAAACTTTTTCCCCTCAATTATACAATCAGCAACATATTTGCAAACATTATTTCCATAAATATGTACATCACTTTCAACAATTTCATCCATATCAGGATACACATAACATTTAAGTCTATTAATAAAGTCCTTTAGATTAAATGTTTTGGCACACCCATGGTTAACTTTTCTAACATCAATCGGATATGGGTAATCATAAAACAAATAGTTAGCCCCTTTCCAATAAAATATTTTACTATTTTCATAGGCAAGTTGATAATCATCATACGGTATACAAAATTTTTCTATACTTTGATTTTTTACAAACCCATAAGCATAAAACTTTTTTTCAATATCATCATAACCATATATAAGACTTTCATGAACAAAATGATCTTTTTTATAAAAATCTTTATTCTCAAGGAAAAATTCATCTAAATGTATATCAACAAAGTAATCTTCATCAATTTCTTTTTTTGTGAAATCAATTATGTTGTCATATTCATTCAAATCATTATATGTCTTACGCTCAATGCTAATTGCTTCATCCAATTCCTCTTCAAAAAAAAAGTAATTTATATAGTTAGGATTGTAATACATCTTTATATCTATAAAATTATTCATCCTCCAACCAATAAACGAATCCAAAGCCTCCAACATTACAAGTTTTGTAGAATACAATAAATATGTAGACACTTCACAGGAACTTGATATTTTCAATAACTTAGATTTACTACTACATAATAAAGAGGAAGTATATTGCATTGTCGTAAACAGAATATTCGATAAATAATTACATACTTTATTACGTACTTCATTTATTATTTTTTCCTCCAAAGAATTTTCATATGTCAATATTTTCTTTCCATCAAGTATGAATAGAGGAGTATAATCCTCTAAAATTATCTCAATTGTTTTTGAATAATAATCAAAAGTTTTTATTGCCGAAAAATCTATAATACATTTTTTATTATTCATAAACACATTTCCTCCTCTAAACTAATATTTGTGCTCAGGCAAATCTCTCAGAATTCACAAAATATAACATTAATATTACCAACATATCATAAGAAATCAAAGAAATTATATCCATTACACACTTTCATTCATTTACATCTACCTCTCAAAACAATATTTTTTGATAAATATAATTTACGATATCGCCAAATGTACTAAAATGGTCCATATCTAGATACTCATCCTCAAATTCAATTTCAAATCCTTCCTCAATTTGAATAACAAATAGCACAAAATAAATTGAATTCATGCCAAAATCACTTAGGATACTAGAATCTTCTATCTTACTAAGGTCTATAGCGAACTCTTCTATCACGTCCTGTAGTATTAGTTTCAGTTTTTTCCTAATTTCTTCCATCATACCATCATATTCTTCCTTTATTCTATATATTATATTTTTGTGTTTTTCATAAATATATTCACATTCATTGATTCAACACTCGGATTTCCACCAAGTCCCTTTTTGTCTCCCCATACATAATTTTTCCTCGCCATTTTGAAATAAATACAATATGATACATGCAATGCCATCGTGTATGTTGTATACTTTGATTATCCATTTTGTATACCTCCTATGCTTTGATATGGTCTGCGAAACCAATATTATTATAGTATAGGATTTTTTATTACTAAGGCGGTTAAATCTCGAACAAATTTTACGCAGAATAAATTTCTATCTGCAAGGTGGAAGATTGAGTTGTAGCGAGTGCTACAGTGATTGATGGTGCTAGATGTCCAGCGGACATCTGAACAGCACAGACCGAAGCGTAACGTAGACCAACGCAGCAGATAAAAATTTAGGAAAGTAAAAACGTCGACATTTAACCGCCTTAGTAATAGTACTTTAGGTGACGCTACGACTTTGCCTCGGCTCCCATTTCAAATGAAGAATAATAAAGCATATTCATTATAAAGTCACTCCACCGTTCACCGTATAATGGTCATCATTTTGTATTTAATTCTTTAATTATTGTTTCATATTGCTTCATCAACTCATCTTCAGTATGTGCAAAAAGTATAGCAAACATTCTGCCATTATCTCCAACTCTGCTCTTTGTGATAGATTCTGAATTATAAACAAACAATCCACTATTGTCTTTATACCAGAATTCTTTTTTTTGAAGTTGTTTTTTTAATCCATTGTAATCATTATAAACCATTAATGGAATTTTGTTATAAAACGAAAATAATATATTATTTGTAGCCCGCTTCATTTCCTGTACGAAGGATACATAGGTTGATAACGTAAATCTCCCATTTATTTCTACTATTGGAATTAATTTATTGTTTTCCAAAATCATAGCATCAACGCCAATTATGCCACGATATCCCAATTCAAATAGTCCGGCCGCAATTATTTCTCCGCACTTTTTACATTCCTGCATGATTGAATCTGAAAAAGTGGGAGGCATTACGGATCCTATATAAACAGTACTATTTACCTTCTGCTCTTTTATCGAAAATACTTCTGTTTCACCATTTAATCCAATATATATTTGATAATTCAAATCTGCTTTCTTATTACACCATTCTTCTATAACCCATTCCCCAGCAATTCTGTTTTTGAAGAAACGTTTAATAATCATCAATGAAGATCTACATTTATCTTCACTATCAACTACCCAAAGACCCTTTCCGGAGGCTCCGCAAGGCTCTTTGATTATAATCTTTCCGTATTTTTTAAGCATTTCATATGATACAGATTCAAGTTCTTCAACCCCTTCACATACTCGTCCCTCAGCCACACGAAATCCCTGTTCAATTGCGAATTTACGAGAAAAAACTTTATTATTTATTTTCTTATTAATAGCACTCGGTGCCCCCAACATCGGAACACCCAGTCTATCCCTGATTTGTTCCTCCAATTCCGACACTCCATACGGAACAAATATTACTTTCTTCTCTGACTTGATTTTTTTCTTAATTTCTATAATCAGATTTTCATCCTCAAGAACAAGTTCAGAAATACCTTTATTTTCATCCTCGCACAAAGGACACATAATACAGGGGATTTCTACCCCAAATTCTTCCATAGATTTCAAATATACTTCTGAAGGCATGTTACGAAGTAAAAAAATGTCTTGTTTTTTTGTTATCAACAAATTTATTTCCTCCAAATGATTAACGAGCACGTCTTCTTTCGTATTCCTAACTGTAAAGACTTCACCGTTCCAATATTTCTCCAGGCCTATGTTGAAAAGCCAAATCACAATATAATCATCATTATTTCGAATGTGGTTTAGTAAATGAAAATCTATCATATTAATTTCTATCCTCGTATTATAAAATAGTAGTGTTTATAGTCCCTCTCCAATGACTGTATGCTATACTATTGGAAATACTGTGGATCGTTTTTTTTCCTACCACTTGATGGTTTAAAGAAGGCTCCAACCACAGTCTCTTTGTATATTTGTTAATCAGCCAGATACCGTATGGCAGATTATTTGACGAAATTGAATCTGAAATCAAATCCATTATGGACGAAATCAACTATCTAAGCCTTACCATTCCCAGCATCAGCTATCGTACAGAAGCCATGATTATCGCAGAAATCGGAGATTTCAGCCGTTTTGATTCTTCTGATAAAACTCTTGCTTATGCCAGAATGTCACCGTCAACTTACCAATCGGGGCAGCTTGATAACTGTTATTCCCACATGGAGAAACGTGGTTCACATTACCTGCGGTATGCTCTTTATAATGCAATCAAGTATGTTTTTCATTTGGATGAAATGTTTGCTGCATATCTTGCCAAGAAACGAACAGAACTCATGGAAAATTTATAGGTATTTCTAAAACACCGGCATATGGTCAATTGAGCTGTTTTTTCGACAGTCAAAGAGGAAACTTGCCATTGATAAATACCAGATACAGCCATCAAAGAGAATCCGTAGATACTGGCTAGTCATCAACCACCACTTCAAGTGGTGGTTTGATATCGCCCCTCCTAATGGGCAATATTACTGCTCGCCTGAAAGGCGGGTATCGCAAGCATTCTTACTGGCTGCCACTAAAAAGCAGCTCCTTCACTATCATCTCGTTTAGATTCTTCTGATTGCGCTTGGATATATTTTTTGATTGCATCTTCTGTTATATTGCCAACCGTGGCAACATAATATCCTCTAGCCCAAAATGATTTATCCCATTTGCTTTGCAATTTGGATGTCTGTCATAAATCATTAAAGTACTCTTCCCCTTTAAATATCCCATAAATGATGAAATACTTGTTTTCGGGGGAATACATACACATAAATGCACATGATCAGAGCATACTGCGCCTTCCACAATTTCAATGTTTTTGTATCCACATAATGTTTTTATTATTTCTCGCACATCATTTCGAATCCTTCCATACAGTTGCTTCTTGTGATATTTGGGAATAAACACAATATGGTACTGGCATTTCCATTTCGTGTGTCATAAACTTTTACTGTCCATATCGGACCGCCTCCTATTCATTGAGTTTGGCTTGCGACACCATTCTTATTGTATCATAGGAAGCTTTTTATTACCGTCCTTATCGCTCCTTCTTACACTATTCTCCCCAGCATAGCTGGGGGGTTAGCGTTTTCAATTATGTCACTTGTGCATCTGCTTTGCTGTACCAAAATGGGTAAATTATGCTTATTTGAGGACGGTTATGCCTGTTTGCAGAAGAAATCCAAAGGGAATGTATCATTTATATCTAGCGAAGTGGTTCAAGGAATTCCTCTTTAGATGGACTATGGAACTGTAAATAAATTAAAGAAACAAGTTGCTTAGGATGCTTTTTCGAGTGCAAATTGCTAAAGCAATCGAAAAAAACGCAGGCAATGTGGGTATTGCCGAGACTTTCTGATATAGCAATCGGAAAAGCAGACAAGCAAGTTGTTCAATTTAATTGTTTACAGTTCCTATTGGTTTTGATAGCATAATTGTGCATTTTTCAGATTTGCTCGTTTATAGTTAACAAACTTCCAATCTGATTTTGACATTTCTTCCAAACAGGCATACTCTATACCATTCCGTACCGTATGAATGGATTTTCTTTCTTCTAAAACCTGTTCCAATTAAGTTCGAATCACAGATGTTTTTTTCTTAATAGACTGGCAATCATACGACAAGTATATCATACCATCTCCGAATAAAAAAACTGTTACGTTTAGGTTTGACATTTACATTTGACATACAACATATCGCTTTTTCAACCCAATCAACATGCGCTAAAGGATATTGATCAATTCTGTCTTTAATTGTTTCCAACAAATATTACTCCCCCTCTATGCTTCTTCTCAGAACTCAATCATATTTTGCCCAATCAAATTATTCTCAACCTCACCTTGTTGTTTCAAGATATAAATCTTTTGCTTATATCTCATTATTTCTATCGGTCTCCTATGTCCCAGGAAAGCCAAAGGACTATAGGTAAGTCCATATGCTCCAGATTTATCAATTACAATATAATCTCCCTTTTTAATATCCTTATTAATTTGAACACTTTGCCCTATCACATCAGTAGGGGTACATAATGGGCCGGTTACTGTCATTTCCTCCTTTTCCTCCTGATCCGGAATAGAATAAATTGGATAGTTATTTCTTATGCTTCTTCCTAAAAATGCAGAAGCAGCATGAAAATTAGATCCGCCATCACATACAATATATTTTTTTCCCTTTGATTCTTTTTTGTATAAAACTTTTGTGATAAATTTCCCGGATTCTGCCAGAATGAATCGTCCGCTTTCAAAAACAAGCTCAACTTTTTCCAGCTCAGCTTTATATCTTGAACTCAAAAACCGCATCCCTTCTCCAAGTTGTTCCATATCCAGATTTTTCTCATTCCGAAAATATGGTACACCAAATCCCCCTCCCATATTTATATAGGACAATTGAAAATGATACTTATCAGATAATTCAAGGGCTAACTTAATGATATACTCCGTATTATTGATAATATCTTCAACCTGGAGGATCTGTGTTCCCACATATACCTGTATTCCGACCAATTTGATATTCTTCATCCCTTTTATGATATTCATGGTAATGTCATCTATGGCAGCTTCTTCAATACCAAATTGTGAAGATACTCCTGACATCTTAATCTTTGCATTCATCTGGGATTCTTTTGGATTAATACGAATCGCAACATTAGCACACCAATTCTGTCCTTCCGCTATATGATTGATCAATTTTAACTCTTCTAATGATTCCGCATTAATAACATGTATACGTTTTCCTACTGCATATTCTAATTCTTCATGCGTTTTTCCCGGACTGGAAAAAAGAATATTGTTTGGATCACAACCTGATTTTAATGCGAGATATAATTCACCTTTCGAAGCAACTTCTATACCGCATCCCAATTTATTCATCATCCGGCATAATCCCATCAATGGATTTGCCTTCATTGAAAAAAATAGATTTGCACCACTCATAATACTATTTTTTAATAATTTCACATTCTCTTCTATTTTATCGCCATCATAAAAATATAAAGGTGTTTCATATTGTTTCAATATTTCATTTAACATAAATGTCCTTCCTATTCTGTCAAGTCCAAAACGTGTTTTTCAAAGTTTCAACATATTTTTCGGTTTTCACTGCCCCACTTACTAATTACACTGACTTTTGATAGTCATTTTTTCTGATTACATCCCAGAACACTACTGCAATAATCACTATACCAATAACGATATATTGTAATTCACTGGCAATATTCAATAATGTTAACCCATTTCGGATAATTGTAATTACAAACACACCGATTAAAGTTCCCCAAATATTACCCTTGCCTCCGCTAAATGATGCACCACCAATAATACATGCAGCAATTGCATCTGTATCATAAGAGAAAAACGCCGATGATGGATTTGCCACTCCGCTCCTGCCAATAATTACAATTCCGGCAATTGCACACATTAACCCTGAAAAGGAGTATACAAAAATCAGTACATTATCTGTGTTTATTCCAGAAAGCCTTGCCGTCTCAATATTTCCACCTATGCAAAATATCTTTTTTCCAAGGCTTGTATATCTCAACATAATATCAATCAATATGTAAATTACTATTAGAACGACAAAGGATACCGGTATTCCAGGCACACCTTCCTTTAAGTAAAATGTTTCTTCACCTAACCATGTAATTGCTTTGGGAAATCCGCTTATTGTCTTTGTGGAAACAACCAACATCGCTAATCCGCAAACTACATTTTTCATTCCCAAAGTAGACACAAACGGATGGGGTAGATGCAGTTTCGTGAATAATAATCCATTTATCAGTCCCACTATCAAACCAGTAGCAATACACACCATAACCAATACTACTAGACTGTTTATGTTTAATTTATTCAAGAATGCTCCCATAATACAGGCACAAAGAATTGCATTTCCGCCAACAGATAGATCTATTCCACCTGTAATTAATACCACTAACATGCCCGCCGAAATAATTCCATTCACCGCCGCCTGTCTTATGATATTTATCAGATTATTGATTGTCAAAAAATTGGGAACAAACAGAACCAGTGCTCCCGAAAGAATGATAAGTACTAATAATGAACTACATCTTTTAAAATTTTGTTTAACTTTATTCATCTAAAATATTCTCCAAAATAACTTTGGCAAGTCCCTGTTCACTGATTGATATTTTAGTTTTATCTATTTCTTCAATTAACTCTCCTTTATTCATCACTACTATACGATTAGATAAAGTAACCAGCTCCATCAGCTCTGAAGAAATTAGTATAATACATTTTCCTTTATCTATTAAAGTATTTATAATTTTATATACTTCTAACTTTGAAGCAATATCAATCCCCCTTGTTGGTTCATTGAAAATATAAATATTTGCATTCATATTAATCCATTTTCCAAGAACCACTTTTTGTTGATTACCGCCTGATAGATTAAGTACTTTCATATCCATATTGACACATCTTATGTTCAGTTCTTCAATCAATTTTTTGGTACAACCTTTATGCAGTTTGTAATTGATTACGCCGAACTTAGATAGCTCATCAATTGCAGTTATCATTATGTTACTTAAAATACTATCATTAACAAATAATCCATCTTTTGTTCTATCATCAGTGATATAAGCTATTTTATTTTTTTTTGCTCTATTTGGGGTTTTGTTATTTACTTTTTCTCCATTCACATAAACAACACCTTTTGTTTTTTCCAACAATCCAAAAATAACTTTACCAATTTCCTTCTGTCCCGATTCAGTTCTTCCAGCAATTCCTAGAATTTCACCATAATATGCGGACAAATTAAGATTACTTATTTTCTTTCTGGTACTAACGTTTTCTAATCTAATTGCCTCTTTTCCTCTTTTTTGACAAATCTTTGGATAATAGCTATCCATGCTATGACCAAGCATCGCTAAAACAATCTGGTTCTGATCCAGCAGATTCGTCGGACGCGTCAGTACCTGTTTTCCATCACGTATTACTGAAATCTCGTCACAAATTTCCAGCATTTCCTCTAACTTATGTGATACAAATAAAAATGCAATTCCTTTCTCCTTCAGACTACGAATAATTATAAATAACAACTCAATTTCTTTTTTTCCCATACATGCCGTCGGTTCATCCAAAACAATAAGTTTCGCATTGTGATTCAGAGCTCTTGCTATTTCAATCAACTGACAAATCTCAATGCTAAAATGATTACATGGCAAAGTCACATCAATATCTATACCAAAAGAATTTATAATTTCCTTTGCCTTCTTATTCATTGATGAATAATCCAGCAATCTGATTTTCTTAAAATAAATACCATTATTCATAAAAATATTATCTGTAACAGATAAATACGGAATAATAGTCAGCTCCTGATATACGCATACGATCCCTTCTCTATATGCATCACGAGGACATAGAGTCATTTTAGGAACTCCATTTATATAAATCTCTCCTTCATCTGACTTTATTGCACCCGTAATTATTTTGATTAATGTGGATTTCCCGGAACCATTTTCCCCAATGAGTCCATATATTTTGCCTGATTGTATTTGAAATGAAATATCATCCAACGCTGTTAAGCTCCGATATTTTTTGGTTATATGTTTCATTTCTACTATGTTCTCAGTCATATAATTCACCTTTAAATCATTTCTCATTTGTATTTTTCCAAATTAGTCTTTAAAATCTCCATGTAAGACTCTGCATTCTCTTGCGTGACTAGTGTAACGTCCGTCTCAATCTCTTTCTCTACAGTTTCGCCCTTTGCTGTAGCCACGGCATTTTTCACAGCCGAATATCCCATTTCAAAAGGTAATTGTGCTACTGTACATGTTACTTTTCCATCAATGACATTCTGCACTCCCGCCTGTATACCATCGAATCCAACGATAATCACATCTTTTTTCCCCAACTCCACTACTACCTTTGAAACTCCGGATGCAATTTCATCGTTATTACACATTACAATATCAATATCACTATTTAAACTAATAAATAAATTCTCCATAATGCTTGCTGCTTTATCTGCCAATCCATCTGCATATTGTACAGATTCAATCAAAATGCCTGCCTCATTTAAAGCATCTGTATATCCATTTACTCTTGCATCTGTTGATGTATTGCCCTGCGTGCCACCTATGATAACTGCTTTAGCGCCTTCTTTATTCACTAGCTTTGCTGCATATTGTCCGCCTTTATACGCTGAATCATAATTACTTGTTCCAATATAAGAAATCTTATCCTTATATTCAGCATCGGTATCAACAAACAATACCGGACATTTTACATCTTTTAATACACTTTTTACTGAATCCGGCTGAAGCGGAGAAACAACCAATGCGTCTAAATCACCAGCCATTATCAAAGTTTCAATAATATTATTATGCTCTTCATAAGCCGTCTCCGATTGTGAACCCTTAACCATAACTTCAACGTCTAAATCATTTCCAGCTGCCTGTGCTCCGGCAGCAACATAACTCCAATATTCACTTGATAAACTTTTTAATACTACTCCAATTTTCATTTTGTCTGATGCATTATCCTGCTTTGCACATCCACTATTAAATAACAGAAGAACACAAGATAGCAATACCATTATTCTTTTTTTCATATTTGCCTTACCCTGATGTTTTTATACCTTAAACATCAAATCCTTTCTTTTTTATTTGATATGTTGTAACCTATAAAAATATATCAACAATTTTAGCTTATATATTCGCTGCCCATTTTTTCTGCACATTCAATCAAAGCTTCCTTCACACATAATTTGTCAAATAATTCACTCTGAAAATTTAACTTTTCTTTTCTTGGATCATATAAGACATAATCAATGTGTTCGTCACTGAGCAATCCCTTTTTATACATAGCTTTCACCTGTTCTCTTTCGCTCATCTCAAGAATTCCCAGTTTCTCTAATTCAGGGATAACATATTTCATCATCATACACCCCGATGAAACATATTTCCTAGGATCAACGCCTGCGGGTGGTTTCCAACCTCTGTTAAGTAATTCTTTTTTTATTCCTTCAACCGGAACCTGATGATATAAAAATGGAAATATTGTTTTTACCTTTTTATTAGCAGGATTCAGTTCAGAAATAAAGTCTTGTATATTGCTCCCATTCAATAAATTAGATTTATTAAAAGAAATCACTGCCTGCGTAAAAATATATTTTAAGGATTTTTCCGCAACCCTGTTGGCATACTGGTCAATCACATGTTCTTTTGTTCTTCCACTTTCCAATTGAGCCACATCTAATCCCGTTGCAATATATGGAATCTCATGTTTATATGCATAATCCATTACATTAAGCCAAATCAGATTATTGCAAATAAAGCAAAAATGATTCACACCTTTTTTCTTATACAAATCAGATTCCGTAATAAGAGATTTATAAATAGAGAGCATAATATTCTTATCCGGGCAGATAACATGATAATCAATATTATTTTTATTCAAAAAAAAACCTGCATCATCAACACAACCTTCATACTCAAAACCATTATCAACCATAACTGCTAATACACGCAGGTTGTAAACTTCCTTCAACAGCAAAAGCATATATGAGCTGTCTTTACCACCACTATACATAACAGCGACATCATATTCAGAACCCTTTTTATCCGAAACTATTGATGCTAAAAACTCGTTTTTTTCTACCTTCATCTTATATCCTCCTTATTGTTTATTCTGAACTATATTAATCAATTTATTTAAGGTATTAATATTGTCAATGATCAAATCATTATCATCTATTTCAATATCAAATTCATCTTCCAATCTTACAATAAGCTCAATCGAATTTAATGAGTCCAATCCAAATTCTATTAAATCCGCATCTAAATCTATAGAATCTACCGCATTACGCTCTAACTTAATTAGTTCTGAGATAAACTCCCGAATCTTCTTCTCCATTTTTTAATCTCCATTCATAAAAAGTATTCCTAAAATCTTCTAACATTTACTTAAACATCATTCTTCATAACGTTTGCCCAGAACATTCTTCATAAAAAAAGATTCATTGTCTCCATGAGAAAATTCTTTTCCCAGTGAGATACTCTCAAACTGTTCATATGAGATATCTCCATCCAAAAACAGAAGTAAATTCTTAATCTCTTCCTTCGCATATTTTTCATAAAATACCCGCATAGAATCATCTCGTCTATTACCAGTCCTGTCAGCTTTATGAAAAATGTGAAAATTAATTGCTTCCCGCTCTAACACAAACCTGATTCCCTCATCATGTAACCGATATCCCAACTCAAAATTTTCAAATCCCCACTGTTTAAAAATCTCATCGAATCCTCCGATTTTACAAAATAAAGATTTCGATATTGAAAAATTACTTGTGAATAAAGATACCCATGGGACATTACTAGTTGTTTCTCCTGAGAAATCATATATTTTCTGAATAAAATCGTAATAATTAAAATTCCTTCCATGTTTCTTTACTTTATTAATATCAAAATTATCATAATAATTTTGCCATTTCATATCGAATCCAGGCAAAAAGGTTTCCACAATTTTTCCCAAAATGACAAAATCATCATTTTTCTTCTTTTCCTCGTCATAACGTGAAATATGTTTTTGAACAAATTTTTCATCTGGAATACGATCAGAGTCACAGAATATTAACAGTTCCTCTTTTGCTAATTCCACTCCTCTGTTTCTGGCAACCGATCTGCCCGAATTTTCTTTTAATCTTTCAAATACAAATGGATAGTTTTTCTCAACCTTATTGATATCATCCTCAATCAATTCTGTAGACCCATCATCAATTACAACCACTTCAAATTCTTCTTCAGTGATCTGATTATTAAATGCTTTCAATACAATCATCAATCGTGTGATTTGATTATATATAGGAATAATAACGCTGGCTTTCATTAAAAAAATCCTCCTTATAACTCCCTAAATGCTACGTCTATAAGCATTAATAGTTCATTTTCTTTTTCAATATTCTTTATCATATCTAAGTACATCGTTTCAAAATCACTCAAGCGTCTCGAGAACCCAATTTTCACCATTATCATGAGCCATCTACTCCATCGGTCCACTATAATCTGATATTCATTACATAAATCACTATTAACACCATAATGAACCATTTCTTCAAGCAGCATCTTTTTTGCAGACAAAAATCCATAGGCTCTAAGCTGGTGATTCAAATACAGAGTTCTTTCACTTAATGGATAGTTTTCGCCTAACAATTTCTCCCGCAGATTATCAATTGCATGAATCATCGCAGAGTAACCGTATATCTTATTATCCTTTTCAACAACGTTCACATATTCCGCTAAACTGGATAAAATCATTTTTTTTACTTTTTCATGTATTTCATCACCACTCTCAGAGTTTTCGGAAAAATTAATAACATAATAATCATAATTTTTCCTTTCCCAAACTCCCATTATATTCTCTAAGTCAACCCATCCTTCATAGACAGAAAATTTTCTCGTAGGCACAAAACCATCACTCACAAACACACTTGTATCATTTATGCCAATAGTATTAAGGAAATGCTGCGAATCACCTGCCTGTTGATATACCCTGTTATATTCCAAACCCTCAGCAGCAACTTTTATCATAATCATCTCTTCTTTCAAAATACTCTCCTGCAAAATTGCTTTGGCTGCTTTTTCATCCTCGACACTTCGAGCTTCATAATTTATATGATAATTCTCCATAAAGGAATAGTTTGACATATACATGTCAGACAGAATTCGTTCTGTATCCTTTTCATAAAAAAGACAAAATCCATTTCCCAAAAAAAATATATCACTCGCTTTAATATTAACGTTTTTCCATCTAAGATAATTACTGATACATGCACTTAAGCATTCATACCCCTGATAAGTATGATATCCTTTATTCAAAATCATTTTTTCTTTTTATCTTTCCGCTATTTGTTTTTTCTAAATAATCTACAATCGTTATCTTTCTAGGCACTTTATAATTCTCAAGTTTGTATAAACAATAATTTTGTATTTCCTCTACTGTTAATTTTTTATCAGAAAGAATTACAAATGACTCAATTCTTGCAATGGAGTTTTCATCCAGTTTGGCCTGGACAAGTACCTCCTTTATTCCATTCATCTCATTCAGAATATTTTCAATCTCTTCAAGATAAATATTCTTTCCGGCACTAATCACCATATTATCTTTTCTACCGACTACATATAAGAAGCCATCTTCATCCAAATATCCGATATCTCCGGTATGCAGCCATCCATCGATCAATGTAATTATTGTTTTTTCCTCATTTCTATAATAACCTTTCATTACGTTAGGTCCGCAAACAACAATTTGTCCTTTTTCAAAAGGTTTTACAGATTGATTTTCATCATTAATTATATCGATTTTTACTCCCTGAATTGCTTTTCCACTGGATCCGGATTTTATCAATAAATCCTTTCTTTCAATATATGTGACACGTGGTGATGCCTCCGTCTGCCCATATGAATAAATAATATTAGTATTTGGCAATACTTCAGAAAGTTTCTTTATATCAACTACATTCATTGGAGCGCCATAAAAATTTACAATTCTCAATTTATTCAAATTGTATTTTTCACGATCTTTAGAAACTATAATTTCTTTTAGTAGCGAAGGTACTGCAAAGAAAATATTTATTTCTTTTTGCTCTAATAGATTCAGCATTACAGTTGCTACAGGCAATTGCGTTGAAACAACAATAAAACATCCATTGTATAAGCCGACCAGCAATTCTCCTATTAATGTCGAAGAATGATATAAACTTTTAATCAGCAAAATATTATCTTCTATCGTCGGCTTTAGATATGCCGATATTGCTATGACATTGCTACTAATGTTATCATTTGTTAACATAATCGCCTTTGGCGTATTGGTTGTACCGGAAGTAAATAAAATTGCCATTACATCTGACATTGATTCATCAATCTCATCTGAATACTTATATACAACTACCCGGTCATCTTCAAAAATAGATTCATACTCTAACTTAACTGACGAAATAATATAATTAATATCATATTTTGATACAATTCCTTCTATTTTTCCGACTCCAGTATTTGGATAAATTGGTAAGATAACTGCATTTAGCTTACTTACAGCAATTGCATTCAAAATATAATCCATCGGATTCGAAAGGACAATCGCCACTTTACACTTTGCCGTTATTCCCTTTTCCTGAAGCAATTTGTTTTTTTTCAATACGGCAACAGATAACTCTTCATACGATAAAATCTTTTCCTGATATTGAAGTGCTCTCCCGTTTCTATTCTTTTTCATCCCCTCTTGAACGAAATTAAATAAAGTTTCCACCTTTTTTCTCCTTTATTAAATATCAAACTCTCAATTATCATAATGCAATATCAAGCGGAAATAATTCATTACATTCCATCGCAAGATCATAACACAAATCTAATCTATTATTTATTTTCATGCTTTCAATTAATCTCATTAAAAATTTGAAATAAATGATCCTCTTTTGTTCTGGTTTAATAATGCCTTTATTTTCTACAATCTTCATGGCTTTCGAAAAACCATCTTTATCAACACGAATTTTGTCTAAATTAAAATCCTCTGTGTAAGCCTCACTAGACTGTCTGCGAACAAATGAGGGAATTCTATATGAAACATGAATATAGTCAGAATAATAAAATTCTCCTCTCGCTGCATATCTGTACCACGTATGCGAATCTTCTGATATCATCTCATCAGGAAACAGCTCCTCTGCCGCAAGTTCTAATCGAACAGAAGTTGATGATGTAATGTTTACAAAGCCGGTAGTTAATCCAATATCATACCAACAATTTTTACCAACAGGAGGTTTACTATCCAGCGCATATATAATTTCCTTAATTGCTGCCGGAAGAAGATCACCTTCAAGCACATTACAATTCTCATCAATCACTTTTACAGACGAATAAATCACATCAACTGAGGGATTTTTTTCAAATATCTCTTTTACACATTTCACTCGATTGCAAGCAGAAATATCATCCGCATCATTAAACAAAATGTAATCAATATTATTTTGTTTTGCCCATTCAATTCCCATGTTGCGGCATGCTCCGGTTGTCATTCTCTCATCAAGATAAATCCAATGAATTCTTTTATCAGGATATTTATCTTTCAAAAGCCTGATTCCCTGAAGCGGTGAATTATCATCAATGATGACTGCATTCCAGCCTTCATCTGTTTGTTTTAGTAATCCCTCAATCGTTTCTTCCAAAAACCTCATATATATTTCCGATTCTATATATGCAGGTACAACAAACATTACATTTTTTTGTTTCATTTTCCATTCATAAATAATCCAATCAATTGAGTAATGATTGGACCTTTCCTTTCTCCATATATAGTAGCATGTATTTTATTCCCCATTTCCAAATACTTATATAACAAAAACATCATATTTTAGGGGAAAGGGAATCTGATTAGATTATTCAGTTTTTAATTCCTTAAGAAAATCAAACGCTAATCGCTCATTCTATAAATTTTTGATAATACACTTAATCAGACCTCCGAAAGAATATAATTTTTCAATATCCATGTCTTCATCACTAAACATAATATCAAAGCTGTCTTCGATTTCAGAAATCAATTCAACTAACATAATAGAATCAAATCCATAATCAGTTAAAAGATTGGTATCATCATTGATATTTTCTACATTCTCACCCTGTTCCAATACACCGGAAATGATTTCTTTTACTTTTGACGTTACTTCTTCTTTGTTTAATCTACTCATAATATATCTCCTATTCTTTAATATTTATTAAAATTCTTCTTTAATAAAATTAATAGTTGCATTAATAACTTCATTAATTGATTCATATGAGAACAAATGATGTTTTGAACTCAGGCAAAAACTTCTGGCATCCTTCTCGTTTTCGGAGACATATTGATATTCGGTAGAATCCATATCATAATCTCCCCAGACATATTTTTTGAGAACGTCCATTTTCTGGAATAAATCAGAAAAATCAAACTTTCTGTTATCACAATTATATTGCATACCCAGATATTCACCACCGATTTGTGTTACCAATTGGCCATATCTATTCTTCTTATATCGTGTCATATTTCTTCCCATATTCTCTTTATCTTTATACTTTTGCTCAATATTAGCATCAATAAAGACGGCATTCCAAAAGATGCACATTTTTACGTTACACATTTTCTGGGAAACAATATAGCTTGACAATTTAGCCCCATTACTCCATGAAACCAATATAATGTTATTCATGTCAATTACATCATTATATTTTTGCAACGCCTCAAATGCATTTTTGAAATCTTCAGCAATCCCCGTATTAGTATATTCTGTCAACGGAGAATCTGATGCTCCTGAATAACGGTTATCATACCGAAACATTGCAATATCATTTTTGCTGGCATGATCAGCTAATCTAGGACCACACATGAAATTATCAACCTTATCTCCACCCAGTCCGGGAATAAAAAGGATACATGGAACTTTTTTGCTTCTGTCTGTCGGCAAATGTAATACGCCAAAAAGTTTTCTTCCATCGCTATCAAAAGAAACAATTTCTCTGATTCCGTTTTGAGTAATAAATGTTTTTCCCGAAACAATTTCTTCTTTTTCATCAGATCTAACAGTTTCTTTGGAAAGACCTTTCAACCATTCAACAATTTTCAAATTCACCGATAATAAGGTATCCGGCCAAAGGTTACATGTTTTATACCAATCCGCAGGAACTACATTATCTTTAAATTCCGGAATAACCAAATAATCGAAATCTTTCTTAACTTCCTCTGTCTCTGAATCCCTGATCAACAGAACATGCTCTACGCAGGATTCCTTCAAAAGATTTTGTTCTAAAGAGCTGCATAATTCATTAACCAAATGATAAGAAATCGGATTATATGTACAGTCGTGAATTTCTCCTAATATACTTCTCCAGAATACATAATCCGATGGTTCCTTTGTAACTTGAACGTTATAACAACCATTTTTCTTTACATTCTCATCATTAAGAACTTCATCCTTATACTTTAAAACATTTTCAAATCTCGGAAGGTAGTAAATCACACCCACGAAATGATAATCTCTCGCAAGATCTCTCAAAAGAATATTACCTGCTCCATATCCTATAACACATACACTATTATTATATTTCTGCTGAATATATTTATATACATTCAGAAATGATAGTTTCATATTCTCATATGTCATATCTTCATATGTTCCATAACTCTCACCGGACCCAATATAATCAAAACAAAATGCATTTATCTGTTCGTCATTACATAATTTCGCTAAATTGGGAAAAATTCGATTCGGTCCTGTATGATACCAACCAATATTCGGAAGAATGATGACCGATATCTTACTATTCTCACATAAATATTCACATAAATATACTTTCTTCTCATCTCCCAAATATATTTGATTCATTTTTTCATCCCCTTCCATTTAATCATTTAAAATTAAACCACATGAAATCTGTTTTTTCTTATTTTCATAATTCCATCAAGTATTCTGAGTGAACTTTTTTTAGTCAAATCAACTTTGGGATACAGTTTGGGATTTTGAATAAATACTAACAGTTGCTCGCCAGAAATATCAAACGGATTTATCTCTTTTAGAATTTTTTCCTGTTCTTCCTTGGAAAGATACTCATTAAACTCCACTTTTCGTTTGCATACTCCGTTGTTCTTCCATTTATGATCAATATCCTGGAACTCAACTCTATAATTATTCACGTAAGCTATTTTAATAGATTTGTTTAATGCAAAATATACCAACTCTTCCAGCGTATTTATAATCGGTTCACCTTTATCATTCAGGGAAGTATTGCACAAAATAGGGACTTCCGTCTTTTGATAAAATATATTTAATACATTGTATAATTCCTTATTATGAGAAGATGACAATGTCTGTACTCTGGCACTATTGTCCATATGTAAAATGGCCGGAACTTCTTTCCGCTTTTCATCTTTGATTAAAAATGTATTTAGCATATATGGAGATTCATATGCATCCTCAAACCATTCTGTAACATGCTCTGCCATCACTACCGGTGCAACCGGTCTCCACCACTGTCTTTGTTTAACAACGTTTAATATATCCTTTGATTTCTCACTTCTAGGATCAGCTATCAAACTTCTGTTGCCTAATGCTCTCGGTCCTATTTCCGAATTTCCCCGAAACCAGATAATTGGTCCATCTTCAATATCCTTAACAATTGTTTCGTAATCCAAAGGCTGTACATCGGAAATAAATTCATGATACTTATCTCTGATTGCATCAAGCATAGTATCATTTTCACCATAGTATGCATTTTGAAAACAGAAAGACATTTTATTCGATAACTTCTTATAAAATGCATATAATGCGATTCCCAAAGACATTCCCGCATCATTCACACATGGTACACCTATGAATTCCTTAAATCCATACTTACTCATAATTGCAGAATTAGAAGGACAATTAAGACAAAAGCCACCGCTCATTGCAATACAGACTTTTTTAGTATCCAATCCGAATTTTTTAACAATGTCATCAATGTTTGAATACAGAATAAGTTCTGAAATCTTTTGTACTTCTTTTACAACCATACTGATTTTATTGTCTTTTTCAGAAAAATTAGTATCGTATCCGGTAAAAAGCTTTCCTTCATCTTTTTTCGACAATTGATCGACATATTCAATTAATCTTATAACATCATCAATAGCATCTGAAACCTGATCTTTTCCAGTAACCAATATTGTCTTAAGCGGATAATCAATCAACTCACTTTTACTGGCTGTTGCCAGTGCCATTAATGATCCTTCCCTCATGTGAAAATAATCACGGATGAATCCCCAATGAATACCCGGAGATGCAATTGGAAAAAAACCTTTTATTTCGCCATTTTTTGAATATGCTCCTGTATAGTAATATTTATTTTCAATATCTAAATCAATTACATTATCAGGTGCACCATCTACTGCTAATGAAATAATCTCCTCAGAATTGAATTTCTTTGTATCCATCAATAATGATGAAAACAGATGACAAATACTGTGATAACAATAATCTTTGTATTGGTTCAAACTATGATAATCATGTACAGTATCAATTTCCGGTGTACCCCAGATTTCGTTAATATCATCTAAAGACAAATTCATTTCGCCAAGTAACTGTTCAATCACTTTTTTGGCATGATTCTCATCAAAAAAAGCCCTATTATGTTGTTTAATTCCAGTTACTCGCTCTAATTCCCAGTATTTAACCAGTTCAACTTTATTGTCTTCAAGATGCCATAATGACATATTCATATCATGTCGTAACTCTGTATTCGTAATATGTGCTAATTTGTTAATAAAAAAATAAGTTGACAAATAATAACCATTTTTCAATCCATTTACCTATAAAGAAGAATTTCATCTTCTTCCTTTCCTCGTATTATTCCACAATTTCTTTTGAATCAACCTGATATTCATTCCACATTCTTTGTAATTCTCCATTTTTGTTAACCAGAGTATCAAATTCTCCTTCTTCAACAATTTTTCCATTTTTAAATACATAAATATAATCAAACAAATTCAATAAGTGTAATCTGTGAAGGACACTGACAATACATCTATCCTTCATTTCCTTCATAATATTTGTATATACTTCTAATTCTGTAGCCGGATCCAAACTGGATGTCGGTTCATCCATTAAAATAATGCTGCTTTCTTGAATTGCAAAAAAACCTCTTGCCAGTGCCAGTCTTTGTTTTTCACCGCCAGACAAATTCACGCCGTTTTCTCTAATATCGGTTTCGTATTTTTTGTCCAATTTCTCCGCGACTTTATCAAAGCAAGCCATTTTAGCAAATTTGCAAATCGCCTCATCCTCTGCCGGCAGCCCCATTGTAATGTTATATATAATTGTATTTTCGAAGATTTCTGGTTCCTGGGGAATGAAAGATATCATATTTTCCAATGTTTCAAATTCTTCAACATTATTATCAATAACAATCTTCTGATCAGGAATTCCGATTAGCCCAGACATTATCTTAAGCATTGTACTTTTTCCAGCACCGCTTTCTCCTATAAACGCAATCTTCTTTCCTTTGTTTAATTCAACACAGACATTATGTAATCCTGCTTTATCAATACCGTATGAATGATTTACAGGTCCGATTTTGATATCATTCCAATTATCAATCACCTTATCACTGATTTTCTGGCGTTCTGCTTTTGCGTTCAAAATCGGTTCAACAGCACTTAACGCGGTGTTCCAATGGATGACATTTTCATAATCAGTCGCATAATAATTTACTGATTCCATTAATTTGCCTAAATACTGAAATATTGCAGTGATCGAACCTGCCATAACAATACCTCCAGCTTTTTGTCTTGAATTAATGTAGTAAAAAATCAAACCAACATTAAGCGAAACTACCAGGAGCTCATTTAAAAAACATTTCAGCTGTGTAATTTTATTTTCTTTTGCAACATGCGGAAAAATATCTTCTATCTTTTCATCAATTTTTTTCTGCACAGATTTTCCTAATTTCAAAACAATGATTGTCGTAATGTTTCGGATATAATCAAATAATGTTGCAGAAACATTATGAAATCCTTCCACCTGTTTTCGGTATTCTGGTACAGAGATTTTATATAAAGATTTTGTGATGAAAATAATACCTGCACCTGCCAGCAACGCAATCACTGCAATAACAATAGATATTCTTGCCAAAATAATTGTTGCACCGACAAAATTGATTATCATATTTATTAAAACAGCCTGACATTCACCAAACCAATATAATCCGTCAGCGGCTTTATTAATTCGATCAATTACGTTACCTGTATGGTTTTCTTCATGCCAGCTTAAAGGAAGAGACTGCAGCACCCCATAAACAGTTGTGATAAATCTTTTTCTCGCACGAAACGCAACATATCGCTCCATAAATCTTGCACTTCTATGGAAGATGTTGAATACCAGGAAGCCAACTACATATATAATCAGCCAATACTGTACATCATGGATCATTGCTTCATCATGTCTTTGTAAAGCATTAATTACCATTGCAAATGCATAAGGCTGCAGTAATGTACCACAGATAGAAATGATGTGAAAAATATAATACACAGCAATTTTCCATCGCTCTCCCTTTGCATATTTCAACAAATTTTTTAACATTGAGAAATAAATCATATACCCTCCTTATTAGTTCCTATAAAATTTTTATTATTGAATGAGAACACCTGCATATTTTGCTCATTTTTAATCATACAATCATCCGATTTTCCAGGACATGATTTGCAGACCATTTCTGCCTTGTCAAATTGAGCTATACAAGATTGTATTTTTTCAATATCATCATTATATGAAACACCTTCATAATCCAAATACGGTTTCCACGGTCCAATTTCCTTCTGATCAAAGAACTGTCCAGTAATCATCAGCTGACGTTTTAATAATGCCATCTTGCTGCATCTGTAAATCTTTCCTTCATACATTATCGGGCGGTCTATGCAAAGTTCATGTGCTTCTTCAATATTATCATTTTCATATGGATAAATATTTTTTCCATATCCTTTATAACGTTTTAAGAACTTATCCGGCTCAATAACGTGAATACTGAATTTCTTATTCTTTGCAAACAAAATATATTCTACTTCATAATACGCCTGATCTTTATGTGCCTTTTTAATGAAGCGATATTTACTATTTTTTATTTGTCTCTGTATTTTCTCTATAATTTCAGCATAATCAACATGCAAAGTAATCATCACTTCCCCCGGTGACAAATCAATCATTTTCTTAATCAAATCGGGCCATCGATCTAATAATAAACCATTTGTTACCAACAGCATCGTACTATTATTATAGATATTTCGAATTCCTTCCAACCATTTGTATAAATCGGGATTCATAAGTGGTTCACCACCCAATACTCCAATATTTTCAACATTAAGAATATCGGCCCATTTTTTTAAATCATGTTCTATAGTTTCCCAGTTCGGAATACCTTCTACCATGTAGTCACAAAAGCTCGAACATCCAATGCACCTTAAATTGCAACCATAATTTGCAAATACTTCAAAATATTTAATTGCTATCTTTTCCATAACGGTATCTACCTTCTATCATGAACAGCCTGTATTTATACCACCATAGTTAATGGTAGGATGTTCACGTTCTGCAATCTTCGTCAGCATTTTGATCATTCGAATATCACTCTTTTTATCCAATCTGTATCTGTCATATAACTTAGGACTGAATAAATATACTGCCAACTGATCTCTGGGAATACCATATGGATTAATAACTTTCATTCTTTCCTCCAAATCTTCCTTTGTAAACGAAAAAAATCTTTGAAGCTTACGTTCTTCTACATCTTCTTTGGTAAATAATTCAAAATTACTGAACTTAACCCGGTATTGATTAATATATGCAATATTAATTTTTTTACGAAGAATGAAGTTAATGGCCTCATCAACGGTATTTATAATTGGTTCACCTTTATCATTTAATGAAGTATTGCAAATAATCGGCACACCCGATTTTTTCTCAACTTCACGGATAACATCATACAGCATTTCATCCTGTTCCCTGTTTAAGGTTTGAACCCGGCAAGTATCATTCAGATGCACAATTGCAGGTACTGACTCTTTCTTTTCAGCCCTGATAGTAAAGGTGTGTAACATGTAAGGTGTTGCGTAAGCATTTTCAAACCATTCTTCCACCTTATCTTCCAAGATAATCGGTGCTACCGGACGCCACCACTGTCTCTTCTTAATTTCATTCAATTTAACTTTGGCTTCTACACTAAATGCACTAGCAATAATACTTCTGTGCCCTAATGCTCTGGGTCCGATTTCTGCTGCGCCCTGGAACCAGACAATAGGCTCTTTTTCAATATCTTCTGCAACCTGCTCTGGGGTAAATTCAGAAATATTGATAATAAATTTATTATATTTTTCCAAAAGATCCCCTTTACTTACGTAATCGGTATCTCCCCAATATGCATTCTTCAGCTTAAAATCAAAACGTCCCATTTTCTTATAAAACACATAAAGAGCAATACCCAATGACAAACCTCCGTCATTAATGCACGGCGGAGCAACATAGCCCTTGAATTTATATTTGTCCATAAAATACGAATTTGCAGGACAATTCAGTCCATATCCTCCGGTTATTGCAAAATATGTGTTGCATGAATCAATATTGTTTTTTTCAATACACTTCTGAATTTCATTATCGATAATTTCCAATGATCTCTTATCGATTTCTTTCATAAACATGCTGATTTTATTCTCTTCTTCAGTGAAGCGATCATCAAAATCATGATATTCGCCATTGGCAAACTTCTGATCTACTACTTTTTTAAAATCATAAATATCATTTTTTACATTATTTGCAGAAATCATTTCATCGCATGCACCTTTTTGAAACTGCGCGTCATTCAACTGGCACTTAGTTGCCGTTTCCAAAGCCATTAAGGTGCCTTCTCTTAATCCCAATGTATGTTTAGACGCAGCCCACATCGGTCCGGGTGAACAAATCGAGAATATATCTTTCACCTTTCCTTTTTCTACATAACAACCGGAATAATACGACTTTGAATCCTTCTCACGATCAACAACCATATCCGGTCCCGCATCTACTGCTAAAGCTAAAACATTATTATCAAAGAACACATCCGAATCCATTAATAAGGCGGAAAACAAATGTAAAATGCTATGATAACTCAGCTGCGGATATTCATCCAGACTATGATAATTACAGCTTGTATCAAGTAATGGTTCTCCCCATACTTCAACCATATCATCAAGACACAACTCATATTCCTTTAATAATTCATTAATAAATTCCTTTGCATGCTCTAAAGAATCAAATGATCTTTCATGCCCTTTCAAACCTGTAACCCGTTCCAATTCCCAATAATGAACCAATTTCACCTTATCATTTTCTACATACCAAAGGGAAATATTTTGATCGCCTCTTAATGCAAAATTTGTTACATATGATAATTCATCAATTGCAATATATAATGACAAATAATATCCAATTTTTAACAATTTATTATCCTCCACTTCATTTTAATAATTTCTTAGAATGTCAGAGCAAAAAATCTTTGTCGGACAGATTTTCTTTTCATCTCAAACAAAATGCAGATAGATAAGCTTATTACATAATGTTCGTTGTAATCACTTTAAGGTTAAACTATTCTGCTCTGTACACCTGTAATAAGCAATGCTCTGCATCAAAGTATGGATGACTTTGTTCAATTACAGAACAAGGTCACCCGCTCCGTATAAATACTCCATAAAAGAAATATAATGCTTACCATTTTCTTTTTGAACGTATGTAATATTATGTGAACGTATTCAATTTTAAATGTGCCACACACTCTACACATCCCGGACACATAGAACATAATTCTGATTCTTCGTAAAAATGTTTTTCTATCATAAATTGTTCCGGATTATGAAAAATATTTTTTTCTACAATTTTCCTATATGTATTATAAAGTGATATATAGTTTGGCAGTCTTTTAATTTCACTTTGATTATTTTTCCAATACTCCCATAACATATAAGCATACCTGCATTTAAACAGTCTTTTATTACGTAGTAACGGCATATATTTCCTTCTGCTAGTATATTTAAATAAATTTTTTTCACCTAACATTTGCAAATAATTCTGATCACCGATTTTCTCTTTTTGATTAGTTGGAACATGCTTATACAATTCAATGTCTAACTTATGTTCTCTATCTAAAAGATGAAAATGATAACCTTCTATTGCATTTTTTCCAGATTTGAAAAACCTACATTTTGTTTTCTTAAGCATAAGAATAAAATCATTCAAAAATGTTTCTTCTTTCTCGTCAGGAAGTACAATACATATTTTAATAGGCGAATATAATACAATTTCATTGATAAACTCAGCGTCTTCCAAAAATCTTTTACCATCCGAAATATAAATCACTTCTTTTTCAGGGTAAAATTTATGGATCATCTTCATCCATTCGATAACATTTGAGTTTTTCAACGCTTCTTCTACTAATCCGATATATTCAAAATCAACCCATTCTTTCCAAATTTTCAAGGTTTTTTCATCTTCATCCAAATAATCTTTTGTTCGATCACAGATTATTTCAGCATAAAATAATTTTTTCATAAATTAATCTAATGTCGGGAAATAAGATTCTAATTTACCTCTGCGGCGGATATCAGAAGAGCAACAATGGAATCCACCACCAAATTTGTATACTTTATCAAACGGACATGTGATAACTTTGTAGTCGTATTTTTCGAAAAATCTAATCACTTCTTCTTCTTTTTCTTCTACAATTACTTTATCAACATCCAACAAAAGAATATTCATTGAAATCCAGTTACTAACTTCAGGAGAATAACCCAAAGGACTTCTGATAGAGGCAGGAGCATCAACCACTTCCCAATTATTATCCTTAAACAACTGAATGGAACCATCCAGACAAGGTCTTTCAGGATTTGTCAATACCAGACCTGGACGAATAGGAACCAATGTCGTGTCTAAATGCTCCGGATGACTATCCTTAAATCTCATTTTATGGATACGATATCTGTCTCCCACATGTCTCTGTAACCATTCGGCACCAAATTCATTTGTAACTGCATCCGGCTGATAAAAAATATCTTTTCCGCATCTAACAAATGTTGCAGCATCAAAACAAGGCTCAAACTGAGTCAAAGAGTTATGCGTTACGGGATCAAAATACACATTTTCTGTCGAATAATTTGGCGTATATAACTCATCGCTCATAGTAGGTTTAGGCGCCATTGTCCATTTTGCACCTCTTCTGAAATACTCTTTAATCAGCGGTCTATATGCTCTGTATTCAAAATATCTTGCACGCTGAGCCATGGGTGCTTCGATGATTTCATCTCCTAATACTAACAAAACATCTCTCGGACATGCAGAGCTATTCTGAAACGGGACTTCGAAACTAGGAGTTTTTACAGGCTGGCAAAAATCACATACCTCCGGTCTTCTAACTATAACTCCCTCATTTTCCAGAACTTTTGCAAAATTATCTAACTGTTCCTGTGCTTCCATAACTTCTTTTTCTGCAACTTTTGCACCATGAAAGCTTCTTTCTTCAGAATTCAGAGGATAAAAAGGTGAAAGTGCGGGTTCAAATGCCATTTTTCCGGCACCCAGAACCGATCCAACGATTACCTCCTCTAACGGATCCCATTCATTATATGAGTTTACTACAATCATATTCATTATGTTCATTTCCTCTTTCATTTTATTTCTTATTCAGCTTTTTTATAATATAGTCTTGTATAACAAGAATATCCAACTTACTTTGAATCAAAAAATCAATTGCTTCCTTTGGTGTTTCAACAATCGGCATTCCACGGTTATTAAAAGACGTATTAATCAGAACCGGAAAACCTGTTAATTCCTTAAACTTATCAATCAAAGCATAATAACTTGGGGCCAATTCTTTCGTAACCGTTTGTATTCTTGCAGATTTGTCTACATGAACGACAGATGGGATTTTATCAATCCATTTTTCCTTTGTTTGTCCGATTAATATCATATAATAACTGGTATCAAAGTCTAAATCAAAGTATTCCTTTACATCCTCAATCAAAATGGAAGGTGCAAACGGCCGAAATTCTTCTCTTAATTTAATCTCTCTGTTAATATAATCCCGCATCTCAGGTATCTGAGGACTTCCCAGAATACTTCGATGTCCCAACGCTCTCGGTCCAAACTCCGAACCATCCTGAAACCATGCAATAACTTTTCCATCCGCTATTTGTTTTGCAGTTTCATCTATATAATCCGCAGTTTTTACTACTTCAATTTCATCTTTGTATTCTTTAAGCGTTTTTTCAATCTCGTCATCATGGTATGTTTTTCCGAAATATGTTGAGTTATTATGCCGTACTTTTTCTTTATTAAGTACTTCTAACCATCCATAATAACAACATCCTATTGACAAACCATTATCACCCGCAGCCGGCTGGAAATAGAAATTCTCAAATTTTGTGTTTTTTGGCAGCTTACCATTTGTAACAGCATTTAATGCCAGTCCACCTGCATATCCAACATTTTTCATCGGATATATATCATAATACGAATTGAAAAGATATAAAATTGCTTTTTCAGATTCTTTCTGAACCCATTTTGCAAGATCAGCATAATATTGGAAATTATCCCAAAAATCAACATATTTATGTGACATTTTGGGATTCACTTTACTCACCACATCAAAATTGATAAATACTCTGTTATTCTCTAAGATGAATAAATCTCCCTTTAAAACACCATCTCTTCCATAAGGTGCCAATCCCATCAGCTTTCCTTCTGTGAAATCCGAGCCAAACACATACTGGCTTGCACCTCCATATAATTCGGCAATAGAATTCTCCATGTCATTCGGTGCAAACGGATATATCTCCCGGTCTTTTATCTCATATTTGCCATAATCCTTTATAACAGGTTTCAATTTATGATTTTCGTAAACATAGTAACTTTGATTCTCAAAATAATGACAATACTCTTTTTTCTCCAATCTTCGAAGATCATCAGGTAAACATTCCGGAGTAACATCGATACAATTATCCATACTTGCTCCGCGACCATCCATTACAACAATCCCCATATCATCAAATGGTGATGTACCAATGACACTGTATGCATGTGCCAAATGATGAGAAATTGTGACTATCGGAATATCTTCCGGAATAATTCTATTCTTTTTCAATTCCTCGGCATCAGCATCATGTACCATATTTACCGTATTTTTTTCTACGACTAAAGATATATCGTTAAATGTAATTCCTTCTGCATCCAAACAATATTTTACTGTAAGATTATCATTATAACCATCATGTTTCTTTCTTGAAATTCTCTCCTTTTCAATTGCAACTGCAATTTTTCCATCTTTCAATAAACAACTGGAACCATCATGTGAAAGTCCGGTTCCAAGAATATAGATTGGTTTACTCATCCTTTTTGTATCTCCACTTTTCCATATATTTACTTATTAATTCTCTCAGTGCAATTCCTATTGCCCTTACCTGCTCTTCTGATATATTACCCGGCAGTTTCATTGCAATAGTTCTTTCAAATAAACCATCTGCTTTCTTAAGTGTGCCTTTTTCATAACTGTATTCTTCTGTCGCAAGATTCCACGGCCACCCACCCGGTAATGCTTCGGTTTTTCTAATAAGGTTTTGGCAATTGTAATATATGTGGCATCCAAAATTTTCTAATCTGTATAAATGCAATTCATCATGTTCAAATTCTTTTTGGTATAAATCCATTATTTCATTTACATCCTTCTTTGAAGGAAACTGAAGTATTAACGCTGTAGCAATTTCCCCTTCTTCAAAAGCATGTTTTCTGTATTGGATCGGTGAAATATCCCCTAACATGTTTTTAATATATGCTTTATTCTTTCTTAATTGTTCAAGCATATATGGAATTCGGTCTAATTGAATATCAATAATAGCTGCTCCTATTTCTCCAAAACGCCTGCCTTCCCCAATAGTAATATATTTCTCGTTATTTTCATTCTCTTCTCTTGCCAATCCACAGTCCGAACGCGCCATCACTTTTTGGTAAATCTCTTCGCTTTTTGTTAGAATCAACCCTCCTTCTCCTGCTGTAATCAACTTATTTACCTGTAAACTTGCGATTGAAACATCGCCAAAGCTTCCGATTTTTTTTCCTTTGTATGATCCACCGATACACTGGGAAAAATCTTCCAGAATAGATATATTGTGTTCTTTACAAATTTTAACCAATGAATCAATTTCAGCCGGTGACCCATCCATATGAATCATAATCAAACATTTTGTCTTTTCTGTTATTTTTTTCTTAAGATCATTAATATCAATATTTAAGCTCTCATCAACTTCACACAATACTGGATATGCACCTCTTTGAATTACCGCATTTGCAACAGCACACCAAAAATATCCCGGGATGAGCACTTCATCTCCTATAGTCACATCCAATGCATGAAGTGCACACGAGAGCGCACCTGTTCCACTATTGACACAATGCGCATATTTTGTACCAAAAATATTCCTTGCCTTCTCCTCAACTTTCAAAGCCTTCATGCCATGATAATTTCCATAATACCGGAAAGGAGATTGATTCATAACAACCTCTGCAGCAGCATCTGCTTCTCTATCATCATAGTAATTCGCACCATAATAATCTTTCGAAAGCCCCTTCAATGCTTCAATTATTTCTTCCTGCATATATCGTCACTCCTTACAGTTAATATCTCTTCAATATAGGCCTTTCTTCCTTATATTTTCTCAAAATTTCTTTCCAACTCTCAGATATAATTTCATCATACAATTCACCAGTTGTTCTTTTTTGATAATTGTCAATTGTTCTCTCTAATTCTTCGAGATTATCCATGTTTGCCTCTTCTTCTGTAAACTCATTATTAATTTCGTTATAATAATGACCACACAGGCAACAAGTTGATTGAAAAATGTCTTCCATATTATCATCACTTGCTGGAACTTCTTTTCGTCCGATATCGTTTCCCGAAACTCTGGAAAATGCTGCCGAAGCAGAGCATGGATAGAATCCGTTCATATCAAGTGCAATACCGCATACCGTCGGAATCCAGCATCCTTTGGAAAAATCCATATTTTTATATTCTTCCATATCAATCGGAGCTTGATTAACCGGAGAAAACCCAACTTGTATATTAGATGTTTTATTACTGTTTTGAATTTCAATATTATACTTGCTTTTCAATCTGTCCAATACAGAACTCACAAACTTTCCGCTACCATTACTAACTACAGTAATATTACAATCTTTACTATTTTTTTCTTTATACTCAAGTATTATCTGCACAATTTTCTCAATTTCGGGATGTAACGTCGGTTCTCCTCCAAGCAGCCTGATACTCTTCCATTTCACATCTTTCTCAATCGACTGTTTCAGAAATTTTTCAATCTGCTCAATCGTCATTGCTTCGTTTGAGGGTGCCTGACGAACTAACGCCTCGCAATTTAAACATTTACGATTGCAGGCATATGTTAAAATAATTTCAATTCTTTCAAGACTTCTGCTGTATTTTGTTCTCTTATTCATGCCCCTTTATGCTCCTATTTCTCTAACCTTTGATGAAAAAGTCCTTTTCACAATGCTGCCTGGGACAATCCGCACAGATCGGAAAAGCCCCTTTTTCGTGTAAATATTGACGAAATCTCACTGCCTTTTCTCCGCAGAAAACTTCCTCAAATGACGAATCGTATATATTCCCTACAATATAATCCGGAAAATCAGTACAGAATGTCACATCACCATTTGGTAAAACAGTTAAAGAATAATCTGGAAATTCACAAATTTGACTTCCGTAAACTTTTGTTTCATTCTTTTTTTCATTTTCTTCTCCAACCATAAGCGTCACTCTTTCATTATTCCAAATGTCCGCCAACTGTTGATTTATTATTTTCATTTCTTTCGCATTAAAGATAGGTTTCGCCTCATAAAACCTTTTCCACGCTTCCCCTGTGCATCCAAATTCATTTTTCATAATTTCTTCATATTGCAATCCAACCTGCGGCGTTATGCTGATTAATGATTCAAAATTAACTCTTTTAACTTCAGGAAATTTTTCTTCAAAATAATTATAGATTATTTCCAATTCTTCTTTATTTTCCGGCAAAATAACACAATTAACCCCCAAATAAGGATATTCAGATTTCAATTTTTTCTTTACTTCAATAACCTTTCTCAGATTATTCAATACAAGATGATATGTTTCAATTCCTCTAATCTTTGCATAAATTTCGGGATTTAAGCTATCTATTGAAAATGTTAAATCTCTGACTCTATTCTTCACTAAATCCTCTGCAGCCTTATCAACAAACACACCATTTGTAGTCATAAGCACATCAATATTCCGCTCTTTAAGATACGCCAGTAATTTGGAATGATATTTATATAAAAGTGGCTCTCCACCGAATATATAAACCGTCTGAATAGAATCCAATTCATCCATGCGTTTTTTTATTAATTCAAACGGCAAATCTTCTTTTGATAATTTATCCCTTACCTTTGTCTGACCGCACATATAACACTTCATGTTGCATCTGTTTGTAACCTTCAAAGTAATATATGTTATTCTGCTTTTTTCTAATTTGTAATCACTTTCCATAGTTTTCAACACTCCTAATTCTCCAAAATAATTCATTTTATTGTAACATATTTACAGCTTAATCCAATACTATTACTCACAACGAAGTTTTTCCTTACCCTTAATCCAGATCAACACAGCCAGCCTTACCATTTCCCACAACGGAACCGCCGTGGTTTCACATATCTCTCCTTTACCGCTGCGGCTACCCGCGTCATCATTCTGACCCTGATGCCAAGATGGGACAGTGACAACAAAACATGATACTTTGGACATACACTTTACATACTGTGCAACAGAAACAATACGCTGAAAGTCATACTGCCCCTGCTGATGAAGTTCAATGACGCACACCGCCATGCCAGCATAAATACTATCCTAACCCTAACACTATGACATATTCCGACTAGAATATCATTGACAGTTTCTGTATTTTGATCTTTCCTATATGTATGAACGATGAGTGTTTTTCTACTTATTTGCAAAATTTTCCTAAACTGTAAGCAAGATGGAATATTTTCTAATGAAATCCAAACATAAAGAGCGAGCTTCGCCACTCGCAAATCATCTTCTTTCCCGATAATCTGCAATTCCCAACTTCGCTCACTCGCTCTTTATGTCCACCGTTCCACAATATGCGTCACACGTCATCTTGCTTACACGGCTTCATGATCACATCTTTATTTCTTCCCGCCGAAACGATACTTTTGTCTGAACCCCAAAGAGTTCTAATTCTGCAGTCCATTCGTTCTGTCCCACATCCGCATATAGAAACTTTCCTGTCATTCCCTTAAATATGCCTTTCAGTACTTTAATCTGCCCAGATCCTTCCTGAGATTTCTCCCTATGTTTCTGTATATTTTTCTTTACCATACGGTGAAATTCTTCTTCGCTGACCCTTTTTATCGCCCCAAATCCAACTTCTGTCGGTGTAGGGCGACCAAAGATTGGTATTTCCAATTTTGCCACTCGACGATGTCGATCCACTGTCCTGATATATCCCTCAAAGTTCTTTAAGGGACCAGTTGTAATACACACCTTCTCCCCAATTAAAAAACCTTCTGAATATCTGACAAGATGCTGCTGATCCATCATAATGGACAAAAATTGCTGCTCCTGTACTGTAATTGGAGATACCATTTCTCCTTCCCGCAGCACTTTCGTGTACTGTCGAAACTTTTTCAATCCTTCTATGACAGACTCTATCTTTTCAGTATCAACAAACAGATATCCCGGAAACAGTGTTTTTTCCACTTCATGCCATTCCTTTTTGAAATGTTTCTGAGCAATATACCGTGGAATAAAGATTTCATTGTAATCATCCCTATCCAGATGTATTCTACATTGCTGCAAACATTTTTGTTCCATTCCCGACACCGTATGGATTACATACCACATTCTTCACTCCTATTATCTCAACATTCACAATATATGTTATAAACGCAAACGATCATTCGCTTGTCCACAATATATCTCTATAAAATAAATGTAACTCAATCATTAGAAAAAACAATACCATCTGCATGAAACGACATTTTTCTGTCAATTTTGATCAAAAATAGTCTTTTCATTTCAGAATTTTCTCTTTATAACAATACATGGCAGTTGCAAAATTGCTGTCAATACCAGACTAACCGCCAGACATACTGCATAATGGCGCTGATTTAAAAGAATCAAAACAGAATACAATACTATTGTCATGGTTACCAGCATACACGTTGTACGTTTGTATTGATCAATTTCATCTTCCTCCAATTTTTTATTTTCTGAATCAATCGGGCTGTTGATTATAACGCTTGCTCCACTGATTACCACCAGCATATGAAAAAACCATCCACACTCTGAATGAATGACTACATAAAAACTACTTACCAGCAATCCCAAGGATATCGTCATACATATATAAGCATGCTTGGCATGATATCCACCACTGAACTTCCTGATAACCATAAAGGGAATGATAATCAACAACCCTTCTGGCAACATTCCTACTATGCCGCTAGCAATCATAAAGATTACTAACGGCATAACAGAAACCAGGAAACTATACATTGCATACTCATACAATCCCCTGTCGCTGGGTTCAATGACATTCTGCTGAGCCAGCCATTCACTTAGCACCCTTGAAATATACTCCATTATTTCTGTCTCCTGAAACGTGACAGTTCCTTCGGTGCTTTTGGCTGGTATACCAAACAGCATGCCGTCGAGTTTGCATCTGCCTTCAGTACATTTGTTAGTACCTTGGCAGCCATTGCCGCAGATTTGCTGGCGATGTTCTTTTTTATGTTCATAAATGCTCCTCCCTTCAATAAGGTGTAATGATATTATAGTTACCAACCGCATAATAACCTATTTTTAGCAAAAAATCGACAGAAAAAACATGAATGAGTTATTTTTGATGTTTTTTGGTCATATTCATTCCATTATGCATTTTTTCTATATGTGTTCCAGAACAAAGTGACAATAACAGAACAAAATTCAATGTAACACAGAATTATTCTGTATTAGATTCTTCTTTTAGCAAATAATCCTTGTTAAGATGAATTCCGAAGGGAGGGCTTTACTTTGCAGGAAGAACAATTTATTACTATGGGAAGACGCATCCGATTACGGCGCAAGGAACTCGGTCTTACCCAAAACAAGTTAGCCGAATTATTAGAGGTGTCAAACAACCACTTGTCTGCCATTGAAAACGGAAGAGAAAAACCCAGTTTAGAGAAATTTGTCATATTATGCGAGAGGCTGAAAACAACTCCTGATTTTCTTCTTTTGGGAAACCTGCATTCATGCAATGTTACTCAAAACATAGCAGATAATCTCCGCCTGTGCGATGCGGACGACATTAAGCTGATCGCGCAAATTGTTGAAATTCTGGTTGCACGTAACCAGAATTTCTGGAACATGGATGCTGATTCCTCCGATTGATACGACCGCATACAGCACATCATTCACTCCTTTTGCAATTCTCACTTGCCATTTTACTGATTCAATGTATAATAACAAGTAACTACAAAATCGGAAGGGATGTGATTTTTTGCGCATTTTGATTTGCGATGATGATAAAAATATCCTAGAACAACTACAAAAATATATCATGGAATTTTTCAAAAGCAGGAAACTGAAATCTCCTGAAATATGCTGCTATAACAGTGGCGAAACCTTACTTTCTGATGCCGGCTCTAAAGATATTGTTTTTCTGGATATAGAAATGCCCGGTTTAAATGGCATATATGTAGGTAAGGAATTAAAGGAGAAGAACAAAAATACCATTATTTTTATAATCACATCCTATGTGGAATATTTGGATGATGCCATGCGTTTCCGTGTATTCCGCTATTTATCAAAACCCCTGGATAAGCAGCGACTTTTTCAAAATATGAAAGATGCTATCCAATTATATAATTCAACCAATGTCAAAATACCGATTGAAACCAAAGAGGGTATATATACTTGTACGGCGTCAGAAATCATATTAATAGAAGCCATGGGGCGCACTATTACCGTCCATACCTTAAGCAGAGATCTTATTGCCAGACAGAACATGGAACATTGGATTCGGTTGCTAAGCATGCCCTGCTTTTTTCAGACACACCGAAGTTTTATTATCAACATGAAATATGTGACAGATTTTGACCGTTCCCTAATTCATCTCCATAATGACCAATACACTGCTTATCTGACAAAACGAAAATATTCGGAGTTTAAGAATGCCTATTTTTTATATTTAGAAAGTACGAGGTAAAGAAATGTGGGTTATGATGTGTTATGCGGCTGTTTATTTTCTGGAGGCATGTATCCTCTGGCAATACTGCAGAAACCTTTTTCCATCCAAATGTCCAAGACAGGTCGAAGCTTTTTTCCTGTTCACAGGCTATTCTATCCTGTTTGCTGGCTCCTTTTTTGATAATTATTGGTTAAATCTTGCCCTGTTCTTCCTTGTAAATCTTTCCTGTATTTTTATCATGTACCAGCCCAAACTGCTTACTGCCCTGTTCCATGATCTGTTTATCACAATATCCATGTTATTGAGCGAACTATGCATTTCTGGTGTATTTTTTTATTTTGGATCTGATTTTTATGGACAAGAGGCTTATTTTAGAAACCTTGTAATCTTTTCCGTAATCAGCAAACTGCTATATTTTCTGATCCTCCAATGCACATCCATATATATCAAACAGAGGATTACAAGAGAACTTTTTTTCAGCAAAAGCACTCTATTTTTAAACATCATTCCCCTGCTGTCTGCTTTTATTGCATTAGTGCTTATCGCGGTCTGCACGAAAGTTACCCTTCCTCTTATTCTGGATATTTTAATAAGTATCAGTGCAATCTTACTCCTTGCTATTAACATCTTTCTGGCATGGTTTCATACCTCCACACAAGAAAAAAACCAGCAATTTCTGGAAATGCAGCTGCTCCTGCAAAAAGAATATGATACCGCATTATATTTTGATGCACTCTATCAACAGGATGAAAAGCAAAAAATACTGATCCATGACATCCGGAAGCATCTTCTGTCAATTGCAGACTTAAATGAAAAGGGGGATACTGAGAAAATTGCTGCTTATATTTATCAAATAATACAGTCCTCGGATTTACAGTACTCTGTACGAATTTGTGATAATAATCTGCTAAATACGATTCTTTTCCGCAGCAAACAGCAATGCAAAGCATCCGGCACCTCCTTCCTGACAGATATTCGAAGCGGTTGCACAGATTTCCTTTCTGAATATGACTTGACGTCCTTGTTTAGCAATCTTCTGGATAATGCGATAGATGCTACAAAAAACATTTCGGATTCCTATATTGAATTAAACGTCACACCTCATAGCGATAAAAAAATCATTATTACAATGGTTAACTCCTGCAGGAAGAATCCATTTTCAAAAAACAGCAAACGGTTAACCACGACAAAAAAGAATAAGCTAAGACATGGATATGGTATGAAAAGCATCCAGCGTGTCGTTGATAAATACGAGGGGGATTACCGTTTCTATTTTGACGAGGAAAATTATACCTTCCATACCATCCTCGTCCTCAAAAGAATATCGCCTGGAGATAACTGATTATTTTATTGCATGATACCAAGTAAACCCAAAAGACTCCTGTAGATTAAGACAGGCGGAATGCCTGCTTTTTCTCGACATGCCAATTTCCAACTGTGGTTTCAAAAAACTACAACCTACAAGCAAGTTCTTCAGTTGTTTTCGATGTTTGAAATACCGATATCACACCTTTTTTCGGATGCAATCGTGATTGATGACAACTCACTCACGCGAATCCTAGTTGCACATATTGTTTGTATAATCATTCCAAGTCGGACTTTTCCATTATTCATCGCTGTTTTCACTAATTTCATATATTCCGACTTTGACAACTCCTTATTTTCCGGCAAAAACACTTCTTTTTACAATTTAAATGTTTTAAGCCTAAGTTCATACCAACAAAAAAACTCAAAAAACGATTAGATACAACCAAAAAATGAATTGATACTGCTTGTTTTATAATCTTCCAACATTTTTTCTGTGATAATCTTCTTCATAACATTGTACCTCCAAGACTAATTGGCAGGATCTGCAATTCGATTACATTTCCTGCCATTTCAATTTATAACCTACTAAAATAATATCGTTTTCTATACCTTATCGAAACGGTGTATCCCTTGCCTCCTGCCAGCCATCACACCCAGCACTTGGTTTTGTCTGTCCCTTTTCATCACCGCTTTTCTGCTTTTCCTTGCTCTCCTCAAAGGACTTTCTCACTGCACCGTAGAGCTGTTCCCGAAATTCCTTTGTCAATGGAAAGCAGATATCCTGATAGATACTCTTTCCCTGTTCATCCGTCTGTTTCGTCTTATAGGACGGCATCGCTACAAAGAGTCCGTTCTTCCCCTGTAAAAGCGATACATTGTTGATCACGAAACAGTCCTCCAGATAGATTCTGGCAAGTCCCTTGAGATTGCTTCCGTCCCGTTCAAACGGCGTTGCTTTCACCTGAAACTTTAATTCCCGTTTCTTATCCTTATCTGCCTCGTAGATCTTAAGCTGCAGGCGGTTGTCTTTCTCCTGCTGTACCTGTTCATAAGCCTTTAAGATCCCGTCATAGAGCTGTTCCCGAAATTCCTTTGTGATCGGATGGCAAATATCCTTATATCCGCTGTCATCTTTGCGGCTTGCATACCTCGGCATGGATACAAAGCACTGACCGTTCTTGTTCTCGATCACTGCGATATTGCTGACCTTGAAGCTTTCCTCAAACACCACCGATGCAAATGCACGGATGTTTCCCTCTCTTTTTTCTAACTGATTTACTGTAATCTCCATATTCATATAAAACACCATTCCTTTCCTGATTACAGCCACAGCATTTCCTTTTCTGCTGTGACGTG
>ERZ791641.331-NODE-331-length-49629-cov-5.772643_pt1 | contig 49629 bp, 36 predicted proteins | sample MGYA00510055_ERZ791641 | MGnify/ENA primary metagenome ERZ791641 (study PRJEB30046, sample SAMN00715226) | human gut metagenome | study: EMG produced TPA metagenomics assembly of the A metagenome-wide association study of gut microbiota in type 2... | reverse complement strand
CCGCCATAGTTATAGGCTTGTACCACCGTGTTGATGTCACAGCCTTTTGATTCTGCGGATTTTAGAAGTTCCGAAAAATATTTACACCCCTGTTTGATGGATTCCTCCGTAGACAGGGAATTAAGCGGCAGACCAAGAGATTCACTTGCCTGCATAACGTCTGTCGTGCCAGTACCGCCAGATTCCACCTGCATAATCGCAAGCAGATAATTCACATAGTCAGAAACCCCGTATTCCTTTGCATATTTTTCTACCGTTGGCTGATGTTTCAGCACTTCCTCTGACAGATTCAGTCCAGAAAAATCAAAGTGAGAAGTGCTGTTTTCTTCATCATCTGCGGTCAAGATAAACAAGAACAGAAGCAGACAGATAATCACCGTGAAAATCCCACCAAATACAGCGAAGTGTTTCAGCTTCATTTCTTGCCGCCTTTCCTGCTGGACGTTTTATTCACAGTTGATTGTTTTGTGGTCTTTTTATTGACTGTCTTTGTCTGCTTTTGATGTTTGACTGTCTGACGGGGCGTATCTGTCACAGTTCCCAAATGTTTTGGTGTAGCTGCTGGAGAAGAAGATTCTCTGGCAACCTGCGTCCTTACTTCCTGTTGCTTTGTGACAGGCTCTTTTGCTCTGGCAGATTGTGATTGCTCCCTCTTAACAGTAGTAGGACGTTCTTTGATATTCTGTTCTTCTTTAGAACCTGCCGCCTGTGGAGCTGCTTTCGCAGATACAGGCGTTGTCACTGGTCGCTCATGCAATGGGGCAGTTCCTTTCGCTGTACCAGCTTTTGTCGCTGATCTATTGTCCTGTCGCTCCTTATCCCGTGTTTCCTGTTTCTTCTGTGTCTTATCCACTATCGGACGTTGCTTATCCTGTTTTTCTGATTGCGGTTGTTTCGATACCGCCTTTTTATCCACGATACCACGCTTAGAAGCGGACTTCGTTTCCTGCGACTGGCTTACAGAGCTGCTATGTACTGTTGATTGCGAAGAATCGCTGTTCTGCTTATCGGGTAATGCAAGCGGCTTCTGATTCGTTGGCAGAGCAGGCGGCTTTCCGTTACCTCCACTATTGGAAGATGGCGTATTGTTTGGTCTGGCATGACCGCTGCCTGCTGATTTTTTATTATCTGGGGTCATCACCCATGACTGAATAAGATAAGGAACATCCGGACTGGTGTTACGTACACCCAGTGAAATTTGCTCTTCACCTTCTGAATAAACAAGACGTGTTGCTGCAAGTCCAATCCCGCCTTTACCTGCCGCCCATGCGGATGAGCAGCTGAGTAATATTGCCGTTAAACTTACGGTCACAATTCCCTTTGTTATGCAAGTTTTCATAAATAGTCACTCTTAAAAAATATGAATATCCCCTCCAGAACACTGGAGGGGTACTAATTAATAAAACAATTAATGAGTTCTATTAATAATAGTTAATATGGAAATTTGTTACCGCATTCACATTACCTGAAGTCGCTTTCCCCGTAGCGATATAATCAACTTTAAAAGTCAACGTCTGATCTCCATCCTGCAACAAAATGTTCCCGGTTTCTGTGTCTGGCGTGATGGCCGTTGTACCATCATTCATATACATTTGCAGGGCCACGTTTGTAGCAGCATCAGATGAGGCCTGGTTAGCAAACGCTGTAATCTGAGTAGTATCCGCAGTGCCATTAAAGGTGAACGTTGCATTTTTTGTTACGGTAGTATCACAATCTTTTAATTCAATTGGCACATCAGTTTGCACGCCAGAAACCTGACCATTGGTTTGCAACTTCGTGGCACTAACATCTGGCAAAGTCACCACGGAATCTTTCGTCGCAGCTACCAGGGTACAAGCTGGAGCAATAACTTTACCATTAAATGTTACTGAGCCATCCGTGATAGCATTATCATCAGCAGCCATAACGCTGGACGTTACACATACCACAGTTATAAACGCCGTCAATACACTTTTTTTCATCGTTATCATCCTGATCTCTTCGTAAATATGATAATGCCTTTAAATGACATTAGACTTAATAATAACAATAATTGTCCGCCATTTAAATCAAGCATACTAAATCCAATAAGTGACAAATCTTTAATTTATAGATTTCATGAATATTTAAATATTAACTGAACGAGTAATTCATTGATTCAACATCTAATGACTATCCAACAAATAAATATGCGTGATATATAAAGCCCTTTCTTTAGTTTATTTTCAGAAAAAGATACACAAAATTTATATTTGGCATTTTCTTGTCTCTCCGACAGACTGACCGAATTGTTATCAATGTTAACAAAAAAAGAACAATTGGTTATAAGGAGAGAGTATGCGTGTCATCACCCTGGCGGGTAGTCCTCGCTTTCCTTCTCGCTCCAGCTCCTTGCTGGAATATGCGCGGGAAAAACTAAATTGCCTGGATGTAGAGGTTTATCACTGGAATCTGCAAAACTTCGCCCCGGAAGATCTGCTTTATGCTCGTTTCGATAGTCCGGCACTCAAGACCTTCACCGAACAGCTGCAACAGGCTGATGGACTGATAGTCGCTACACCTGTGTATAAAGCCGCCTATTCCGGCGCGCTGAAAACCCTGCTCGACCTGCTGCCAGAGCGCGCTTTGCAAGGCAAAGTGGTGCTACCGCTGGCGACGGGCGGTACCGTGGCCCATCTGCTGGCGGTCGATTATGCCCTTAAACCAGTTTTAAGCGCACTGAAAGCTCAGGAGATCCTGCACGGCGTGTTTGCCGATGACTCACAAGTAATTGATTACCATCACAGACCCCAGTTCACGCCAAATCTGCAAACCCGTCTTGATACCGCGCTAGAAACTTTCTGGCAGGCATTGCACCGCCGCGATGTTCAGGTTCCTGACCTTCTGTCTCTGCGAGGTAATGCCCATGCGTAACATCATTAAACTGGCGCTGGCGGGATTGCTTAGCGTCTCTACTTTTGCGGTTGCTGCAGAATCCTCGCCTGAAGCGTTACGTATAGGCTATCAGAAAGGCAGTATTGGTATGGTGCTGGCAAAAAGCCACCAGTTACTGGAAAAACGCTATCCGGAATCAAAAATCTCCTGGGTGGAGTTCCCCGCGGGTCCGCAAATGTTGGAAGCGTTAAACGTTGGCAGTATTGATCTCGGCAGTACCGGGGATATTCCGCCAATCTTTGCCCAGGCTGCCGGGGCTGATTTGGTGTACGTGGGCGTCGAGCCACCGAAGCCCAAAGCCGAAGTGATTCTGGTGGCAGAAAACAGCCCGATCAAAACCGTAGCCGATCTTAAAGGTCACAAAGTTGCCTTTCAGAAAGGTTCCAGTTCACACAACCTTTTACTGCGTGCACTGCGTCAGGCCGGACTTAAATTCACCGATATCCAGCCCACTTACCTGACGCCTGCCGATGCCCGCGCCGCGTTCCAGCAAGGTAACGTTGACGCCTGGGCTATCTGGGATCCCTACTACTCCGCTGCGTTATTACAGGGCGGCGTGCGGGTGCTGAAAGACGGCACCGATCTCAATCAAACTGGATCGTTTTATCTGGCAGCTCGTCCCTATGCAGAAAAAAACGGCGCTTTTATTCAGGGCGTACTGGCAACCTTTAGTGAGGCCGATGCGTTAACCCGCAGCCAGCGCGAGCAAAGCATCGCTTTACTGGCAAAAACGATGGGCTTACCGGCACCGGTGATTGCCTCTTACTTAGATCATCGCCCTCCTACCACCATCAAACCGGTTAACGCCGAGGTTGCCGCCTTACAGCAGCAAACGGCAGATCTGTTTTATGAAAACCGTCTGGTGCCGAAAAAAGTCGATATTCGCCAGCGCATCTGGCAGCCCACTCAACTGGAAGGAAAACAATTATGAGTCTGAATATGTTCTGGTTTTTACCGACCCACGGTGACGGGCACTATCTGGGAACGGAAGAAGGTTCACGCCCGGTTGATCACGGTTATCTGCAACAAATTGCGCAAGCGGCGGATCGTCTGGGCTATACCGGTGTGCTGATCCCAACGGGGCGATCGTGTGAAGATGCGTGGCTGGTTGCAGCGTCGATGATCCCGGTGACGCAGCGGCTGAAGTTTCTTGTCGCCCTGCGTCCCAGCGTAACCTCACCTACCGTTGCCGCTCGCCAGGCCGCCACGCTTGACCGTCTCTCAAATGGTCGTGCGTTGTTTAATCTGGTCACAGGCAGCGATCCACAAGAGCTGGCAGGCGACGGCGTGTTCCTTGATCATAGCGAGCGCTACGAAGCCTCGGCGGAATTTACCCAGGTCTGGCGGCGCTTATTGCTGGGGGAAAGCGTCGATTTCAACGGTAAACATATTCATGTGCGGGGAGCCAAACTGCTCTTCCCGCCGATTCAACAGCCGTATCCTCCGCTTTACTTTGGCGGATCGTCAGATGTCGCCCAGGAGCTGGCGGCAGAACAGGTTGATCTCTACCTCACCTGGGGCGAACCGCCGGAACTGGTTAAAGAGAAAATCGAACAAGTGCGGGCGAAAGCGGCTGCGCATGGACGCAAAATTCGTTTCGGTATTCGTCTGCATGTGATTGTTCGCGAAACCAACGATGAAGCGTGGCAGGCCGCCGAGCGGTTAATCTCGCATCTTGATGATGAAACTATCGCCAAAGCACAGGCCGCATTCGCCCGGACGGATTCCGTAGGGCAACAGCGAATGGCGGCGTTACATAACGGCAAGCGCGACAATCTGGAGATCAGCCCCAATTTATGGGCGGGCGTTGGCTTAGTGCGCGGCGGTGCCGGAACGGCGCTGGTGGGCGATGGTCCTACGGTCGCCGCGCGAATCAACGAATACGCCGCGCTTGGCATCGACAGCTTTGTGCTTTCGGGCTACCCGCATCTGGAAGAAGCGTATCGGGTTGGCGAGTTGCTGTTCCCGCATCTGGATGTCGCCATTCCGGAAATACCCCAGCCGCAGCAGCTGAATCCGCAAGGCGAAGCGGTGGCAAATGATTTTATCCCCCGTAAAGTCGCGCAAAGCTAAGGAACACGATGATGGCAACGCCAGTGAAGAAGTGGTTATTGCGCGTTGCCCCCTGGTTTTTACCGGTGGGCATCGTGGCGGTGTGGCAACTGGCCTCCTCGGTTGGCTGGCTGTCGACGCGTATTTTGCCTTCACCGGAAGGAGTGGTGACGGCGTTCTGGACGCTCTCCGCCAGCGGCGAATTGTGGCAGCATCTGGCGATCAGTTCCTGGCGGGCGCTGATTGGCTTTTCAATTGGCGGATCGCTGGGATTAATTCTGGGGCTGATTAGCGGGCTGTCACGCTGGGGTGAGCGACTGCTGGATACCTCAATTCAGATGTTGCGCAACGTGCCGCATCTGGCGCTGATCCCGCTGGTGATTTTGTGGTTTGGCATTGATGAATCCGCAAAAATCTTTCTGGTGGCGCTCGGTACGCTATTCCCCATTTATATCAACACCTGGCATGGCATCCGTAATATCGATCGCGGGTTGGTGGAAATGGCGCGTAGCTATGGATTATCCGGCATACCGCTGTTTATCCATGTGATCCTGCCTGGTGCCCTGCCCTCAATTATGGTCGGAGTGCGTTTTGCGTTGGGCCTGATGTGGCTGACGCTGATTGTTGCCGAAACCATTTCTGCCAATTCAGGCATTGGTTATCTGGCGATGAATGCGCGGGAGTTTTTGCAAACGGACGTGGTGGTAGTCGCTATTATTCTTTACGCCCTGCTCGGCAAACTGGCTGACGTCAGCGCGCAGCTGTTAGAGCGCCTCTGGTTGCGCTGGAACCCGGCTTATCATTTGAAGGAGGCCACGGTATGAATACTGCTCGTCTGAACCAGGGCACACCATTGTTGCTCAATGCAGTAAGCAAACATTACGCGGAAAATATCGTCCTGAACCAACTGGATTTACATATTCCGGCAGGTCAGTTTGTGGCGGTGGTGGGCCGCAGCGGTGGTGGCAAAAGTACCCTGCTGCGCCTGCTGGCAGGTCTGGAAACGCCAACCGCAGGCGATGTGTTAGCGGGCACCACACCGCTGGCTGAGATTCAGGAAGACACGCGAATGATGTTTCAGGATGCGCGTCTGCTACCGTGGAAATCGGTGATTGATAACGTTGGGTTAGGCCTTAAAGGTCAGTGGCGCGATGCCGCGCGTCGGGCGTTGGCTGCGGTAGGACTGGAGAATCGCGCCGGGGAATGGCCTGCCGCACTTTCTGGCGGGCAGAAACAGCGAGTGGCGCTGGCAAGAGCGTTGATTCATCGACCGGGTTTATTGTTGCTTGATGAACCGCTCGGTGCGCTGGATGCCTTAACGCGACTCGAGATGCAGGATTTGATTGTGTCACTTTGGCAGGAGCACGGCTTTACCGTACTGTTGGTGACGCATGATGTGAGCGAAGCGGTAGCAATGGCTGACCGGGTGTTGTTAATTGAAGAGGGAAAAATTGGTCTGGATTTGACGGTGGATATCCCCCGTCCGCGCCGGTTAGGGTCGGTGCGATTAGCGGAGCTGGAAGCGGAAGTGTTACAACGGGTAATGCAGCGTGGTGAGTCTGAAACTCGCCTGAGAAAACAGGGGTAAAATCCCCGAATGGCGGCGCTATTGCCGCCATTCGGTTATTTATTAAGCCAGTGCTTTGGTGATCTTCTCGTACAGATCGCCAGAGAGATTTTCCAGCCCTTTCAACTGTTCCAGCGCCGCGCGCATTTTCTCCTGACGTTTGGCATCATAACGTTTCAGGCGAATCAGCGGCTCAATCAGGCGCGAAGCCACCTGCGGGTTACGGCTGTTGAGGTCGGTAAGCATTTCCACCAGGAACAGGTAACCGCTGCCATCTTCGGCATGGAACGCTGCCGGATTGCTGCCCGCAAACGCGCCAATCAACGAACGAATACGGTTCGGGTTGCTCATGGTAAATGAGCGATGCTGCAACAGGCCGCGCACCGTCTCCAGCACATTCGCCGCCGGGCTGGTGGCTTGCAGGATAAACCATTTATCCATCACCAGACCGTCCTGATGCCACTTGTCGTCGTACTCCTGCATCAGCGCGTCACGGCAAGGCAGCTGTGCGGCAACCGCCGCAGAAAGCGCCGCCAGCGCATCAGTCATATTGTTTGCTTCGTGGAACTGCTTGCTCACCAGCACATCAGCCAGATGCGTTTCACCAAAAGCAAGGAAGCGCAGACAGGCATTACGCAGAGTGCGTTTTGCAATATCTTCATGCTCAACGCGGTACTCGCTCTGGTAATTCGCGTTGTAAATAGCCAGCAGCTCATCCGCCAGTTCAGTCGCCAGAGTACGAGTGAGTGCTTCGCGTACTTCGGCAATAGCAATCGGGTCGATGATATCGAACAGTTCAGCCATTTCATTGACGGATGGCAGAGTCAGAATTTCTGCCGCCAGTGCCGGGTCAATCTTCTCATCGAGCAGCACCGCGCGGAAGGCGTCGGCCACATGCACCGGCAGAGACAGCGGCTGCCCTTGCTGATGACGGGCGACGTTCAGCTTGATGTAGGTTGCCAGCAAACTTTGCGCCGCATCCCAACGGGAGAAATCATTACGCGCATGACGCATCAGGAAGGTCAGTTGCTGATCGCTCCACTTATATTCCAGTTTCACTGGCGCAGAGAATTCGCACAGCAGCGCAGGCACCGGCTGGAAGTAGACATTATCAAAGACAAAGGTCTGTTCCGCCTGAGTGACGTTCAGCACGGAATTCACCGGATGACCGCCTTTCTGCAACGGGATCACTTTGCCTTCGTTATCATACAGTTCGATGGCAAACGGAATATGCAGCGGCTGTTTTTCTGCCTGATCCGGCGTGGCTGGCGTGCGCTGGCTGATGGTCAGGGTGTACTGCTCGGTTTCCGGATTGTAGTCGTCTTTGACGGTCACAATCGGTGTACCGGACTGGCTGTACCAACGGCGGAAATGGGAGAGATCGACATTCGACGCATCTTCCATCGCCTGCACAAAGTCGTCACAGGTCGCTGCACTACCATCATGACGCTCGAAATAAAGCTGCATCCCTTTCTGGAAGTTTTCTTCGCCAAGCAGGGTGTGGATCATGCGAATCACTTCCGCGCCCTTCTCATAAACGGTCAGGGTGTAGAAGTTGTTCATCTCAATGACCATATCCGGGCGGATCGGGTGCGCCATCGGGCTGGCGTCTTCTGCAAACTGCAATCCGCGCATGGTGCGCACATTATTGATACGGTTTACCGCGCGGGAACCAAGGTCAGAGCTGAACTCCTGATCGCGGAAGACGGTTAAACCTTCTTTCAGGCTGAGCTGGAACCAGTCGCGACAGGTCACTCGGTTACCGGTCCAGTTATGGAAATATTCATGGCCGATAACGCGTTCAATATCGAGGTAATCTTTGTCGGTGGCGGTGTCGGTGCGGGCCAGCACATATTTGGAGTTAAAGATATTCAGCCCCTTATTCTCCATTGCGCCCATATTGAAGAAATCCACCGCGACGATCATATAGATGTCGAGGTCATACTCCAGGCCAAAGCGTTCTTCATCCCATTTCATGGAGTTTTTCAGCGAGGTCATCGCCCACGGCGCGCGATCAAGGTTGCCGCGATCGACGTACAGCTCCAGTGCTACTTCGCGACCAGAACGCGTGGTAAAGGTATCGCGCAGTACATCAAAGTCGCCTGCCACCAGCGCAAACAGGTAGCACGGTTTCGGGAACGGGTCCTGCCACTGTACCCAATGGCGTCCGTTTTCCAGTTCGCCTTGCGCAACGCGGTTACCATTGGAAAGCAGGAAGGGATATTTGATTTTATCGGCAATAATTTTGGTGGTAAAACGCGCCAGCACGTCCGGGCGGTCGAGATAATACGTAATATGGCGGAAACCTTCGGCTTCACACTGGGTGCAAAGCGCATCGCCTGACTGATAAAGCCCTTCCAGCGCGGTATTCGCCGCCGGGCTTATTTCATTAATGATCTTAAGCGTAAAACGCTCCGGCAAATTACTGATAACCAGTGCGCCCTCTTCTTCTTTCCAGGCGGTCCACGGCTCATCATTAATATGAACAGAAACCAGTTTGAGGTCTTCGCCGTTGAGACGAAGGGGAGCATCTGATGCACCATGACGGACAGCCTGGCTGACCGCGGTAACGACCGTCTTTTGCGCGTCGAGGTCAAAGGTCAAGTCAATATCAGTAATCTGGTAATCCGGCGCACGATAATCGTGACGGTATTTGGCTTGTGGCTGTTGAGTCATAAATAACCTTTAGCATCTTTTATAGAGTCTGGTGTTCAGTCTATTCCTGTTGCGTAAATCGCGCTATGCAGAATCTTCATCTTTTCAGGTACAAACGCCTTTATTGCTACATTTTTATAACATACACCGCGTAATGCCATCGACCAGAAAGGTGGCATATGGTGTGATCGGGGTTCAATAAATTGCGAAACAAGGTATACTCCAGCAGTTCCTGAAGATGTTTATTGTACTAAACGCTCCTGTACGAGGACGCTACTGCGCACCTATGACACAATTCGCTTCTCCTGTTCTGCACTCGTTGCTGGATACAGATGCTTATAAGTTGCATATGCAGCAAGCCGTGTTTCATCACTATTACGATGTGCATGTCGCGGCGGAGTTTCGTTGCCGAGGTGACGATCTGCTGGGTATTTATGCCGATGCTATTCGTGAACAGGTTCAGGCGATGCAGCACCTGCGCCTGCAGGATGATGAATATCAGTGGCTTTCTGCCCTGCCTTTCTTTAAGGCCGACTATCTTAACTGGTTACGCGAGTTCCGCTTTAACCCGGAACAAGTCACCGTGTCCAACGATAATGGCAAGCTGGATATTCGTTTAAGCGGCCCGTGGCGTGAAGTCATCCTCTGGGAAGTTCCTTTGCTGGCGGTTATCAGTGAAATGGTACATCGCTATCGCTCACCGCAGGCCGACGTTGCGCAAGCCCTCGACACGCTGGAAAGCAAATTAGTCGACTTCTCGGCGTTAACCGCCGGTCTTGATATGTCGCGCTTCCATCTGATGGATTTTGGCACCCGTCGCCGTTTTTCTCGCGAAGTACAAGAAACCATCGTTAAGCGTCTGCAACAGGAATCCTGGTTTGTGGGCACCAGCAACTACGATCTGGCGCGTCGGCTTTCCCTCACGCCGATGGGAACACAGGCACACGAATGGTTCCAGGCACATCAGCAAATCAGCCCGGATCTAGCCAACAGCCAGCGAGCTGCACTTGCTGCCTGGCTGGAAGAGTATCCCGACCAACTTGGCATTGCATTAACCGACTGCATCACTATGGATGCTTTCCTGCGTGATTTCGGTGTCGAGTTCGCTAGTCGGTATCAGGGCCTGCGTCATGACTCTGGCGACCCGGTTGAATGGGGTGAAAAAGCCATTGCACATTATGAAAAGCTGGGAATTGATCCACAGAGTAAAACGCTGGTTTTCTCTGACAATCTGGATTTACGCAAAGCGGTTGAGCTATACCGCCACTTCTCTTCCCGCGTGCAATTAAGTTTTGGTATTGGGACTCGCCTGACCTGCGATATCCCCCAGGTAAAACCCCTGAATATTGTGATTAAGTTGGTAGAGTGTAACGGTAAACCGGTGGCGAAACTTTCTGACAGCCCTGGCAAAACTATCTGCCATGATAAAGCGTTTGTTCGGGCGCTGCGCAAAGCGTTCGACCTTCCGCATATTAAAAAAGCCAGTTAATATCATCAGGGAGCTAATCGGCTCCCTTTTTTTACCTTTAATTCCGAAATCTTTCGCTGCATTTGCGAATTCTGCTTGTCTGATTGCAGATGCCAGGTAACATAGGTATCCCCCCATTTACGGGTGGACAAGTGTTTATTTTTTCCGACTATTAACAGAGAGAATATTATGAGCGTTGTGCCTGTAGCCGACGTACTCCAGGGCCGCGTAGCCGTTGACAGCGAAGTCACCGTGCGCGGATGGGTACGTACCCGCCGAGATTCAAAAGCTGGCATCTCCTTCCTCGCCGTTTATGACGGTTCCTGCTTTGATCCTGTACAGGCTGTCATCAATAATTCTCTGCCCAATTACAATGAAGACGTCCTGCGTCTGACCACCGGTTGCTCGGTCATTGTGACGGGTAAAGTCGTGGCGTCGCCGGGCCAGGGGCAACAATTTGAAATTCAGGCCAGCAAGGTTGAAGTTGCTGGTTGGGTTGAAGATCCAGACACTTACCCGATGGCGGCAAAACGCCACAGCATTGAGTATCTGCGTGAAGTCGCTCACCTGCGTCCGCGCACAAACCTGATTGGTGCCGTCGCGCGCGTTCGCCATACGCTGGCGCAGGCGCTGCATCGCTTCTTTAACGAGCAGGGATTCTTCTGGGTTTCAACGCCACTGATTACTGCGTCTGATACCGAAGGGGCTGGCGAAATGTTCCGCGTTTCTACGCTGGATCTGGAAAATCTGCCGCGTAACGATCAGGGCAAAGTGGATTTCGACAAAGACTTCTTTGGTAAAGAGTCTTTCCTGACCGTATCTGGCCAGTTGAACGGCGAAACCTACGCTTGCGCATTATCCAAAATTTATACCTTCGGCCCGACTTTCCGTGCTGAAAACTCCAACACCAGCCGTCACCTGGCGGAGTTCTGGATGCTGGAGCCGGAAGTGGCGTTTGCTAACCTGAACGATATCGCGGGTCTGGCTGAAGCCATGCTGAAATATGTCTTCAAAGCGGTTCTCGAAGAACGCGCAGACGACATGAAATTCTTCGCTGAACGCGTAGATAAAGATGCCGTTTCACGTCTGGAACGCTTCATTGAGGCCGATTTCGCGCAGGTGGATTACACCGACGCAGTGACCATTCTCGAAAACTGCGGCAGGAAGTTTGAAAACCCGGTTTACTGGGGCGTCGATCTCTCTTCTGAGCATGAGCGTTATCTGGCGGAAGAACACTTTAAAGCACCGGTAGTGGTTAAAAACTATCCGAAAGATATTAAAGCGTTCTATATGCGCCTCAACGAAGACGGTAAAACCGTTGCGGCTATGGACGTTCTGGCTCCGGGCATCGGTGAGATCATTGGTGGCTCCCAGCGTGAAGAACGTCTGGACGTGCTGGACGAGCGTATGCTGGAAATGGGCCTGAATAAAGAAGATTACTGGTGGTATCGCGATCTGCGTCGCTACGGTACTGTTCCGCATTCAGGTTTCGGTCTTGGTTTTGAACGCCTGATTGCTTACGTAACTGGCGTGCAAAACGTGCGTGATGTGATTCCGTTCCCACGTACTCCGCGCAACGCCAGCTTCTGATTTTCTTCCTCAAAGAGCCAGCGCCTGCTGGCTCTTTTTTATCCTTTCTGTCAAGTTATCTGTTTGTTAAGTCAAGCAATCTATTTGCAACCCCGCCATAACGATCATCCTGTTACGGAATATTACATTGCAACATTTACGCACAAAAAATAACCTGGATTCTTATTGCGGATTAGTTTTTTCTTAGCTGATAGCACAATTTTCATACTATTTTTTGGCATTCTGGATGTCTGAACGAGGATTTAGTGCCAGGTCGATAAAGTTTCCATCAGAAACAAAATTTCCGTTTAGTTAATTTAAATATAAGGAAATCATATAAATAGATAAAAATTGCTGTAAATATCATCACGCTTCTATGGAAATATGACGGTGTTCACAAAGTTCCTTAAATTTTACTTTTGGTTACATATTTTTTCTTTTTGAAACCAAATTTTTATCTTTGTAGCACTTTCACGGTAGCGAAACGTTAGTTTGAATGGAAAGATGCCTGCAGACACATAAAGACACCAAACTCTCATCAATAGTTCCGTAAATTTTTATTGACAGAACTTATTGACGGCAGTGGCAGGTGTCATAAAAAAAACCATGAGGGTAATAAATAATGATGAAGCGCAATATTCTGGCAGTGATCGTCCCTGCTCTGTTAGTAGCAGGTACTGCAAACGCTGCAGAAATCTATAACAAAGATGGCAACAAAGTAGATCTGTACGGTAAAGCTGTCGGTCTGCATTATTTTTCTAAAGACAATGGTGTAAACAGTTACGGCGGAAACGGCGACAAAACTTATGCCCGTCTTGGTTTTAAAGGGGAAACACAAATCAATTCCGATCTGACCGGTTATGGTCAGTGGGAATATAACTTCCAGGGTAACAACTCTGAAGGCGCTGACGCTCAAACTGGTAACAAAACGCGTCTGGCATTCGCGGGTCTTAAATACGCTGACATTGGTTCTTTCGATTACGGCCGTAACTACGGTGTGGTTTATGATGCACTGGGTTACACCGATATGCTGCCAGAATTTGGTGGTGATACTGCATACAGCGATGACTTCTTCGTTGGTCGTGTTGGCGGCGTTGCTACCTATCGTAACTCCAACTTCTTTGGTCTGGTTGATGGCCTGAACTTCGCTGTTCAGTACCTGGGTAAAAACGAGCGTGACACTGCACGCCGCTCTAACGGCGACGGTGTTGGCGGTTCTATCAGCTACGAATACGAAGGCTTTGGTATCGTTGGTGCTTATGGTGCAGCTGACCGTACCAACCTGCAAGAAGCTCAACCTCTTGGCAACGGTAAAAAAGCTGAACAGTGGGCTACTGGTCTGAAGTACGACGCGAACAACATCTACCTGGCAGCGAACTACGGTGAAACCCGTAACGCTACGCCGATCACTAATAAATTTACAAACACCAGCGGCTTCGCCAACAAAACGCAAGACGTTCTGTTAGTTGCGCAATACCAGTTCGATTTCGGTCTGCGTCCGTCCATCGCTTACACCAAATCTAAAGCGAAAGACGTAGAAGGTATCGGTGATGTTGATCTGGTGAACTACTTTGAAGTGGGCGCAACCTACTACTTCAACAAAAACATGTCCACCTATGTTGACTACATCATCAACCAGATCGATTCTGACAACAAACTGGGCGTAGGTTCAGACGACACCGTTGCTGTGGGTATCGTTTACCAGTTCTAATAGCACACCTCTTTGTTAAATGCCGAAAAAACAGGACTTTGGTCCTGTTTTTTTTATACCTTCCAGAGCAATCTCACGTCTTGCAAAAACAGCCTGAGTTTTCATCAGTAATAGTTGGAATTTTGTAAATCTCCCGTTACCCTGATAGCGGACTTCCCTTCTGTAACCATAATGGAACCTCGTCATGTTTGAGAACATTACCGCCGCTCCTGCCGACCCGATTCTGGGCCTGGCCGATCTGTTTCGTGCCGATGAACGTCCCGGCAAAATTAACCTCGGGATTGGTGTCTATAAAGATGAGACGGGCAAAACCCCGGTACTGACCAGCGTGAAAAAGGCTGAACAGTATCTGCTCGAAAATGAAACCACCAAAAATTACCTCGGCATTGACGGCATCCCTGAATTTGGTCGCTGCACTCAGGAACTGCTGTTTGGTAAAGGTAGCGCCCTGATCAATGACAAACGTGCTCGCACGGCACAGACTCCGGGGGGCACTGGCGCACTACGCGTGGCTGCCGATTTCCTGGCAAAAAATACCAGCGTTAAGCGTGTGTGGGTGAGCAACCCAAGCTGGCCGAACCATAAGAGCGTCTTTAACTCTGCAGGTCTGGAAGTTCGTGAATACGCTTATTATGATGCGGAAAATCACACTCTTGACTTCGATGCACTGATTAACAGCCTGAATGAAGCTCAGGCTGGCGACGTAGTGCTGTTCCATGGCTGCTGCCATAACCCAACCGGTATCGACCCTACGCTGGAACAATGGCAAACACTGGCACAACTCTCCGTTGAGAAAGGCTGGTTACCGCTGTTTGACTTCGCTTACCAGGGTTTTGCCCGTGGTCTGGAAGAAGATGCTGAAGGACTGCGCGCTTTCGCGGCTATGCATAAAGAGCTGATTGTTGCCAGTTCCTACTCTAAAAACTTTGGCCTGTACAACGAGCGTGTTGGCGCTTGTACTCTGGTTGCTGCCGACAGTGAAACCGTTGATCGCGCATTCAGCCAAATGAAAGCGGCGATTCGCGCTAACTACTCTAACCCACCAGCACACGGCGCTTCTGTTGTTGCCACCATCCTGAGCAACGATGCGTTACGTGCGATTTGGGAACAAGAGCTGACTGATATGCGCCAGCGTATTCAGCGTATGCGTCAGTTGTTCGTCAATACGCTGCAGGAAAAAGGCGCAAACCGCGACTTCAGCTTTATCATCAAACAGAACGGCATGTTCTCCTTCAGTGGCCTGACAAAAGAACAAGTGCTGCGTCTGCGCGAAGAGTTTGGCGTATATGCGGTTGCTTCTGGTCGCGTAAATGTGGCCGGGATGACACCAGATAACATGGCTCCGCTGTGCGAAGCGATTGTGGCAGTGCTGTAAGCATTAAAAACAATGAAGCCCGCTGAAAAGCGGGCTGAGACTGATGACAAACGCAACATTGCCTGATGCGCTACGCTTATCAGGCCTACGCGTCCCCTGCAATATTTTGAATTTGCACGATTTTGTAGGCCGGATAAGGCGCTCGTGCCGCATCCGGCATAAACAAAGCGCACTTTGCCAGAAATCCAGGCCCGCATTAAAAGCGGGCTTTTTTATGTGCCTTACCAGACGGGCATTTCGTCTTGCAGGAAGGGATTATGCAGGCGTTCATAACCAAGTGTGGATAATGGTCCGTGACCCGGAATAAATATCACGTCATCCCCCAGTGGCAGCAATTTATCTTTGATTGAAGAAATCAGTTGATTATGATCGCCACGCGGGAAGTCACTGCGCCCTACTCCGCCTTTGAAAATAACATCGCCAGAAATCAGCAGCTTTGCCCGATCATCAAAAAACACGACATGACCCGGCGTATGCCCAGGGCAATGTAACACCTGTAAAGTCACATTCCCTATGCTGATGGTATCGCCTTCGTTCAGCCAACGATCTGGCGTCAGCGGCTGGCACTCTTCCAGACCAAACATACGACTTTGCGCAGGCAAGCCTTGCAGCCAGAACTCATCTTCTTTTTCCGGGCCGAAAACCGGCACGCCGTAATGTTGCGCCAATTCCGCCGCTGCGCCAACGTGGTCCAGATGACCATGCGTCAGCAGGATCTGCATCAGTGTCAGGCCGCTGTCATCAACTTCCTGTTTGATTTTTTCCGCATCGCCGCCAGGATCGACCAGTGCGGCCAGACGGGTTTGTTCACACCAGATTAATGAACAGTTCTGGGAGAATGCGGTGACCGGAATAATACGATAGTTCATACTGCCCCTGTTTCGTTAAGCAATTACTACCAGTGCCGTGCTGGCCCGGTATCAATATGCACAAAGTTACTACGTGGATAATATCCTACACCACCTGCGCGCATAGATAACGCGGCTTTGCGAATATTGCTTAACGCGATACCTTCAATATGGAAATCCATCGCCTGGCCTTTAGTGTGATAGCTTTTCTTCGCTACTCCACGGCTGCGGGCGCGTAGTTCATTGTTGGTATCAATAGAACGATAACCGGAAATGAGTTGCACCGGTTTGCGCGTGCCTAACAACCCTTGCAGGCGATACAACTGGTCGAATAATCCTGGGTCGATGGACTTTATTTTGTTCGCGCGGTAATCGCGGAAAAAATGGTTAAGTTTTGCCAATTCTTCCTGAATATAGCCTCTGCCATCGAAAAACTCCGCTTTGATTGACTCTCCGGTATGAAGATTATTGAGTGTCAAAATGCGCGGGCGTGGGGTAGAGAGTGTTGCAAACGCAGGGGTCGGCAGGATGGCGGCACCGAGTGCAACGCCACCAAGCGCCAGCAATTTGCGGCGATTAGCGTCGAATTTGTCCATGATAATCAAGTCTACAGGTCAATGTTATCGTTTATATGCACTTCTGGCGCACAAGAGGCACCTTAACCGCCCGTAAAGCAGACGTCAAGATGACTCAACCCCAGCAGTGACGGGGGCTGCAGAGAATCGCCCCCAATCATGCTAATTATTACGACAACTGATTTCCCCGAACTACTTCATTTACCTGATTAATTGTTCCGCTTTCGATACGATTTGCGAGCTGGATCGCGCAGGCAGATCATAATTGTAAATATCTGTACGATACTGGGTACGACCATCTGCACCAACAAAGGCCGTCAGGTAGTAGAGATTCACCGGAATCGACTGCCGAATATTGACGTAACGTGTATCACCCTGCTTCAGCGCATCAGAAATACGTTTGTCATTCCAGCCTGCATCCTGCAACAGCATATTCGCCAGATCGGAAGCTTTATTCACTCGTACACAGCCTGAGCTCAATGCGCGTGTATCACGCTTGAACAGATTGTGGTTCGGCGTGTCATGCAAATAAATGGCCTCTGAACTCGGCATATTGAATTTATAGCGCCCCAGCGAGTTCCGTGGGCCTGGAGCCTGCTGGAAGCGGAACGGTAAATTCGAGGCCGTGATTGTAGACCAGTCAACCTGCCATGGGTCAATCGCTTCTCTGCTGTTCCAGCCGCGCATCACCGTATAGCCATGGCTTTCGAGATATCCCGGATCGTTGCGCACTTTTGGCAGAATATCTTTGCGTGCCAGAGTTGGAGGTACGTTCCACGGCGGGTTTACCACTACGTTGTTAAGGGCACTGCTCATCATCGGCGTTTTGCGATCGGGGCGACCGACAATGACTCGCGAATCCAGCACCTGATTGCCGTTCTGATAGTAGACCAGCGAATAGGCCGGAATGTTAACCATGATCCCGGTAGAAAGCTCTGTTGGCAGCAAGCGCAATCGCTGGATGTTGAGAGCCAACACGCCAGCACGCTGGGCGGGCGTTACGTTTAACCAGTCACGTGTTGCCGGGCCAATAGCACCATCTGCCCCCAATCCTTGCCATGCCTGAAAACGTTTAACGGCTTCCACCAGTTCATTATCGTAGGCGGCGCGAACGGCAGGCGCAGGTTTACTACGAGACGTCGTTTGCTTATCCATCGGCTTAGTTTCTGCTGTTTCAACAGTAACAGCGGATGGGCTGACTACCGCGTCAGTTGGCGTGTCATCGCCAGGTAGAGTAATTTTCGGCCCCCCGTCCAACATGCCTGTGCGTTGCAATATTTCGCGCAACGCCGGTACGTCGTTACTCCACTGCCCTGGGCGCAACGTTGCTTTGCCGGTCAGTTGGGGCCACGGTTTGGTGTCACTGAGTAAGGCCAGTAACGATTCATGCATCGCCGCATATTGCGGATGCTGCGGTGCCAGTCCTGCAACAAACGTAGGCAATTGACCTTTATCCAGCGCCAGCTGCCATTGGTTAATCACCGAGAGCGGCGGCGTTGCAAGTGCATAAGGTTTACTGCTATATAGCCAGCGAGTGCCTTTGACCGGAATATTTGCAATGAAATGGAGATAGCCCATCATCGCATCAGAGAGCACCACGTCGCGTGCCATCCCGTTAACACCAGGATCGGTCAGTAACTCTACCCATTTATTAAACTGCGGCTGGAAACCGGCAATCGCCACCTCTGCCAGCTGTTGCTGGAAGGCTTTAACAGCATCACGGTTTTCCCACATGGGTTGCATATCGCGTGCGGCATACAACAGTTGAAGCTGGTTAAGATAAACCGGCTTGTAACCTGCGGGTAATTGAGATTCGATTTGCGTGCGGGCTTTTTCTGCCGCACCTTCAGGCAATGGCTGGATCCCCGCCATTATTGCCGTGGCTTGCGCCTGCGGCAGTGCCTCGCCCTGTTCACTGACAGCCACCGGGCTGTCGCCAGGGATTACTTCAGGCTCATCGGCCTGCGCATTGAACAGTGGAGCGAATGTTACGGCCAGGCACAAACTGATTGCCGACAGCCGACGACCACACATCATATTAAGCAACATCCCTTGCCCCCTGTTTTTATCATACTCTGAATAGCCAGGCTGTTATTTTACGACTTGCCTGTACAACGCCAATACTCACGAAAGTATGACGAGCAAGCCTGTTACTCATCAGGCTTATCTTCAGTATATAAACGCCGATACGTTTTTACATAACCTAATGTAAAGAAGTTTAAAGAAAAGCGCGCCGTAATGTGCCACTTTTTTAGTGCAGAAACGGAGTTTTCGGAAAAAGAAAAGGCGGCATTGCTGCCGCCTTAATTTTAACTCGCCTGAGAAGGCGCTTCGTCAGTTCCTGGAAGCGTTTCAGGGAGTTGCGGCGCAAATCCTCGCAGGCCGACGACATGAACGTGTTCGGTATTCTGGAAGACTTTACGCACCAGTTTATAGGTGGTGCCTTTCTCCGGGCTGATATTTTCCGGCGCTGCGATGATGAGTTGCATTTGCAAACGCTCACACAATTCAAACAGCGTGGCGATAGAACGAGCATCCAGTCGCGCTGCTTCATCGAGGAACAGCAGGCGGCAAGGAGAGATATCTTTACCGCGCAGGCGGCGAGATTCATCTTCCCAGCTTTGTACCACCATCACCAGAATCGACATACCGGTACCAATCGCCTCACCGGTCGACAATGCACCAGACTCTGCGCGCAGCCAGCCATCGGAACCACGGTTAACCTCAACTTCCATTTCCAGATAGTTGCGGTAATCCAGCAGTTCTTCACCGATGGTCTGCGGCGTGCGCTGCCCCATATCAATCTGCGGGTTAAGACGTTGATACAGTTTCGCCAGCGCTTCCGAGAAGGTCAAACGGTTGCTGTTAAACAGATCCTGATGCTGCTCGTGCTGTTCAGAGAGCACATCCAGTAGCATGGCGTGCGTTTCACGCACGTTCACGTTGAGACGCACGCTGTTCACCTGACCAAACGATACGTTCTGCAACCCCTGGTTGAGCATACGGATACGGTTCTGCTCGCGCTGAATGGTTTTGCGAATGATGTTCGCCACGCTGCGGGAACTGATCGCCAGTTTCTGTTCACGGGAGGTTAATTCTTCGGTCAGACGGCTAAGTTCAATCTCCATCTGTTCGATAGCTTCCACCGGATCATCGGTACGAATAATATCCTGACGAATACGTTCACGCAGATGCTGATAAACCGCCACGAAGAACTGAATTTTACGCTCCGGACGTTTCGGATCTTCCGACATGCGCAGCACGTCGCGCAGATGTTCGTTATCCGCCACCGCCAGACGCAGCGCACCTAACGCCTTATCCGACATGGAACGCAAATCATCAGCGGAGAGATAAGCCAGCTCACGACGGTGTAAGCGGCGCTCAACGCCGTTATCTTTCACCATGCGCATCACCGCACACCAGCCCGCTTTGGCGGTCACTACCTGCTCGCGCATCTCAAAGTAATCCCGCTCCAGCTTGCGCAGTTTGCGGGTCAGGTTGTCCATCTCCGCTTCGCAGAAGGTAAGCGCTTTTTCCAGTTGATTGCGGCGTGAACGGTTATTGCTCAGTTGCGCATGCAGCTCGTCACGGCGAATACGCGCCCGCTCTTCTGCCCCGCTATCAGCACGCACGCCGATATCCTGCAATTCACGTTGCAGATCGTTGAGTAGCTCTTTTTTGGTGTCGTAAGAACTTTTCAGCGAAGCCAGCACCTGGTTGTACTGACTCAACTGCGCTGCGTGACCGCGCAACGCTTCGCGAGCGCGGGTACGCTCCGCTTCCGCCTGTTCCAGACGTTCACGCAGTTTTTCGTTGAGATCGCTGTTACCGCTAAGCATTTCTGCCGAGTCAGAATAGCTAAAGTGCGCACGACGCTGCACCACTTCCGTCAGGGCAAACGCCTGCTGACGGGCATCGCGCTGCATCTGCTGAGAGTACGCGTAATCTTCTTTTAACTGTTCGAACTGTTCCGGGTCGCTCTGCAATACCGAAACAATCGGTTCCAGTTTCGCCAGTTGATTGCCAAACTGCTGAACAAAACGCGCGGCTTCCTGGGCTTCATCCAGACGTTCGCGGATTTCATCGACGCGATCCGCCAGGCTGTCATCAGCCAACAGGTTGAGACGCGGCAGAATGCGGTTCAGCGCCGTAACGCCCTCTTTCGCCTGCTCAAACTGAATACGCTGCTGCTGGTTATCATTTTCATGATTACTTAACGCCCGCTCCAGTTCGACGCGACGGCTGTTCAGTTGACGGATTTCTGCTTCCGGGTCAGACTCAAACGCAACCGCCAGATGACTGCCGATAAAGCGGCTGAACGCCTGATGCAGACGCTGAGTTTTCTGTACATCAAAGGAGAGCGTGGCGAAGCGTTCGGAAAGCACTTCACGCTCGGCATGGAGGCTTTCAATACGGCTTTCACGCGCAGCACGACCAAACAGCGGCACTTCCGGGAAACGTGAATAACGCCACTGACGATCGGCGATTTTCACCACTACCGCTTTTTCCAGCTCATCAACGCTGAACACGCTGTCATCGAATGACTGCGGATCTCCTTCGATCAGATAGAGATCTTCCGGGCAATCGGTCAAGCCTTCCAGGTGTTCAGTTACCTGTGACAGATCTGGCACCACGATGGCGTGGCGTGACGGGCCATACAGCGCTGAGAAGTACGGCGCATCTTCCAGGCTAACGTCGTCATAAATTTCTGACAGCAGCACACCACCAAAACGCTCCGCCAGCGCGTTCAGACGCTGATCTTCAGAGCCGCCAGGCTGGCTTAAACGTTCGATCTCTTCATCGACGGCGTTTTTGCGCGCGCCCACTTCATCGCGTTCAACAATCGCCTCTCGCTCACGCTCCAGCAACTGTTGCAGATATTCGGTGACGTCCTGGCTGGAGGTAAACTCTTCGCCGCACTGTTCGCTCAACTGGTTGAGACTGTTTTGCGCTGCCAGCCAAACCGGCGCACGCTGCATCAAACTCTGAATGCGAGACTGCAGCTGTTCCTGCTCCTGGCGCAGTGCCATGCGCTCTTCACGGGCGTTAGACACGCTATCGGAAAGAGAGGCAATGCGTGCTTCCAGTTCCTGATGCAGGGCTTCCAGTTCGTCGATATCAAAATTCTTGCCCTGACGTTTGCAGAAATCTGCCAGCAGACGCTCAGCTTCTTGCTGCTCGCGTAGACGCTGTTCCAGTTCGCTTAATCGCATCCGCAGCGGCTGAACCTGCTCTGCCAGGTGACGCTGATCGACCCCTTCGCGCAATAGTTCGCGAGCGACATCCCACGCCTCGTTACGCGCCAGTGGGCCGTTGATTGCCACCACCAGCTGATAAGCCTGCTCAAACTGGCTGTGCGCGGTTTGCGCCATGCTCATTTTCTGCTCAAGAGAGAGCATTTTTTCAGTCGCTTCCAGCTCTTTCGCCTGGAAGGTTTCCAGCCATTCGGCGGCGCTGTCGGCGGTTAAGTCCGGCAGATGGCACAGTTCTTTGGCACGATTAAGTGCAGCAATCGCCTGGTTATACTGGATCGCGCGCGTTTGCTGGACGTCCAGCGCCTGCTGGTAGTCAGCAAGCTGGCTTTTCAGCTCGTCCACTTCTAGTTCGGCAGCTTCCGCGCGAGCCTCGTTCTCTTCCTGGCGTTCGATGGCTTCTGCCACCACTTCGTTTTGCTCTTCCAGACGGATCTGCAGCTCATCGAGATCCGCTTCGTAGCGTTCGATCTTCTCCTGCTGACGCAGTGCGGTTTGCACCAGGTTCAGGTGATCGCTGGCCGCCTGATAATCCGCTTCCAGATCGCCTTCGGCACCGTTGTGCTCTGCCAGCTCACGCGCCATATCGACGTGTTTGTACTGCTCAGCCGCCAGTTGCTGACGCGAAGTATGTAACTCGCGACGAAACTCCAGGGCTTTGTCGAGATGGACACGGCGCTCGTTGGCGTGACGCATGTAGTCCGCCGCCACGTAGTTGGTAGCTTCGCTGATCAGATGCTTAAACAGGTCACGGTCCGACTGGGTGACACGAATCGCTTCCAGCGTCATGCGGTTTTCACGCAGCGCCGCTTCCATGTCCTGGAACGCTTTACGCACGCCGCTGTTTTCCGGCAACAGGTAGTCGCGCAGAGAACGGGTAATGGCACTGGAGATCCCGCCATACAGCGAAGCTTCGATCAGACGATAGAATTTGCTACGGTCAGATGCGGAGCGCAGACGACGCGCGATGATGCCCAGATCGAACATCAGCGAGTGGTAATCGGTAATGGAGTTGAACTGTTTAAACTGCACGCCTTCCATCGCCTCGAGCTTGTCTTTCAGCTCGTTAAGCGGCAGCACGCGCGCCTGGCGTTCGTTCAGGGTTTCGGTCACCAGCTGTGTCGGCTGCACCGACATCGGCAGTCCCTGAATGGCAAATGGTTTGATATCCACTTTACGATCGCGTCCGGCAACCTGTTGCAGACGCACACCGACCACCACGCGCTGGTGGCGCGAGTTAATGGTGTCGAGCATCGAATAACAGACACCCGCTTTCAGCTTACCGTGCAGACCTTTATCGCGCGAACCGCTGGTGGCCCCGGCTTCCGTAGTGTTACGGAAATGCAGCAGGGTCAGGTCGGGGATCAGCGCCGTAACGAACGCCGCCATGGTGGTGGATTTACCCGCCCCGTTACCGCCAGAAAGCGTCGTGACCAGCTCGTCAAGGTCAAAAGTTCGGGCAAAAAAGCCGTTCCAGTTAATCAGCGTCAGTGAGCGAAATTTACCGCGTTCAATCATTATTCTTCCTCTCCGCTATCTGGCTGGCTCTCTTCGGTTTCATCGTTGAGTTGCAGATGATTTTCAATCGGCATTGCTTCGCCATCACGAATCAGGCGACGCTGTGCTTCACGGGGATCGTCGCCAGCACGCACATCGGCTCCGAAGCGGAACACCGATTCGGTAATGCGGAACTTGCTGCTGTCGTGGCCCATAAACCACACCATGCCTAAACGACGCAGACGGTTGAGCGAAGAACGTACTTTCTCCTGCAACTTCTGACGGTCAACGTCTGAACCGGTTGAACGGTTGTTCACCAGTTTCAGCAGTTTTGCTTCATCGGCCAGGGTGAGCAGTTCGTCGTACAGTTCCTGCTGGGTGAAAATCCCCTCATTCGCCAGCCGTTCCGGGCTGAGATAGAGATAACAGAGGATTTTCCCGACCATCATATCCAGTTCCGACAAGACGGAACGCGGGATAAGAGTGGTGGAACGTGGGCGTAAATAGAAGAACCCTTCCGGTGCGCGAATAAGCTCAACGTTATAACGCGCGTAAAACTCTTCCAGATATTCCTGAAAATCCATCAGGAATGCATGATTATCCAGTTCGTCGAGGCCAATATGGCGTCCTGAACGTAAGGCGCTGTCCAGCGCCGGAAATAACGGATTCGCCAGCGCCTGCGCCAGCTTAACCGGCATCACTTGTTCAATATTTGTCGATGACATGCGCCTGTACCTTGGCTCCGTAATCATTAATCGGCTGCCATTTCGCTGGCAGTCCGGTGAAATCTGCTTGCGCTACGCCAAGACGTACCGCCTGATCAATAACAATACGCGCAACGTCAAAGTGACGTGCACGCGGATACTGTGACAGATATTCGCGTACCACCAGACCAAGATCCAGCGGCACTTGTCTGGTTTTGTACACGGCAAGTTGTTCTTCGATGATCGCCGCCAGCTGTTCGCGGATCTCGTTAAACTCTTCGTATTCCAGATCCTCAGGAAGTTCCCCAGTCACTTCTTCATCGCGCAGTGCCATCTCTTCGTCACGCATATCCAGCAGACGATCGGCATTGGCATAAGTTAGCGCCCACGGCTCATCAAAATAGGTTTGTACCGACTGACGTAACCGCTGAGCAAAGACGCGGTTTTTATCCATATCGATCGCGGTACGAATAAATTTGTGTACGTGGCGGTCGTAGCCAATCCACAAGTCGATGGATTGCTGGCCCCAACTGATAATACGATCGAGTTTGCTCTGCAGATCGAACACCAGACGATCGACGAAATGCAGATCGTCATGGGTCATCGTCGCATCCTGAATGCGCAACAGATTAGCCTGCAATTTGTCGCCTGCCGCTTCCAGCGTATCCTGCAATTCACGCAGCGTTCCGGAAGTTTCCGAAAGCAACAATTCACAGCTGGAAATCGCCGCCCGCCAGTCTTTGTTCAGCAACTGGGCGATATCGTCCTTCACCTGCTGCTGCTGTTCGTCCATCAGACGTTGCGTCAGGTCGATACTGTCGAAAATTTCTGCTACCGAATATTTCAGTGGCGCATAGACATTACGGTGCCAGTGAAATTCATCACCGCCCTCTTCGGCGGCATCTGCTGCGCGTTTGAGCTCACCCGCCACAATCGACAACTGCATAGAAAGACGCAGCGTAGAAAACTCGCGCTGACGGATGTAGTAGTCAGTAATGCCGATGCCGAGCGGCGTCAGACGGTAAATTGCGTTCCCTTCCGCCTGCTCGCTGGTAAAGCGGTTCAGCAGACGTTGACGCACCATGTCGTTGATCGCGTTATTGGCGCGCACGCCGATGGTTTCGCTGGTTTGCTCAAACGCATCACTCACATGGCGGAATGCATCCACCAGCTCGCCTTCACTCATCTCACCATCCAGACGCTCGCCGTTCAGCGTGGCAACCGCCAGCAGAAAAGAGAGTCGGTCTACCGGCAGCGAGATGGAGAAGTCATTTTTTCTGGCCCAGGCAACCAGTTCGGGGACTGTCTGGGAAAATTCACTCATACTTTATCCTTGCTCTGCGGTTTGCGCGCGGTGACATGAATATAACGCCCCAGGGTAATATACGGTTCCTGACGGCAATAACGCGTTTCTAATTCAAGTAATGCTTCATAGCAGTCGCGCTGCTGGTGTTTCTCGCGCAGATAATCATGAAACACGCGAACGCCTGTCTTACCCATAATTTGCCAACCAGCTTCTTCCAGCCACAGATAAACCTGCGCCGGGTCGCGTGGATAATCTGGCGAAAGCGTCCGTTTTTTCTTTTTCGGCATTCCCGCCTGCACGTAATCAAAATTCCCGGCGACCATGTTATGCATCAACAAACCATGCGCATTGTAGAACATTAACGACAACACGCCGCCTGGACGCAACACTGACCACAGGGTCTGCAATACGCTGCGGGGATCAGCCACCCACTCGAGCACCGCATGGAACAATATCAGATCAACGGGCGTTTCCAAATGCGAAGCAACATCCTGAGCGGCGCAATGTATAAATTGCATGTTGTCGCTCACACCTTTTGCTTCTGCCGCCTGTTTTGCGCGGTCGATCATCTGCGCAGAAAGATCGCATAAAATGACCTGATGCCCACGCTCGGCCATTTTGATTGCGGTCTGCCCTTCTCCACCGCCAGCATCCAGCACACGCAGTTTTTGCGGGCCCATTTCCGCCAGCACGCGATCGAGATCCTGCCACAGAATAGCCTGTCGAAGCTGCCCTTTGGTGGTGCCGTAAATGTTACGGGAAAACTTTTCCGCAATATCATCAAAATTGCGATCCTGCATTGCTTTCTCCACCGGTTGGCTAAGACGTTTTCTGATAAAGACGCTATTTTGTCACAGCCACGGCGAGAATGAACCCGTCTGGTGTAATATCGCTGGCGATCCCTTGCTATATGGTTAAAAAAGGAACCAGAAAGGATGCTTTTTACACTGAAAAAAGTGATTGGCAATATGTTGCTGCCACTTCCGCTGATGTTGTTGATTATTGGCGCTGGCCTGGCGCTGCTGTGGTTTAGCCGTTTTCAAAAAACCGGGAAGATTTTTATTAGCATTGGGTGGCTGGCGCTCTTGTTATTGAGTTTGCAACCGGTAGCCGACCGCCTGCTGCGTCCCATCGAAAGCACCTATCCGACATGGAATAATTCGCAAAAAGTGGACTATATCGTGGTGCTCGGAGGTGGTTATACCTGGAACCCGCAGTGGGCACCGAGCTCTAATTTAATCAATAACAGTCTGCCACGCCTGAATGAAGGTATTCGCTTATGGCGCGAAAATCCGGGATCAAAACTGATCTTCACGGGAGGCGTAGCAAAAACCAATACGGTGAGTACAGCGGAAGTAGGTGCCAGAGTTGCGCAATCGCTGGGCGTGCCGCGCGAGCAAATTATCACCCTGGATTTGCCAAAAGATACCGAAGAAGAAGCTGCAGCAGTGAAACAGGCGATTGGTGACGCCCCTTTCCTGCTGGTGACCTCCGCATCACATCTGCCGCGGGCGATGATCTTTTTTCAGCAGGAAGGGTTAAATCCGCTACCAGCCCCGGCGAATCAGTTGGCCATCGACTCGCCGCTTAACCCGTGGGAACGGGCAATCCCTTCTCCGGTCTGGTTGATGCATAGCGATCGTGTTGGCTATGAAACGCTTGGCCGTATCTGGCAGTGGCTAAAAGGTTCGTCAGGCGAGCCACGGCAAGAGTGATTTTGATGCCAGATCGAAGTTGCGCCGACTAAATCGTCCGGTATTAACCAGTTGCGCAACTTCATCCCATAACACATACAACCAACGCCGCCAGATGAACGACTCCGCCACTGGCGCGCGTTGCAGGTAACTCCAGAGCAAATCTTCCGCCAGAGAATTATCCATTAGTCGGAACAGTTCGTATTCTCGCGGTGCCCAAAGCATTAGTCCCGGCCCGACCATCGCCAGTAACTGATCGCTGCGCGAATCTTTCAACATGCTGCGTAAACAGAAGTTACCGTGAATCAGCACACAATTGTCGTTAAAGCCTTCAAATAATGCCGGGAGACATTCGCGAGTGCGAAACAGGATCCGCTTATCCTGCATCGTCAGACCGGTGTTATTGAACTGATTGAGCGTGGTCCATAGCACTTCAACATGTTGCCGGTACCATGAGGGCCAGAAATTTTCCTGAGTATTGTCGACCGCGCCGACGCAACCGCGACTGTCCTGACGGTGCCAGGCCAGTAAGGCTTCAACGATTTGGTCTTTGAGTTGTTCCCAGCGTTCTGGTGTTCGGGCTGGTGCCTCCACCGAAACACCACGCATCCGCTCCAGTAGCAGGACATCGGGGCCGGGGTGTTCTTCATGCGTCATCACACCATAAATAGTCGGCATACGGACAGTCCCACTTCTTGCCAGCATGGTGGTTTTCCATGCCAGTTGTCGGGCTTTTCCGGGCGTACTAAAGCTTCTTGCCATTAACGGCATTGGGTTTCCCTGGCTGTCATACAAAGCCCACAACGCCGTATCCGCTTTTTCATTGACGCACTCAATACGACTGAGTTTTTCGCCCAGTAAATGGCTTAATTCGGCACGCAGCTGTTCCATTCAGATTACCCTCATAAAAGCTACTGCTTTCATAATGAGCGCCAATATAAAAGATGTCACCTGAATGAGATCAATTGTTGAAAAGAAAAATTGAGGAAAATCGTAACGGTACGACACTCCTCCCAAAATTGGCTGAAGTGTCGTGAAGTGAAATTAGCGCATTTCAGCGCGAACGCGCTCAAGATCTTCAGGGGTATCCACACCTGTGCCAGGAACTTCCTGAGCAACAGCAACATGGATTTTTTCGCCGTACCACAGAACACGAAGCTGCTCTAACATTTCGATGTGTTCTAACGGGCTTGGCTGCCAGGTGACGTAACGACGGATAAAGCCTGCACGGTAGCCATAAATACCAAGATGACGCAGGAAGTTATCGCCAACGGTTTCAAGGCCTTCTGCAAAACGATCACGATCCCAAGGAATGGTGGCGCGAGAGAAGTACAGTGCATACCCTTCAGCGTCGAGAACCACTTTCACCGCATTCGGGTTAAACGCTTCTTCCGCATTGTGGATTGGCACCGCCAGAGTCGCCATACCCACCTGACGCTGAGCGAGGTTATCAGCAACCTGACGAATGATTGTCGCAGGGATCATCGGTTCATCACCCTGCACATTAACGATCACCGTGTCGTCGCTGAATGCGCATTTTTCGACAACTTCCGCCAGACGTTCTGTTCCTGACTGATGATCGGCGCGCGTCATACATACTTCACCGCCAGCGGCTTCAACGGCGCGGGCAACATCCTCATGATCGGTTGCCACGATGATGCGCTCGGCACCTGATTCACGCGCGCGTTCAAGAACATGAACAATCATGGGTTTGCCGTTAATATCAACCAATGGTTTACCGGGCAGACGCGTGGACGCGTAGCGCGCGGGAATAATGACCACAAAACTCATGATTTACTCTCATCAGCAGTCAGCACGCGGGCTTCCGTTTCCAGCAACACTGGAATGCCATCGCGGAGCGGGAAAGCCAGGTTATCCAGTTTGCAAATAAGCTCTTGTTTTTCTTGGTTATACCAAAGTTTTCCGTTGCAAACCGGGCAGGCAATGATTTCAAGCAAACGATGATCCATAGTTCCTCCAGATGGATCGGGTTATGAATGCATAAATCTTATCATAATCATTTATGCGACGGGGTCTATTTCCCAGCCGGTGCGGCAATCAGTAAAGAGGCCTTGCGGGCAGCATCCTAATGTCACCCGCGTTGCCTGCTGCCAGTTAGCGAAATCAGTAATCGCCTGACGTAGCCCTTTTTGCAGCGTTGTCGTTGGTTTAATACCTTCCTGTAACCACAGAGAGATAACTTCAAGGATGCCTGTCTGGCGATGCATTTTGGCATCCATTCGCCCAACTAATTGCCCACGATGTAATAACGGCAGAACAAAATAGCCATACTGGCGTTTCGGCGCTGGGGTATAGCACTCCAGCCGGTAGCTAAAATCAAAAAGCTGCTCTGCGCGTTTGCGATCCCAGACAACAGGATCAAAAGGCGAAAGTACCGCGCTGTGCGTTGCAGTGAGCTTTCCGGCCAGCGCTCGCTCGAGTAGCGGCAGCAAATCATCATGCAGCCAAAGATTGCCCAATTTTTCAACATGCACAGCAATGATTTGCTGCTGTTCAGCCCTCGCTTCACGCCACGCCGCCAGTGCCGGACGTTTCAGCCGATAGTAATCTGCCAGCCACTGTTCGCGGAATATTCCCAGGCTACGCGCACTGTTATCCAGCATGATGATTTCTGCTTCTGTTTGCGAAACGAGATCGCGCTCATCATCCCAGTCAGGCATGACACGGTGGGTTAAATCATAAACGCGCTGGAAGTTACGCCGTTCAATCACCATCACCTTTCCGGCAGTAAATAAACCTTCCAGATGCCGTTTATGCTGCTTCCATTCCCACCAGCCGCTTGCACCTTTACGAGGATGCTCAAAATCGGCTGAACGTACCGGCCCCTTATCATGAATATGCTGAATTAACTGTGCAATTTCCGCCTCATGTTCCTGCATCCAGGCGTCTTTGTATTTCCAGCCCATTTTTTCAGGTGCCAGCATGCGGTGGCGAATAAGACGAAAGTCGCTACGCGGCATAAAGCAGGCTTCATGCGCCCAGTATTCCATTAATTCGCCACGCGCCAGAGACTCATCCAGCCACTGGGCAGGATAATTTCCCAGACGACTGAAAAGCACCAGATATGGACTACGGGCAACAATATTGATGGTATCGATTTGCAGCAAGGACATGCGGGAGATAGTTGCCGGAATATCCTCCAACGACGCTCGACGGCGGGGTTTGTTTAACAGGCCTTGTGCGGCAAGGTGAAGATTACGCGCATCAGCAAGGGAGAGGTGCGGCAGCGACATTCATGACTCCATCAATCGAACGCTGCCGCGGCGTAACTAGTTGCCAGAAGCCAGCGAGGTTAGTTGCGTAAGCAGTTTCGCTGGTTCATCACCTGAAAGCTGTGCGTCTACAGGCAAATACCACCAATTTTCTTCTGCAAAGGCCCGGCATTTCACCGCATCTTTTTCAGTCATTACCAGCGTTTGCCCGGCGCTTACCAACGCACTGACATCCGCATGGTTCAAAGACTGATGATCGGCCAGCGGTACACATTTTTCCGGTTGTACGCCACACATCTTCAGCGTGGCAAAAAAGCGCGGCGGATGCCCAATCCCCGCCATCGCCACTACATGTTCAAGCTGAGCAACGTCACAACGCGTACCGGTACGTAAATTCACCGCCTGACCCGGCAGCAGATGCATGGGGATTTCACCGCTGCGGGGGACACCGCCGTTGACGATTACCGCATCAACCGACTTTAAGCGCCCCGCTCGCTCACGCATTGGCCCCGCCGGCAACCACCAGCCATTGCCAAAGCGACGCACACCATCAATAACGACAATTTCCACATCACGCGCCAGACGGTAATGCTGTAAACCGTCGTCGGTTACGATGATCTGCACATCAGGGTGTTGCGCCAGAATGGCTTTTACCGCATCAGAACGCACGGGAGAAACCGCAACGGGCGCGCCAGTGCGTTGATAAATCAACACAGGTTCATCACCCGCCTGTGCTGTGGTGGTATCTGCCGACAATAACAGCGGATAAGATTCAGCCTTACCACCATATCCCCGCGATACGACCCCCACGCGAATACCGCGCTGTTGCAACTGTTCCACCAGCCAGACAACGACCGGGGTTTTTCCGTTGCCGCCTGCGGTGAGATTACCAACCACGACAACCGGTACGGGGGCACGCCAGGCGCGCTTCAGTTTTAGTTTATAGCAAAGACGGATCGCGCCACTCACCAGGCCATACAAGCAGGAGAGTGGCAGCAATAGCCGCCACAAAGGGGATTCACCAGACCAGATTTTTTCGATCATTGGCCAAACTGCATTTTGTGAAGTTGCGCGTAAACGCCGCGGTGCTCAAGCAAATCGTTATGCGTACCGCGTTCCACAATGACACCATCCTCGACGACCACGATTTCGTCTGCCTTTTCAATGGTAGACAAGCGGTGGGCAATCACCAGAGAGGTACGGTTTTTCTGCAACTCATCCAGTGCCGCCTGAATCGCACGTTCGGATTCGGTATCCAGAGCCGAGGTAGCTTCGTCCAGAATCAGAATCGGGCTATCACGCAACAAGGCTCGAGCGATAGCAATACGCTGACGCTGACCGCCAGAGAGCAGCACGCCGTTTTCACCAATCACTGTATCGAGACCGTTATCCATCTTATTGATGAAGTCCATGGCGTAGGCCATACGCGCCGCTTCTTCAATTTGCTCACGGCTGTACTGTTCAGTCCGTGCGTAAGCAATGTTGTTAGCAACCGTATCGTTAAACAGATGGACATTCTGCGACACCAGAGCAATCTGGTTACGTAACGACGCCAGGGTATACTCGCGCAGATCGTGACCATCCATCAGGATTTCGCCTTCATCAATATCGTAAAAACGCGTGATCAGGCTGGCGATGGTTGATTTACCCGAACCAGAGCGTCCAACCAGAGCAACCGTCTTCCCTGCCGGAATTTTCAGGTTGATGTTACGCAATGCAGGTACGTCACGTCCCGGATAAGTAAAGGTGACATTGCGGAATTCCACGTCGCCAGTCGCACGCTCGATCACGCGCTTACCTTCATCTTTCTCCTGCTCACTGTCCAGAATGGTAAACAGCGTCTGACAAGCCGCCATACCGCGCTGGAACTGGGCGTTAACGTTGGTCAGCGATTTCAGCGGACGCATCAGTGCAATCATTGAAGAGAAAACAACGGTAATCGTACCGGCAGTCAGGCTATCCATGACACTTGGGAAGCTCGCCGCATACAGAACAAACGCCAGCGCCAAAGAGGCGATCAGCTGAATGATCGGATCAGAGATGGAAGAGGCTGAAACCATTTTCATCCCCTGAAGACGCATTCGGTTGCTGACTTTATCAAAGCGTTTCGTTTCCACTTCCTGACCACCGAAAATCAATACTTCTTTGTGGCCCTTCAGCATTTGTTCTGCGCTGGTGGTCACCTGCCCCATGGTGTTCTGCATGTTTTTACTGATGTTGCGAAAACGCTTCGATACAACGCGAATCGCAATCGAAACAATCGGTGCCAGCACAATCAAAATGATCGACAGTTGCCAACTGTAATAGAACATCATGATGAACAGGCCGATGATCGACGCACCTTCACGCACAACAGTAATCAGTGCGCCGGAAGAAGAAGAAGCAACCTGTTCGGAATCGTAGGTAATACGTGACAACAGCGTACCCGTTGACTGTTTGTCAAAGAATGAAACTGGCATTCCCATCATGTGACCAAACAGGCGGCGACGCATGGTCATTACCACCTTTCCTGATACCCAGGAGATACAGTAGCTGGAGACATAGCTGGTGATACCACGTAAAATCATCAGCCCGATCACCACCAGCGGCATCCACACCAGCACGGAGCGATCTGTTTTACCAAAGCCATCATCAAGAAGTGGCTTAAGGAGCGATAACATGAAGGTATCGCTGGCTGCGTTGAGGATTAACGCTACGCCCGCCACGATCAGACCCGCTTTGAAAGGCGCAATGGTTGGCCACAGTCGGCGGAATGTCTGCCACGTAGAGAGATCTTTGTCGTTATGCATTCAAAAAACCAGCATTTGTTGAAATAGCCGCATATTCTACCCGTTATCCACTGGCACGCCAAACCACTGATGATACCAACGAGGTAAAATTTGCTCCCTGAGGCTGCTAATCCGCCAGCCTTGCGCTGAAAAATTGACCGTTGTTTGACCTTGATGTGGAGTATCAATCCATTGATATCCTTGCAGTTGATAGCGATGCTTAACTTTGTTAGAGGGCAGTCGCCATGCGTTATAGCGCGATGCCGATGCGAGTGCCACTTTTCCATTCACTCGCTGAATTAATGGCAACGATGATGAGGTATTACTGCCATGGTGAGGTACCTGAAGCAATGTTGCCTGCACTTGCTGCCAGTAACGGCTTAGCATCTTTTGTTCAGCTGGGGCTTCAATATCACCGGTTAGAAGAATGCTATTCGTCCCGTCATCAACCTTAACCACACAGGAATGGTTATTTCCTTTATCGTTGCTACCTTGTAAAGGCCAGTGCGCGCTGAAACGCAATCCTTGCCATTGCCACGCTTCGCCACGCACACAGGGCTGATGATGTTCCCAGTTTAACGGACTTCTGATCCATAACATCGGCCATATATGCAATATTGAATCCAGCCCTCCCCGGTGATCCAGATGTTCATGGCTCAGAATAACGCCTTCCGGTTCAAGATTATGCCAGTGGAGCCAGGGGATAATCAGTTGTTGCCCACTATCCCCTTCAGGCCAGGCCAGTCCTGTGTCATAGAGAATCGCTTTGCCGTTTCTGGCTATCACCATTGCCAGCCCTTGCCCGACATCAAGCATGTACAGCTGCCACTCGTCAGGTCGAGGTTTTTGCCACAGCGGCCAGCACATCAGCAAGCCTCCAGCCACACACATTGCTGGCAACGTTCGCCAGGCGTTTAATCGCCATACCACCAGTAAGAACCATGGGGAAAATGATAGCCATTGCCAACATTCAGCAATGTTGATCCACCCTTCCGGCAAACTCTTTAACCCCCAGAAAAGTAAAGCCAAAGACCGGTCGGCAAGAAACCATAACCCTTGCTCCAGGATTAACGGCCCGCTTAAATGCACAACCATCGCGGCGAGGATCAACGGAACCGTGATAAATGTCACCAAGGGAATTGCTAATAGATTTGCAATAAACGAGGTCAGACTAATGCCATGAAATATGACGATTTGCACGGGCATAAGCAGAAGTGTGATTCCCAGTTGCAGATGGATGAGGGAAACAACTGCACGCAATACCGGCGGCAGTTGCCACTCAGGACAGGGAAACCACTGATACCAAAATATCAATGCCGCGACCACAGCGGCAGAGAGCCATAAACTTTGCGAGAGAATGGCAACAGGATCCATCAGCAAAATTGCCGCCAGACAACATATCCATACATCCCAGCCACTCCACTGTCGCCCACTTAACTTAAGCATTCCCCACGTAGCAAGCGCCACCATGGTACGCAATGCAGGAGGTTGCATTCCCGTCAACCAGGCATAAAAAGCAGCACAGCAGATTCCGCCAATTAATGGTATTTGCCAGTGGATCCAGCGCCCAGGCAGAAAAATTTGTCCACTGCGAATGAGTCCGGCAGCCAGCAACGCCGCAAAAGCGATGTGCAATCCCGATATCGCCATTAAATGCGCCGTTCCAGTATCGCGCATGATATTTTTGATTTCTTTGGGGACGGATAACCGTTCCCCCATACCTAAACCAAGAATAACCGCATTCCACGGATAGGGTTGCAGCGTTGTTTGTAGTGACGCCAGATACTGTGCACGCAGGCTACAATTCGGTTCAATGACACTTGCCTGCAGAAAACGGCCGGTGAGCGGCTGATGCTGGGCAATGGCATAACGCTGGCTATCAAAGCCGCCATCATTAAGTTGGCCATGAACTGCACGAACTTTGAGTTTCATTGACCATTGTTGTCCAGCACAAACCGCTTGCGGAAGATATTCGCCATACATCACGAGACCTGACGCAGGGAATATACGTCGACCTTGTAGATGAGTAATTTGACCGTAATGAGTGGTCATGCCGTCAGTTGCAGTGATCTCAACAATTGCATCCTGCGTCGCGCCAGTTAAGGTTTCTCCTGCCCACAAAATTTGCTTTGCTGATAATATGCCCCAAACGAAAAACAGCAACGTCAGCGCGATATAACGGACGGTTTTAACAGGGATAAATGCCAGTACGCAGGCGAAGAGAGTCAGAAACGCAAGGGTTAATGTCCCAGGCAATTGGGGCAAAATCAGCAACGGAAAAATTCCGCTAATTATGCATACACCGACTGTCGTTATTTTCATGCACCCCTCCCTGTTTATGGAAAGTGTGCAACTTTGTTGAGCGGTTGTCTGGTGGGAATTTTGCGTTCCCCGAGGCATATTCAGAAGAATTTAACGAAAGGGTGAAAACTGTTCAAAACTCTGCGAGGCAGCATCCAGTTCCAGATTAGAGAAATGAAAAAAGCACCCGACAGGTGCTTTTCTCTCGTTCAAGTTTGAGTAAAAAACTTAACCGTAAATATTGGCGCGATCGCGCAGTTCTTTACCAGGTTTAAAGTGAGGAACGTATTTTCCTTCCAGTTCTACTTTATCGCCAGTCTTCGGATTACGTCCGGTACGTGGTGCGCGGTAGTGCAAAGAGAAACTGCCGAAACCGCGGATTTCAATACGCTCGCCCTGCGCAAGAGTCGAGGCCATATGCTCCAGCATCTCTTTTACTGCATCTTCAACCGTCTTGGCGGGAATGTGCGATTGCTGGGTGGCAAGTCTTTCTATCAATTCTGACTTGGTCATGATTCCTCCGGTTCCTTAAAGGCAAATTAAGCGGCTGCTGTTGCTGCATTGATTAAGGGCGGCCGTAGCCGCCCTTAGTGCTTGATTACAGGACGAAACCTGCAATCTGTCAAGTAAACTCAACAAACTTCGGAATAAAAATCCCGAAGAGTCAGAGAATTACTCGCCTTTAGCTGCTTTGAAAGCTTCAGCCATTGCGTTGTTGGAGAAGTTTGCATCTTCCTGTTTGTTAACAGTTGCGATTGCATCTTTCTCGTCAGCTTCGTCTTTCGCACGAACAGACAGGCTGATTGCGCGGTTTTTACGATCAACGCCGGTGAATTTAGCTTCAACTTCGTCGCCAACGCTCAGAACCAGGGTAGCGTCTTCAACGCGGTCACGGGATGCTTCAGAAGCACGCAGGTAACCTTCAACGCCGTCAGCCAGTTCTACGGTTGCGCCTTTAGCGTCAACTGCAGTTACTTTACCGGTTACGATAGCGCCTTTCTTGTTCAGAGCAACCCAGTTGTTGAACGGATCTTCTGCGAGCTGTTTAACGCCCAGGGAGATACGTTCACGTTCTGCGTCAACCTGCAGAACAACTGCAGCGATTTCGTCGCCTTTTTTGTATTCACGAACTGCTTCTTCGCCTGCAACGTTCCAGGAGATGTCAGACAGGTGAACCAGGCCGTCGATGCCGCCGTCCAGGCCGATGAAGATACCGAAGTCAGTGATAGACTTGATTTTACCTTCAACACGGTCGCCCTTGTTGTGGGTTTCCGCGAACTGCTGCCACGGGTTAGCTTTGCACTGTTTCAGACCCAGGGAGATACGACGACGTTCTTCGTCGATATCCAGAACCATAACTTCCACTACATCGCCAACGTTAACAACTTTGGACGGGTGGATGTTTTTGTTGGTCCAATCCATTTCGGAAACGTGTACCAGGCCTTCAACGCCTTCTTCGATTTCAACGAAGCAGCCGTAGTCGGTCAGGTTGGTCACGCGACCAGTCAGTTTGGTACCTTCCGGATAACGTTTAGCGATAGCTACCCACGGATCTTCGCCCAGCTGTTTCAGGCCCAGGGATACACGGGTACGTTCGCGGTCGAACTTCAGCACTTTAACAGTGATTTCGTCGCCCACGTTGACGATTTCGCTCGGATGCTTAACGCGTTTCCAGGCCATGTCAGTGATGTGCAGCAGGCCGTCAACGCCGCCCAGATCAACGAATGCACCGTAGTCAGTGAGGTTCTTAACGATACCTTTAACTTCCATGCCTTCCTGCAGGTTTTCCAGCAGCTGATCGCGCTCTGCGCTGTTTTCGGATTCGATAACGGCACGACGAGAAACAACAACGTTGTTGCGCTTCTGATCCAGCTTGATTACTTTAAATTCAAGCTCTTTGCCTTCCAGGTGCAGAGTGTCACGCACCGGACGAACGTCTACCAGAGAACCTGGCAGGAACGCACGAATACCGTTCAGCTCAACAGTGAAGCCGCCCTTAACTTTGCCGTTGATAACACCGGTAACAGTTTCAGCATCTTCGTAAGCTTTTTCCAGCGTGATCCAGGCTTCGTGACGTTTAGCTTTCTCACGGGACAGCAGAGTTTCACCGAAGCCGTCTTCTACTGCGTCCAGAGCAACGTCAACTTCGTCACCTACCTGGATTTCCAGCTCGCCCTGGGCGTTTTTGAACTGCTCAGCCGGGATGGCGGACTCAGATTTCAGACCAGCGTCAACCAGTACTACGTCTTTGTCGATAGCAACAACAACGCCACGAACGATAGAACCCGGGCGGGTTTCGATTTCTTTTAAGGACTCTTCAAAGAGTTGAGCAAAAGATTCAGTCATGTTTAATCTTCAGGTTTATATTTAACGTCCACCTGGCTCCATGCCGGATGGGGTTGTTTAACATACCCGCTGTCATTCCATTGCAACGGGGGTACTGCAAATTCGGTCGCTTATGCGAGAGCCAATTTCTGGCGCGCGTATTGTAGCGCTTTTTCAATCACTTGCTCAATGCTTAAGGTGGTGGAATCCAACACTAAAGCATCGGCTGCCGGAACCAGTGGCGCTACCGCTCGGTTACGATCGCGGTCGTCGCGTTCTTTGATCTCGGCCAAAAGGCGCTCAAAGTTAACACTAAAGCCCTTCTCCTGCAACTGTAGCATGCGGCGATGCGCACGTTCTTCCGAGGAGGCGTCAAGGAAAATTTTCACTGGTGCATCAGGGAATACCACCGTTCCCATGTCGCGGCCATCGGCAATCAGACCTGGTAATTCGCGAAACGCGCGTTGGCGACGCAATAATGCTTCACGAACGCGTGGGAATGCCGCGACTTGTGAAGCTGCATTCGCCACTTCCTGAGTACGAATTTCGCCGCTGACATCTTCCCCTTCGAGGATCACTTCCAGATTGCCATTGGTCGACACAAAACGTACATCCAGATGGGATGCCAGCGGTACCAGCGCATCTTCCGACGCAACATCAACATGGTGATGTAATGCCGCCAATGCCAGTACGCGATAAATTGCACCCGAGTCCAGCAGATGCCATTGCAACGCTTCCGCCATAGCCTTACACAAGGTGCCTTTCCCTGCACCGCTTGGGCCATCAATGGTAATAACCGGGGCAATTGCCGTCATCTTTATCTCCTTAAAACAGGCGTACCGTTAACATAACCGCGCGCATTATACGCGCCGACGCCACAAATCGTTAACGTTGTGTGCAAAAACCAGTTTTGTCTGTATTCAGATGGGGATTTATTGCGCAATTATAGCGGGCTGGCAGAAGACCAGCCCGAAAGATGACAATGATTTACTTACCAGAGGCGATACGATCACGGATGTGTTGCGCACGCTCTGTTGATGGTGGGTGAGAGTCAAACATGGACTGGGTGCGACCGCCATCCAGGCTAGCCAGTTTTTCAAAGCTGCCAACCAGCCCCTGGGTGCTGATGCCACGTTTCTTCAACAGATCAAAGGAGAAATCATCTGCTTCGGACTCTTTATCACGGGAGTATTTAGCATTGATAGCGCCTTCTGCGATATCACCTAATTGTGAGCGGGAAAGCTGGGAAGCCACACCGCTGGTAGCTGAAATGGCATCGCGTGCGGCAACGATCGCATAAGAAGCTTTCATTTCAGCCAGCGAGTGACCCAACGCGACGTGGCCCAGTTCATGGCCCAGAACGCCTTCAATTTCGTTGTCATTCATCATGTCCATCAGGCCACTGTAGACACGAACACAGCCGTTCGCCATCGCCCATGCGTTGACGTCGCTGGTCATATAAACCTTATAGTTGACCGGCGTGCCATTAATATTGTTACCCAATGCTTTGGCGATTTTTGCCAGACGTTTACCGTACTTGCTGGATTTACTTGCGACTTGATTGCCGCTGTCCATTTCGGCACAGCCCTGATTGGCAATCGCTTTTGCATCGGCATCGCTTAATGTTGCTGCTTTATAGGCATTTAAACCGGAGCTGATAGCCATATTGGTATCAATACCGTGGGTATTTTGACACCCTGTCAGTAATGCTGCAGAGGTCGCAATCGCCAGCAGTAATTTAGTATTCTTCATGTGAATCATCCGTTGATTAATCATATATAAATATTATGTATCAACAACTTACATTGACAATCGACGCTACCATTAATCAAAATGACTCACAAGGTCCGAAAAAAAACGCCGACAATGTGCCGACGTTTTGATAAAGAAAGATTTGGCTATTTATTGCCCGTTGTTCATTCAGGCTGCCTGGCTAATCCGCGCCAGCTGCTCGAAATAATCCGGAAATGTTTTGGCCGTGCATTTGGGATCAAGAATCGTCACTGGTGTATCTGACAACGCCACCAGCGAGAAACACATCGCCATCCGGTGATCATTGTATGTCGCGATCTCGGCAAAGTTCAGTTTTTCCGGAGGAGTGATACGAATGTAATCGTGCCCCTCTTCCACTTCCGCGCCGACTTTACGCAGTTCTGTTGCCATCGCAAACAGGCGATCGGTCTCTTTAACACGCCAGTTATAGATATTGCGCAGCGTGGTGGTGCCTTTTGCAAATAACGCCGCCGTGGCAATGGTCATCGCCGCATCAGGAATATGGTTCATATCCATATCAATAGCGTTCAGTTCACCACGCGTGCAGGAAATATAATCATCGCCCCAGCAAATGGTCGCGCCCATTTTTTCCAGCACATCAGCAAAGCGAATATCACCCTGCATACTGTTACGTCCAATACCGGTCACTTTTACAGTGCCGCCTTTGATTGCTGCTGCTGCCAGAAAGTAAGAAGCCGAAGATGCATCGCCTTCGACCAAATAAGTACCCGGAGACTGATAAGACTGCCCGCCTTTTACGACAAATTGTTGATAGTGCTGATTTTCAATTTCAACACCAAACGTCTTCATCAGATTGAGTGTGATGTCGATATAAGGTTTAGAAACCAGATCGCCTTTAATACGAATCACCGTATCTTCCGGCGCAAGAGGCGCAGTCATTAACAGTGCGGTGAGGAATTGGCTGGAAACGGAGCCATCAACGTCAACGTTGCCGCCAGTAAAGCCGCCCTGTAAACGCAACGGCGGATAATTTTCTTGTTCCAGGTAAGTGATCTTCGCCCCGCCCAGGCGCAGCGCATCCACCAGATGACCAATCGGGCGTTCTTTCATACGCGGCTCACCGGTCAGCACAATATCATTGCTACCCAGACAAAGAGCTGCCGCCAGCGGACGCATTGCCGTTCCGGCGTTACCGAGGAACAACTCCAGGGCACCTTCTGCGTGTAATGGACCGCCGTTACCGATAATTTCGCAACGCGTACGATCGGCTGAAAGCGTATAGCTTACCCCTAACGCTGTTAATGCATTCAGCATATGGCGCACGTCATCGCTATCCAGCAGATTGGTTAATACTGTTTTGCCGTGTGCTAATGCCGCCAGCAATAAAGCGCGGTTAGAAACGCTCTTGGAACCGGGCAGATTAATAGTGCCATCGACACGAGCGATGGGTTGTAACGTCAGGGATTCCATGAACTCAACTCTCTACAACAGAAATAAAAACCCCACAGGCTGGCTGTGGGGATTAAGCAAAATTTCGGCATTAACCGTGACGGCGTTCGAACTCAACCATGAAGTCTGTCAGCGCTTTAACGCCTTCCAGCGGCATGGCGTTATAAATAGAAGCGCGCATTCCGCCGACCACACGGTGACCTTTCAGTGCATGAAGGCCAGCAGCAAAAGACTCTTCAAGGAACAATTTGTCAAGCGCACTGTCCGCCAACTGGAACGGCACGTTCATCCGCGAACGGTTAGCTTTCGCCACGTCATTGCGGTAGAAATCGCTGTTATCAATCACCCCATATAGCAGTTCTGCTTTTTGCTGATTGATTTTATCCATTTCAGCTACACCGCCGTTCGCTTTCAGCCATTTAAAGACCAGACCAGATAGATACCAGGCAAATGTCGGCGGCGTGTTAAACATGGAGCCGTTATCGTTGAGGATGGAATAATCCAGAATCGACGGACACGCGATATTCGCTTTGCCCAGCAAATCTTCACGAACGATGACGATTGTCAGGCCAGCCGGGCCGATATTTTTCTGCGCGCCAGCGTAAATTACACCATAACGGCTGACGTCAATCGGACGGGAAAGAATGGTTGAAGAGAAGTCAGCGGCGACCACCACATCTGCGCCGAAGTCTGGCGTTTCGTCGATGGCGATACCATCGATGGTTTCATTCGGGCAATAATGCATATAAGCAGCATTATCAGAGAGTTGCCATTCACGCATTGGCTTAACCGCGCGCAGACCATCAACAGTCACTTTGGCGTCAAAGACATTAGGCGTGCAGTATTTTTTCGCTTCTTTAATGGCACTTGCCGCCCAGTAACCGGCATCAACATAATCTGCGGTGGTTTTATCACCGAGAATATTCAGCGGTACCGCAGCAAACTGACCGCGACCACCGCCATGGCAGAATAATACCTTGTAGTTGGAGGGGACATTAAGAAGATCGCGAAAATCCTTCTCGGCTTCCTCTGCAACCTGAATGAACTCTTTGCCACGGTGACTCACTTCCATCACCGACGTACCAAGACCGTTCCAGTCGCGCAGTTCCTGTTGAGCCTGTTTAAGCACCTCTGCCGGTAGCATTGCCGGACCAGAACTAAAATTGAAGATTTGAGCCATTTCCCCTCACCACGTTGCGTTGCTATTAACCCGCGGTCAATCGATTGCGACCACAGGTAATACATTATTCCTGTGGCTATCGGTTTTATCATTCAGTGACACACATCGCAATGAGTAAAACCGTTGAGGGCAAAAATGTGGCTTGCATCACACAAAAGAATCTCTCGGATTATTAGCAAAAAGCCGATGTTTTTACTGTCAGGTCACCCGTTTTGCCCGACTTGCCTTCGTCCATTCTGGATTTGCACAGCGCGGACATAATTGTTTTTCCCCCGCTTTCATATGAATGATTTCACTACAACGAATACAGGCATAGTCCGCCGACTCCGGCACCACTTTGTAACGCTGCGTACAATCACTGGGTAAAATAAGTAAACCCGGTTTCACCTTGTCATCTTCAAAGAAATAGACACTGATTTGCCCGTTGGTTTCGAGAATCGCCAGACGTACCTGCCCCAGCTGCTCCACGCCACGCAATCGTAGCTCCATAAAGAACTCAAATTCCGTCATGTTGGAGTTATTGAGTTTCGACCAGGCCAGCTCGCCATCTTCAATAATGACAACTGGCTTGCCTTCCAGAAGATCTTCCAGTTTTTCACTGTGCGCCATCAACCACATTACCAGGCGGTATAACAACGCCAGAGTAATAAAGACGATAAGTACCGGGACCATCGGCACATCATCATAAAACGCCACATCTCCCGCCGCTGATCCCAGCGTCAGAATGATTAAAACTTCAAACAGCGACATCTGCCGCACACCGCGTCTTCCGGTCATTTTGAGGAACAAAAAGACCAGTACAAAGGTATAAAGACTACGTAGTGCAACTTCGCCAAGGAAATCAAAAGGCACTTTATCAAATGCCATACGGTGGAGATCGAACGCCTTCATTTTTATGCTCTTAACGTGGTTTATCCGCTAAAAGCATAGTCAACAGTTCATCGGCATGGCGGCGGTGATAGCGCCTTTGAGATAAAACCCGTATTATTGCGCGCTTTCCGTACGACTAAAGTGATTTTCATGACGCAAACATTTATCCCCGGCAAAGATGCCGCTCTGGAAGATTCCATCGCTCGCTTCCAGCAAAAACTTTCAGACCTCGGCTTTCAGATTGAAGAGGCCTCCTGGCTGAATCCCGTGCCTAACGTCTGGTCTGTACATATTCGCGACAAAGAGTGCGCACTGTGTTTTACCAACGGTAAAGGCGCAACCAAGAAAGCGGCGCTGGCTTCTGCACTCGGTGAATATTTCGAGCGTCTCTCAACCAACTACTTTTTTGCGGACTTCTGGCTGGGCGAAACCATCGCCAACGGTCCGTTCGTGCATTATCCCAACGAAAAATGGTTCCCACTGACCGAAAATGACGATGTGCCAGAAGGGCTGCTCGATGACCGTCTGCGCGCGTTTTATGATCCGGAGAATGAACTGACCGGCAGCATGCTGATTGACCTACAATCCGGTAACGAAGATCGTGGTATTTGCGGCCTGCCGTTTACGCGTCAGTCCGACAATCAGACCGTTTATATTCCGATGAATATCATTGGTAACCTGTACGTCTCCAACGGTATGTCCGCAGGTAATACCCGCAACGAAGCACGCGTTCAGGGATTGTCTGAAGTTTTCGAACGCTACGTGAAAAACCGCATTATTGCTGAAAGCATCAGCCTGCCAGAGATCCCGGCAGACGTGCTGGCGCGTTACCCAGCAGTAGTTGAAGCCATCGAAACGCTGGAAGCGGAGGGTTTCCCAATCTTCGCTTATGACGGTTCGCTTGGCGGCCAGTATCCGGTGATTTGCGTGGTACTGTTCAATCCTGCTAACGGTACCTGCTTTGCCTCTTTCGGTGCGCATCCTGATTTTGGCGTAGCACTGGAACGTACCGTGACCGAGCTGCTGCAAGGTCGTGGCCTGAAAGATTTGGATGTGTTTACTCCGCCAACCTTCGATGATGAAGAAGTCGCTGAACATACCAACCTCGAAACGCACTTTATCGATTCCAGCGGTTTAATCTCCTGGGACCTGTTCAAGCAGGATGCCGATTATCCGTTTGTGGACTGGAATTTCTCCGGCACCACGGAAGAAGAGTTCGCCACACTGATGGCTATCTTCAACAAAGAAGATAAAGAAGTTTATATTGCCGATTACGAGCATCTGGGCGTTTATGCTTGCCGTATTATCGTGCCTGGCATGTCCGATATTTATCCGGCTGAAGATCTGTGGCTCGCGAATAACAGTATGGGCAGCCATTTACGTGAAACGATTCTTTCGCTACCAGGCAGCGAGTGGGAAAAAGAAGATTACCTGAACCTCATCGAGCAACTGGATGAAGAAGGTTTTGATGACTTTACCCGCGTGCGTGAGCTGTTGGGTCTGGCGACCGGGTCGGATAACGGTTGGTACACCCTGCGTATCGGTGAATTAAAAGCCATGCTGGCGCTGGCTGGTGGCGATCTGGAACAGGCTCTGGTCTGGACCGAATGGACGATGGAGTTTAACTCATCAGTATTTAGTCCGGAACGCGCCAACTATTATCGCTGCCTGCAAACGTTGTTATTACTGGCACAGGAAGAAGATCGCCAGCCGCTGCAATATCTGAATGCGTTTGTTCGCATGTACGGCGCAGATGCCGTAGAAGCCGCCAGTGCGGCAATGAGCGGCGAAGCGGCGTTTTACGGCCTGCAACCGGTAGATAGCGATCTGCACGCGTTTGCTGCACATCAGTCGTTGTTGAAGGCCTACGAAAAGCTGCAGCGCGCCAAAGCAGCATTCTGGGCAAAATAAAATCAAATAGCCTACGCAATGTAGGCTTAATGATTAGTCTGAGTTATATTACGGGGCGTTTTTTTAATGCCCCGCTTTACATATATTTGCATTAATAAAATAATTGTAATTATAAGGTTAAATATCGGTAATTTGTATTTAATAAATACGATCGATATTGTTACTTTATTCGCCTGATGCTCCCTTTTAATTAACTGTTTTAGCGGAGGATGCGGAAAAAATTCAACTCATTTGTTAATTTTTAAAATTTATTTTTATTTGGATAATCAAATATTTACTCCGTATTTGCATAAAAACCATGCGAGTTACGGGCCTATAAGCCAGGCGAGATATGATCTATATCAATTTCTCATCTATAATGCTTTGTTAGTATCTCGTCGCCGACTTAATAAAGAGAGAGTTAGTGTGAAAGCTGACAACCCTTTTGATCTTTTACTTCCTGCTGCAATGGCCAAAGTGGCCGAAGAGGCGGGTGTCTATAAAGCAACGAAACATCCGCTTAAGACTTTCTATCTGGCGATTACCGCCGGTGTTTTCATCTCAATCGCATTCGTCTTCTATATCACAGCAACCACTGGCACAGGCACAATGCCCTTCGGCATGGCAAAACTGGTTGGCGGCATTTGCTTCTCTCTGGGGCTGATTCTTTGTGTTGTCTGCGGAGCCGATCTCTTTACTTCCACCGTGTTGATTGTTGTTGCTAAGGCGAGTGGGCGCATCACCTGGGGTCAGTTGGCGAAAAACTGGCTAAATGTCTATTTTGGCAACCTGGTCGGCGCACTGCTGTTTGTACTTTTAATGTGGCTTTCCGGCGAGTATATGACCGCAAATGGTCAATGGGGACTAAACGTCCTACAAACCGCCGACCACAAAGTGCACCATACTTTTATTGAGGCCGTCTGTCTTGGTATCCTGGCAAACCTGATGGTATGTCTGGCAGTATGGATGAGTTATTCTGGCCGCAGCCTGATGGACAAAGCGTTCATTATGGTGCTGCCGGTCGCGATGTTTGTTGCCAGCGGTTTTGAGCACAGTATCGCAAACATGTTTATGATCCCGATGGGTATTGTAATCCGCGACTTCGCATCCCCGGAATTTTGGACCGCAGTCGGTTCTGCACCGGAAAATTTTTCTCACCTGACCGTGATGAATTTCATCACTGATAACCTGATTCCGGTTACGATCGGCAACATTATCGGTGGTGGTTTGTTGGTTGGGTTGACATACTGGGTCATTTACCTGCGTGAAAACGACCACCATTAATGGTTGTCGAAGTACGCAGTAAATAAAAAATCCACTTAAGAAGGTAGGTGTTACATGTCCGAGCTTAATGAAAAGTTAGCCACAGCCTGGGAAGGTTTTACCAAAGGTGACTGGCAGAATGAAGTAAACGTCCGTGACTTCATTCAGAAAAACTACACTCCGTACGAGGGTGACGAGTCCTTCCTGGCTGGCGCTACTGAAGCGACCACCACCCTGTGGGACAAAGTAATGGAAGGCGTTAAACTGGAAAACCGCACTCACGCGCCAGTTGACTTTGACACCGCTGTTGCTTCCACCATCACCTCTCACGACGCTGGCTACATCAACAAGCAGCTTGAGAAAATCGTTGGTCTGCAGACTGAAGCTCCGCTGAAACGTGCTCTTATCCCGTTCGGTGGTATCAAAATGATCGAAGGTTCCTGCAAAGCGTACAACCGCGAACTGGATCCGATGATCAAAAAAATCTTCACTGAATACCGTAAAACTCACAACCAGGGCGTGTTCGACGTTTACACTCCGGACATCCTGCGTTGCCGTAAATCTGGTGTTCTGACCGGTCTGCCAGATGCATATGGCCGTGGCCGTATCATCGGTGACTACCGTCGCGTTGCGCTGTACGGTATCGACTACCTGATGAAAGACAAACTGGCACAGTTCACTTCTCTGCAGGCTGATCTGGAAAACGGCGTAAACCTGGAACAGACTATCCGTCTGCGCGAAGAAATCGCTGAACAGCACCGCGCTCTGGGTCAGATGAAAGAAATGGCTGCGAAATACGGCTACGACATCTCTGGTCCGGCTACCAACGCTCAGGAAGCTATCCAGTGGACTTACTTCGGCTACCTGGCTGCTGTTAAGTCTCAGAACGGTGCTGCAATGTCCTTCGGTCGTACCTCCACCTTCCTGGATGTGTACATCGAACGTGACCTGAAAGCTGGCAAGATCACCGAACAAGAAGCGCAGGAAATGGTTGACCACCTGGTCATGAAACTGCGTATGGTTCGCTTCCTGCGTACTCCGGAATACGATGAACTGTTCTCTGGCGACCCGATCTGGGCAACCGAATCTATCGGTGGTATGGGCCTCGACGGTCGTACCCTGGTTACCAAAAACAGCTTCCGTTTCCTGAACACCCTGTACACCATGGGTCCGTCTCCGGAACCGAACATGACCATTCTGTGGTCTGAAAAACTGCCGCTGAACTTCAAGAAATTCGCCGCTAAAGTGTCCATCGACACCTCTTCTCTGCAGTATGAGAACGATGACCTGATGCGTCCGGACTTCAACAACGATGACTACGCTATTGCTTGCTGCGTAAGCCCGATGATCGTTGGTAAACAAATGCAGTTCTTCGGTGCGCGTGCAAACCTGGCGAAAACCATGCTGTACGCAATCAACGGCGGCGTTGACGAAAAACTGAAAATGCAGGTTGGTCCGAAGTCTGAACCGATCAAAGGCGATGTCCTGAACTATGATGAAGTGATGGAGCGCATGGATCACTTCATGGACTGGCTGGCTAAACAGTACATCACTGCACTGAACATCATCCACTACATGCACGACAAGTACAGCTACGAAGCCTCTCTGATGGCGCTGCACGACCGTGACGTTATCCGCACCATGGCGTGTGGTATCGCTGGTCTGTCCGTTGCTGCTGACTCCCTGTCTGCAATCAAATATGCGAAAGTTAAACCGATTCGTGACGAAGACGGTCTGGCTATCGACTTCGAAATCGAAGGCGAATACCCGCAGTTTGGTAACAATGATCCGCGTGTAGATAACCTGGCTGTTGACCTGGTAGAACGTTTCATGAAGAAAATTCAGAAACTGCACACCTACCGTGACGCTATCCCGACTCAGTCTGTTCTGACCATCACTTCTAACGTTGTGTATGGTAAGAAAACGGGTAACACCCCAGACGGTCGTCGTGCTGGCGCGCCGTTCGGACCGGGTGCTAACCCGATGCACGGTCGTGACCAGAAAGGTGCAGTAGCCTCTCTGACTTCCGTTGCTAAACTGCCGTTTGCTTACGCTAAAGATGGTATCTCCTACACCTTCTCTATCGTTCCGAACGCACTGGGTAAAGACGACGAAGTTCGTAAGACCAACCTGGCTGGTCTGATGGATGGTTACTTCCACCACGAAGCATCCATCGAAGGTGGTCAGCACCTGAACGTTAACGTGATGAACCGTGAAATGCTGCTCGACGCGATGGAAAACCCGGAAAAATATCCGCAGCTGACCATCCGTGTATCTGGCTACGCAGTACGTTTCAACTCGCTGACTAAAGAACAGCAGCAGGACGTTATTACTCGTACCTTCACTCAATCTATGTAATTAGATTTGACTGAAATCGTACAGTAAAAAGCGTACAATAAAGGCTCCACGAAAGTGGGGCCTTTTTTAGCGCGAGAGCCTTTTTTGTCAGCTATCTATACTTTAAGGTGACTGCCAAAACAGACTCGACGTAGCCTTCGAGCTGCGCACCAACACGGCCTCAGATGGGCCACATCTGGAGAAACACCGCAATGTCAGTTATTGGTCGCATTCACTCCTTTGAATCCTGTGGAACCGTAGACGGCCCAGGTATTCGCTTTATCACCTTTTTCCAGGGCTGCCTGATGCGCTGCCTGTATTGTCATAACCGCGACACCTGGGACACGCATGGCGGTAAAGAAGTTACCGTTGAAGATTTGATGAAGGAAGTGGTGACCTATCGCCACTTTATGAACGCTTCCGGCGGCGGCGTTACCGCATCCGGCGGTGAAGCAATCCTGCAAGCTGAGTTTGTTCGTGACTGGTTCCGCGCCTGCAAAAAAGAAGGCATTCATACCTGTCTGGACACCAACGGTTTTGTTCGTCGTTACGATCCGGTGATTGATGAACTGCTGGAAGTAACCGACCTGGTAATGCTCGATCTCAAACAGATGAACGACGAGATCCACCAAAATCTGGTTGGAGTTTCCAACCACCGCACGCTGGAGTTCGCTAAATATCTGGCGAACAAAAATGTGAAGGTGTGGATCCGCTACGTTGTTGTCCCAGGCTGGTCTGACGATGACGATTCAGCGCATCGCCTCGGTGAATTTACCCGTGATATGGGCAACGTTGAGAAAATCGAGCTTCTCCCCTACCACGAGCTGGGCAAACACAAATGGGTGGCAATGGGTGAAGAGTACAAACTCGACGGTGTTAAACCACCGAAGAAAGAGACCATGGAACGCGTGAAAGGCATTCTTGAGCAGTACGGTCATAAGGTAATGTTCTAATTTCCCCGTAAAGCGGCAACTTTATTGAGTTGCCGCTTTTTTATTCCGCGCTTCATTCTGCTACAGCGTTTTTAACACATCTTATAGGTAATGACTCCAACTTATTGATAGTGTTTTATGTTCAGATAATGCCCGATGAC
>ERZ791641.329-NODE-329-length-49761-cov-5.257112_pt1 | contig 49761 bp, 38 predicted proteins | sample MGYA00510055_ERZ791641 | MGnify/ENA primary metagenome ERZ791641 (study PRJEB30046, sample SAMN00715226) | human gut metagenome | study: EMG produced TPA metagenomics assembly of the A metagenome-wide association study of gut microbiota in type 2... | reverse complement strand
CTGGTAACTGGCAAGACGCGCAGCATCCAGCATGTCAGCAGCTTCACGGCGGAACTGGTTTAACAGACTGTTTGGTACAAACAGCGCCCCCGGCAAATTAATTTGCACATCGCGGGCGTAATAGAGGGTTTGCCCCAGTTTTGCCAGACCATCCTTCAGATTGTTCATTGCTTTTTCGGCGTTATTGGCTTCGTCGAACTGCCCATCCAGCGTATGCGTTATGCTGACCCCCTCTTCACTGGTGAGAGTCAGAATCAATTGTTCCTGCCAACCGCCCAGTTCAATGTCTACCGCCACCCGACGTTCGCTGGAGGTTTTTGTCAGTGCCTGCTGCCAGTTATGATCAAGATTACGGTTTAGTGGGTGATGCGGGCGAATTTTGTGCAAATCTGCTGGCATTTCATTGGGCCAGACGCGGTACTGATTTTCTCCGGTTTTCTCGACCGTATTGGCACGAAAACCGACGACTTCACGTTTAATCAACACGTTCAGGCCATCGCCATTTGCCAGTGGCTCGGTAACGGCAACATCGAGATGATCTTTCGCCACTTTCACTACTTCGCCTACCGGCAGGCCGATAAATTTCGGCGAATCGAACGCGCCAATATCGCCTTTACGGGCATTCACAAAATAATCTGTGCTACCACGGTGGAAAGTCTTTTCCGTCGATGGAACAAAGAAATGTTCAGTACGACCTGATGAAGCACGCGTCAGATCGCCACGTTCTTCAATAATGGCATCCAGCATCTGGCGATAATGGGCGGTGATATTCTTCACGTAGCTCATATCTTTGTAACGCCCTTCAATCTTGAAGGAGCGTACACCAGCATCAATCAGCGCGCCGAGGTTGGCAGTCTGATCGTTATCTTTCATCGACAGCAGATGTTTTTCATAGGAAACCACCCGCCCCTGATCGTCTTTCAATGTGTATGGCAAACGGCACGCCTGTGAACAATCGCCACGGTTGGCGCTACGCCCTGTTTGCGCATGAGATATGTAGCACTGACCCGAATAGGCCACGCACAATGCGCCATGAATAAAGAATTCAATGGTCGCGTCCGTAGCCTGGTGAATCGCGCGGATCTGCTCAAGATTCAGCTCTCGCGCCAGCACAATCTGCGTGAAGCCAACATCAGAGAGGAACTTCGCTTTTTCTACTGTACGAATGTCGCACTGCGTACTGGCGTGCAGTTCAATCGGCGGAATATCAAGTTCCAGAATCCCCATATCCTGAACAATCAGCGCATCGACGCCGGTCTGGTAGAGGTCGGTAATCAGCCGTTGCGCGGGTTCCAGCTCATCATCATGCAAAATGGTGTTAAGCGTGACGAAAATTTTTGCACCATAACGATGGGCAAACGGCACCAACTCGGCAATATCTTTCAGGCTATTACTGGCATTATGACGGGCACCAAAACCAGGGCCGCCGATATAAACAGCATCAGCACCGTGCAAAATAGCTTCGCGGGCAATGGCGGCATCGCGTGCCGGGCTTAACAGTTCAAGTCGATGAGAAGATACGGTCACATTCTTATCCAGTAGCTGAAAAATGGCGGCTATTTTAGCCACAAGCGCGACGTTGCGAAATAGTTTTCCCGCTTAACTGCGCGGGTAATGGATGAGGGAATGAAAATGTACGGTTTGCTCCCCACCATTACGATAGACATGCGTGACGTCTGCAGCAAATCGAGCGCCTTCCCCACAATTAAGGCTCTGCCATTCCCCATCAACGCACAGATCAAGTTGTCCATCAATGACGACGACATGTTCGATTACCCCCTTCTCATGGGGCGTCGATTCGCTTATTGCACCAGATGCCATCTGAATCGAGAAGTGTTCAAAGCAGAGTTGTGGATCATAAGGAAACAGTGAAGTGATCACCATCGCCTGCTGTTGTGGATCATAAACTGAAGGCGTAGCGGACTGTGGCGGAGAAATAAATGTCGAAAATGGCACGTTCAACCCGGTGGCAATTTTCCATAATGTCGCGACCGTCGGGCTGGATTCATTACGCTCAATCTGCCCTAACATCGCTTTAGAAACGCCCGTCGCTTCTGCCAGTCGCGAAAGACTCCAGCCGCGCTGCTGGCGTAGTTGTTTAAGTGTGGTGGATAAAAAGCGAGCGAGATTTTCCATGCGACTCCTCCGGCAAAACGGAAGTTTATCACTTGTGCGTTATAACGGACAAATGCTACGGTGCCTGTACGCTATAACGCACGAGGTGACTATGCGTCTGTTTTCTGTTCCTCCACCCACGCTACTGGCGGGGTTTCTGGCGGTATTAATTGGCTACGCCAGTTCAGCGGCAATAATCTGGCAAGCAGCGATTGTCGCCGGAGCCACCACTGCACAAATCTCTGGCTGGATGACGGCGCTGGGGCTGGCAATGGGCGTCAGTACGCTGACTCTGACATTATGGTATCGCGTACCTGTTCTCACCGCATGGTCAACGCCTGGCGCGGCTTTGTTGGTCACCGGATTGCAGGGACTAACACTTAACGAAGCCATCGGCGTTTTTATTGTCACCAACGCGTTAATAGTCCTCTGCGGCATAACGGGACTCTTTGCTCGTCTGATGCGCATTATTCCGCACTCGCTTGCGGCGGCAATGCTTGCCGGGATTTTATTACGCTTTGGTTTACAGGCGTTTGCCAGTCTGGACGGTCAATTTACGTTGTGTGGAAGTATGTTGCTGGTATGGCTGGCAACCAAGGCCGTTGCGCCGCGCTATGCGGTAATTGCCGCGATGATTATTGGGATCGTGATCGTTATCGCGCAAGGTGACGTTGTCACAACTGATGTTGTCTTTAAACCCGTTCTCCCCACTTATATTACCCCTGATTTTGCGTTTGCTCACAGCCTGAGCGTTGCACTCCCCCTTTTTCTGGTGACGATGGCATCGCAAAACGCACCGGGTATCGCAGCAATGAAAGCAGCCGGATATTCAACTCCTGTTTCGCCATTAATTGTATTTACTGGATTGCTGGCACTGGTTTTTTCCCCTTTCGGCGTTTATTCCGTCGGTATTGCGGCAATCACCGCGGCTATTTGCCAAAGCCCGGAAGCGCATCCGGATAAAGATCAACGTTGGCTGGCAGCTGCCGTTGCAGGCATTTTCTATTTGCTCGCAGGTCTGTTTGGTAGTGCCATTACCGGGATGATGGCTGCCCTGCCCGTAAGTTGGATCCAGATGCTGGCAGGTCTGGCGCTGTTGAGTACCATTGGCGGCAGTTTGTATCAGGCGCTGCATAATGAGCGTGAGCGAGACGCGGCGGTGGTGGCATTTCTGGTAACGGCAAGTGGATTGACGCTGGTCGGGATTGGTTCTGCGTTTTGGGGATTAATTGCCGGAGGCGTTTGTTACGTGGTGTTGAATTTAATCGCTGACAGAAACCGATATTGACATCCTCCACGCCCTGAAGGACGTGGATCCCTGCTACGTTCAGGCTGTCGCCTGAATCATTTCGGTGGGTTCCTGCTTCAACGAGCGGCCTGACTGCACCATCTCTCCACAGGCAAGAACGGCGTGCCCCGCCGCTAAAATGTTACGAGCGCCATTTACATCGGCGTTCGCTGTATATCCACATACCTGGCATCTGAATTTACTTTGTGACAGGCGATTTTCTTTCGCTGTATGACCACAGCACGCGCAACGCTGGCTTGTGTACGCTGGCGGAACAGCAAGCACCTGACCACCACGCCAGAGCTGCTTGTACGCAAGCTGGCGGCGTATTTCATACCAGCCCTGATCCAGTATCGAACGGTTTAAACCTGATTTTGCCCGGACATTGCGCCCCGGCTGGCTGACCGTACCCGCTGCTGACTTTGACATGTTGCTGACCTTCAAATCCTCAATGACTATCATTGCGTGGTTTTTGCTGACGGTCGTTGTGACTTTGTGAAGGTAGTCCCTGCGGATATTTGCGATACAGGAATGCAGTCGCTGTATTTTGCGTTTCTGCTTCTGCCAGTTGTTGCTGAATTTGACCTTGCGGCTTAACTGTCGCTGAAGTCTCGCCAGCTTCTTCTGGTTTTTCTGAAAACTGTTTACAGGCTCAAAGACTGTGCCATCTGACAGCGTGGCGAGTTTAGCCACGCCAGCATCCAGCCCGATCATTGATGCTGAAGGGTGAACCGGAGTGGATACTTCACTTTCTGTCTGAATACTGATGTACCACTTACCGCAGGACTGGCTGACAGTGACATTTTTCACAACACCCGTGACCTGACGGCTATTCCGGTAGCGCATCCAGCCCAGTTTCGGCAGAAAAATACGGCTGTTTTCCTGATCGAGCTTAACGCCCTGCGGGTAGCGGAATGCATCATTCTGTCCCCGCTTTTTGAATCGGGGAAAAGCAGCCCGATTCTGGAAGAAGTTTTTGTAAGCCCGCTCAAGGTCTTTCAGTGACTGTTGCAATGGCTGTGAGGGAGAATCTTTAAGCCATTGCGTTTCAGTGGCATTTTTCCACTCAACCAGCCAGGAAGCCATTTTCCCGTAAGGGATGTATTTATTACCGGCCTCATGATTCTCATTCTGACGTGCCAGAGCACGATTGAAAACGAAACGACATGCGCCTGCGAAGCGCCTCATTTCACACTCCTGTTGACCACCTGGTCTTAACTGGAATTTAAATGCCTGTAATCGTTTCACAGGCCAAATGATACTTTGGTCTGTGAATAAAGAAACCGATATCCGACGGGGAAGGCATTGTGTTTTCCTGATGCATGTTCACCTGGTCTTTGTCACCAGATACCGACGTCAGATTTTTGACCATGACGCGACAGAAAAACTACGCACTTACTTTTCAAATGTATGTGCTGATTTTGAAGCTGAACTGGTTGAAATGGATGGCGAACCAGATCACGTCCATTTGTTAATTAACTATCCTCCCAAACTGGCGATATCCAGTCTGGTAAACAGCCTCAAAGGCGTATCGGGTAGGTGACTGCGACGAGATCGACCAGATATTGCAGTCAGGTATTACTACAAAGGCGTTTTGTGGAGTCCTGGCTATTTTGCCAGTAGCTGCGGAGGTGCGCCAATATCCGTCATCCGCCAATACATTGAACAACAGCAAACACCTGGTCAGGTGGAAAACCGCGCCTTATATCCCCGCCCTGAAGGATGGGGTTTTACGGCGCACCGGATAAAAAGCGCCATCTAACGATGGCGCGTCTGGAACTACTTTTTGTTAACGTCAAACATGGTGGCATCGGTCGCCATGTCATCAATAACTTGTTTAATATTTTCGAAAGCCATTGGCGTACTTTCGTTATTCAGGTCTTTACCTTCGCCCTGACGAACGACTTTGATAACCGGTTTATTAGTCGCTGCATCAATCAGCTCACCTTCAAAATAGAGGCGAGTATCCATGGTACGGTGGCCTGTAGCCATTTGCGTCCCCGCAACCACTAATGCAACAGGAACCACTTCATAGAATTGCAGCCCTTCTTTGCTGGTATCTACACCGGTAATGGCCCCACGGAAAATCAGACTACGCGGCCCAGCGGTGGTAACCAGTGGTTTACGCTGCGCTATCGCTTCTTTCATTTCGGTGTTGGTATAGTTCAAAATTTTATCCAGAACTTTCTGCCCTACCTGGGTCGACGGTTTCGGTACCGGATAATAAGTGATTGGGTTCCAGACGATGCTGTCATATTTGCTTTGATCAAAACTCGGGTCTACCCAACGTAAAACAGGTTTACCTGTAGCCGAGGTTGTTTCTTTTAAATCAGAGTAATTGTTTAAAAAACCAGAATATTTATCTGGCTGGGTGATTTTAGAGGCACAACCAGACAGAGCCAATAAGCCGCATAAAGCTGCAACTTTCGCAAATGATGTGGTACGCATGAATAGTTTCCTGAGATGATTATATTACTTTTTAAGTTATAGCAAAAAGCGCCGCTTCGTGTTGTGGCAAAAAAAGTGTTGGTGAAAATAAATTTTTTAGCCCCTTTTCAGACGACATAGTCAATGCCGAAAAAGGGGCTAAGTCAATCATCAGTAGTTAAATTTCAGTTAGTTAAGCTGCTAAAAAACTTCGACTACTGTGATTAATTTCACATCCCTTCGATAAAAAATATGCTTACCGAAAAGAAGAACAGTAAACCATCTCAGCGTGGGGAATTTTCACGCGCTTTGTTCTTACCGGGTCATTTTTTACGTGCCAGCATCGTGGCGAAACGTAGTTTAATACGATTACCGTTGGCGTCGGTGCGGTGCAGCTCGCCGACGTCTTCATTGTATTTCACCTTCTCCCAGCCTTCGTAATATCGACGTAATTCTCCCTCTTTGAAGGCAAACGGGAAGCCGACGGTACATGGATAATCAGCGGTATCCATCGCCGCCACAATCAGGTTGTAACCGCCAGGTTTCGTGCAACGTTGCATATTGGCAATCAGCCCTGGGATGGTTTTAGCCTCAAGGAACATCAGCACCACAGTCGAAAGAATAAAATCGTACTGTCCATCAAATGTGAGGTTATTCAGATCAACGACCCAGGTGTGTAAATTATCCAGATTTTCAATGGATTTAATGCGCTCGACGTTGGCGATACTCATGGCATTTTTATCCCATGCGTCAACATCATAACCATTGGCTGCCAGGTAAAGACTGTTACGACCATTGCCACAGCCCAGATCCAGCGTTTTACCCGGTTTAACCACTTTCACCGCTTCCAGTACTTCAGAGTGTGTGCGGGTTAATTCATATTTATCAGTAAAATAGTTTTCGTCACGAATGATCATTCTTTGTCCTCTGCTTTCATTAAAACGGCGCGCTCGGTTCTGACTAACAATTTTCCCTGCATCAGAAGCGCAAAAGTACGGATGAGCAGTATTGCAATAATAAAATTGGTAAAGATAAACAGCGGTACCGCCAGCGTATGGAAAAATCCATTTTCGCTGCCACTCCCCAGATGCAAACCGGTGGTTGCCAGTGCAGATACGCCGAACGAGAAACTCCAGAATGAAGCATTAAATGGCTGGGAGAGATACCATGGCATCAGACGTAGCATAAACAGCAGTTGCAGCAGCCCATAACCGAAAAGCATTTTCGCCAGCGTGTCACCCTCGCCGCCGTTGACGCTCAGCCAGGCACTACAGGCCACCAGCGCAGGAGCGAGCTGAATGCCGAGTGATGTCCGCAGTGCCGTGGGTAATTCTCCCGAACTGCGCAGACGCTGCAAGATCACAGGTTCAAGGCTTAGCCATGAGAAAACGCCTGCGCCTAAAAACACCAGACCGGCGTCGGTGTAGCCCAACGCACCACAGGCCATTGCGCTGATAAAGTTGTTGGCAACTGTCGGCAGATACAGTCCAGGCGTGGTAGCTTCTTCAGGGTGAGATCCGCGCCATAATCCCGCAGTTTGCCAGGCGGCATAAGCCAACTGAACCACGACACCAAAACTGAACAGGCACACCGCCAGTGGGCGAAACCACGGAACAAAACCAATCGCCACCAGCATCGTCGTTGCCGGAAACAAACTCACAAAACTGCTCAGCACTGGATGGCGAACTTCCGCCAGCACGCTATGCGGAAAGCGTATGAGTCGGGTAATAAATGCGCTAGTTAACAATCCCCAGATGATCATCGCCAGAATCACCAGCCCATCCCCTAACCAGTGGCTGACCTGCCAAACCTGGCTGGCATAGCGCCAGGCAAATCCCATCCCTATCGTCCCCAACACAATACCAAAGTAGCCTGCCGGCAAATTGAGCACTTTATCGCTCTGCATCTTCTTACTCATTTTGTTTAATTTATAAAGTATATTTGAAATGCATTTTATGGAATTTTCTCGAGCATAGCCAGAGCCGCAGAATTTGCTACGGTTATAGTAAGTCACCTGTGGGAAAACGCTATGCGCAAATATCGTCTAAGTGAAGAACAGCGAGCCTTTAGTTATCAGGAAGATGGCACTAAAAAAAATGTGTTATTACGGCAGATTATCGCCATTAGCGATTTTAACGATGTGATAGCAGGAACCGCTGGCGGCTGGATCGATCGCGAAACGGTGTTAGCACAGGAAGGAAATTGCTGGATTTACGACCAGAATGCTATTGCGTTCGGCGGAACGGTGATTTCCGGTAATACGCGCATCACCGGCACCAGCGTACTGTGGGGAGAGGTTTACGCAACGGATAATGTCTGGATCGATAATAGTGAAATCAGCCAGGGTGCATATATAAGTGACAGCGTCACCATTCATGACTCACTGGTTTGCGGGCAATGTAGAATATTTGGTCACGCCTTAATTAATCAACATTCTATGATCGTCGCAGCACAAGGCTTAACGCCTGACCATCAACTCCTGCTACAAATTTATGATCGCGCAAGGGTTAGCGCCTCGCGTATTGTCCACCAGGCACAAATTTATGGCGATGCCGTCATCCGGTATGCTTTTATTGAACATCGCGCCGAAGTTTTTGATTTTGCCAGTATTGAAGGTAATGAAGAGAACAATGTCTGGCTATGCGATTGCGCTAAAGTCTACGGTCACGCGCAGGTGAAAGCTGGCATAGAAGAAGATGCCATTCCGACGATTCATTACAGTTCGCAGGTGGCGGAATATGCCATTGTGGAAGGTAATTGTGTGTTAAAACATCATGTCTTGGTTGGCGGAAATGCCGTGGTACGTGGCGGACCGATTCTGCTCGACGAGCACGTTGTCATACAAGGTGAGAGCCGTATTACAGGTGCGGTGATAATTGAAAACCATGTGGAGTTAACCGACCACGCCGTCGTTGAAGCCTTTGATGGCGACACGGTTCATGTCCGTGGTCCAAAAGTCATTAACGGCGAGGAGCGCATTACGCGAACGCCGCTGGCAGGGTTATTGTGAATCGATAATACGCGCGTATAAGTTCACATCATCATAGGCATCATTCAGGAACTCAGCCTGTTTCAGGCAACCTTCAAGGATAAAACCATTGCGCAAAGCGACCTGGTTGCTTTGCGGATTGTCCACCCGACATTTGATCACGAAGCGTCTAAGTTCACCAGACTGGGCGTAATGATGAATCAATGCCTGCAGCGCCTGAGAAATGATCCCCTGCCCCTGATGAGATTCGTCCAGCCAGTAGCCTATTTCAGCGGTTTTATTCAGTGGTTCAATACGATTAAACGAGATAACGCCGATAAGTTCATCTTCTTTGAAAATCATGAACATTTTGGCATAGCCGCGTTGATGCAACATCACATTACCCTGCACCGTTTTTCGCGTGTCCTCTTCACTCTGAACGAACTGCGGCCAGTTTAGCGACTGCTGTAACCAGGTTTTATTTTTACAGATTAACTGATAAAGAGGTTTGACGTGATTTTCTGCAACAGCATGTAATTCAAGTGATTCGCTTACTTTTATCGTTTCAGTCATCTTATCTCCAGTCAATCCATGCAGTTGTTAAAAAAGCCGCCTGGCTGGCGGCTTAGGAAAGTTTATACCTCTTTGACGCTCTCCTGCTGCAGGATTTTGAGCATCTCATCTTTTAACTGTAGCTTTTGTTTTTTCATGCGGACCACTTCCGCATTGTACCCTCGACCGTCGGAACCTTCCTTTCTGGCAATTTCATGATCAAGTTTATTGTGTTTATCGAACAAGGACATAAAGCGAGGATTTTCGTTTTTCAGACGGGATATTAAATCTCGATATTCTGGAAACATACGCACTCCCTGTTAGTGGCTGACAAGGTGTATCTGAAATACACACCATCAGATTACTCATTTAACTTAGGGAAAAATGCGAGCGGGATCGTGTTTAACCAGACGGCACCTCCCGAAGAAGGTGCCGAAGAAAAAACGATTAACTCATCACGCGGTCGTCAACATACTGACGTTTATCCGGCGCTGGCGGGAAATACTGATACAGCCATGTTTCACTGATAGCGTCGCCCTGACAACGCAGATACATCCGCATATCGACCGGATCAGTGGAGTCCGAAGTCGGATACCAGTCAAACTGAATACGATAACCATCAATGGGTTCAATATAGAGAATTTCGATTTGCTTCGCTTCCCCACTGGAAAGCGTAATCACCGGCTCAATGCCTTTTGGTGCGGCAGCTTTCAGATCACCACCAACGAAATCGACGGCAAAACGACGCGCCCATTTTTCGGGATAGTGTTCACCTGGTGCCCAACCTTCCGGGAAACCGCCCATGCCGGTACGCGTCGCCATAACGCGCGCTAATGGGCAATGAACAGGCGGTTGCGCACTCCAGTACAGACGATACTGGAATGCAAACTCATCACCCGCCTTTACAGCTTTTTCTGGCTGCCAGAAGCAGACAATGTTATCCAGCGTTTCGCCCGTTGTTGGGATTTCCATCAGGCCGATGGTGCCCTTACCCCACTTGTTACGCGGTTCCACCCACAGACTTGGGCGTTTGTTATACCAGCCCATAATGTCCTGATAATGGGAGAAATCACGATCCAGTTGCAATAAACCAAACCCTTTCGGGTTGTTGTCGGTGTAAGCATTGAACTGCAATTTTTGCGGATTATTCAGCGGACGGCAAATCCACTCGCCGTTGCCCCGCCACATGGACAGACGATCAGAGTCATGAATTTGCGGATGAATGGTGTCGCACATCCGACGTTCATTAGTACCGCAGCTGAACATACTGGTCATCGGCGCAATGCCCAGCTGTTTAATGTCTTTGCGCGCATACAGGTGATTTTCCACATCCATAATCACCTGACTTTTCTCACAATGGATAGTGAACTTATAGGCACCAGTAATGCTGGCGCTATCGAGCAACGCATAAACGGTAAAGGTAGTTGCCCCCGGTTTTACCGTATCAAACCAGAAGGCGGTAAAGTCGGGGAACTCTTCTTTACTGTCGGTGTAAGTGTCAATCGCCAGGCCGCGGGCCGACAAACCGTATTGATATGTGTCATCAACGGCGCGGAAATAACTCGCTCCGAGGAATGATACTACATCACGGCGCGCCAGTTCGGGGGCTTTAAACACGCGAAAACCGGCAAAGCCGAGATCGCTTTGCCCTTCTAATTGTTTGGTATCAACACCTGCATCGTTGTATTTGAACAACTCCGGGCGAAAGTGAATTTCACGCGCCAGATGTGTTGCTGGATCTACAGAAAACATACGAACGCGGCGACGGAATCCCATTCCCATATGGAAGAACTGAGCGTCCAGTTGACGGTTCTCAACGTTATGCCAGAGCGATTTTTCGGCGTCGTATTGAATACTGTTATAAGCCTGCGGCGTCATTGTCGCCAGCGTGTCAGGTAACGGACGAGGCGCACCACGCCACGCTGTTTGCGCTAAGTCGTGCGCCATTGACTGTAGAATGGAGAAGTCAAAACGCTGGGTTTGCCCGTCGGCAATATCAGAATCTGCCGCGAATGCCGCCTGAGAAAAAAGAGAAGCAATGCCGCTGGTACCGCACACGGCGGCCATAGCCATTGAACCTTTAATAAATCGTCTACGATCCATACCTGAAAGTGAGTCCTTCTGGTGTTGTGAATGGTCCCGCGCTGGTCGTTTTCAGCGGCAAGAAAGTGCTTATTTATGACCGCTCACTCTAGACAATATTTATTAATAATCCAATTGTTGAACTCAGAGAATATGCATAAATCGGCAATTTTTTTATGTCGATGGGATGAGCCTGATTCGTTTGTAAAATCAGGCAAATTTTTGCAAAGGCGGATGGTCAGAATTTAAAGCAAACCACAGCGACGTTTACTGCGTTCTTCCGCTTCCTGATAAAGCTGGAACTCATCCAAAACCGGACAACCCAACGCCTGCTCAAATGCCTCGCGACTGGCATTACCGTGATTGCGTGCCTGCGTTTCATTACCCAGATTTGACTGGAAGATCCCCGCCGCGCTAACGGGCAAGAAATCTTCATAGGTAATGGGTTGCGCCGCGACCCAACCACGTTCAATTAAGGGCTGTGGATCGTCTCCGGGATGAATCGCCTGACGATGCGCCTCACCCGAAGGCGTCAGACGGTACCGGAACCATGCCAACCCTTGCTGACGCATTAAAAACTCACTGTCAGGAAAAGTGCGGAAGGTTTCCTGTAAATGCATTTGGTGAGTGAGATTATCCTGCCCGGTTCCAGCGTTACGCAGAAGATCATCATACAGTTGTCGCCCTTTCGGCGTTAATGCCACGCCACGCTGCTCAATTTCACCAAAGCGCGCGGTATGCGTGCCCTGTTTCTGCCCCGCAAACAACACCATCTCTTCCAGTGCCTTAAAGCTGGTCTGCCGTAGTAAAATCGGCACCTCGCGGCGCGGCGGCCCTTCGATCAGAATTTTTGGTTCAATTCCGCATTCAGGCATCATCGACTGCACCCGGTCAATATCCAGCGTACGTGGCGTCAGATGGTTGATATGGCATCCAGGAAAACAGACCACATCAGCAATCAACCGATGTTCGTTGTGCAAGGCGCGATAGGTTTCTTCATCTACCGTTGCTGACTGGTGCCAGCGAAACGTTTCCAGGGCTTCCTGCACAAACTCCTGTGCCTGTGTTTCGTTAAAACCGCCCTGCTGCTCATATTCCTCTAACAGTTGTCGACAACGTGGGGAGAAGATATCGCGCTGACGCAGAATCTCCGCCGCTTTCTGGCGCAAAATTTCGTTCTCGATAAGCTCAAGTCGGAGTAATGAAGTAAAAACGCGGAAGGGATTACGCGCCAGAGAAGCATCATCAATGGGCCGAAATGCTGTCGAATGTACCGGCACCCCCGCCTGTGAGAGATCGTAATAGCTCACCGGGTACATCCCCATAATGGTAAACATCCGCCGAAGAGTAGCAAGCTCTTGTGCAGTCCCAACACGAATCGCCCCATGACGTTCAACATTCAGTCGCGCCAGCTCGTCTGCATTTACCATTTTTTCGTGCAGTTGAGGATTGTTTTCCAGCACAGCCAGATTCACATCAGCTACCAGTTCCAGCAGCGTGCCATATTGCGGAACTTCTTGCTGGTACATGGCTGACATTGCCTGCGAAAACTGTTCCCGAATCTCATCCGCCGTGATGCTGTTCGCCATATTGTCTGCCTCCAGTGGTCAGTAATCTGGAGTGTAGGTAACCGCATTCACTCTGGCGGGAAGAATTTACAAACTGTGATCTCGCCGCGAAAACATCAATATTATCTATTTTGCTGTAACATAATTGCTTTAATTGTTAATAATATTTTGCAATCAAGTTATCATAATCAAACAACTTCACTTGTCAGCGACACCGCTTCGTTTTTAACATCGCTTATGGAAAAAAATAGTCTGTTTAGTCAGCGCATCCGTTTGCGCCACCTTCATACATTCGTAGCTGTCGCACAACAAGGAACTTTGGGGCGCGCGGCTGAAACCCTTAATTTGAGTCAACCTGCGCTCTCTAAGACATTGAATGAACTGGAGCAGCTGACGGGCGCTCGCTTGTTTGAGCGTGGTCGTCAGGGGGCGCAACTTACCTTACCCGGCGAACAATTTTTAACGCATGCAGTCAGAGTTCTTGACGCCATCAACACTGCCGGACAGTCGCTTCATCGTAAAGAAGGTCTTAATAATGATGTCGTCAGGGTTGGTGCACTACCTACTGCGGCACTGGGGATATTACCTTCGGTTATAGGTCAGTTTCATCAGCAACAAAAAGAGACGACCTTGCAAGTTGCGACAATGAGTAACCCTATGATTCTGGCGGGTTTGAAAACCGGGGAAATCGATATCGGCATTGGTCGGATGTCAGATCCTGAACTGATGACCGGGCTTAATTACGAACTGCTGTTTCTTGAATCGCTGAAGCTGGTTGTCCGTCCTAATCACCCGCTACTTCAGGAGAACGTAACGCTAAGCCGGGTGCTGGAATGGCCGGTCGTTGTATCACCAGAAGGCACTGCGCCACGCCAGCATTCAGATGCATTAGTACAGAGCCAGGGATGTAAAATTCCTTCGGGTTGTATCGAAACGCTGTCTGCTTCGCTATCTCGTCAACTTACGGTTGAATACGACTACGTGTGGTTTGTCCCTTCTGGCGCGGTAAAAGACGACCTGCGTCATGCCACGCTGGTGGCCCTGCCTGTTCCGGGACATGGTGCAGGCGAACCGATTGGAATACTGACCCGCGTAGATGCGACGTTCTCTTCTGGTTGCCAGTTGATGATTAACGCTATTCGAAAATCAATGCCGTTCTGAAAGGTGAAGGGATCTGTCGATCCCTCCTTGAACATTTTCACACCGTAGCGAAACTAACTGGTTCACCCGCTCCGCGAGGTTCTGCCGACACAGAATGTTTGTGCAGACGGAATACATCCACCGCCTCAGTTAATCGTGCCGCCTGTTCTTCAAGGGACACCGCCGCCGCTGAGGCCTCTTCTACCAGAGAAGCATTCTGTTGCGTCACCTTATCCATTTCAGAAATCGCCTGGCTAACCTGCGTTATGCCTCTACTTTGTTCATCCGAGGCGGCGGCGATTTCCTGCATGATATGTGTGACGCTCGCGACGGCATCAACAATAGTGCTCATGGTTTTCCCGGCCGTTGCCACCTCATCCGACCCCAGGTCAATTAACCTGACTGATTCACTGATCAAGCCTTCAATCTCTTTCGCCGCCTGAGCGCTGCGGCTTGCGAGTGTCCGTACTTCGCTGGCGACAACGGCAAATCCACGTCCTTGCTCACCCGCTCGCGCGGCTTCAACGGCAGCATTCAGTGCCAGAATATTCGTCTGGAAAGCAATACTGTTGATGACGGCGGTGATCTCAGAAATTTTCTTCGAACTCGTGGAGATAGCGCCCATCGTTTTTACTACACCGGAAACCGTCTGCCCGCCATCGCTGGCTTTAATAGAAGCCTCTTGCGCCAGTTTGCTGGCATAATGCGCGTTATCCGCATTCTGTTTCACCGTCGCAGTGAGTTGCTCCATGCTGGCGGCAGTTTGTTCGATAGCCGCCGCTTGTTCTTCGGTGCGAGATGACAGGTCCGCATTGCCAGCTGAAATTTCGCTGGTGCCACGATAAATCTCTTCCGCACCCTGTCGAACAGTCCCTACTGTCATCCCCAGTGAATGCTGCATTTGCTGTAAATGACGACTTAAGCGACCGATTTCATTACGACCCGCCGGTTCATCATTCATCGTCAGATCGCCACTGGCGATTTTTTCAATCCGTTGTGCGGCATGTTGCAGTGGACGAATGACGATCCGACGTAGCACCATAAATGTTATCAGCGTCATGACCAGGGCAAGCACAAACGCGCCAATCATGAACATCCCACCCAGGCGGGTGCGCTGATGGGCCAGTTCCGCCAGTTGGTTGGCTCTGGTGCTACGTATCTTAACGGCTTTGTTCAAAATATCGGTATAAGCATTATCCAGCGGTCGGATCTGCTCACTTTCATGATTGATAATCGCTTCAAACATGCCATTTTTGGCATATTTCAACATAGGTTGCATACCCGTGATATAAGCCTGAAAGCGTTGATTTAATTCAGTGTCGAGGGCTTCATCCGCAGGTGTTTTCACCGGCCGATTCTGATAAGCACGATACCCTTGCTGCGACTGTTTAATCTCCGATTCGGCTTGCGCAATATTTCGCTTCATTGCTTCCATTTCCGCAATACGACTCGCAGCCCCGGCCTGAATCATATTGATCCGGGCTGAACGCAAAAATTCTGAACTGTTCGCTAACCCGGTCCGAATCTCAATCTCCGCAGTAAAATCACGCTGATCGCGATCGGCCTGCCAGAGGAAATAGCCAGCCAGAGCAGAACTTAATGCGAATAGAACTAAGATACCGCCAAGAATGCAGGCAAATAACGGAACCAGCCTGATGTGATGCAAAAAACCTAATCGCTGTGAGGGAGTTGTATTCATTACCGTTGTCTCTCGTCCAGGTTTACTCCTGATAGAAAGTCATCGGCACTTGACGGTAATTACTTATGACCAAAAACCTCTTTGCGTCACATTTTTACAACAATTATTGCATAGAAAATTAATGCTATTGGAATGAAGAGAGTAACGAATGGCTAAACTGGCTAACCCGAATGACGAAAAATTCTGGAAAACAGCACGCAATTTCGTGAAGTGATTATTTTCGTCCCTAAGGAAACCTCATAGGATGCCTGCGGGTGCCTGAGACTTTCTGTTTTCAGGCTAACCGGGAATCAGAAAGACGAAGGCCCCGACCGATATTTCTATCAACCGAGGCCAACGAATGAACCTAGCAATTCAGATCTTAGCCTCTTACCCGCCATCCGGCAAGGAGAAAGGCTATGAAGCACAACCCTCTGGTGGTGTGTCTGCTCATTATCTGCATTACGATTCTGACATTCACACTCCTGACCCGACAAACGCTCTACGAACTGCGGTTCCGGGACGGTGATAAGGAGGTTGCTGCGCTCATGGCCTGCACGTCCAGGTAAGGGCAAGCGCGGGGATTTTCCCCGCGCATTTGACTAGCAGATTCATTTTCTCATGGCACCCCTTTTACACTTCAGTTAGTGCATGTTTTTTTCGATGCACTAATAGAACCATCATTACAGACAAATTTGCCGCCTGCCGTACAGTGTGAGATCCCCCCTTTCGAACCAGAACAGGGTTTGCGCCCGGCATCGGCATAAAAGGAAACAAGCGTTCCCATAAACAAAATAAGTGCCAGTTTTTTCATATAACCTCCATGGTTTATCGAATCTTATGTTCGATTTGAACGTTATACGCTGGTTTATTTTGATACCGTTGATGAGATCAAAGATCGGGTGAATTGATTAAAAATAAGCCAGATGGACGTATGGGCAAGGATTATGGTTTTATTTATCATACAAATAAATATAATAGGCGCTTCCGATGTAGACCCGTATTCTTCGCCTGTACCACGGGTCGGTTTTAGTACAGGCGTTTTCTTTAAATATCCTTCAGGAACGTTTACGCGGCATCATGCGTAGAAGTGTGTTGTCCTTCCAGAAATAGTGGTGTGCCAGTGCAGCCGCAGCGTGCAACCCGATGACAAAATATCCCAGATTCGCCAGCGTTTCATGCCACGACTTTAAGCTATCTACCCGTTCGAAATTGGCCTCTGAAGCGTAAGGCATCGTCAAACCAAACGCAAACCACGGGTTGCCCCGGTTATACATCATCACCAAACCAATCACTGGCAGCGCAATAAACAGGAGATAAATCACCAAATGTCCCAAATGCGCCAGTCCCGTCATCATCGGTTTTGGCTTAGGTATAATCGGCGGGGTTGGGTATTTCAGCCTTAACAAAAGACGAACGACCATCAGCACGAGAATTGAGATGCCACAGGAAACATGAATCATGTTGATGAGTGGCCGATCGCTACGTGGGAAGAAACCACGAAACTCCATTGCGCAATACGCTGCGATAACCAGTAAAAAGACCAGCCAGTGAATGCTGATTTGTAACCTTGAATATTTATTTTCCATAACATTTCCTGCTTTAACATAATTTTCCGTTAACATAACGGGCTTTTCTCAAAATTTCATTAAATATTGTTCACCCGTTTTCAGTACGTTACGTTTCACTGTGAGAATGGAGATTGCCCATCCCGCCATCCTGGTCTAAGCCTGGAAAGGATCAATTTTCATCCGAACGTTCCTGACAGGAGAAAACCATGAGTAAAGTTGGTATTAACGGTTTTGGTCGTATCGGTCGACTGGTGTTGCGTCGATTACTTGAAGTCAAAAGCAACATAGACGTTGTCGCTATTAATGATCTCACTTCCCCAAAAATTCTCGCCTACCTGCTGAAACATGATTCAAACTACGGACCATTCCCCTGGAGCGTTGATTTTACGGAAGATTCACTTATCGTTGATGGGAAAAGTATCGCGGTTTACGCCGAAAAAGAGGCTAAAAATATTCCGTGGAAAGCGAAAGGTGCAGAAATCATTGTCGAATGTACTGGCTTTTATACCTCCGCCGAGAAATCGCAGGCGCATCTTGATGCTGGTGCGAAGAAGGTGTTGATTTCCGCCCCTGCCGGTGAAATGAAAACTATCGTTTATAACGTCAATGACGACACTCTGGATGGCAACGACACCATTGTTTCCGTGGCGTCATGCACCACTAACTGTCTTGCGCCGATGGCCAAAGCCTTGCATGACAGTTTCGGGATAGAAGTCGGCACGATGACGACCATTCATGCCTATACTGGCACCCAGTCACTGGTGGATGGCCCGCGTGGTAAAGATTTACGTGCTTCACGCGCAGCGGCAGAAAATATCATTCCCCACACTACGGGGGCGGCAAAAGCCATTGGTCTGGTGATCCCGGAACTGAGCGGCAAACTGAAAGGTCATGCGCAACGCGTGCCGGTGAAAACAGGTTCGGTCACTGAGCTGGTGTCCATTCTCGGAAAAAAAGTGACTGCCGAAGAGGTGAATAACGCACTTAAACAAGCAACCACCAATAACGAGTCATTTGGTTATACCGATGAAGAAATAGTCTCTTCCGATATCATTGGCAGCCATTTCGGTTCGGTGTTTGATGCCACGCAAACGGAAATTACCGCCGTGGGCGATTTACAACTGGTGAAAACGGTCGCCTGGTACGATAACGAATATGGCTTCGTCACACAGCTTATTCGCACCCTCGAAAAATTCGCTAAACTCTGACGCGCACAGGCGGAGGAAAAAACCTCCGCCTCTTTCACTCATTAAGACTGTAAATAAACCACCTGGGTCTGCAGATATTCATGCAGGCCATGTTTACCATCTGCGCCGCCAATACCGGATTTACGCCATCCGGCGTGGAAGCCTTGCATAGCTTCGAAGTTTTCACGGTTGATGTAAGTTTCACCAAACTTCAGCCCTTTAATGGCTTTCATCGCGACGTTCAGATTTTGGGTATAGATTGATGAGGTCAGGCCGTAATCACTGTCATTAGCCATTGAGATAGCATCTTCCAGCGTGTCAAATGCGACCACCGGCAGAACCGGGCCAAAGGTTTCCTCATGCATAATCGACATTTCCTGGCGAACATCCAGCAGCAATGTCGGCGGATAATAATATCCTTTCCCCTCTACCGCTTTGCCACCCAACGCCACTCTCGCCCCTTCTTCTACTGCGCGCGCCACTTTTTGCTCGACCCTTTCCAGCGCCGCGGCGTTAATCAACGGCCCCATCGCAATGTCGTTGCGTTCAGCGGGGTTACCAAATTGAACCGCCTGCATCGCTTCACCCAGCCGATTGACGAACTGATCATAAATGCCTTTCTGTACATAAACACGTTCTGCACAGTTACACACTTGCCCACTATTAATGACGCGTGAATCAACGATGGCTTTGACTGCCAGTTCAAGATCGGCATCGTCCATTACGATAGCTGGTGCTTTACCACCCAATTCCAGGCACACTTTGGTGATGTTTTTCGCCGCAGTCGCCATAATCTTCTCACCTGCAGAGACGCTGCCTGTCATACTGACCATTGCGACCTTTGGGTTACCCGCCAGTTCTTGCCCAACGGTTTCACCACGCCCCAGTACAAGGTTAAACACGCCGCGCGGAAGGCCTATTTCATCGACGATTTTGGCGAATGCAATCGCATTGTTTGGCGTAAATTCACTGGGTTTAATGACGATGGTATTACCAGTCAAAAGAGCGGGAGCCATTTTGCGGGCAATGAGGAAGAACGGGAAGTTCCACGGCAGAATGCCGGTAGTCACACCAAGCGCACGTTTAAACAGAAGAATATTTTCTCCTGGACGATCGCTTTGAATAATCTCGCCCTCGTAACGCCGTGCCCACTCCGCCATGTAATCGATATAGTCGGCAGTAAAAGCCACTTCGACTTCAGCCAGCTGCTGGATCTTGCCCCCTTCTTCAACAATCAGCGCACTGATTTCACTGGCGCGTTCGCGGATCCCGGCGGAGATTTTGCGCAACCAACTGGCGCGTTCAATAGCAGGCAACGCTTCCCATTCAGGTTGTGCACGTTCTGCTGCATCGATTGCCTTACGGACATCCTCGGCCTGACCATCGGGTATACGGGAAATGACAGCCTCTGTAGCAGGGTTTACCACATCAATCCATGCGTCTCCACGCCAGGTAACAAACTGTCCATCGATATACATAGGATGTTGAACGGGTACTGACATGGGCGACTCCTGTGATTTATATGTTTGCTTTTGGTAAATGTATTGTTAATTAGCATCAATCATCAGAGAGACGGCATCGTGAAAGGACAATTCTGTGAAGGGCTTCATAAAAACAAGTGTAAAAGGAATAAAAGGCAGAAATAAAAGTCAGGAGTCATGCCCGTTTGCAAACAAGTAGTTCACAAACGGGCAATTTTTAACGTAACGAGCGACTTTCCATCGCCTCGATAAGCACCGCATCGTGTTTCAGCGTTTGCCATGCATGGATGACTTCTGCCGGAAAATCAACGTGAACGATAAAATCTCGCCCGCGGGGACCGTAGCCATCGCTATCATCGCGTAAACGCGGCAGCTCGCCAGTGAGTAGTGAGAGATAACGCTCAACTGGCCATAATCCTTGTAACTGATTAATAAAGATTACACTGTCTGCGTTATTTCCTAACTGAGGAACGAATCCGGGATAACTTAACCAGCGTGGTGCATCGGGATTGTCCCCAGTCATACGGCGGAACGTCGCCATCGTGCGCCGCTGCATGGTGGGGTCCTGAACAACGATAGCCGTATGAACTCGTTCTACGGCCTGATTCAATAGCGCGATGCTAAAGCGTGCGTTTTCACCGCAGTTTGTTGACTGGTCTTCAATCCAGATTTTTTCATGCGGAATGTGCCAGAACTGATGAGCGATATCCGCCAGGATGGTCGCTTCTGCTCTGCCAGTGGTGCGGATAGTGTTGTAGTGCGGATGCTGTGCGATGGCGCTATACAAAAAAGTTGTCGAGTGACCGATACCACCACTAATCAGTAAAGGAATTTGCTGATCGCGAGCAATCTTACATGCCGCATCGATAGTCGGCATAACCGCATTTCCTGCAAGTATGACGCAATCAGCCTGATACGGCACCTCACCGGAGAAATCATCCTGCGCCAGCCACTGTCCGATAACATTTATGGCATCTATAGTTGCCGGCGAAAGCGTCGGAAACGGGGTAATGTTCATGGTTCCTCCTTATCGTTCCCTTAAGAATACTGCGTGAGATAATAGTGAGAAGCGGAGCACTCTGAAAGGAGGAAGTCGTATTTCCTTAACCGCCACTCCGCAAGCCTGACATATCTTTTAAGGAAATGCTGTAGATAAACATTATTCATCTTGCAGCAGAGAATTGTATTTTTCTGAATTCCTGAATTTTTACCCTTACCGTTTTAGAATTAATAAAAAACCCGGCGCTAAATGCTTACCGGGTTTTAGATTTATCAGGCAAATAGCAGGGTTAACCGCTAATCTGCTCCATCGCCTGCAAAATACGCTTATCTGAAATCGGATAAGGCGTACCAAGTTGTTGAGCGAAGTAACTAACGCGCAGCTCTTCTATCATCCAACGGATCTCTTTCACGTCTTCATCCTCACGACGTGCAGGCGGCAGTTTGTTGATCCATTGCTGCCACGCCTGCTGGACGTTTTCGACTTTCAGCATCTGAGCACGGTCGCGATGTGGATCAACCGCCAGTTTTTCCAGTCGTTTTTCAATCGCCTGCAAATATCGCAGCGTGTCGCCCAGCCGTTTGAAGCCGTTACCAGTGACAAAACCGCGATATACCAACCCGCCCATCTGCGCTTTAGTGTCAGAAAGCCCCAGCGCCATGGTCATATCCACCCGCCCTTTCAGACGTTTGTTGATATTGAACACTGCCGTAAGGATTTGCTCGACCTGCTTCGCAATATCCACCACCGTGTCGTTCAGTTCGGCACGCACTTTTTCATGCAGCGCAGCAAAGCCTTCTTCCGTCCAGACCGGGCCACCATTGGCGTCGATCAATTTATCCACACCGCAGGAGATACAGTCGTCGATCAGCTCCAGCACTTTGCCATACGGGTTAAAGTACAGCCCCAGCTTGGCTTTGTTTGGTAACTTCTCATGTAAATACTTGATCGGCGAGGGAATATTCAGCAGCAGTAGACGGCGAAGACCGTTCCACATTGCCTGTTTTTGCTCTAGCGGATTATCAAACAGTTTGATCGCCACACTGTCGCGTTCATCCACTAGCGCTGGCCACGCCTTCACTTTGTAGTTGCCACGCTTCTGTTCGTAGCTTTCCGGCAGCTGACCAAAACTCCAGATATGCAGCCCGCTCTGCTCGATACCGTCATCCGCCACCGCAGACAGCGTTTCCTGCACTTTGCCTTTCAGCGCATCTTTCAGATCTTGTAGCGAGCGCCCTTCTTTTAGCTTCTTGTTTTTGTCATCCACCACGCGGAAGGTGATTTTCAGGTGATCGGGCACCTGATCCCAGTGCCAGTCTTCGCGGTCAACGGTAACGCCGGTCATCCGCCGTAACTCGCGCTCAAGGCTGTCGAGCAACGGTAACTCCAGCGGTGTGACGCGGCCTAAAAACGCTTCGGCGTAGTTTGGTGCAGGCACAAAATTACGGCGTACCGGTTTCGGCAACGATTTAATCAGAGCAATCACCAATTCGCGGCGCAGACCGGGGATCTGCCATTCAAACCCGCTTTCCTCAACCTGGTTAAGTAACGGCAGCGGAATATGTACGGTCACACCGTCCGCGTCTGCGCCTGGCTCAAACTGATAGCTCAAACGCAGCTTGAGATTGCCCTGATGCCAGAAGTTCGGGTAATCCAGCTTGCTGATTTTTTCCGCCCCTTCTTTGATCAACATGCTCTTTTCAAAGTTGAGCAAATCAGGCGTTTCGCGGCTGACTTTTTTCCACCAGCTATCGAAGTGACGAGCGGAGATTACATCGTGGCTGATGCGCTGGTCGTAGAACTCAAACAGCGTTTCGTCATCAACCAGAATATCGCGGCGACGTGATTTGTGTTCCAGCTCTTCCACTTCGGCCCGCAGTTTCAGGTTTTCACGGAAGAATGCGTGACGCGTCTGCCAGTCACCTTCCACCAGAGCGTGGCGAATAAAGAGTTCACGACATAACGCCGGATCGATCTGGCTGTAGTTGACCTTACGCGCAGCAACAATCGGCAAACCATAAACAGTGACTTTTTCCGTTGCCATCACCGCGCCCTGCGCCCGTTCCCAGTGCGGTTCGCTGTAGGTGCGTTTAATCAAATGCTGAGCAACTGGCTCCACCCATTCCGGGTCGATACGCGCAGCAATGCGCCCCCACAGGCGGCTGGTTTCTACCAGTTCCGCCACCATTACCCATTTAGGCGGTTTTTTGAATAAACCAGAACCGGGGAAGATGGAGAAACGCGCGTTACGTGCGCCGGTATATTCTTGTTTATCGGCATCTTTCATGCCGATATGGGAAAGCAAACCGGTCAGCAACGCAATGTGAATTTCGCGATACTCCGCCGGTTCGCTGTTAACCGGAATGCCAAGTTCTTTCACCACCTGACGCAACTGGGTGTAGATATCCTGCCATTCGCGCACGCGCAGATAGTTGAGATAATCGGTACGACACAGGCGACGGAAGGCGTTGGAAGAAAGCGCCTTTTGCTGCTCGCCAAGATAATTCCACAGATTCACAAACGCGAGAAAGTCAGACTCTTTGTCGTGGAAGCGACGATGTTTTTCGTCCGATGCCTGCTGTTTGTCCATCGGACGTTCGCGCGGATCCTGAATGGAGAGCGCGGACGTGATAATCATCGCCTCACGCACGCAGCCATGTTTTTGCGCTTCCAGCACCATACGCGCCAGACGTGGGTCGACAGGCAACTGCGAGAGCTGGCGACCGAGCGGCGTCAGTTTATAGGCGCTGGCCTGTTCATCAGTGGTGATCGCGCCCAGCTCTTCGAGCAGACGCACGCCATCCTGGATATTGCGTTTATCCGGTGCTTCGACAAACGGGAACGCAGCGATATCGCCCAGCCCCAGCGCGGTCATCTGCAAAATAACCGAGGCCAGGTTGGTACGCAGAATCTCCGGATCGGTAAACTCCGGGCGCGAGAGGAAATCGTCTTCGGAATAGAGACGAATACAGATCCCTTCGGACACACGACCACAGCGGCCTTTACGCTGATTGGCAGACGCCTGGGAAATCGGCTCAATCGGCAAACGCTGCACTTTGGTGCGATAGCTGTAGCGGCTGATACGCGCTGTACCGGGGTCGATAACGTATTTAATCCCCGGTACGGTCAGCGACGTTTCCGCGACGTTGGTCGCCAGCACAATGCGCCGTCCGCTGTGCGACTGGAATACCCTATTTTGTTCGCTGTTCGAAAGCCGCGCATAAAGCGGCAAGATTTCGGTATGGCGTAAGTTCAGCTTGTTCAGCGCATCGGCGGTATCGCGGATTTCCCGCTCGCCGCTCATAAAGATCAGAATGTCGCCATGGCTTTCCTGACTCAGTTCGTCTACGGCGTCAAAAATCGCCTGCAACTGATCGCGCTCGGTGTCATCGGCTTCTTCAACAATCGGGCGATAGCGCACTTCCACCGGATAGGTCCGACCGGAGACTTCAATAATCGGCGCATTATTAAAGTGGCGCGAAAAGCGTTCCGGGTCGATAGTCGCGGAAGTGATAATGATTTTTAGGTCAGGACGCCGCGGCAGCAACTCTTTCAAATAGCCGAGCAAAAAATCGATATTCAGGCTGCGTTCGTGCGCTTCGTCAATAATGATAGTGTCGTACTGCATCAGCAGGCGGTCTTGCTGGATCTCCGCCAGCAGGATACCGTCGGTCATCAGCTTGACCATCGTGTTATCACTTACGTGATCGCTGAAACGCACTTTGTAACCGATGCAACCGCCCGGCTCCGTTTTCAGCTCTTCCGCAATACGGTTCGCCACTGTTCTTGCCGCCAGACGACGCGGCTGGGTATGGCCGATCAGCCCTTTAATCCCGCGCCCCAGCTCCATACAGATTTTCGGTAACTGAGTCGTTTTACCAGAACCCGTTTCCCCGGCGACGATCACCACCTGGTGATCACGAATCGCTTCGAGAATGTCCTGCTTTTTCTGACTAACCGGTAAATTGTCAGGATAAGTAATTTCCGGTCGTGCCGCTTCACGCAGCAGGACTTTCCCTGCCGCCTGGTCAATCTCTTTAGCCATCTCCTGGAAAATGGCCTGTTGTGCATCAGGATTTTTAACCTTCTTCACACCGTGCAGACGGCGTAAAAAACGCTGTCTATCACGCAGCATCAGCGAATCCAGCCGCTGCTGCAAGGCTGTAAAGGTCAATTTTTGTTGTTCTGTCATAACGTTAGAGGGCTGTAGGCTGCCTGATTAATTTTCTTTTAAATGATAGATATAGAGTACCACATCGCGGCTTTCTATGCGTTGTTCAATAAATTCGAACATAGGCTTCGATTTATTGCGCTATCTCTGTGGCAGGATTGTGAATAAAGTGTCAACAAGCAACGGGGCATCGCCCATTCAAATATCTATAAGGAAACACCATGAGCAAGGTATTAGTTCTTAAATCCAGCATCCTGGCAGGGTACTCTCAGTCTAATCAGTTGTCCGATTATTTTGTTGAACAATGGCGCGAAAAGCACTCCGCTGATGAAATCACCGTTCGCGACCTGGCTGCAAATCCGATTCCGGTACTGGATGGCGAACTGGTTGGTGCACTGCGTCCGAGCGATGCGCCGCTGACTCCTCGTCAGCAAGAAGCTCTGGCGCTTTCCGATGAGTTGATTGCCGAGCTGAAAGCCCACGACGTTATCGTTATTGCGGCACCGATGTACAACTTCAACATCTCGACTCAGCTGAAAAACTATTTTGACCTGGTTGCACGTGCAGGCGTTACTTTCCGCTATACCGAGAACGGTCCGGAAGGTCTGGTAACGGGTAAAAAAGCCATCGTTATTACCAGCCGCGGCGGGATCCACAAAGATGGACCAACGGACCTGGTGACGCCGTATCTGTCCACGTTCCTCGGCTTTATCGGCATTACCGATGTGAAATTTGTCTTCGCCGAAGGGATCGCATACGGTCCGGAAATGGCAGCGAAAGCACAGTCTTACGCAAAAGCAGCCATCGACAGCATTGTTTCTGCATAACCGGACACGGTCTTGATGTGGACTGTAGATATTCAGTCCACATCTCAATCCACTTACCTGTTTTCCCATAATCTCAGCATCGCTTTGTGCTCGTCTGTCAGCACAATCTGCGGGCGTCTGGCTCGAATATAGCTAATCGCTTCATTAACGGTTTTACAGTGTCCGTAACATAACAACCATGCCGCCGCCACCAGCGCACTGCGCGATAATCCCAATGCACAATGGACCAGAACGCTGCCTTGCTCTTCGCGTAATGTTTCCAGCATCGCCACGGCCTGTCGGAGCTCCCCCTCTTCCGGAACCACCAGATCCAGCATCGGTACACAAAAATAGAGTCGATCTTTTGTGGCTCGTCCGCGAGGGAATTCAAAGGTGACGTCCAGAACCGCATTCTGTGCCGGAATATGTCGTGGAAACGCCCCTAAATAAACACCAGCAGTAATTTTGCTCACCGGCTCCAGGCGAAGACAAAACCAACGCATAGACAGCCACATCCCGATACGCCAGGGCAATGTCAGCCAGTAAACGGCGGGCGGGAGTTTCCCCTGACTATCTTTCCCTGTTGTTATCGCGCCAAGCCCACCGTACCCACGGCCAATTATGAGTAGCGATAATACTGGCCAACATAACCAGACTGACCACCATAACTGAAGCATTATCATTAGCTCCATCAACACAATGCACGAGCCCGCGCCTACGACATATGGCAGTGCTATTTTGATTCGACGTTGATCAGGTTTCTGATAATTCCAACGACGGTCGACGGGCACCATCCAGTCAATTAACATACCTACCGCCAGCCCCGTGATGACATCAATAAAATGATGCTGCCAGGTCGTCAGCGTCGAAATGGCGATGAGTAAAAACCATCCGCCGCAGACTTTACGCCACCTCACAGCCAGATGCTGACGAAAGTGACGCCAAAGTAGCCAGCAGAGAATAATATGCAGCGAAGGAGACTGGTTATAAGGCAGATCAAACAGTTCAAGTTGCGAAAATAGCCATCCTGTCACCCCACTCACTTCAGGACGGATAAAACTAAACTTCAGCGGATAGAGAAAAAAACCGCAGCAGGCCATTACCGTTGCCAGAATAAGCCGGTGGACAAGTCGGCGCTGTTCGAATGTCGAGCTACAAACGAACAGCGAAAATCCATATAAAAGATCCAGACTCCAGTAAGGAACAATAGTCCAGGGAAGAAAAGGGATCGCCGTTTCCCAACCGAATACCTGACTGGGGATATCATGGCTGTTAAGGTCCTGAACCGCGGTGAACTGATTAAGAGATCCATAGGTGAAGAAGAAAAACGGGGCCAGCAACAATAACCAGCCAGCGCCTTGTAGCAATACGTTCCGACGTTCAGTTATCACGACGCACCGCCATCGAAACCGTAAAAATACCCCACTCATCAATCCGTTGTGTGCATTTATCAAATCCGGCATCACGCACGAGTGAATCCATCTCCTCTTGCGAACGCACGCGCATGACCCACGGTTTACCATCTTTATGACTGGTTAACACCCCGGCAATCAGCTCCAGTTGTGGGTGCCACGGCTGCCCGGTGTAGAGGAGAATGCCGCCCGGTTCGATGGCATTGGCAAGACCTGCGAGTGAGTTTTTTACCTGCTCATTTTCGGGAAAAAGCTCATACAGGCCAGAGACAATCGCCAGCGTAGGCCGCGGAGTTAACGCGCTGAGTTCCTCCGGGTTAAACGCATCGCCCTGTTCAAAACGCACCCGCCCAGACATTCCCCGTTGAGCAATCATCTCTTGCCCCTGTGCAACATTTAACTCGCTGTAATCACGTAACAAAATATCGCTTACGGCAGGCTCGTTTGCCAGCGCATCCAGTACATAGCGCCCATGCCCTGCGGCAATGTCAACCACGCGGACGGCTAAACCTTTGGCGTGGAGATCGGCAACGGCTTGTTTAATCAGTATTTGTAAATGGGTTTTGCGCTGGCGAATACCGCGCCAGCCAACACTGTTCAGGTAGATTTTGTCGACTAAACGCCCGAATGCGTTACTACCTTGCGGTTGATTTTGATAGACATAATCCAGCGAACTGCCTGAATCAAAGCCGGTGCTCATTCCGAGATGCAGGCCCGAAGAGTGCGTCCCGAACAATTTCATCGCCTTTCGCATAAAGCGATACGCTAAATCAACCGGCGATAATGGCACGGGTCCACCAGAAAGTAGCCGCCATCGATCCGCTGATGGTCCTGTGCAGTCTTCATGCTGATAATCAAATTTTTGCGATTTGTTAGCATATAAACGACTAATAAAGCTTTGCATTTTTTCAAATGCCAGCGCCCTGTTCTCTTCACCCAACGTGTCGTGATAAAAGCCTGGCAGCAGATGCAGCTCTTTCAGAGGGCTACGTAATCTCTGATAAAAATCAATCTGCGGTTGGCGATGCACCACATAGTCATCGCCTGATATCAGAAGTTGCGTGGGGAGCGTAATCGCCGCCGCATCTCTAATAATACGTTCAGACGTTTTGTAGAGATCGAGCAAGATATTAACGGCAATCGCCCGTGTGATCAGCGGATCATTATTGAAACTCGCCCCCCGTTGCCGATCGTGGGTCAAATAGCGTCCTTTCACATAGGAATTAATAAAAAACAGACCACGCAGACGATGCCATAACGCCAGCGCAGGACGTGCCAGCGGCACATACAATTTAACCTTAAAGGCCGGAGAAGCCAGCACCAGCCCGCGAATTGCAGGTGCATAATCATGAATCCATGTGGCAACCAGCACTGCGCCGACGCTTTGCGCGATCACTACCACCTCTTCCAGTCCAACCTGGCTGTCGCTGGCAGCAAAACGGACAAATTCATCGACATCCCGCACTGAACGCGCAAGAGATGGGCTATAACCACGCGGCCCCGAACTTTTTCCATGCCCTCGGGCATCCCAGGCATAAAAAGCAGTATCTGGCATCGCCAGTTCATCAACGAGATGTTGTAGACGACCAGAATGTTCATGCCTGCGATGAAATAAGACGATGACCTTTTTCGCCCCTGGCTGTAAAGTGGGCCAGTGCCGATAAAACAACGCTGTATTATCACTGGTGGTAAAAAAATGTTCCCCAGGGATGCGTGAATTTTCCATTTTCTCTATTTTCCTTCAGTAACAGCAGTAGCGTATAAAATAAAAAAATACCGGAGCGGTGAAAATTAATGAGTCAATCCTGTCAAGGAGTCCGCCATGTCCTGGCAATAGTTTTCCGCTATCTTTAACACCAATATCTCGTTTGATGGCTGACATCACGACATCGCCGCAAAAACCACTAATACCAATTAACAAACCCGCTAATAATGCCTGTAATGTATTTAGCGGTGTCAGTAACGGTCCGATAATCAGTGACGCAATCATGATGGTGATGACGCCGCCCATCAGACCTTCCAATGTTTTTCCCGGGCTGACTTTAGGGACCACTTTTCTTCTGCCGCAGGATTTTCCCCATAAATACTGTGCAATATCGTTTGACTCGGTTAATGCCAAAAGAAATAACACCAGTAACGCCCCGCCCTGGATATTTGTGGTTGGCAACATTAATAACCAGGCGGCATGACTCAAGGCGAAAACGGTCATTATCCAGCCCCAAAAAATGGCGCTCACGGTATGCAGAAAACCAGAGGGGTCACCCACAAAAACTCGCCAGGTGGCTAATATCAGAAACCCAGTCAAAGGTATAAATAACAGAAACAGCTCAAAGCAATTAAAACCGATAAGCAAATAGTTAAGAGGAATACCCCAATATAACCAACGCGGAAAATGTACAGATATAAGCGTACAATATTCTTTCAATGCCAGAAAACTTATCAGCGCAAAAAACGTCAACGTCATCCAGCGTGGACCTGAAATCACCATTGAAAAACAAATGACGATGCCCCACCAGGTACGAATACGTAATGTAACCTCACCCCCTTTTCTCTCCGGTAACCGCCATAGCAGAAAACGGTTTATCAGCGTTGCTAAAATTAACAACGCGAAAAGTGTTGCCAGAGATTTTTCCAGCATTATATTTCAGCGCTCATAAGAAGCACACTCCGACAACGATTAATCGCAGTCCAGAGAAGCAGAATTGAAGCAATGCTCCATAAAAGATTATTCCACTGCATCCACTGTGGATAAATGGCAACGGCCAGACCCCACAGACCAAATATTAACGCGCGATCGCTTTTGCCAAATGGACCGGCATAACTGCGAACACCGTTAATCGTCTGCGCGAGTAAACCGCAAAACTCGGTCAATATGGTGCAAAATAACATGAGTATCACGAGTGATGCGTTACTTTCCGGTAAAAATAAAAATGTTAAATAGAGCGCAATATCGGAAATAACATCACCAGTCTCATTCAAAATTGCCCCAAGCCGTGTTTGCTGATTGCACTCATGCGCCAACATGCCATCCAGCGCATTGAGCGCCATACGGATAAAAAGCACGATGGGCAATAGCATAAAGAGGATGGGTTGTGCCACCAACATCAACAGCAATCCGGTAAGAAGAGAAAGCGCCAGTGCAGCAAGAGTGATGTGATTCGCTGTAACGTGGTGCTTGTAAAGCCAAAACATCGTCGGCCTTAACAGCGACTGAAAGAGCGGTTTTATCTGGTAGAGCGTCATTATCAATCCTTGATAATTCGGTTTGCGCTATGGTGCATCAATTCCCCTGACGGAGATATCGCAACACGCCGCTTCATTAAAAATTCAGAATATATCAAGGTATTGGGGACTCACTGTCAGGAATAATTATCCCCAATTAATCAAAGGGTTAAGAAATATTACGTTGTGGATCAATACAACTCATCAAGTTTTCTCATCGCTTGTTCCCGTATTGCGCGCGTCTTACCGTTAAGCGCCAGCTGGCGGACTAAATCCAGTTCAGGGTTAACAAGCTCTAACGCCAGCAAAGGATCACGTTTCAGCCTCGCCTTTAATACATCAACTGGAAAACGGGGATTATTCATCGCCACAATCCACCACTCGGGATCAATTTCTGCCGCCAGTACTGCAGGCGGTGTGTGGCGGTTGTTAAGTGCGCCGAACTTGAAAAATGTGAGATTGCTTTTCGCCAGTGTACTCCACCATATACGATCCGGTTGTTTTGCCAGTACATCCAGTTGTGCTAACGCATCGGGGTCGAGTGCATAATAGACGCGTAATGCTTCATCAACCTGCGCACGGGAGCTGTTTTCCTGCCTCAGAAAAAACTTCGCCCAAATATCATTGCGTGGCGTATTTTGCTGTAATTCCTTGAGGACAACAGCGGGTAAATTATCCCAACTAACTAATGCACTCTCTAAAAAGTCCCAGTCTTCCAAACGTATCAGGGCTGTGGCATTTAATAGCATCTGATCATCAACTTCACCGTGGCTGATAAGCTCAGACAAAATCATATCAGCGCTGGTTTCATACGCAGCTGAATCTGCTTTCGGATTATTTTTCCGATGCGATAAAGCACGTTGCCAAATTTTTTGTTTCATCGACGTGCTCAGATACTGATTTTTCGCCAGATTACTCCACCCCTCAGGATCGTTGAAACGTGTCAATAACCGTTGTAGAGCAGCGTCAGAGTGAATTACCTGCATATCCCGACAGCAAAAGTAGGCAGGGGATTTTTTCTCCATCCTTTTAACAAAATTAAACTGTAAGTTATCTGGCAATGCTAAAAATAACACACGTATTAGATCATCGTCATTCTCGAATTTTTGGTATAAATAGGCTGCAACTTTGTCACTCTCTTGTGGCGTCATCCGCAATAATTGACCATGGTGTTTCATCTCTGCCAGCTTGAACGCTAAGCTTGTGACAACATTGTTTGATGAATCGTTCGCCAACTGCATTGCCTGATTGTAGGTGAGTTGTCCTCCAGCACCGACCTGACGAATAGAGGAATCATCACTGCGGATATAGCCATCAATAATGGATTCAGGCAATAACCACGCATCTTTATAAAGCTCCTGAATGATCATATCCCAATCTCTTTTCGCCAGAGTCATTACGATATCCAGAGGGAGATTTTCACGTAGCGCAAGATTCAACGGACCGACACCATCAGGTAGACGACTCATTCGCGTCATTATTTCGACAGAGAGCGGTTCACGGTCGAGCAACCCCAGAACAACAGGCTGGTAACCCAATTGCTGATCGGTCAACTCCAGAATCTCATTGTCAGGCATATATCTCGCCATACTTTCAATCGTTTGTTCATCATTGCTATTAATAAGTTGTTTGCGTAGGTTAGCTGAAATTCCTTTAAGCCTTGGGAGAGTTCGGATTATGGCAAGATCAAATGTCGCAATATCTCGTCCTTCAAATGCAGCAACGTTGCCTTCATCCAGCATTTGCAATTCCTGCACTAACTCAGGAGAAGGCTTAGGGCGAAACAGCGCTTCTTTTTTCATCTGATTACAGACATTCCCTGCCATGCGAATATTGCTTCGCTTAAAAATTTCTTTCAGAGCATCTTCATCATTTATTAGACCCCAATAATATGCATCAGGATTTATTATCATCAGCGCTTTTTTGACATTTTCAGTGTCATTTTTGTCACTCGCACGGACCATGAATTCACTATTTGTCGAAGACGCAACAACAGGTGCAATTATGTCATTGATAAATATCCCACGCGCATTAATACTCCCCTTAATCGTAGACGGATTATCGTAATATGAGTCGATAAATACCAGTCCACTTGCATTTATCGAACCGGTAATTAACAGTGGTGAATCCGTAACTATATTCGTTGCCGTCACGTTACCGAGAATAACCCATGGATTAGAAAGAGAGAAAGTGGAAATATTTCCTTTGACTGTCAAATTGCCAAGAACAATCAATTTTTGATTACTCTCTATATTACCTTCTACCACTAAATCGCCACGATGCACTTTCCAGTCCGATGCAGATAAACCGAAGGGGACAAGATTCACGCTACTGTTGATAGCTTGTTCAACTTGTTGTTTATCTTCAGCGGTAGCCGCAGAAAAAAATTGTTCAATATCAACTGCATTTGCAACACATCGAAGTTCCGCCTGTACTGGAAGACTCAGCATAAACAGGGGAAGTAAACCTATCCAGCCGCAAATCCTGGCCTTAAACATATGCACTCCATGCCATTAAAAAAGAAACAAAAGGGAAATGCATCTTTCCCTTTTGTATATTCGTTATTCTCGCGAAATACCATCCAACGTAGACAACACTTCCTCAGAAAGTTGCAATTTTTCAGCAGCCATATTCTCCCGTAAATGCGCAACCGAAGACGTCCCTGGGATCAGCAAAATATTCGGTGAACGCTGTAACAGCCACGCCAGCGCCACCTGCATTGGTGTTGCACCCAGGCTCGCAGCAACATCGGAAAGTGTGGACGATTGCAGCGGTGTAAAGCCCCCGAGCGGGAAGAACGGCACGTAGGCAATGCCATCGTGGGCCAAAGCATCAATCATTGCATCATCAGCACGGTGCGCGATGTTGTATTCGTTTTGCACACAGACAATTTCGGCAATCTTGCGCGCCTCTGCAACCTGCGTCGGTGTGACGTTGCTCAGGCCAATATGTTTTACCAGGCCTTGTTGTTGCATCTCTGCCAGCACGGTCAGGCTGGCCTCAATCGATCCTTCCGCTGGGCCATGACCATCCCCCATCATAACGCGCAGGTTAACCACATCCAGCACGTCCAGCCCGAGATTACGTAGATTATCGTGCACCGCTTTTTGCAGCTCTGCCGGAGAAAATGCGGGCAACCAGGATGCGTCCTCTCCACGCCGCGCACCAATTTTAGTGACAATTGTCAGGTCGTCAGAGTAAGGATAAAGCGCTTCGCGGATAATCTGATTGGTGACGTGCGGACCATAAAAGTCGCTGGTATCAATATGATTGACGCCCAATGCCAGCGCCTCACGCAGCACGGTTATAGCGACGTGGCGATCTCGTGGGGGGCCAAAAACTCCAGGACCTGCCAGTTGCATCGCGCCATAACCAAGACGGTTAACGGATTTTGTACCGAGAGTAAATGTATTGCTGCTCATCGCACCCTGCCCTGTAATAAAACGGATTAAGAAAAATCAGTATAGAAACGAAAAGAGATAAATAATGCGAAGGTGTAAACAAGATTACTGGATGAGTTGCTCTATTGTCCTGAAAGACACAAAACAAAACGCGTCACGTACCACATCCGGCAATAAAAAAACCGCAACCTGTATCAGCGTTGCGGTTTAGGGATCACATGCTAAAAATTAGAACGTTTTCTTGAAGTTCAGCATCACGCCTTTATCGCTGATGCCATCCTCTTTCCAGTTGTACGCATCCAGATTCAGCGAACTTTCTTTGCTGCTGTACTTCACGCCGACGCTTGTCAGGCTATTGATGCCGCCGCCCTTCTGACCGTCATCGACGTTAAAGTGCTGACTGCCTGCGCCTGCCAGGCTTGCCGTACGCTGGCTCTTCGCGTAGCTCAGGTTCGGCCCGCCTTCCAGCGTAGCGCTAGCGCTCCAGCCGTCTTTACCTGCGTAGTCCAGTTTCAGCCCGACGATGCTGTCCACCGCCGTTTCGCTGCCACTGTTCATATTCAGGTTAAAGTCTCCGGCATTGCGCTCCTGATAGCCACCTTCCAGTGTGTGACGCAGTTTTACACCCGCATATGGCGTAACCTTCAGTCCTTCGCTCGGTTCGAAAGTCTTCGCCCCTTCGCTGCGGAACTCCAGGTACTGCTGTTTCACGTCGGTATCAGCCGTTTTGTTCGTGTTGCCAAATGCAATCGAGCGGCTGCTGTCAAGGTTGTGAACGTCGTAACGCAAGGCGTTATTCCAGTTCATGCCGTTATCGAACGACATCTGATGTTTCAGGCCAAAAAACTGGCTATAACCGCCTGTAACGCCATTATCACCCGCTTTCTGCGCACCATCACCATCGAGACGAGCGATACCGTACTCCAGACTCATCGTCTGGCTTTCGCTCAGGTCGATAGTTTTACGCAATGCCAGCATGTCGTATTCGGTATTATTACCTAACTCGGCACGCGGATCGCCTTTCGCGACAACGTTGAACGCCAGACCGTTACCCACTTTCGGCGCGGCATCTGCCAGCATACTAAAGCGGTTGCTTAACACGCGCGCTTCGCGGAATACCGTGGTCGCCTGGCTACCGCTGACCTGTTTCAGAGCACTGTTCAGTTCAGCAGTCGTGCCGACGTTCAGGCTGGTAAACAGTTCGTTGTTGGTGTAACCCGCATCCAGTGCTTTCGCGATGTCATTCACCGAGGCATCTGTTGCCACATCGGTGTAGGCATTTTTGCTCATGGTGACGTCAACGTTACCGCTGGCATCGGTGCTGCCTTTGGCAGTCCATACCACGGACGTTGAGGTGATGGCGTCAGCGTCGGTCAGGTTGCTACCTTCCACTACGTTATCAAAACTCACAGTGGTGTCTGCCGTACCAGCGGTAAAGCCCGTGTTAATCTCCACGCCGTTCATGCTGGCATTGTTAACCTTCAGCTTCCCGGCGCTGCCGTTAACGTTGGTACCGACGACATAGCCGTTGAGGTTGTTCATGCTGCCACCAGCCTCATCACTTCCCGACGTTACACTAACCGTATTGGGCTTCGGCACATCCGGCAACGTATAGTCGCCATAATGCACTTCGCTGCTATTACCGTTGTTACCGTTCATACCTTCAACATTGATGCTGTCGCCCTGCTTGATCAGTCCAGAACCCGTAACCCCATCGGCAATCACCACCGTGCCGTTGTTAACCACATGACCTACTGTACCCAGTACGCTAAATGCAAACGAGTCATTGGCGAAGATATTGATGGTGCCGTTGTTTTCGATTACCGCATCCGCCGTGGCGTTGGCATCGAGTTGCATACCGATCATACCCGTGTCAGTAGTGCCTGCGGTACCGAGGTTGATGGTGCCATTGTTAACCAGCTGCGCGTTCTTATCACCTTCCATAGCCACAGCACCGGTGCCGCTGATGTTCATGATGCCGTCATTCTGGGCAATAAAGTTGCTGTGGGTGACTTTCACGGCACTGGCGCTGTCGTGATCGAAGTTGATGACCCCGTTATCCTGGTTCCAGAAGAAGGCATTCTGATCGCCGGCATTATTAGCGCTGACTACCAGTGACTTCGCAGAAACATCAATCGTTCCGTCATTGATAAAACGACCATTTCCGCCCCACATATTAACGGCTCCGTTGTGGGAAGAATTACTGATGTTCATGTGACCGGTATTATAAAGCGTACCGGACTGGTTGATGTGCACAGCATTCTTGTCGTTATCAAGAATAAACTCGCCGCGGTTATCGAAAGCTGAATTATTATTAACTTCCAGCATCCCGGTGTTGTTACCCTCACTACTACTTCCGAGGTTCCAGGTTCCTTCGTTATTTGCCACTGCAGTACCTGTCAGCGCAGCACCTCTCATAATCGCCCCGTCAGTTTGATTATTAAAGACCCCGCCAGCCGACATCATCCGCCCTGTTACACTGCCACTATTATTGAATACCCCCGCGTTCTGCACGATTTTATTGATGGTTCCGGTGTTGTTCACTAACGAACTATCAGCACCAGCATTCATGGTAATTTGCGCAGTCATTTCTCCGGCATTATTGAGGATTCCACCGCTAACATCGACGTTATTCGTCATCACCCCGGCATTTTTAATGACGGCACCCTTGTCAAGTTTTACTAAGTTATTGATGATGCCACCGCTGGTATTTTCCAGAAGACCGCTTGATACCGTAATTTGATCACCGGAAAGCGTTCCGCTATTAACAACATTCCCAGCCAGCTTATCAGTCACAGCAGCAGATTTATTTAGCGTTACAGTTTCTCCGCTTCGTGTAATCGTATCGCCACCGGTATAGATCAGTGAGGTGAAATCATCTGTATTATTGTACTCATTCCCCGATTGGCACACGCCGAAAGTGCAGATTGTACCATAGTTAACAATTGTTCCTGTGCCATCGTTATAAAACGCCTGACCAGTACCAACATTGATATTGATAACACCCGTCTGGTCGTTGATAGCAGTACCATGCTCATAAACAGCCATCCCTACCAGAGTATTTGCTGCCAGACTATCGTCATAATTACCATTTTTTTCGAGGTTAATCGTCCCCTGGTTAATAACTGTATTGCTGGCGCCATAGGCCGCCATACCTGCGCCGGCGTTATAAATAGTTATAACACCGCCCAATTGGTTAATTGCTGTTGCATTTTTCCCTGCACCACTATAACTATCAGTACCAACTCCCACACCTGTACCGAAGTCAATGGCGCTGTTGCTAGCTATATCTCGCATTGCGGTAGTGTCATTTGCATCTACCCACATAGAATCCAGTGTAATTTTACCCTGATTTTCTGCTGTTGAATCTGCTATAGCAAGCATGCCGACACTACCACGACCATACAAATCAATGATGCCGCTGTCAGTATTGATAATTGTGCTATTCGATTGAGCGACTAACCCTGTTATGCTACTGACATCGTTATTAAAAATAAATGAATTCGATGTGCCCGTTGAATACTTGTTAAATACGCTATGTTGTTCCGTCACTTTACCTGTGATCGTACCTGCATTAGTGGCGCTCCCTCCGTTAGTAGCCAGTAAAACAATGGGAGACGGTGCCGGATCTTTACCATTTTGTAATAACGAGATCGTGCCACTATTTATACCTGTTGTATTTTCACCAGTAACAAAAGCAAAACCTAAATTCTGAATTTCAACAGTACCTTTATTAACAATTTTCGCACCGGAATCAGCATAAGTAAGTTCTGGGGTTCTTGTCCCATGATGTTCAAAACTGTCAATATCCTGCATTGTTAGCGTAGCGCCACTGCCAATTTCCAGCAAAGCTTTATCCTGTACCCGAATAACCCCGGCAAACCCCAGAGGGAATTCTCCGCTGATTGTCGTATCTCCATTCAGATATACCGACGACTCACCACTAACGACAATAACGCTGGTATAACTATATCCTGTGCGCAAGGAAGCAACCTGCGACCCATCTGCAAGCGCGTTTTTCTCTCCAATCAGTTCAAGTCCACCATTCATATTAACGGTATTGCCATCGCCAATCACAACCAGACCTGACGTTTTCTCTGCGCTGCCATCAAATAAATTACTCTGACGAGAAGTAACCTCACTGTCTGATACAACAGTTAACTTTCCATCCAGCGTCACGTTATTATCACTGCCGTAAACGTTGATACCCACGGATGGATCGAAGAAATATTCCGCCGCATTGTCTGCGGTTTTATCCTTATCAACCAGAACGTTACCAGTGATATTCACTGTATTCGCATCGCCAGAAACGTTTATGCCCGTCGCTTTCTGCCCGACCACTTTTAGATCTTTTGCCGCCAGCGTCACGCTGTTATTGTTGCCATTAAGATCTACCCCGGTCGAGAAATCGCCAACCTGCATACTGCCTGCCAGCGAAACCTTCCCACTGTTGGTTGTGATGCTGAACCCTGTCGCTTCATTGCTAACGTTAACATCACCCGTATTGGATACTGTTACCCCCTCACCGTTGATGAGCACGCCAATCGATCCAGTATCGGAAACAACAATATCTCCTTTGTTGTTAACCGTGCCGTTGTCACCAATGTTCTCAACACCATGCGCACCGCCTGTAACAGTCAGGCTACCATCCAGATTTACAATGCCGATATTGCCCGCGATTTTGGTACCCGTGGAATCTTTTCCATCAACAGTGGTTTTTCCACTGTTATTCGCGGTGGCGTCGTTACCGTTGATCTGAGTGCCGGTGCCGCCATTGGTGATAGTGCTCTCGCCTTCGTTATTGACGATGGCCTGGTCGCCGTCAATCTGGATACCGATGGACTCCGGATCGGTGACGGTCATGGTGCCCTTGTTATCCACCGTTGCGCTGTCGCCGGTGATATCAATACCGTGACCGCCGCCGCTGACATCCAGATCGCCGTCCTGAATCACTTTCCCGTTATTACCGTTGATTTCCGTACCGGTGGAATCTTTACCGTCAACGGTGGTTTTGCCATTGTTGTTTACTGTGGCATTATCACCCGTAATAACAAGCTCACCGTTGTGATTATATTGCCACTTCGTTGCGCCATCTGCGCTCACCCCTTCAAGGGCAACAGTGTTATTCGCTTCATCAATCTGCCAAAGATTAATCGTTGCCTTACGACCATTGCTATCTTGCAGAGATATAGTCCCGTCAGCATTCTCGGTATAAGTAAAAACTGAATCGCGAATAGTTAACGTTTTTTCTGTTTTATCGAGAATAACGTCATTATTAAACGAAACCGGTTTGGGAGGTGTAGGCGTATCATCCGGATCGTCCGGTATTATCTCATCTCCGCCAGGAGTTGGGGGAACTGGAGTGTCGTCTGATTCATCATCAGGGGGTGTCGGTGGGAGTGGAGAATTGTTGCGATGATGATGATCATCATCGTCGTTTAGTTCCACTACGGCTAAGGCCGTGATTAACGCAGCAGCGCCTGTGGAAAGCCATGGCATCAGGTTTTGTTCGACTAAAGGAGAGCATTCAGAGGGTAAGCGTTTAAGCTCTTCCGGACTGAGTTTTCCTGGGTCTGCCGGACAAGTCACATTGGTATTTTTCTTTTCACCTGTGGTGGTTTCTACCTCTGTGATATCTGCCGCCCAACCCTGACCACTCAGAGCTAATGCAATACAGGCCGACAATAGAGTTTTCCTTTGCATAATAAATCCTTCTGGCGAATATAAAGAAAGCCGGATGCACTAACCCGACCAATTAGTTATTTAAAACATAGAAGACATCCAATATTGCCAGTAGATTATTATCTAATCAAACATACTTTCCTATAATTCACAATTATAATTCAGGTGAATAAAAAAAGACCATGAAATATATAAATTGTGTATATAATATAAATTACAAATTAAAACCACATTCTCATTATAAATAATTATATGATGAAAAAACGGTATGAATTAATACTCAAATAAATAAAGCAGAGCTTAAACATAACTCTGCTTTATAATTAAAGGGACAAAATAATTTTACATCTGTTACTGTTTCGGTCGCAGATTCTCATCAAATACCAGGCGTTTCCTGCCAGGTTCAATTTCCCGCAATGGCTCGACTTGATGTAACGTCTGCTTACAGCGTGTCACCAGCACCTGGTACTCATGCGTACCCTGCTTTTTCCATGCCAACTCCTGCTCACTGAGTTCACGAATCGCTTTCGCCGGGCTGCCGACAATCAGGTAATTAGCTGGCATTTCTGCTTTGGCTTTCACAAATGCGGATGCACCAACAATGCTGTTCTCGCCAATCACCGCACCGTCCATCACTACCGCGTTCATTCCCACTAATGCATTGCGGCGGATAATGCAGCCGTGAAGGATAGCGCTATGACCAATATGTCCATCTTCTCCTACAACAGTATCCTGCTCGGGAAAACCGTGCATAACGCAATTATCCTGAATGTTCGCGCCATCTTTCACCACGATACGACCAAAATCGCCACGCAGACTGGCATTTGGCCCAACGTAAACGCCCTTGCCGAGAATAACATCGCCGATCAATACCGCTGTCGGATGGACAAAACTCTCTTCTGGCACAACCGGAGTCAGACCGTCTATCTGATAAATTGGCATAACGCCTCCTGTTCAATATTCAAGCCGCCAAAACGTTGAAAATACAGGCTTCCCGGCGCAGGCAGTTCACCGACCGAGGTTTCACCTTTTTCACTAACGAACGCTAAAGCAGCAGGCGCTACGCGCTGATAAATGTTGATACACAGCTGACGTGCCGTATGCCCTGCCCAGTGTGCCGGAAGCAACTCCTCCGGCAACAATGGGTCTTTAAGGACGACACGGCGATAAAAATGGATCAGTAAAAGCTGAATATGAAATGCCCGCTCCGGGGTTAACTCGTCTGCCGCCTCTTTTAAAAGCGGCACCAGCGGGCGGAATGACTGAATAAAGGTTTCGTACATGGCATTTTGTTCAGTTAAATGCCAGCACTCTTCTACTCTGGCACGCAGTGCTGCGCGAGAAAGCGCCAGTGGTATTTGCGCTTCAAAACAAATCACGTTATCCGCCACACCCGCTTCATGCAAAAGTGTCTGTACATCGGCCAGTTTTTGCGACGGCGATGCCATCAGGCTGGGTGCCAGTGCGCCAAAACCTTGCCAGATCAACTGCTTTTTGACATCAGCCAGCGTTGATTTATCTAAACCTTCCGAGAGCAACAGGAGCCATTTACCATCCCATGCAGGTTGCTCTGCGCGATAAATTTTACTTTCTGCCCGTCGCGTCAGGTGCAAGCCTTTATCACTGAGGCTATAGAAACTGCGTCGCCCGATGCGGGAAACATCCAGCCAGCCTTCTTTATTAAGACGAAACAAAGCGGTGCGCACGAAACGCTCACCAAATCCCAGCCCTTCCAGCAAAGCAGCCAGACTACCCAACCAGATTTCACCACCACGATGGGAAAGCGAATCACCATACAGAGAGGAGATCAAAGATGTGCCACTGACCGGAACAGCGTTTACAGCATGTTGGATAAAAGTATCAAGTTTACTCATTCGCTTCAGTCTGTTGTTATTGTTGTGATTTATGAATCATAGCACAGGTCGTATCGACTTCTGGCCCTGGCGCTTTACCCCACCAGGGCCAGACGATACGTCAGGCACCAACAATATTGCGCAGATCAAACACCCGACACGCCTTGCCTTCTGAACGCGGGATACTGCCACAGTTAACGATCATCACATCGGTAGAGATCCCCACCATCGACTTAATCCGATGGCGCAGCTGGTGGCATACCTGGCAACGCTGCTCATGCGTCAATGTCAGGCTACTTTCTTTCAACTCCACTTTCACAGAAAGTGAATCAAGATGCCCCCGGCGGTTCACCTCCAGTTGGTAATGCGGCGATAAATGTTCGAATTTGACAATCTCTTCTTCCAGTTGTGACGGAAAGACATTTACACCGCGAATAATCAACATGTCATCGCTGCGTCCGCTGATGCGATCCATGCGGCGCATAGTCCGCGCCGTTCCTGGTAACAGTCGGGTTAAATCACGCGTGCGGTAACGAATGACCGGCAATGCTTCTTTGGTCAGCGTGGTGAATAACAGTTCGCCATGTTCACCATCGGCAAGCGGTGTGCCGTCATGAGGATTAACAATTTCAGGATAGAAATGATCTTCCCAAATGGTTGGGCCGTCGGTAGTTTCCAGACACTCCATCGCCACCCCCGGCCCCATCACTTCTGACAGGCCATAAATATCCAGTGCGGTGATCCCCAGGCGACGCTCAATCTCTTTACGCATGGCCTGTGTCCACGGCTCAGCACCAAATACTCCAACCCGCAGCGAGCAACCGCTGGCATCACCGCCCAACTGCCGCTCCAGCTCTTCAATCAGGTTAAGGCAATAAGATGGCGTAACCATGATCATATCTGGTTGAAAATCACGGATCAGTTGCGCTTGTTTTTCCGTCTGCCCGCCAGACATCGGGATCACCGTAGCGCCCAGACGTTCGGCACCATAGTGCGCACCCAGCCCACCAGTAAACAGGCCGTAACCATAGGCAACATGAATTTTGTCTTTGGGCGAGCCCCCTGCCGCACGCAAAGAACGCGCTACAATATTGGCCCAGTTATCAATATCGTTTTGCGTATAGCCGACAACTGTCGGTTTACCTGTGGTTCCCGAAGAAGCATGAATGCGCACCACTTGTTCCATTGGCACGGCAAAGGTGTCAAAGGGATAGTTGTCGCGCAGATCCTGTTTGGTGGTACAGGGAAATTTACGCAGGTCTGAAAGTTCCCTGAAATCATCAGGATGTACGCCTGCTGCGTCGAATTTGCGCCGATACATCGGCACATTTTCATACGCGTGTTTGAGCGTCCATTTCAGACGCTGTGTTTGCAACGCCTGTAACTCATCAACAGACGCGGTTTCAATCGGGTCAAGCTTTGTATTGGTTATCATTGTAGGGTACTCGCAGGTTGATATGCTCAAACACGCTCCAGAATCATGGCGATGCCCTGACCGACACCGATGCACATGGTGCACAATGCGTAACGACCGTTACGCCGATGCAGCTCATGGCTGGCAGCCAGTGCCAGGCGGGCACCACTCATTCCCAACGGATGGCCTAAGGCGATAGCGCCTCCGTTGGGGTTAACATGTGGGGCATCATCAGGCAGCCCCAATTCGCGTAGTACACCCAACGCCTGGGCCGCGAACGCTTCGTTCAGTTCAATCACTTCCATATCGTGAATACTCAGCCCTGCGCGTTCCAGCACCCGGCGAGTTGCAGGCACCGGACCAAGCCCCATCAGGCGCGGTTCCACCCCGGCGGTTGCCATGGCTACGATACGCGCCCGCGGTGTCAGTCCTTGCGCTGCTGCCATCTGTTCACTGGCAATAATCAACGCAGCGGCTCCGTCATTCACCCCGGAAGCATTGCCTGCGGTAATCACCCCATTGGCACGAAATGGTGCTTTTAACCCACGTAACTGTTCCAGCGTCGTTTCCGGGCGCAGATGCTCATCATGTTGTATTTCTGTTACAACACCTTTCTTGTTTTTCAACACAACCGGAACAATCTCCTCAGCCAGAATGCCTGAGGATTGCGCTTTTGCCGTACGTTGCTGACTGCGTAGCGCAAAACTATCTTGATCTTCTCGTGAGATTTTTAACAGTTCAGCTACATTCTCTGCCGTTTCCGGCATGCTGTCAGTTCCAAATTGCTGAGCCATGAGCGGGTTCACAAATCGCCAGCCAATAGTGGTATCGAACATCTCAGCCTGACGAGAAAATGCACTGGCTGCCTTGCCCATAACAAACGGTGCCCGTGACATTGACTCCACGCCACCGGCGATCAGCAAATCGCCATCGCCCGCTTTAATCGCCCGTGCGGCAAACCCCAGTGCGTCCAGCCCGGAACCACACAAGCGGTTAATGGTTGTGCCGGAAACACTCTGCGGCAGCCCCGCCAGTAAAGTCGCCATCCGGGCTACGTTACGGTTATCTTCTCCCGCCTGATTAGCACAGCCGAGGATCACATCATCGATACACTCCGCATCGAGACGCGGGTTTCGCACCAGCAGTTCCCGCAAAGGGATAGCAGCCAGATCATCAGCCCGAACACTTGATAATGCCCCGCCGTAGCGACCAATTGGCGTACGAATTCCGTCACAAATAAAGGCTTCACGCATCAGGCTTCTCCTGTAATGGTGCCGCCGATGCGGTGAGATTTACCGCGAAACAGCGCAACCGTTTTTTGTTGTTGGTTAACAATTTCGATGTCGTAAACACCGGTTTGCTTGCCCTGATGACGTACCTGCGCAGTAGCAGTTAAGGTGTCTCCGGCAAAGCCTGGACGCAAAAAATCAATCGTGCAGGCAGAAGCGACGGCTGCCAGCCCCTGGCTATTGCAGGCGTAGGCAAAGGCAGTATCAGCCAGTGAAAATAGCTGCCCGCCGTGGCAACTTTGATGACCATTAAGCATTTGTGCAGTGACGGTCATGGTCACTACAGCAAAGCCTTCATCCATTGAGATAATGTCGATGCCAAGCGCTTTGGCGCAGGCATCGTTCTCATACATTGCATGGGCATTTTGCCAGGCCTTATGACTCATAACCGCTCTCCAGAAGCGCCCGTTGGCGCAGCAATGAACATGGGCGATAGCGTTCTTCGCCATAGTGATGTTGTAGATTTTCCAGGAGCCTTAATATTCGCTGCCAGCCAAGTTGCGCTCCCCAGGCAAGCGGGCCATATGGATAATTCACCCCAAGACGCATGGCGGTATCGATATCCTGTTCAGAGGCCACGCCTTTTTGCAGCGCATCAAGGGCTTCATTGATGATCATTGCTACCGTTCGCCAAATCAGCATTCCTGGGTAATCTGCAATTTGCAGCACTGTTTTGCCCTGCTGTTGCAGGTAATAAATGGCCTTGCGGGTCGCTGAGTCCGGGTTCACCGCTGCCGCAGCAATGGTCACCACCTTGCCCGCCATTTTGTCGACCACTACCACCGGGCGTGCCAGTCGTATTGCCAGCGCCTGTGCCGTCTCGCCTTGTGTCTCAATCAATAAAACATCGTCAATTTCTGTGACACCGTCACTTTTCTTTTCTACTTTCATTGGGCTAAAACTGTCGCTTACCGCTTCCAGGCCAACAACTGCCTCACGTTCCGCGCGCCAGTCGTACACGCCCAGCCCACTTTTCTTGCCCAACCGTCCACCAATCACCAGTTCCTGTTGCACCAGCGAAGGTAAAAAACGACGCTCCTGCCAGAAAGCGTTAAACACCGAACAGGTGACAGCAAAATTGACGTCCTGACCAATCAGATCGGTTAATTCCAGCGGCCCCATCGGGAAACCAGCGCCATCGCGAAGTGCAGCGTCAATCACTTCTGGTGCAGCAACCTGCTCTTCCAGTGCCCGCCAGGCCTCGGAATAATAAGGACGCGCAACACGGTTAACGATAAATCCGGGGGTCGAATGACAGCGCACTGGCTGCTTACCCCAACTCAATGTCAGTTCACACAACTGCTCGACAACTTCCGCTGCCGTTGCCAGCCCACTGACCACCTCCACCAACTTCATCACCGGTGCCGGGTTAAAAAAATGCAGCCCCGCAACACGTTCAGGATTTTTTACCTCCGCAGCAATCGCGGTTATAGAGATTGACGAAGTGTTAGTGGTCAATAGCGTTTGTGGCGGGCAAACTTCCGCCAGTTGTGCAAAGAGCGCTTTTTTAACTTCCAGACGTTCAGACGCCGCTTCAATAACCAGATTCGCTGCTGCCAGCGCGTGAATATCGGTCACCGGGATCAGGCGTTTCAATGTGCGTTCACAGGTTTCAGCGGTCAGTTTTCCCCGCGTCACGCGTGAATTTAGCCGCGCGTGTATCCCGTCGATTGCGCGGGTCAGCGCTTCAGCAGAAATGTCATACAGTAAAACCTGATGTCCATGACTGGCGGCAACTTCAGCAATGCCTGCCCCCATGGTGCCGCTCCCAATCACTGCCACAGTTTGCACATTTATCATCATGCTATTTCCCCGTGAACTGCGGTGAGCGTTTAGCCAGGAACGCACTGACACCTTCACGATAATCTGCGCTCCGTCCGGCAAGTCGCTGATAGTCACGTTCCAGATCCAGTTGCGTATCGAGCGTATTGGTTTCAGCGCTATTTATCGCTTGCTTGATAAGTCCAAGACCAAATGTCGGTTGTGTCGCCAGATGCCGTGCCAGCTGTTGCGCGGTATCTGCCAGCGTTTCATCATCAACAACCTGCCAGATCATCCCCCATTCGTGCGCCTGTTCAGCACTCAGTTGATTCCCCAGCAGTGCCAGCCCCATGGCGCGCGCTCGTCCGGCAACGCGTGGCAGTAACCAGGTTCCACCGCAATCGGGTATTAAGCCTAACTTACTAAACGCCATGACGAATTTTGCTGAACGGGCAGCAATAACGATGTCGCCCCCCAGTGCCAGTGTTGCGCCTGCCCCTGCCGCCACGCCATTGACTGCACAGATCACCGGTTTTGGCAGTTTTGCCAGGCGACGTACCAGTGGGTTATAGAAACGTTCAACTGACATCCCTAAATCCGGTGCGGGGCCTGTGGGATCAACGTTACGATCGTTAAGATCCTGACCAGCACAAAATCCGCGCCCGGCACCTGTAAGTAACAGGCAACGGATAGTGTCGTCGCGCTCGACCTGTTTCAGGCACTCTGCCAGTTGTGCGTGCATCTCATCATTAAAACTGTTCAGGCGTTCCGGGCGGTTGAGCGTTAGTGTCATCACGCCCTTTTCTACATGACTGAGGATGAATTCCATCATTAGCGTCCTTTAAAGTCGGGCGTGCGTTTTTGTAAGAAAGCGGAGATGCCTTCATGACGATCTTCTGTTGCCGCCAGCAAGGTGAATAACTGTCGCTCCTGGGCAAGTCCGGCTTGCAAAGCCACTTCCTGCGACTGGCGCAGCGCTTGCTTTGCCGCTTGTAAGGCCAGCGGCGAGTGACGTGCCATTTTCGATGCCAGCTGTAAGGCGTATTCGAGGGTTAAATCGCTGGGGAAGACGTCGCTAACCAGCCCGGCCTGCTGTGCTTGCTGAGCGGTGATACTTTCTCCGCTCAGCACCATTTTGCTGGCTAACGATTTACCGACACTACGGATTAAACGTTGCGTTCCGCCTGCGCCAGGCATGATGCCGAGAGTGATTTCCGGCAACCCAAAACGCGCGTTCTCTCCGGCAACCACCACATCGCACAACAATGCCAGTTCGCAACCCGCCCCAAGCGCGTAACCATTGACGGCTGCGATAAGTGGTTTATTAAAGGCCTGCAATCGCGCCCATAGCTGCGGACGTGTATCGTTTAAGGTGGCCGCGAGATCTTTTTCTGCCATTTCGTTGAGATCGGCCCCAGCGGCAAAAAAGCGTGCATTACCGGTAATCACACAGACCGAAATGCTGGTATCGGTAGCCGCAGCTTCCAGTTCATTTACCAGTTGCATCAGCAGGGCATTATTTAGCGCATTACGTGCGGCGGGACGGTTAAGGGTCAGCAACAATACTCGTTGCTGACGGCTGACGATCAGTTCGCTCATGCCATCCCCTTCGCGTCAAAGTCAACCACCACATCGCTGGTCAGCGGCAGTGCCTGGCAACTCAACACATAACCTGCGGCCAGTTCATCCGGTTCCAGACTGTAATTGGTTTCCATCGCCACTTTGCCACGCAGCACTTTGCATTTGCAGGTCGCACAGACGCCGCCTTTGCAGGCATAGGGCAGATCCGCCCCCTGGCGCAATGCCGCATCGAGAATGCTTTCATCGTCGGCATTAAGCACGATTTCCCGATCCCGCCCATCCTGACGTACAGTCACTTTTTGTCCGTCACTTTGCACGTTAACGCTACGTTTGACGCGCGTGCCAGGCGTATTAAACCGCTCCAGATGAATGGTTTTATCTGGCATTCCCAGTGCTTTTAAGGCGGTTTCCGCGTCATCCATCATCGCCGCCGGACCACAAATAAATGCCTCATCATAAAGACGAAAATTAATGAGCGAGGCCCCAAGTGACTGTAATTTTTCACCGTCAATACGCCCGTGAAGCAGATCGCTGTCGAGGGTTTCCTGACTGAAAATGCACAACAACTGTAAACGCTGAGGATATTTGTCTTTCAGGTCTGCCAGTGCCTGGCGAAACATCATGCTCTGGCTGGTACGGTTACCGTAGATCAGGGTGAACTGACTTTCAGGCTCGGTTTGTAAAGTGGTGGCGATAATCGCCAGCATTGGCGTAATACCTGATCCTGCTGCAATTGCCAGATAGCGCCCCTGGCGTTCGGCCTGCGGCTGATAGCCGAAATGCCCCTGCGGCACCATGACCTCCAGCGTCATACCCTGGCGGATGTGTTCGCGAATGAAAGGGACATCTTATTCGGTCTTTACGCTGGGGAGTTACTTTGGAAGACTGCGTCAACACGATGATAAGCGTACAAAGCCATTGTTAAGGGATCCTCTATGACTGTTGTTACTGTCGGTATTGATTTAGCTAAAAATGTGTTCGCTGTGCATGGCGTTAATGCTGCAGGAAAAGCTGTTTTAGTTAAGCCTCTTGTGCGTCGGGCTAAATTGCTTGAATTGATTGCAACACTTCCAGCATGTCTGATTGGAATTGAAGCATGTACAGGTGCACATTTCTGGGCAAGAGAGTTCCAGAAAATGGGGCATACAGTTCGAATTATGGCGCCGCAACTGGTTTCTCCATACCGTATGGGTGGCCGTCATGGGAAAAATGATGCTGCAGATGCCGCTGCCATTTGTGAAGCTGTTACCCGTCCTAATATGCGGTTTGTTCCCATAAAATCAGTTGAGCAGCAAGGGCAGTTATTTGTACACAGAGCTCATCAGGGATATGTCAGTGAGAGAACAGCATTGATTAATCGCATCCGGGGATTGCTCAGTGAGTTAGGTATTGTTCTCCCGCAGGCGTTTAAAGCGTTTTTATCCGGGGTGGCTCAGGTCCTTGAGGATTTGCCCGGTTACTGTAATCAGGTTATTGGTGATCTTCTTAATGAGCTTTATCACATAGAAGAAAAGATTAAAAACAGTGAAAAACTCATTCAGCAACTTGCCAGAGATAACTCAGCAGCACAACTACTAATGCAATTCAGGGGGATAGGCCCGATGACTGCAACAGCAATCGTTGCCAGCATAGGTAATGGTCATGATTTCAAGAACGGACGTCAGTTTAGTGCCTGGCTGGGGCTAACACCAAGACAACAAAGTTCCGGGGGGAAAGCACGGTTAGGGAGAATAACTAAAGCCGGCGACAGCTATCTCAGAACACTTCTTGTTTTGGGGGCGAGATCTGTATTGTTGGGAGCAGCTAAAAATGATGATCCGGTCAGTCGATGGGCCCTGCAGTTAAAAGAAAGGCGAGGATATGGACGAGCGCTTGTTGCGATAGCAGCAAAAAATGCACGTATGTGCTGGGCAATGTTGCACCTGAGAGATGAATTCAGATTTCCTGCCTAGTCTACTGATTATTAATGAGTTTATGAAATTGATTTCTTTCCTTGCATGACGACTGCACGATGATGATTTAAAAGGTTTGGACCTGCGCCATGGTTTACTCGAGATATGCAAGAGGCTGCCATGTTTATGTGGATATCTGTTTCGCGGATGGAGTCTATGG
>ERZ791641.318-NODE-318-length-51459-cov-31.137090_pt1 | contig 51459 bp, 44 predicted proteins | sample MGYA00510055_ERZ791641 | MGnify/ENA primary metagenome ERZ791641 (study PRJEB30046, sample SAMN00715226) | human gut metagenome | study: EMG produced TPA metagenomics assembly of the A metagenome-wide association study of gut microbiota in type 2... | reverse complement strand
TCAGGTTCTATAAATTCCAGCTGTTTGAAGAGATAGGGCAGACAGTGGAGCATATAGGCCTGAGATGCTATTCGGATCGTATCTTAATGCAGATAATCTTTTAATCCTTATGAATGTCTTGGTAGCATGTGAGGAGAGAAGAAATCTGAGAAGCAAGACCTTTCCCGGGATAGCGGATGCGATGGCAGATCAATGGGGAGGTAAGATTATAGCGACATAGGATAAAAACATGAGCAATTTAGACTCTTTGACTTTTTTCTACCCTTATTCTATGGATTGCATAAAAAAAATTACTTCTGCTTTCTATTCAGAAAATACATTAGTACAAAATACATGACAGCAGACCAAAAGGCTTCAATTACATTAACCTCTTCGTCAAAAAAGAAATCTAAACTAAGATAGATGACAAAGAAAGCAAACGTTTGAATGAATAGATTTTTCTTTTTCATGACTTATTCCAAAATGTTAATATAAAGAAAATGAAACATTTATGCACTTGTCTATACACAATGCCAGAAAAATAAGGATAAGCATAGTATTGTGCTCTCTGTACAAGGAAATATACTTGGTATCATATTGTTCTTTTTTTCTTTCGAAGGAAATTCTTTCGCTAATTTTCCAAATAAGACCAATGATAAAAATCGTAAGATAAATATATTCTTTCATTGTGATGAAAATGATAAGTTTAATCTATACCACAAAGGTAACGAATATATTCTTTATATCCTATGCTTGGAAATGGATAAAAGCATGTGGACTGATGTGTTCTTTTGCAATGGCTAATCAATGGGGCAGTAAGATTATAGTAGCATACTTCTTGGAGGGGAAAAGACGTAAACCATTCTTTCAGACCAATCCACCACGAAAAATCCATGTCTTTTCTTCTCGCGCTTCTGTTGCCAAAGGTGGGGATTTTGTAGCAGCTCAGGCAAATGGGAATGCTATCACTTATGCCTGGTTTGTTTGGGAAAAAGGTTATAAGGGAGATACTGTAGTGGATTGGATCAACTGAAATACGGCGTAGGGAAACGATACATTTCGGAACTGACATACCCGGCAGCCATGCGATGGAATATTGCGCTCTCGCCGGATAAAAAGTAGTAATTAACAAATAAAAGATTAATGTATGAACAAGAATATAACCAATAACAGTCAAATGATAAATAAGAAAATATTTATAGCAGGCAAAATATATGACCTGCAAGCAATGGACAAGGATACGGTCGAGGCGTCAGTTCAGGAGTATCTGGACAGTGCAATCGGTAAGGGCAGGGGCAGGTTCGAGTTGTACACAATTGGAAATATGACCGCCATGTTCTTCCACCGTGGATTTGACTACAGTGCCTATGATGCTGACCCGGTGAAGGATATAATGGATGCCGACGCCTTCATGATGACTGCCCATGAATACGAGGGTTTTAAGATGCCCCGGCCTTTTCCTATAATTCCGGGTTGCGTATATCCCTACCGGATAAAGCAGACTGATTTTCTGGACGCATACCGGAAGAGTGCCAAGATTCTCGGGGCAAGCAGGGTAAAGAATGCATGGCTGGATATAGCTCCTCAGTCCATTGTGCTGAGGGTGCAGGTTGGATAAATGCCGGATGTAAAAAAAGGACATAAAAACGGATAATAAAGCTTCGGTACTCAAAAGCAGCATTACTCGCTTTCAAGGATAAAGGCCAGGAACAGGAAGACGGAAACTCTGTGGATTTTCTTCGGAATACATACGGCATGCCATACAGATGATTGCCAAGATCAAAAACAGGACGGTGAAAGCAGCATGATATGAGTTTACTGAAAGAAGCAGAAGAGGTCAGCAGACTTCTTCCGCAACGCCATGTCTTAACAGATAAGAGTATAGGGAAAATACAGAAAAATAACAATAAAAATGGCATATGAAGTGAGCATCCTCTATCATCTTCATATGCCATTGTATTTTGTAGGAACATTTACTGAATATCCGAGACTGTAATTTAAACTGTGTCAGTAACGAATAAAATTATAATCTTTACTAACACAGTTTTTTTATGAGCAAAGATTTCAATTTTGAAGAGATCAAGAACAAGGCTTTGGAACAGCTTAAGTCTGGTAAATCCTTGTTAGGCAAAGACGGTGCTTTTGCTCCGTTATTGGAACGCATCCTCAATGCTGCCCTTGAAGGCGAAATGGATGTGCACATGGACGATCATGAACGTTCTCTTGGTAATCGTCGTAATGGTTATACCCCTAAACAGGTTCAAACACCTCTTGGGGAAGTTACCGTTCATACTCCCCGTGATCGTGACTCTACTTTTGAGCCGGAGTTTATTAAGAAGCGCGAACGGATTTTAGCTGACGGTGTTGCTGACCGCATAATCGGTTTATATGCTTTGGGTAATAGTACCCGTGAGATTAGCGACTGGATGGAGGAGAACCTTGGTAATCGCGTATCCGCCGAGACCATCAGCTCCATCACCGATCGCGTTCTTCCAGAAATTCAGGCCTGGCGCAGCCGGCCTTTGGAAAATGTATATGCTATTGTCTGGATGGATGCTATTCATTACAAAGTAATGGATGAAAAGAATCGCCCTGTAACGCGGGCTATTTACAATATCATCGGTATTAACCCTGATGGATATAAAGATTTATTAGGGATGTATATCTCTAAAAGCGAAGGCGCCAACTTTTGGCTCTCTTGTTTGAGCGACATACAATCCCGTGGCGTAAAAGACATTATTATTGCTTGTACGGATAACCTGACAGGTTTTTCGGATGCCATTAGAAGTGTTTTTTCCTGAAACAACTGTCCAGACTTGTATTGTTCACTAGATTCGCAACTCCATTAAGTATGTGGCCAGTAAGAATCAAAAGAAATTCATGAAAGACCTTAAACTTGTTTATTAGGCTGTAAGCAAGGAACAAGCCGAAGTGGAATTGGATAATCTGGAACTTAAATGGGGAGAAGACTATCCTATTGTTATTAAATCCTGGCGAGATAACTGGGACAAGCTATCTGCTTACTTCCAGTATTCAGACGACATTAGAAAGATGATTTACACCACTAATACTGTAGAGGGGTATCATCGTCAAATCAGGAAAGTAACCAAAAATAAAGGTGTATTTACCAGCGATACAGCTTTGGAAAAGTTAGTCTATCTGGCTTACCGGAACATACGTAAGAAGTGGACCATGCCACTGCCTAACTGGGGGAAGACAGCACAGCAACTGGCTATATTATACCCGGACAGGTTCAAATTGTTTTAGACAAAATACATTATATCAACTTTATTTATTAGTTTTGTCAGACCAACAAAACGATGGTGATACTTTGTACCATTGAAACCAAAAACGATTAGGGGATTGACCCCTAACCGTTTTTACCAACAAAACTCAGGTTTCTCATTACCCATTGAGATAGGAAAGCGAAAAAACTGAATATTTTAAAAGGAAAGCGAGAGCGCTGACACAGTTTAATTTACACGCCCGAATATCCCTAAATTATCCGGTATCCTTATTCTTTTCAAAACCAAATAGTATAATATTGTACACTAAGACAATGGTCAAATGCCAAAAAGATCAAACTTCCTCAAGATGTAAAGCAACACTAGAATACTCTTTTCTTAATAGGCTTTTCATTGCTAAACCATTTTCCATAAGAACTCTACCACTGAATACTTTACCATCTAATGCGCAAGGTTTTTCTTCGTTTTCCGGAGTTAAATCTTTAACTCTATAATTTTTTTCAGCACAAAGACCAGATAACTTCACTACAGGTATTATTGAATTAATAAAATGTTCTGTCTTATATGCATAGAAAACAGCTTCACTCTCTTCAGAGTTCACATACATAAGAGAAGCTAACCCTTTATTATCATAAGGGGATACTAGGCGATATAAATCTCCAAACTGAACTATTCTACGAACACTCTTATATGCCATAATAGCACGTTTAGCAAATGCCTTTTCAACTTGAGTCATATCTTTTGGTTGTATTTCCATACCCAAGCGTCCTGACATTGCCACATCAAAACGGAATTTCAAAGGTATTTGTCGTCCTGTTTGATGATTTTTAGTTGCACTAACATGTGAAGCCATTGCCACAGCTGGATAGAATGTTGAAACACCCCACTGAAGATATATACGCTGCAAAGCATCAGTGTCATCACTTGTCCAAAATTCATTAAAATAAGGAAGCCAACCATAGTTAACACGACCACCACCACCTGCGCATGCCTGAAGAACTAAATCTGGATATTTTGCACGAATTCTTTCAACAACTTTACGTAAGCCACGATGATATTCTATATAAATATGTGACTGCTTATCTCTAGGTAGATAAAATGAACCATAGTCTTGAATGGAACAGTTTGCATCCCATTTCATATATTTAATTTCAGGATTACGTGTCATTAATGAGTCTACAACACCAAAAACAAAATCCTGTACTTCAGGATTGGAAAGGTCAAGAATAACCTGTGTTCCTCCACGACCTGTTGATACAGGACGATTCTCTACTCGGAGAATCCATTTAGGTTTATTTTCAAAGAGCTCACTCTTCGTATTTGAACTTTCAGGTTCAATCCAAATGCCAAATTTTATATTATATTTTTTTGCAGAATCTAGAAGACCATTTATCCCTAATGGAAGTTTTTCCTTGCAAACTTGCCAATCACCAAGAGATGATTTATCGTTATTACGAGGGTATTTATTTCCAAACCAGCCATCATCCATTACAAAAAGTTCACCACCTATTGCAGAGAATTCTTTCATCATATTATCCATCCCACTTTGGTTTACCCTGAAATAAACCCCTTCCCAACTATTAAGTAGAACATCACGATTTTTATCTCCTCCCCATAGTTTATACTGACGTGCCCACTTATGAAAAGCTCTGCTGACACCACCTTTACCACACTTACTATATGTCATACAGAATTCAGGAGTGGAAAAGATCTCCTCGCGTTCAAGCTTGTAAAATGAGGTTTCTTCATTTATACCAGCACTTACAGAAAGAGTTGTATTCGACGCTATAACCTTTATTAAATAGTTACCAGTCCATGCTAACGTTCCACCAAACACATCTCCACTTTCTTCAGTTGCCCTACCATTCATTGACAAAAGGAAAGAGGGATTATCTTGCTCAGTATTACACATTCCGTCTTTGTTAGATATTACCTTCTGTCCATTTGTTAATTTTTCTTCCTCCATAGTATGCTCTGCAGCCCAAGAACCATGAAAATGTGTCATCCAGTTATCACCGCGTTGCAATGGAAGAAATGCTGATGCAAAACGATATAAAGTGACAGACTTTTTCCCAGTATTCTCTATATCAACCCAAGTTGTAATTACATCTGTTCCTTCATAAGCTTTAAAGAACTGTTTAATAATAAAGGGATAAATGCTATCTTTCATTGTAATTTCCACTATATTCCCATCTTTATCAGAAAAACGCCGTACATTTGATACAAAAAGATCAAGTGTCATATTCCCATCATTGTGCATTACAGCTACTGCTTTTTCATTGTCAGTCTTATTTGTGCCAAAGGCTGGATAAGTCTCTTTATTCATAGCTACCCCAGAATCAAATATATCCTGGATTTCATTTTCAGATATACGCGCACCATAATATTGATACATTGGCTTATCTCCCACTGTAGCAGTCAGTAACATTGAGGTGTTTTCTGTAGAAAGAAGAAAATTATCTGCACGTAATGAACCTGCAAGAATTAAGAAAAAAAATAACACTTTTAACCTCATAATATTAAATTATTTAATGTTTTAAATATTAATAAATATACATATTCAACATTGAAAAATAGATTCTTTTATCTGCATCTTTCGCATCTTCTATTTAATTTCACCTATCTCTATTTCAGGTATTACCCAGTTGTCTGTACGGAATGGAGCTAAAGGTAAACCATAGTTGGTCTTTATATTTGCTTCAGGACAGTGATTCTTAAAAGCATAACGTACTGCAACTGGGTCAGAAACAGAATCAGAACTAATAATAATCTTGTTTTGCCACCACTTCATCCGAGCTTTGGCATCATAAAATACACGATCTTTCCCGGCAACCTCGAATCCTCCCATCCGTAATGTACTATCTTCATCAAAACCTACAAATGAATTAGGATCATTAAATTTATTTGGTTCAGATACGTTATTAAATGACAGAATAAGTGTATTATCCTTTTTCTCCATAGATTTAAATGTTGGAGCAGAAAAAGGTAGTCCTTCAATACCATAATCATTACGGAGGGCCAACATAGCCAATCGCTGACCTACTTCAAATTTCTTTGCAGGATGGATACACGTCGGATGACCTAGATCAGTAGTTGCAGCAACACCTACGTTTTCAAGTTGCGATGCAGCCTGATATTGAGCTTCGATGACAAGTGGAAGAGAGCGTAAATTATCTCCCTCATATCTATACGGAGCAAGTTGAGTCATATAAAAAGGCATACTGTCATTCCCCCAAATTTTTCTCCATAATTTTATGAGAGCTACTTGCAAATCCTTATAATCGTACCAATTTAAACGATTGGAGCACCCCTGATACCATATAAACCCTTTAGCTGTAAAATTACTTATCGGAAGAATCATTCCATTAAATAGTTTTTGAGGGGCACTATTTTCACTTGTCCATTTAGCTTGTACCTTTTTATCAATTCCTTTAATACCATCAATAGATTCTTTATTCATCCAAGTCTCAATTGTTGATCCACCCCAATTAGACGTTACAAGTCCTACAGGAACACCAAGCATTCTATGTAAGTTAAGGCCGAAAAAATAAGCTGTGGCACTAAATGAAGCAACAGATGCAGATGAAGAACAAAGCCACTCAGATTTACAATCATATGTCTGTGTATCCGTAGAATTGCGCGGAACAGTAAACATTCTTATGTCAGGATATTCATTTGCATTCATTACATAATCCAAACAATTCTCTACAGGCTGATTGATAAATCCACATACAGGCATTTCCATGTTAGATTGTCCTCCACATATCCACACCTCTCCCAAAAGTATATTTTCAATTACCAACTCCTCGCCATCGTTAAAGGTTATAGATTGCGGACCACTAGCTTCATTTGTTGCAACTTTAACTTTCCAATTGCCATCACAATCTGACTTAACCTTATACTCCATCTGGTTCCAAGACGTTTTTATTGCAACGTTTTTGTTTGGAGTTGCATATCCCCAAAGATTCACTTCTGAGTTTCGTTGGAGCACCATATTGTTTCCTATAATCCCAGGAAGTTTAACTTCTGCTTTAAGTATTAAAGTTATAATGCTTATAAATATAAAAAAAGATATCCGTCTCATATTATTTGATATTTATATTCTTACAGTAATTTTGAACAAAAGGATTTTGCTCATCTAAAGTATATGGGTAATAATCAGTTTTTTCAATAGTATTATTCTTAAAGGTCAATCCATCTACACTGTATAAATTCAAGATTCTTGGATCAAAGACCTTAAATGTATTATTCTCTATTAGAATATTTTGATGATAATAAACGCCAGCTTCTTTATTAGGAATCCCACTACCCACTGCGATACAAGCACGCCCCCACGTAGGATATCCAAAGTTCCCATTTTCGAAAACATTATTTCTTATAACTACATCTCTTACACCTGATTGTTCATACCAATAATTACCATCACCTTCAAACAAAATAGCTGCACCTGGTATAGAAAAATAGTTGTTCTCTATCACAATTTTCCCTCTAGAACCAAGGAGTAACCCTCTTGCTCTATTCCCACGCATATTACATCCACTTATTAATACGTCTGGATAACTGTTATCTTCCGCAATAACCATCTTTTCTTTTAATCTTTCAGGAATTGAATCATGAAGGGTAATATTCGCAAATTGCTTATTAAGGAGCTTTGATGATTTAACTGTCCCATACCCTAATATCTCAAGAGTTGTATTATCTACAAATTCAATTCTATCACCAGGGTTAAGAAAGTCTATACCATATTGCCCTGAGTTTCTCCATCTAAGATACAATTCTGTTGGAGATACAATTTTATCTACAGCCATATACCAACCATGAATATTGGTAGCATCATCCTTTTGATTATGGAATATACAATCAATCATTTTAATATAACCCTTACAGTTTACAAAATGGGTTGCATCGGCTGTGATGGAAATCATCCTACCTTCAGCAGGGATAACCTTCAAACGTAAAAGTTCAATATCTTCACTGCTTTGAGCAATTACTCCCATACCTCCACAATGATATAGAGTGACATCTCTTATACCGATATTTTCACTATTGCTTATAAAGAATGCAGGATTATAGCGTGCTGTTGCGCCAAGTACCATGATATTCCCAGGAGTTCCTTTTATATCCTTATGGAAAATTCGAACAACATGGTCTTTTATAGGTTTTGCTTCTATAGTCTGTTTTGATAGCCAATAATCCGAAGCTAAATAAGCGGGCTCCCTTCTTTTAGCATCAAACTCTAGTAAACTAGAAAAAAGGTAATTATTACGTTTATCGTCTGTAAAATAAAGGCAACCGTTAATAATATTATACTTATAGTCTTCCGGAAAACGAAGATCCATATAGCCATCACCTACAGCTAAAATTTCTGCTTCTGAATGAAAGGTACGAGTATAATCTACAGAAAAACCTTTAAAACTTACATTCTTGCAGCCAACAGCACTAAAAGGTGAAATAAAACCTGTAAACAGTAACTTAGTATTTTTCCCAACTACTTTAAAATCATTCATTCCATCTAAATCAAAAGCTATACGCTTAAGACTTTCCGTGTTATTGCTTATAAATTGGTATTTTTCATATGAAAAATCTGGTAGTATTTTTAATACTCCCTCAGGTAGAACGAGAGAGTCAGCCTTTGTTTCACGACAAAACTCTAATGCTTTACGGATAGCTGGCATTGCATCAATTTGAGCTTGCCCTTCTTCCAGATAATTTTCGAGATACACAGTTCCTCCTTCTGTACGACTACAAGAGATTGCTGTAGTTAACAGACAAAATAAAATTGCAATATTTGTAAATGTTTTCATATAAAAGAGTTTTAAAGTTATTTGTTTTTCTTGATAATTAAAGCACTACCGCCTCCCATTGCCATATTTAATACCACCTCTGATGTATTATCAACTTCATATTGTTTAATGGTATATTTTTCTGGTGAATTTGATGAGTCGTCAGAATCAGATAGTTCTGAAACCAAATATTTGTTTCCCTCTTGCAAAAATGACAATGAAATAGTAATTTTCCTATCATCCCAATTTGTTATTCCACCGATATACCAAACACCCTCTTTTTCGCGAGCAGTAACAATATATTCTCCAATTTTTCCATATAGAATTATAGTATGATCAAAAACAGTTGGTATTGAAGCTATATATTCGGTACAAGGGATATCAGATAAATATCTTGAAGGGGAGTCACAAAGCATCACAAGAGGAGAATCGTAAACAATATATGATGCTACCTGATGGGCTCTTGTACCTTGGCTCATCGGCTTATGATAATCAATTCTGAATCCCTCTTTTGATGCATTAATATATGCTCCCTGTGTGTAATCAACAGGTCCAACAACTTGACGTATGAACGGAAAAGTTACATCGTAAAAAGGCATATTAGGATTTTGCCATTTCAATTCTTCCAATCCAAATACACCTTCAAAATTTAGTATATGTGGAAACGTCCTATTAAGACCAGTTGGCTTATAAATTCCGTGTAAATCAAGTATCAAATGATGTTTTCCTGTGGATTCAGCAATGCGATAAACCATATCAACACACTCTTGATCATCTCTATCGAAAAAATCAACTTTAAAACCCTTAATTCCTAATTCAGAGTAGTATTTGCACGCTTGTTCTAACTTTTCATCTAAAACATTAGCTACAGCCCATATTATTAAACCCACATTCTTAAGGGACGCATACTCGATTAACTCTTTTAAATTAACTTCATCCTTTATTTTCATTATATCATCTTTATCAGACCATCCTTCATCGATAACAACATAAGGTATATTAAAGCGTGAAGCAAAGTTAATATATTCCTTATAAGTGGCTGTATTAACACCTGGCTTGAAGTTAACATCTGTAAGTCCATAAGAGTTCCACCATTCCCAAGCAGCATGACCTGGCTTAATCCAAGAAATATCACTATATCTCCTTGGTTCTGCCAACTGATACACCAAATTATTTATTGGCAACTCAATGTCATTTTCTGCTATTGCGATTATTCTCCATGGATAAGTTCTTTTACCCTCTGTTCTTGCTATTACATCCTTACGTGTAGCAACTTTAATCTGACTACGAGTTGGAGTTACATACATACTATCTGGCATATGGGCAAATTTAGCAGAATATCCCCCTACAATTCCCTCAAGGAACATTCCAGGATAAGAACGTAGATCAGACTCACATATAAGGATATTAGTCTCATCTTCCATTTTTACAAGTAAGGGAAGGAGAGCTAATGAAGATCCGGAACCAAAATCACTTACTTGTTCGCTTGTATATTCACTCTGATAAGCATTTGCTAACAAATCTTTTCCTTTAGAATAAGGTACCCAAGCTCTTGGATTACCATGAAATAAGAATTGTGCAAGTTCATCTTTTATCACAGTTGAATCCTCAAACGCAGTCTCGAATCTCCAAGCAACACCTTCATCATAAGCTCTAACACTTAGAGACCATCCATCTGTAAAATCAATGCGCATAAAATTCCATTTAGAAGATACATGCCTTTGACGATAAAAAGGGGTATCAATATCTTCGAAATCTGTACCTCTTTTCACTTCATAGTCTTTTATACCATAACCTAGTGTTTTCCCATTTCCTAAAACTATGGCTATTTTAGAGGGCGTAACCAAACATTTTCCGTTGTAATAAACTGAGTATGTTAGAGTATCTTGTACACTAAGTACCATTTGAATCTTCTTGTCAGGAGAACATAGTGTAATAGAATTATTATCTTTTTGACATGAAGACATGAAGATAATGATAAATATTATCAAATTTACATATGGAATTTTTCCCTTCATATTCACCAAATTATAATTTAACACTTATTTTTTCGCCGTCTTCTATGGCATATTTCTTCTGACCTTTCTTAGAGTTAATGACAACCTTCAACTTTTTACTACTAGTTCGATTAATTATTATATCTATATTATCACTAAATGCTTTTATGTTTTTAATACTCATACTTTCCCACGAAGTAGGCATAGAAGGTGTTAAATCGAAGCTACGGAAACCGGTAGGTTTCATACCAAATAGGCCTTCTGTTATAATTCGACAATAAAGCCCACTTTCTGCAGAAAGATGGCGTTGAGAACCTTCTGGCCATGCCTCTATAGCATATGGAACATGATCACCAAGAAGACGTCTCGCTGAATAATATTTCAATTTTTCTGTAGCAATATCAGCCATACCGGCGGCATAGATACCTCTAAGAGCATATAAAGTAGAACGATCCCAAAAAGTAGTACTACCCTGAGCTGTCAATAAGCCATCTTTTTTCCAAAGAAACGGACTACACAAAGCTTCCACTGTAGCTTCGGCACGATCAAAGATTCCGACTGTTAATGGAATACAAATCCACGATCGAAGAATCTCATTACCATCATAATATCTGTAAGTATTAAACCCACTAACAGTAGCGCCAAAATACTTCTCAATATTGATTTTCAACGTTGCTGCTTTACTGCGATATGCCTTAATAATAGAGGAAGACATACCAAGTTCACTCGCCAAATTAGCAGCAGATAGTAATGCATCATAATAAAGTGATGAAGTACATAGATTTGCATCGCCATCTTCAAATCGTCCTTCTAACTCATCTGTATCAGACATAACCACACCTTCTATATTAAGTTTTCTATCACAATATTCAAGACACCACTCTATCAAAGGCCAAAGTTCCTGTGCAATAGATTTATCTGCATACGCAAGGGAAAAACGGGAAGCTCCATACGCAACCATAGCAGCATCACCTCTATCTCCAGCACCAGCCCAGACATCAGTACCTTCAGCTATGATTGAACTTGGAATAGGATTAAAATCAGAGTTTATAAAACGACTAAAATGACGAAAAGAGTTGATTGCCGACTCGTTACCACGCCAATATCCTAAATATGGGAAGAAAGGATTAACATACTCAGCCTGATCGTTAGCCCAAATTGCTGCATAGTATGATTCTCCTCCTGGTGCATGCATATACCCTCCTTCTGTTTTAAAAATACTTTCACTTGTGCGGATTTTTGCATAGCGGAACATTGTATTGATAATTGCGTCAGGTGTCTCTAAAACCAAAGAACTATCAATATCTTTATTAATGAAATTTATACGTTCCTGTAGCTCACTTGTAACATCCACGGTATATTGGGGCTCAAAAGCTTTACGTCCGGAAAAGATAACATCAAAGGTAATGGAATCACCTTTTCTTAATACATAAGAACCTGATCCTTGCACTCTTGCTTCAATGATATAAACTCCATCTTTTCCTAAAGAATCAAGTGTCTTAAATACTTGAGAAAACTCTGGAATATATAGAATAAGATCACGTTCCCTTATACTAGTTATTTCATACCGTTCACATAAATATGGTTTATTCATTGAAGGGAAAATTGTCCTTGAAAGAGTTATAGCAGGAACTGGTGAAGTCCCCTTTCCTGAGCCAATATTCTGCTTTCCTACACAAAATGTCTCCTTACTCTGGAATAAACCATCAATATAAACAGACTCTGTCTTTGGATTTCTAAGAGCAAGTCCATCTATACTAATAAGTGATGGCACATCTAAAGCAATTCTGTGCATTAAACTAGCATGCGTATTATTGGGAAGTCTGCGCAGCATTGGAAACACTAATGAACGCTCTGTAGTTAAAGCACAGTTTTCGTCAACACCCCACCGGAGCACACAAGCCATCTGCTCACCAGACATCTCAATATGGTCATTATGAGGGAGCTGATTGTTGACTATATTCCACTCAATTGTCCCGTCTTTAGAAATTTCCCATCTAGATTCTGACGTGCTGTTCTTTGGAGCATCATAAACATCTCCTCCTTCATTTGAAGCCGAATTTGGTGATTTTAAAGCTTTTACATTCTTTAAATATAGAAGAGTTTCATGAGTTTCTTTACCTTCAAATGTTGAATTTTCAATTTCATACAGTGGTAACCAAGCATAAGCTACCATAGCACCATAAGTAGCACTGACAAAGACATTCGAATACTTAATACCAAACTCTTCCGATTTTGGAAAGATATTAGACGTTTCTAAATACACTTCTCCTTTATTCCTTGTTATTATAGAATATATTGGCTCTGGATTTACACTATAAGAATACCAATCTACTGGATAGAATGAAAGGTTGGCATCTTGAACAGGATTCCCTTGAGGATCCAATATCTTAAAGGAAAGATATCTTGGGAGCATATCAACGACAAGATTATCAATCTCGACAATCTTATCCTCAGCATAGTTAATCATATTAATCGCATACTTACTCCAAAAAGTTTCGCCATATGGATAATTCATTATACATCGAGTACCATAATATGGTATCGGCGCTATTGGGTTCTTGTCGGCATCCACTTTCATTGCATAAATGTCTGGCATACCCCTACTATGTCCAAACTCATGAATAATGCCATCAATAGCCTGTTCTGTAAAAGGGTTATTAAATCTATCATTATGGATTCTTGCATGATAAATCGTTTGAATATTTGCTCCATACCATCCACCTCCAACTTCTTTAGGATTCGATTTGTAGCCATCTATTACAACCAAATAGTCATGTTCAGGATGAGGTTTATATACCTCATTTGTTGAAATACCATCATATACATAGAATGAATTCCAATCTACCTCAAAATTATATAAAGCATGAAATTGATTATTGTCATTAAAAGCTCTGTTGACACGATTAAACATACATTCAACGTTCTGCTTAACTTTGTCGATACCTCCTAATGAGTCTACTGATTCGGAGTCAATACCTACTTTGACGCTAAATCTATAAATTGGCTGCGTAAATGCTGCTATACTAAATAGCCACAATAAAACACAATGTAAATACCTAAGTTTCATTTTAAAAAAACAATAATTATTAGTACTAATTTCTATAGAACTTGTAATCAGATTTAACTCCTGATGAGTGTCGCAAAATCATAGTTGAATCATCCTATATAGTTTGAATACGTGTAAAAGTTGCCAGAGGTTTTAAACGTTGGGAACTTTCTACAGCCTTATTACACACAATAACATAAACAAGTCTCTTATTCATATACAAATATTTATCCATAATGCACAAGATTACATAGTTTAAAATACCATCACTATTCTTTGACTCAGCATTACGCTTATCAAAAAATGGCAACAACTAACTAAACTTACTCCATGATATAAAAGAGTATTCATTATATTACGGTTGCTATGATTTATAAACATCCATACAGATATAAAAGTGACTCATACATTTTTAATGTATTATTTAAGAAAATGTAATGTGACTAATATGTCAGATAACAGTCTCAAACATATACTTATCCAGAGTGAATGTTTAAGAAAGTTTACTAATAGTATCTCTCTACTTGAAGTAGAGAGATACTATTAGTAATAAATTAGTTACCAGAAATAGGATTCTGTTCGTCTTGTGAAATTGCCTTATTTCGAGTAAATTCTATATCAGGAATCTGACAAAAATAACGATAGTCGTTAGCTTTTAATGTAGCAATATTACCTGCTTTACTACCCCAATAAAGAAGTCCTTCATTAAAGTGACCTGCATAGTTATTTTCCAAGGATTCACCCTCACGTATAACATCCTTTTGAAGGCGTAAATTATCAAACATCCCTGTAACTGTTTCTCCAAGGAGTTCTTTTCTACGCTCAATATAAATTGCTTCAAGAAGTTCATCTTTATCAGTAGTTGTTGTAATTTTACTTACGTTTCGTGCACTCTGAAGTGTCTGAAGATAATTTAATGCTTCTGGTATTTTATCAAGATGCACTGCTGCCTCTGCCATCATTAATAGCATCTCTGAACTACGAATAAGACAAATATCTGCACGCGTTTCACCTTGTTCTCCTAAATGTAAGAACTTGTTATAAGCCCATTTGGATTTAGTCATTTTATCAGGGTTATTTGTACGATGCCATAGCATATACTTGGCGTAGTCATTACTTACATCAAGAATATCTTCATCTTTTACATCTTCAGTTTTATCCAATCGAGATGCACGATAATCCGTTTCATCACCATCGAATAATTTAAGCCATTGATCAGTTACAAAATATGTGATATAAGAATAAATATATTGAGTATTATTACTTTCACCTGCTGATGGGGGAAGATTAAACCACATATTAAACGGCGTACTAGTTCCTGCATTTGAAAGTTCTGTATTTTGATATCCCCAAATAAACTCATTATATTGATTCTCGATAAAGTCATCGAAACCACCACACCACTGCTCTTTAGTTAAAAGAGTCTTGTGATTTTCATATGCTGCGTTTGCATTGTTAAATACTTCAGACCAGTCTGTAGCCATTACCAAGTACACACGTGCTAACCAGGAACAAACGACCTCATAATCAATGCGCCATGGTTCACTTGTTTGATAGTCCCTTAACTCAATCTTTGCATCATTAAGATCTGTTACAATTCTATTATAGATATCCTCCACTGTTGAAAAAGGCATTGAATCAGGATCTGAAGAACTAGTCCTAAGAATAACTCCTCTTAATGACTTACCTACGGCATAGGTCTTCTGATAATTCATAATAAGATTAAAATATGAGATTGCACGAATGGCTTTTGCTTGGCCGCTTATCTCCTTTTTATCAGAATCAGGACCTGTTGCACTAGTAAGTGCATCCAGAATTATATTACAGCGATTTATATGATCATAAAATTGGCTCCATATCGACTGCGTATAAAATCCTGATGCTTGAGTTCTACTATCTGCAAAAGTGTAAGCCGTATGCTCACTTGTACCCATTCCCTTAAGTGAAGTAATATCTGTTCCTGCTAGTGGGTAATAATGCATCATACCTGTCAGACCAGCCAAACCACGGTCTGAAGCATATACAGTATTCCCCATCAATAGTCCATTATAAGTGCCTACTAGTATCTTATCAAGATTACTTGTATTTGATAACACAATTGTATCATCTGTTGCGGTTGAAGAATTAATGTCCAAGAAATCTTCACATCCTGTATTTAATATACCAAAGAAAACAACCGCGATTTTTGCCAGTTTTATAAATATATTCTTCATAAACATTTATTATCTAGAGTTAGAAAGTAAGATTAAGTCCAAACATATAAACTCGACGACCACCACCGTATCCTTCTGTATCTGAATTTCCATTATATGTATTACCGGAGATACCAGTTTCAGGATCCGTATAATATTTGGTTGCTTTACCGAATGTCAAGAGATTATCTCCTGAAAAATATATGCGTGCATTTTCAAGACCTATCTTCTTGGTTATATATTTAGGCAATGTATAGCCTATTGTTACATTTCTAAGTCGGAGGTAGTCATTATTTATAATGTAATAATCACTATAACCTATAGCTGATATCGAACGATTTGTCATAAAGTTAATGGGTGTTTTAGCGCTTGAGTCACCAGGACCACTCCAGCGATCTTTAACTAAATCCAAAACAGGAGAAACGCCTACACGACTATAAGATGCAAGTTCTGATTTATTATAGCAATACATATGTCCACCTAAGGAATAATAAAGCATAAAGGAAGCATCAAAACCGTAGAAGTTAAATGAATTAGTTAGCGAACCATAAACTTTAGGTAGTGCAGAGCCAACGAACTCATAATCATCTTTAGTTAGAGCTGCTGTTTTATTTACGACTGAACCATCCTTTTTATAATAGGTAGCATAACCGCTTTCTGGATCAACACCAGCAAATCTCGGTGCCCAAAAATCATATAATGATCCTCCCTCTTCAAGCTTGTACCAAGCAACAACATTTGACCAAAAACCAATTTCTGTTGGAAGCTTAGTAACTTCATTTTTTAAAGTTGACATATTAACATCTATACGCCATTGGAATTTATTTTGATTAAACAATTGAAAACCAAGTGTAGCCTCAAAACCACTATTTCTTATATCTCCAACATTAGTATTAATACCCGTAACATTACCAACTTGCGCAGATAAAGGAAGTTCTTGATAGTAAAGAAGACCATCAGATGATCGTGTGTAATATTCCAATGTACCATTCAACCAGCTAAACAATGCAAAATCAACGCCAATATTCCACTGTTCATTTTTCTCCCAATGTAATTTAGGTGTAGCTAAAGAAGCCGGCTTAAGTCCTGAAATATTATACAGATTATTAGACTCATATGTACCTTGGTAAGCATAGAGGATTCTGCTACCTCCTTTTCCATTAGACTGACGCGGAATCAAGCGGTCATTTCCAGAAGTACCATAAGAGCCTCTAATCACCAGATTGTCAATCCAATCAAAATCTTCCATAAACTTTTCATTAGAGATTCTCCAAGAAGCTCCGGTTGACCAGAAATTACCCCAACGAGATTCTGGAGCGAAACATGATGAACCATCACGACGGAATGATCCTGATAAATAATATTTATCATCATAATTATAGTCAAGCTTACTGATATATGACAGCAATGCATATCTATCACTGAATGAACTAGACCAATAATCCTTGGTGGCTGAATCTACTTGGAACTGATTCATTTGATAAATACCGCTACCGCCACCTGCTGTATACTCAGTACGTTGATAATACGCTTCCTGACCGACCAGAAAACTTATGTTATGCTTATCAAAGCTTTGATTCCAAGAAAGAATATTTGAATTTGTAACAGACATTGAATGAAAATTAGAGCGTGAAGCACTACCTCCTGATGGACGTATAGTATTTCCCCAAGGTTCGGATTGCCCACTTCCCCATATCGCAGAATCATAAGTGTATGAGCGAGAGGTATTATCGTCAAGATTTAATGTAGTCTTAAACTTAATATTATAAGGAAGAGAAATTTGAGCATAATAGCGAGCATTTAAATTAGAAGCATCATTATTACTAAAATTATCATTGTTGTCATTATCCCAATAATCACCTCTATTACTCAAAGGATGAACACCAAAGAAACTGGTATATGCACCATATTGTAAAACTCTTTCACCTGTCATTTCCGAGCGCACCCAATCTGTATTTGATGCATTACGAAGATATGGTGAAGCTAAAGTCATATTATAATTCAATGCACGTGTACTACCACTTGAACTCTGGCGGCTATAGGCATAGCGCAATGAACCACCCATAGCTAACCACTTATTTATCTCAGAGTTAACATTAGCAGAAAAGGAATATCGTTTGTAATAATCTCCGCCTCCATATCCTTTATCATCTAGAAAACCTGTAGAGATAAAGTAATTTGTTTTCCCATTTTCAGTAGCACCTGATATATCAATACTATAATTTTGACGGAGTTTTCGCTTGTAGTATGCACCATACCAGTCCCAGTCATTTTCATTCCAAGCATAAGTAAGATTAGGATTGATGTAAGGATTACCATTACCATCATGAAGTACCCAATCCTCATCGATATGGTTGAAAGGCGAAACGTAAATAGGCTTTCCTGTTGGGTCTTTCCCTTGTGCAGTAAATATTTTACCCAAGAGAGACTGAGATGCATAATCTCCAGCTTCTTGCTTAGAGCAGCCACCCTCAAAATAATATTTATCATTGTATAGACCTTCCCAATAAAGAAGCAATGTTTGTTTTGGATCGGCTTTCTTTCCATATCCTACTGCATTGTCAGAAGTACCCCAGGAGGCATTAAAGTTTACTTTAACCTTTCCTGCTTTACCTGTTTTAGTTGTTATAATAACAACACCATTTGCTGCACGAGATCCATAAAGAGAAGCTGCTGCAGCATCCTTAAGCACAGTAAGCGAGGCTATATCATTAGTATTAATAGAATTTAATGAACCATCGTAGGGTACTCCGTCTACAACGTACAGAGGTGTAGTATTACCAGCCATATTAGCGATACCACGAATAGAAATACGTGCTTCAGCACCAGGATTACTCGCATCTTGACTAACATTTACACCTGCCGTTAGCCCTTGAAGGGCATCAGTAAAACCAGTCCCCTGAAATTTTTTAATTTCATCCGACCTTACTACTGAAGCAGAACCTGTAAAAGAAGACTTCTTGGTCGTGCCATAAGCTACAACTAGGACCTCATCCAGTTGCTGGGTGTCAGGCTTTAATTTGATTTTTAAATTAGTAGCTACCGCTACTTTTTGTGTTTGATAACCAATGTAAGAAATCTCCAAACTTTTAATGCTTTTTTCCACTGACAACTCAAAAGAACCATTTACATCCGTAATTGTACCATAAGCAGGAGTGGCAATCACTGATGCTCCGACAACAGGTTCGTCTAGCTCATCTAATACGATACCTCGTATTTTTATTTGCTGAGCAAAAGTCGTTCCCGAAAAAAGAATGCAGAACGTAACAAAAAGCCACGAAAGTTTTAGTGTTTTCATCATACTTTTGTTTTTTAGTTAATAATAAGGTTTTATTTTAAAAATCTCGAGACAAAAATACATTATTTCACAACCCTCATTTAATAATTATATATTATTTATACTCATATTGTATAATAATATACGTTTTTATTATGCATACAATCGAAAAATAGACTATTTTTGCATTTGTGGATATTTCTTGCATACAAGACTTTTTTTAGTATTCACCAAACTTTGTATAAGTTCTTTGATATGATAGTTTTGTTATTTATATTTTTAGAGATGGCCAATATTTTTATTAGGTATATAATTATAATCCCAAAGAGAATTTACTTGAGTTATCAGAAATATATTGGCTATAAAAATTCTTTTTTTATTCTCTAAAGCTACTATAGCCAATTAACAGACCGAAGAATCTAACAACAATGCTTTTTATATAAAAGATGGTTATAATGTAACTCATTAGTGTCCAATAAAAATGGACGAATTAAATAATTAATCAAATAGTCCTTCAAAAAGGGGACAATCGAGTTCTTTGACATCATTGAAATTAGTCTTATTGAACAAGTCACGTAAGTGAGTTTTGTCCGTCAGAGAGATGCTTAGAATCTGCAAAACCTCATAAGTTGAACGTTTCAATTGCATATCGTGTTGGACAATAGCCACGAGACAGTAAGTAATGATCGCCACACTGATTTGAATGCGGACAGCGTTTTCCGTTGTGCCCCAGAATCTCTTTATTTTAAGGTGCTACTTTAGCCATTTGAAGAATACTCGACCAACCATCTTTTCTTATAGAGATTAGCAATATTCAATGCAGAAATATGTGTTGTATTCGTCAAGAAAGTGAACTCACGGTCATCCTCTTCATCGTAGTAACGAATGAGTCGGAATGACTCGGGATATTTTTTCTCTGAGAGATACCCCGTCATTTTCACTTCAGCATCGGTTAGTGCATTCTTAGGTATCCTTCGCTTCCACTTGACCATGGTGTATTTTAATCTGACTACGAAAAAAGAATCTGTCAGGTGTATCCTATATAGTTCCTTAAAAGAATCATAAGCCCTGTCGAATATATAATAAGCATTTAGTTCATAATGGATTGAACACATCGCTGTAGAGTCATGCTTCGATGCTGTGGTTACAGTATAGAAAGCAGGAACTTGTGCTTCAATGTCATATAAGACATGAACTTTGTGCCTCCTTTCTTTCTTCGAAACTTCGCCCATGGAAATGTGGCTAGACACAACGGAATGGTTGTTGAATCAAAAGCATACTTTTTTCCAGGAATTTCCAAGATTTTGGTTGCACGCTTTTCGCAAGCTTCCTTCATTATATAGAATGCGAAGTCTTCAAAGATTCTGTAGTCACGATTCTGATTAGCATATGCGGGAGTAGCTTTAGCTATTGGATTGCGTCCTAAACCAAGATGATATTGCTTGGCTCGATGCACTTCAAAAGCAACAATTAGGTCACGAAGACTCTCTCGATTGTTCAGTTGTCCGAACATATAGCAAGTAGCTGATTCCAGCAAGTGAATTGCTTCACGTAGCGATTACCATCATACTTGCGAACGAAGTTGTTGAACTGAGTTCTGTTCAGAAAAGCGGTAAGTTGAGCGAATACGTATTTATCTTGGTTTATAAGCGGTCTTCAATTTGACCGCTAAGCTACGAATTCAAATCCGCTTCATTCTAAAATACTGCTTAAAAGACTGTGTCTCAATGATTTCAAAGACCGATTAGCCTATTTTTATTGGACAGTAGTGAATGAAACTATATTATTAGTTGAATAATCGTTCACTATAAGTGAAAAACATTAAGTAACACTATGAATAAATTGAAAAATAGAATTAGGTTGATAAAATTTGGAATTTTACTTGCAATATTTACTCTGTATTGTAATCCAATAATAGGTATAGAATCAAATTTTAATTTTGAACACATTAATGTTTTATCTGGCTTGAATACCAATACCATATATTGTATTTTTCAGGATATCAATGGGCAAATGTGGTTTGGAACAAATGATGGCCTAATAACATATGATATTTATAGATTTAAAACATGGCGAACGGACACTAATAAGGTAAATACTATTAAGAGTAACGGTGTATACTGCATATATGAGGATAGAAATAATCAACTATGGATAGGGACAGAAAATGGGCTATATATTTTTGATAAGAAAAAAGAATCTTTTGAACGGATAAATGGATTTGGCATTGAAAATACATTAATAAGGTCAATATCAGAGGATAACAAAGGTAATATATGGGCAACTTCACTAGGAAATGGTATCTACAAATATACACCTAAAAATAAAAAACTCAGAAATTATAGAGAATCACAAAATATTGGACTTACTTCAGATTTTTCAACAAAAGTATTAACTGATCTTAAAGGCGATATTTGGTGCCTAACAGCTGGTAACTATTTATATAAATATAATTCTAGTAATGATACATTTGATAGGATTCTCATAAAAGATGAAGAAAAAAACATAGCTGAATCAAATGCATTTACTATGTGTTTAGATTCTGAAGGAAATATCTGGGTTAGCGGCTGGGATTCTGGCGTATTTCATTATGATATAGAAAATTCCCGTTTTAGAAACTATCTAATGAATGATAAAACACCTGTTCTGCAAGGAAGAATACACACGATAAAGGAGTTAGACAAGAACATACTATATATTGGTTCGGACCATGGATTGACGCTATTTAACTATAGAACCAATGAATTTACTATAAAATCTTTCAATAAATACCACGACAAGGGTTTATCTGATAATTTTGTCTATGATACTTTTAAAGATAAAGAAGGGGGAATATGGGTAGCTACCTATTTTGGAGGTATAAATTATGCATCACCTAACAGCTCAAACTTTCATATTAGATATTGTACAACTCAATCAGAAAAAGGAAGAATCATAAGTAAATTCCATGAAAATCAAAATGGAAAAATATTCATTGGCACTGATGACGGAGGATTGTTTATTTATGATCCTATTCTTGATAAATGTGAGCGATATATAGTAGATAAAAACGAATTAAATCTAAATATTCATGCAATCCATTCAAATGAGCAATATTTATGGATAGGCACATATGCGAAAGGATTATATAAAGTTAATCATAAAACAAAAAAAGTTGAACATATACCATTCTTAAAAAAAGATGATGCTACCAATAAAAGTATATATTCTATATACGAAGATTCCTATGGAACAATTTGGATAGGCACTAAAAATGCGATATGGTCATGGACTGAGAAGGGTGGATTTACCAAGGAAAAGGAGTTAGGATTTAACAGTGATATTATTTCTATATGCAGTGATTCAGAAGGGAATATCTGGTTTGCTTCGATAAGTAAAGGACTACTAAAATATAATTCTAAATCTAGCAAAATAACTTGTGTATCTAAAAGTTCTAACGGCGAGGTGATTCCGAATAATATTATATCTATGTCACTGTACAAGGATAACCTCTTCATTGGAACTTCAGGACAAGGTTTAATAAAATATGAGATAGCGAGGAATTATCTTACTAAAGAAAGATCCACAAATTTTGAAATGGCACATCTTTCGGTTTATAACATTATCAATTATAACGAACTCCTATGGCTTAGTACAAACAAAGGACTTCTCAGCTATAATCCTTCAAACGAAAAATGCACTGTGTTTAATAAGCATGATGGTCTAAATACTAATTTATTCAACATTAATTCCGGAATTGCCACTTCTGATGGAAAACTTTATATTGGTTCTAATAATGGATTTATAATAATTACACCTGATGGCTTAAAAAATAATACAATAAAACCGATAACTATTTTTATTAATACATCAGAAAAGAAACAAGAAGATAAAGATTATACTATACTATATAAATGGCATAAACCACTCACTATAGAATTTGTCAGTTTAAGCCACCAGTCACCTGTGAATAATAGATATAAATATTGTCTAGAAGGATACCATGAGAATTGGATTGAAACAAACTGGGAAAATAATAGTGTGACATTTTCTAACTTGCCCTGTGGAAAATATACATTTAGGGTATGTTCTTCAAACAATGACGGAGTTTGGGGGCCAACAAACTCTTGGAATATTATCGTAAAAGCACATTGGTGGAATAGTGCTACTGCAATATCACTATATATATTTATAGGTTTTACTGTTATAGTTGGATTTTGCATTTATTTCCTTAAATACAATGTTAGCAAAAAGAAGAATAAAATAGAAAACAATAAACATACAATGGAAGTTACTAACTTTCAAAACAAATTAGATTTCTTCTTTAACATAGTACAAGAAATTCGAACACCAGTAATGCTAATTAAAAATCCGGCTGAAGAAATTGCTAATATTAACGGTTTGCCAGAAAATATTCGTAAAAATATTACACTTATAAAAAACAATTCTGAAAAATTATTCAACCTAACTGATGAAATAATTGATTTAACAAACATAAATACGGAGGACCTATATTCAACTCAAATTGTTCGTTTAACAAAAGATATCGTAAGTGCCTTTAAAGAAAAATATCAATCTTCGAACATCCAAATTTCCTTTATTGACGAAATCACGGATAATGATCCTTTGGTGAATATAAATGTAAATGCATGGAATAAAGTTGTTAATCACCTACTTTCAAATGCTGTGAAGTTCACTAAAGACTTTGTAGAAGTAAGAATTAAAAGTGATAAAAATAACGTAATTATGGCTATTCATGACAACGGTATAGGTATTTCAGAAAGCGATATAGATAAAATATTTAATGCATTCTGGTGCTATAATAAAACAAGTAGAGAAAACACAACAAAATTTGGACTTGGTTTGACTATATCAAAATTGCTTTTACACAATATGAATATGGACTTGAATATAGAAAGTAGAGTGAATGAATTTACCACATTTAGTATAACAATTCCTTTATGCGAAAAGGAAAGCACAGATAATATATGTCATGACATAAAGCCTGTAATTACGAACAGCAATGAATTTAATTTTAATTCAAAACCTAAAAATAGCATCAAAATACTAATAGCAGATAACAATATTGATTTTCAACTATATGCATCTAGTTTATTATCGAAATATTACACAATAGCAACAGCTAGTGACGGAGAAGAAGTTCTGCAGATGGTATCTTCTGAATTTAAACCAGACATAATAATATGCGATGTTATGTTACCTAAGATAGACGGTGTAAATATATGTAAACATCTAAAGAACAACGATAATTTATCCTATATTCCTATAGTTATTATTTCAAATAATAACATGAAAATTAAAGTACAATGTTTTCAAAATGGAGCTGAAATGGTAATAGATAAACCCGTTGATATAATGTTCTTAAATATGATTATTTATAATATCCTAGATAAAAGGAATATTTTATGGGAATCTTTCAACAAACACCCATATATTCTTCTGCCGAATTTCAATGATAATAATGACGAACAATTCATGCAGCGGTTTAGTGATCTTGTATTGCAGTATATATCTAAATGTGATTTCACAGTAGATGATATAGCATATGAAATACATATGAGCAGAAGTGCACTGTATAAAAAAGTAAAAGACATTACAGGGATGACTCCCAATAATTATATAAAAACTATAAGATTAAGAAGAGCTGCAGAACTATTAAACCAACAAAATTGCAAGATTAATGAAATATCTTGGTTAGTTGGATTTAGTAATCACAGTTACTTTACAAAATGTTTCACAGAATATTTTGGGATGCTTCCTAAAGAATATATAGCTAAAAAAGTGAAAGAAAATAATGACGAACCTATTGTTTTAGATAATACAAAAGAAAGCAGTAAATAGATACTTGGTAAGCATCCGATAAAGTACACATTGTAAAGCCATCCACTTTTCCGTTACTTTGCCAACAAAAAGACTATGAAACGAATAATGAGTAAAGAAGAGTTCCTGTCAGTTTATGAAAGGCAACAAGCCAGTGGTTTGACCATAAAAGATTTCTGTGAGAATGAGGTTTATTCATCATCCTGCTTCCATTATTGGAAGAAGAAATTCGGTCTGAGCCGTACTTACACCAGCCATCCGGATAAACTTCCCGATGATACATTCATTCCATTGGACCTGCGTCGCAGGGGGAATCTCCCGTCCGGTACAAGTGGCGACGTAACGATAGATCTTCCTTTTGGAATCAGAATCCACCTTGACAGCCGTGGAAATCCGTAAGCGACTGCTCAACTACATCTTGTGCATTCGAATTTTATTGAGGTGCACTCCATTGTAAGTGCATCTCAATTTTCATATACCAACTTATCTCAGGGTTGTTTTTGAGTGGCAGCCTCTCTTTTTTCCCGTTTTTTCCTGCATTTTCCCGGAACTGTCCCGATTATTTCCTCCATACATCCGGCAGCAGCCCCTTCAGGTCCCTGTCTGATTTGGGGGCCGGATAATAAGGGAGTCTACCGAGCACATCATTCAGCCACTCTCTGGGATTGACACCACGTTCCTTACATGAGCTAAATAAGAACAAATTATGCCCGTATTTTCAGCCGCTTCGTGGTTTCCAACGGCATGTTCTTTCTTGATATGACTAGTGATCATAGGGAACTACAGTGGTCAAAGACAAGCGCATCAAAAGAGAAAAGATCCATATAGGAAAGCTCTGGACATCTTTGGAAAGCCTTATCAGCAATATCCCTAACTCCCTGCGGTATGGGTTCACTGTTGAATGACATAGCTGTATTTTCTGAGAAGCAGCATCCAAAGCCAGCCTTCCAAAGTGGTCATAGGATATAGGATAATGAACGGAGGCCTTTTTCCGGAGGATCATTCTTAAAAATATACAGCTTCACAACCAAAGAAAAATAAGAGAAACCGGGCATTAAACCCAATTTCTCTTGTTGTCTTATCAGTCCCTATGTCACTATCCTGACTTCATGGAAGGAATATGACATGTCCTGATTACCCGGCAATCTCATATATCCATTCAAGGCATTGTGTATAGCCTTCATCTTAGAAGGCACCCTTTTCCTCACTATTCCGGAGACATATCGGGCAGCCTCTCCGATAGTCATGAAAAACTCCGGTTGGTTGTCAAAGGAGGCCAAGCAGTAAGGTTCCGGAAAATACATGCCGGTCGTATCATTGGTAGAACAGACACAGTTTGCGGGCTCACAGTCACGGTAATACACCTTGACGAACGGAAATGCCCGTTCAATGTTTTCTCTGAGTCCGGACTGCTCGCACCACGCCGTATAATGATTGATCGTGAGCATGTTGCCGTCCAGCCTATAACCGGTTATCTCCCCACGGCAGTTGAACGTCGTCCAGTCCCCGTCAAGCCTTTCAACCAGATTCCCCAGCCACCATTTGCCAAAACCGTTCTCTATGATGGTGGTCTTTCTCTTGTCCATATACTTCAACACCTTGTGCAGTGACCTTACTTCCTTCGGGTCACCAATGCACTTGTATTCCACATCACACCAGTTAGGCACGGCGTACCTCCTTCCCTTTTTGACCATATAGAACTCCGGTATCTTTGCTGACATCATTTGTCAGCTCTGTAAAATTTGGGTGCAGTGGAATAATCTTCCCGGCACCTCTCTGATTTTTAGTATTCTCTTTCATTTTCAAATTATTAATTAAGTTATTGTTCCCAAGAAAGCACACCTTCAGGAAGTGGTGAAATTCTTCATGTCCAGCACAGTATCCAGTAGGGTGTGTCTCTCCTATTATAAGAATATGAAGCTTTGCAACCTCCCTTTTTATTGTCCGGATTGTTATCTGTTTATATCCGATATGGTATTCAAGGTACAATTCTATTATTGCAGCAATACTATCTGAACATAGTATATTCTATTATGAAAAATGTTGCATGGCAGTGGTTGGACAGTTGACCGGAGGCAGATTGTATGATAGGATTCACTATTGTTTATATCTTAATAATACCCACTCAGGCGGCGTTGGCCTACAACAGACGAAAGAGAGAAAATATATTATATCCCAAAATCAACTTTTTTTCCTAAAATGAGAGATATTACTTAAATAGAATATGTTTTAAAAGGAAAAAAATTGATTGCGTTCCGTTAACTCCCAAAGCATGAAAAAGAGATATAAAAACATTGCAGGCCTGACTTGTTATATCCAACTAAACAGTAAACAGACAAAACGACCTCCTCATCTTCTCCACTGTAGAAGGAACGAAGTACCCTAAGACCTCTATTCTCCAATTGACATTTATTCTCTTTCCTCAACTGTTTCTGTCTAAAAGTAATGTCCCATGCCATCTTGTCTTCAGCCGATAAAATACAATGGTTTTCTGCTGTCCTATCCGATATTTGCAGCAGGTCAGGATTTATGGTATCTACGGCTGGTCATAAAAAAGGCTATGAAAATATGATACAGTATACTTCCGGATTATGGACTTTTAACCGGACTCTCTACTGTGAGTGTTCATCATGGAGCGGAACGGATACATAGTGAATTGTTGAATATTTTACTAGCCTTTCCATGCCGTATGTACCTGATGGATTATGAAGGAACCGGCTTTTTATGTTGCATATGGTGTGGATGCCTTTTACACACTCTGAGGATAGACTGTTTTTATTGCGTAAATCATTGATGTATAATCCAATAACCGTATTATATTGAATTCTGAACCAACCGATACTTTGAACGTTTTACACCCCTGAAAGCTATATCTACCCCCTTGGAGTTGGCATTTACACCCCTAATACAGAATATCCTTGGTCTTATCTGTAAACATTGGCAGCTTCTTCGTGTAAGAGTAAACTGAAAGCCAATTGTATAATAGCTATACTATAACAACTCACTCAGGCGGCGTGAGCCTACAACAAACGAAGAGGAAAATATTATATCTCAGAATCAACTTTTTTGCCAGAATGAGGGAAATTACTTATAAATGATATGTTTTAAAGGAAAAAAAATTGATTGCGTTCCGTTTACTTTTCATTGGTCAAATTGAATACCCGAAAATGTTGCATGGAAAAAAACAATAATAGACTAATGAACCAGCATGACACAATTCATTTACTTCAGAACTTAATAAAATAATTCATATCCGATTATAACCAACATTGCCCAGCCAGAAATAGGTTCAATAGTTCACTTCCAATATACCTCATTTGCTTAAGGTGGCAATTACAAAACAACGAACTATAATCACGATCTCTATCCGACTTTCTGTTTATGATTCAGCAGTTGTTTGTTTCTTCCTACCCTCAAGAAGCGGGGAAAGCAGGGCGGGAAACTATAAGACCTGTTTTTTGATAAGGTAAAATTGAAAAGGTTATACAAGTACCATTTCCGCCCACATTTTTCCGCTTCTCTATTTTCTTGAGGCAGGGAAAGGCAAGAAAGATATGAACCAACCCCTGACAACTATTACCAACCGACGACAACTATCAACCACCAACAAAAAACGATTGGATGATACCTTACCCTATACCATTCCACCAACAACATCATAGATATCAATCAATGACCGGAATGATAAAAGTTCTCCGGTCATTTTTGTCTTAATATTCCAAACCCAATGTATATCATGTTTTTCCGGTATAGAAAATGATATGATACGGCCGGGATGTTAATGTGGTGACTGATAAATGAACTGTACCGTAACTCTTTCACATTGTTTTACACTCCATTCTTTTTTGAACAGGGGTAAGTCAGAGACAGAGGTGATACGTAGTATTGAAACATAACCGTAGGATGGAATAATTTATCTGCATAAATGCTTATTCTTTAAGCTTTTGTACATCATTTGCACACTTTTTTATTCCACCTTGTCTTTCAGTTATGTCATACATTCCACTACGTTCCATACTTCCGTCTCCGACCAACCCGAAGAAAGAAAAAAAGAGAACCAGGCATTACCACAGTTCTCCTTTTATCTTATTCATCCACTACTTCAAACTCATAGAAGGAATACCAAACATCTTCATCATCCTGTTCTTCCATATATTCATCCAAAGCTTCTTCTATGGCATTCTTATCAGGTCTTACTTTTTTCCCGATTATCTCTGAAACATAGTCGGCTGCTTCTTCGATGGTTGTAAAATACTCCGAATCATCATCGTAAGAATCCAGGTAATATCTCTCAGGAAAATACTTGCCGCTTGCATCATTGGTATAATACACTCCACATCCGGGCTCTTCTTCACGATAATACACACCCCACGGACAGAATTTCGGTTTCTCGGTTGAGATGAAAGGCAATGACACCGATAGTTTATTACAGGAAATCGAAGAATATTACGAAGGCTTCGCCCCTGACTATGAAGCCTGCCTATGGATTGGCAAGAACGGCGCACCTTACCGAATCAAAGACATCGTGAACGATATGGAGCAGGCAGAAGCCATGATAGAAAAACTTTATGAGACATTAAAAACGACCATGCAATGAAAACGAAAACCCTCTACACACGAGACGCCGAAAAGGCAGGAATAAGCCGTTCCCCAAACTTTCACCGTACGGGGGTTACAACGTCTCGAGCGAACCCGACATTTACTACAACATGGCTCATTAAATGATATTCATTATGAAAAGAACAAGTTACAGGAAAGATTTTCAGAGTTGGAAAGGTATGGTGGCTCTAAAATTACTCTGTTGCAATATAGTCGCAGGCCGTTTTGATTGGAAGAAGTACGCTGCTATGACAGAGGGCGGGTTGGCAATGAAATTATTCAAGGAGTGGTGTATAGTGTTTAAAATTCTTACATTCAACAATATGTCTTTTCCTGAATTTTTGCAAATTCTTTGGAAAAACCAACCGCCATACAATAAATCTTCGTAACTTTAACCTCTGAAAACATAATGATAATCGCTTAGAATGTCAGTTGAATACTACAAATATATTGCTTTTATTATTATATTGCTGATTTTCAAATGAATAAATTTAATATTTATTACCGACTCACATTATATTTACAGAATTAGAAGCAACGGAATATGGCACAGACTTTTTATACCAAATGGCAATCTTCTGTCCTTGCAGACGCAGAAGCTTATGTTTCAGATGAATACAGCAATTTTCAAACGGCATTGTTGCGTGAAATATCCAGATATGCAGAAGCCGTGGGTGCAGTGGTCGTATCCGAGAATAAGGGGCATTACTATACAAGTTGCTTCATTGAACGTAACGGTAAGTTCGTATACCTGAATCATTCCGCAGATATGCGGATGGATGATGGGATAAGGATAGAACTCGGTTCGTTCATGATACGGACTGCCCGGCACGCAAAGGATTATACCGGTGGAAGCAATCAATATTGTGATATGCCGCAGTTACAGTCAATGATTGACAAACTATTGTCGTAATGATAACATATAGCCCGTAGCGGAATGGAAAACCGGTAGGGACTATAAGAATGTGGAGCGATTTCACTTACTTGACTATGACACTTTTGTCTTCCAGTTATGTATTACATTCCACTTTCGTTCCAAGCTCTTGTCTCCGACCAACCCGAAGAAAAAAAAAGAAACCAAGTATTACCTCAGTTTCTCTTTTTGGTTTGACTATAACAGATTGGGTTCTGTCTCTTCCCCGTTCTGATAGCAATGGATGTCCAGATTTTCTGTAACCATCCATTGGCAACTATTAAGTCTGAATCCGTATTTCTCCTCGATGGTTAAGAGAAAATCTTCAAAGTCCTCATATTCCTCTGATTCTCTCAGTTCTTCGTCCGTCAGCTTTATGATATTCAGACAGCCGACAAAAAAGTCTAGAATCAATACATACTTAGGTTCCATAATTTCAATCCTCTTTTAAGTTATACCTTTTAATCAGTTTATATACAGTTGATTTGGAGAAGCTGCATCCTTGGGAAGTAACGAATCCCTCCCTGTTCAGAATATCCGCTATCTCCTTCAGGGTATGGTTCTCCTTGATTAATGTACGGAGCATTGCGACAGCCCTCGTATTATTAGGGTTATTGTCCGCTTTCCGCTTACAAGTCCTGATGCTGTTTTGGATAGCCTGTTCATGTCTCTTCATCAAGTGTTCCGGATTGCCAAGTCTGAATCCTCTTGCTTTCTTGGCCTGTAGTGCTGATTTGGTTCTTGTCGCTATCAGTTCCGCTTCATACTGTGATATTGCGGACAGGATATGCAGCATCATCTTGTTTGCTTGTGGGAAATCGCAAAATACTATATCCACATCACTTTCTAACAGGTTGGACAGAAATGAAACCGACCTTGCCAGTCTATCCAGTTTTGCCACAATCAACGTTGCTCCATCTTTTCTACATAGGGTCAACGCTTCCTTAAGTTTGGGTCTGTCCTTTTTCCGACCCGATTCAATTTCGATATATTCAGCAACCGGAGTTTTTCCACAGAGGTATTTCTGTATTATCCCCCTCTGTGCGTCAAGTCCCAGTCCTGAGTATCCTTGTTTTTGTGTGCTTACCCGAAGATAAGCCACATATTGGTTTTCATTCTTCATTCTTATTCGTTTTTAACAATAGTTCCACAAGTTAGATGTTCGTCTAATCTATGGAACCATTCACGTTGGTTCATAAAAAAGGCTTTCCATGAGATTTCGAGTTCTTATAAAATCTACTCCCTCACAGAAAGCCCGTTATCACATTTCCCGATTTCTCAGAGAACCGCTAATACCTTATAATATTATATGTTTCAGCAATCCTCTTTTCATAATCGTCGGTTTTCTCTACAAGTTCATCCACCTCAGAAACAAGCATATCAAAGTAGATGTCTTCTCTCTTATCCCTGATTTCTCCATCTTCACCAATCAGATAAGCTTCAAATAAATCCAAGCCTTCATTCAATACAATCTGAACTTTTCCAGTATGCTTGAATCCGTTGACCTTGAATTCAATACCACACTTTATCACTTTCACCGTCTCAATCTCAACTCCCCAGGACATAAGGACGGGGAGATCGGATTTCAGGATTGACCAGATATACCTGGCCAGTTCCAAATCGTAATTCATGTCTCTTTCCATACTTCCAAAGTTTTTAAGTCCATACTTTTTTCTTCATATATATCTTCTTCATATATATCTTCTTCTTCATCACACCAGAACATCCGATAGTCATTACATATCCTTCGATAATCCTCCAGCCCGAAATGAGGAAAATTGGTGGAATACATGTCATAAAGGTCTTCAGGGGTTAATGTCGGGTCATGGTTCAGCATATCGTAAACCTCGTCCTCAAACTCATAGGGGCTGAAATATGAATCATCCTGAACATGGGGATAGACACCGGTACAGTCCTCTATGATATGCCCTATAAACATCAGGCATTTCAGCAGGTCTTTCTTCATTGTTATCTCCTCGTCAGAATGGGCATTGTAGTAACCGCATGAGACATTGATGCAGGAGACCCCAAGTCCGTTTTCTTTCAATGCCAGAACATCGGTCATCAAGCCGCTTTCTTCCTTATAGTTCCATTTCTCAGGTTCTATCGCTTCAATGAACTCGTCTGAACACAACCCGGAATATCCGATACTTGTAATCAGATCCGAATTACCTTTCCGGTCAGGCTGGATAACGAACCTTACGTCATCGAAGAAGGACATCACCACTTCAGAACTTCCCCTGCATCCGGTCTCCTCCTCTCTGAAAAACACTACTTTAATAGAATCATACTTCTTCAGGCATTCAAGGCAGATGAACACTCCGTTCTTGTCATCGGCTCCCAGATTCTCAAACCTCCTGTTCTTTGGCGAATAACCGAATATGATTTCCCTGGTCTCCACCGCCTTGAAATCCTTTGAGTGGTTGCAGTGTGAAACCTGGTCGATATGGCTCACCAGGCAGGGATAAGTTTCAGCTTTACCCTTTACTACATACAGGTTCCCGAATTCATCCTTTGACACGGATATGTTTCCGGGAAGTTGTCTTATGTAGGAACAGAGGAACTTCACCATCTTCTGTTCCTTTCCGCTGGGGCTGTAGATACTATACAGCTTCTTCAATAATTGTATATTCATGATTCATTTCTTTTTTTAGTTTATAGCCATACGGGAGATTGGTACTCGGATTTACCTTGTCAAATACATCCTCACCGAACTCCCATACATCTTCATTCTCAATCAATCCATCCAAAGTGTCTATACCAATGGATTTCTCTTCATATACTCCTTCCGAGTCATTCCAAATATTGATCCGGGTTATATCATCAAGGTTCTCATACCATGCTTCATCATACTCGGAATAATACCAGTTCTTCCGCTTGAATTCATCTTCCGCTTTCTCCATACACTCCTTGCAGCAATAATGCTCTTCTGTCACCTCGGAGTATTCCGCATTATCTTTCAGCAGGTTCTCTCCACAATTGTCACAGCATACACAATCGTTCTCATGGTGATACTCCCGTTTTGATTCTATCCATACAAAATCATCCAGGTTGTCTGAATCCACCCAGATTTCTATTCCATTCCGATAACAGAGCCTTGTATCATCGCAATAGTATTGGTGGTAAGCATCCCATTCCCCATCATCTTCATCATCATCCCCGTAAAGATTAAGGTCTGTTGTATCAAGGTTGTATGAGGTCCCGGAGTTCTCGTAGTTATAGGCCTTGTTCTGATTATAACTATACCATTTGAAAGAATCCTGATAGGAAAGCGTGTCTTCCAGTTCCAGTTCACAATCTATTTCAAATTTTCTGTCAGACAACGAGTTGCCACAAACATCCACAAAGGAATTTGCATCATGACAGGAAGCACCGATCACCTTGTAGCCGTCAATATAATCTTCCTGAATAAGTTTATCCACAAGCAGGCGTTTCAATACATCATCACCTTCCGAGGAATACTGCCTTTCAAGCAGCCTCCATTTCTTGCCGTCCTGATCCGTAACATCGGTAAAAAGAATGGCTCTGGCTACAATCAGCCCCGTCTTGTCTATTATGTATGCAGCCTTGGCTTTTACCGAATCATGATAGAACGAAGTCCTGTTCTCATCCACCATGCATGAACCGAAACTCCCTTTACAATAGTTACTGTCATAGATTTTCCCAAAATCATTGTTGACATGAAGTTCCATATCAGGTGATTTCCCATGAGTATAAGTACACCATTGCTGAGTGAAAACATCTCCTGCAATCCAGTTTACGACACAGGGAGAAATAAGTTTCCCTATCCCTGTTTCAAGTATAAGCTCCCTCATGAACTTTCCGGCCCTCATCTTGAAGACTCGGTTACGTTCAATGTTGACATAGCGGACTGAACTTTTATCCAGATCCTCACATACACCCTTGCTTTCGTCAGTCTGATATCGGGAGGAATAATATGTCTTGCCTATCAGTTCCACCCTATAAGGCAGCTTTTCATCATTCTCTCCTGATTTCAAGACGGCTTCAACCACTCTTTTCTGTAGGTCAGCCATATCATATATATGCAGCAGAGTATAGTCGTTATGTTCCCTGCAATATCTGAGCAATGCAGGATTTTTCAGGTGGCTCAGCAATATCTTGTTCTTTCTTACCGCCACACCATTTTCTCTCTTCTCAAGTCCGAAACGGGCCTTGAATTCTTCATAACCGTAAAAATTATAGTATAACATAGTCTTCTGAATTTTAAATTGTCGGTAAATAAAAAAGGAGGGATACTTCCTTTTTATCGGAAATATCCCTCCCCGGAATATTAGTTCGGTATGTCTCAACCGTTTCAGATAAATGGTATCGTCTCGTCCTCCAGAACTCCTGATTCCACTATCTTCTTACATGTCTCATGGGAAGCCCTGTTCCTCAGGTCATATCCGTAACCTTCACTTCCCATAATCTTAATCACTTCAACCATACTTCTGAATAAAGTCTGTTGTAGGGTCCTGTGGAATGTGGTAACTGCAATAGCGAACCTTTTCTCATTCCACCCATAGTCGTTCAGGGCATGTTCAAGTTCTTTTGCAGCCTTGAATTCCCTGCTGTTTTCCAGTTCATGTCTTTCCATAATATTCATTATTGTTTATATATTATTCCTATTGCAATGATTTAGAATAAGCACCTTTCTTACATTCATCTATACGTGACTGACATTCATCCGTCACTTCCTTTAGAATCTCAGCACATCTTTTATCAGAACAGCCTTGCAGCAATCTGTCTATGTATGTCATAATATCATTCACCTCCATATCATATATCTGTCAAAGGGTTCAACAAAAAAGGGAGAAAGACCATGTTTGTTATTTCAGATCTTTCCCCCTTGTGAGTTAATTTCTTTTCAAGTCTAACTCAAAAACCATCCATAGTTCTCAGCATCCTCACCGTTTAAAGCTTTTTGGATACCTACAGAAAAATCAGTACAGTTCTGATTGCGCTCCAGGAACTTGTCTATGTAGGATTGTTTGGCGGCGTCATTAAGAAGCTGCATCAAATCCCAACAAGTGATATTCTCTCTGCCACACAATCCGAAATTTGGATTCTCTATATAGCCTTTCGTAGCCGCATTGACATTGGAATCACCTAAGATTACCTTCGGCAGTTCTCTGAGTTGTGAAGCAGGCAAGGCTTGATACAATCTCAATCTGCCTATTATCTGACAGAACTGTTCCTGTGAAATCTTTGTTCTTCCCAGGTTTTCAAGAAGTCTCAAATTCTGTTCAGGGTTAAAATCCTGAAATAATCTGAGTGCTGAACTGTATATATCAGCGTCACTCATCACTTCCAGTCTTCCGGTCAAGCCATCATTTGTCAGCATCAGATTTGAACACACACGAACCCTCCACCCGATAAAGATCTTGAATTTCTCGGGTGATTTTCGGGCGTATAAGTTTTCCTCGTTCAGGCTTCTTACACCTCCGATACATAAATGTACTTCCTCGCCGTTCATCATTCTGCTCATGGAACGGATATGAAAACAGAAAGCCATACGTTGATAGTAGATGGTCTCGTCCTCCGGTCTAAGCTCTTCTTTCCTTTTTGTCAATGCTCCCGGAACCCTGCCCAGGATTTTATGTGATACTCTGATTTCCGTGTTACCAAAGTTCTCTCCGGTAAAATATACTTTCGCGGCATCCTCTACCTGGTGGATAAATTTCTGGTGGCTGATTGTAAGCTGGTTATCCCCAAAACTAGGGACAATACAGTTCCTTTCAAGTTCTTCAAGCGTAATACCCGAAGTGTTGCTCTCAATAAAATTCGGATGCTCCTTCTGCTCTTCTTCAGATACGATTACAGCATCTTCGATAAATTCAGGTTTAAGCATACCCATTCCGCCCATCATTCCGATTGTTCTTGGAATGACAGTAAGTTCATTAGTCATTGTTTCCATACTCTTGTTATTTTTTAGTCGGTTAATAAAATGCGGTGAAACAAAAAAAAGCCAAGAGGTGTCATTTCTTTGCTTTTATGAATATACCTCTTAGCTTCTTTATCCCTTTGAGTATTGAAGTTGCTACCTCCAATACGGTTATTATTACGTCCGCTTTCTTGTCATAATCCATTCATCAGACGTACTATCAGTTTTCAGTCGCAGCATCAACGGCCTTGACTTCACCCGTGGCAATCTTCTTTTTTCCAAATTTGCCACTATACTTCTCCGCAAGCTCGATTACTACTGAACCTGCCACGATAATCTCGGCCACATAAGCTGCAACCTTCAATCCTTTAATTAAATTTCCCATGTCTCTTAGTTGTTTTAAATTGTTAGTTATTATTTCTCTTATATACTTTTCTCATATATAAGGCTTTGAGGGGAAATCAAGGAAGGGGGGGGAAGAAAAAAATAGACCGGTCTTTCGACTGGTTGTGACAGTTGAACCGTTATAAATAGCTCCTCGCATTTACTTGGCCTGTCATGCGGCATACATTCTTTCGTGGGGAACTTTATGTCTTGTCCACATACTGGAATTGCTACGCATCATCGAATCTCCATCTTATCCATCGTCTGAAAATAAGAGTGACCCGGTAATTGTTTTTATCATTAATGCTTGAAGCCGTACGCACTCTTCATTACAGTGCTGAATAATACTCCAAGCTATTTTATCATATATAAGAGTTTGAGGGCTTTGGAAATGGAGAGAAAAAATAATACCCTGCCAAGTTCAAAAAATGGCAGGGTAAAATGTCTTTGGATAAAAAAGAATCCCTATCTTTGTAGTGTTCTACTTAAAGCATATAAGTACGAAAAAAGAGAAATTTAGCTCTTAAATGCCTGATTTTCAGTACACGAATCAAACATACGGTTTTTATTCCATTCCGTATACTTGCACGCAACATTTTTTTCTTTTTTATCAACTAAAGCCAATCAATTTGCCATCTCTGAAATAAACTTGATGCGTACCAAACGTACCTCTTCTTCCGTAAAGTCATCACCCAATTCATCCAGAGCATCATCAATCTTATCAGTGGTAGATTCCTTGAAATAATCATAGATATCCAGCAAGTGGTCTTCATCCATAATATCCTCCAAGAAATAGTCGATATTCAATTTCGTTCCGGAGTAAACGATAGCTTCTATCTCATCCAGTAACTCTTCAAACTCAATACCCTTTGACATGGCAATGTCATCCAACGCCACCTTACGGTCAATAGCCTGAATGATGGCCACCTTCATTTTTGACTTATTAGCTACAGTACGCACACGCAAGTCCTCAGGACGTTCAATCTCATTCTCTTCACAGTGACGCTTAATGAGTTTGCAGAATTCCTCGCCGTAGCGTTTTGCCTTTCCGGCTCCTACACCCGGTATGTTCTGCAACTCGTCCAAAGTTACCGGATATATGGTCGCCATTGCTTCCAAAGACGGATCCTGGAAAATAACATAAGGAGGCACTTCCAACTTCTTGGACAACTTCTTTCGTAAGTCCTTCAACATGGAGTACAATGCCGGGTCTACCGCACACGCACCGCCTCCACGTGCAGGTGCTTCTTCTTCCACATCCTCAAAGTCATTGTCTTCCACTATCTTGAATGATTTAGGATGTTTAAGGAACTTCCTACCGTCATCCGTCACTTTCAGCAAGCCATAGTTTTCGACATCCTTACTCAGATAGCCGGCAATAAGCGCCTGACGGATCACAGCATTCCACGTTTTGTCTTCTTCGCCCATGCCAGAGCCGAATACTTCGAGATCTTCGTGCAGATGCGCCTGCACTTCTGAAGTTTCCTTACCTTGTATTATGTCTATAATATAGTCCGCTTTAAAATTTTCTTTCACCGCGAGAACAGCTTCAATCACGGTACACAATAATTCTTGAGCTTCCACTTGTTTTTTCGGATTTAAACAGTTGTCACAATTACCACAATTTTCTTCCATATATTCTTCGCCGAAGTAATGAAGCAACGCCTTTCGGCGGCATACGGAAGATTCGGCATACGCAGCAGTCTCCAGCAGAAGCTGCTTGCCAATTTCCTGCTCTGCTACAGGTTTGCCTTGCATAAACTTCTCGAGCTTCTGCAAGTCTTTATTGGTATAGAAAGTAATACACTGCCCTTCTCCTCCATCTCTTCCGGCACGTCCGGTCTCCTGATAATATCCTTCCAGACTTTTGGGTATATCATAATGGATGACATAGCGCACATCCGGTTTGTCAATCCCCATACCAAAAGCAATGGTAGCTACAATCACATCAATTTTTTCCATCAGGAAATCATCCTGGTTCTGTGTTCGTGTAGCCGAATCCATTCCAGCATGATAGGCACGGGCATTGATTCCGTTTGCCTGCAGGATTTCAGCAAGTTCCTCCACTTTCTTCCGACTCAGGCAATAGATAATGCCTGACTTTTCGGGATTGTTCTTAATGAACTTGATGATGTCCCGGTCTACATTTGCAGTCTTGGGACGTACCTCATAATAAAGATTCGGGCGGTTGAACGATGACTTGAACACCTGCGCATCCACCATACCCAGATTCTTCTGGATGTCATGTTGCACTTTCGGTGTGGCCGTCGCAGTCAACGCTATCAGAGGGGCTTTTCCTATTTCATTGATAATGGGACGGATACGGCGATACTCAGGACGGAAGTCATGGCCCCATTCAGAGATACAATGGGCTTCGTCCACGGCATAGAACGAAATCTTCACCGTTTTCAGAAACTCCACATTCTCTTCCTTCGTCAGTGATTCCGGAGCCACATACAACAGCTTTGTCTTACCACTGAGTATGTCAGACCGAACCTGGTCTATCGCACTCTTGTTTAGGGAAGAATTGATGAAGTGGGCTATCCCATCCTCTTCGCTGAAGTTACGCATCGCATCGACCTGATTCTTCATCAAGGCAATCAGAGGAGAAATCACGATACCCGTGCCCTCCATCAACAAGGACGGCAGTTGGTAGCACAAAGATTTTCCACCACCGGTAGGCATCAACACGAATGTATCATTACCCGCCAACAGATTCTCTATGATTGCTTCCTGATTTCCTTTAAATGTATCGAACCCGAAGTATTTCTTCAGCTGGTCTGTCAAATTAATCTTCTTCCCTGCCATGATTCATTAGGTTGTTGTTTATTGAGTTAACTTTTAATAGTGGTACTCCGCCATGTTTTCACAAAGCACCCTAACAAAGTTATAAACAACTTCTTAAATTTCAAGCATAATCCATCGAATATTTTTCAATAAAAAGCAAAATAGTCGGTTTTACCCCGTATTACCATCTGATTCTTAAGCACTTTGCAGTCGTGCCATATTTGCCTTTTCAAGCTGGCGCTTGGCGTAGTCCAACGTCACAACAAAATGCCCCTTCTGTTCTGACGGAATTTCGAACATGGCATCCATCATAATTGTCTCCACAATGGAACGCAAGCCGCGGGCCCCCAACTTATATTCTACTGCTTTATCCACGATATATTCAAATACAGCATCTTCAAAAGTCAGCTTCACATTGTCCATCTCAAACAGTTTGATGTATTGCTTGATGATGGAATTCTTCGGTTCCGTAAGAATGGAGCGCAATGCCGCACGATCTAACGGATTCAGATAAGTCAGCACCGGAAGGCGGCCGATAATCTCGGGAATCAGTCCGAACGACTTCAAATCCTGCGGAGCAATGTACTGCATCATGTTGCTCTTATCAATGGTTGCCGTATTGCGTACAGCACTATACCCGACAACATGTGTATTCAGCCGCTGGGCAATCTTCTTTTCAATGCCATCAAAAGCCCCACCGCAAATGAACAGAATATTCTTGGTATTGACCGGAATCATTTTCTGGTCGGGATGTTTGCGCCCACCCTGGGGAGGAACATTCACCACAGAACCTTCCAGCAATTTCAGCAATCCCTGCTGCACGCCTTCACCACTCACATCACGCGTTATGGAAGGATTATCACCCTTGCGTGCTATTTTGTCTATCTCATCAATAAACACAATGCCTTGCTCTGCCTCGGGTACGTTATAATCCGCCACCTGGAGCAGACGCGTCAAAATGCTTTCAATGTCCTCGCCTACATAACCTGCCTCTGTCAGAACTGTTGCATCTACAATAGTAAAAGGAACACGCAGCAACTTGGCGATAGTACGCGCCAATAACGTCTTTCCCGTACCAGTACTGCCTACCATGATGATGTTCGATTTTTCAATCTCCACATCATCACCGCCGTCCTTCTGGAGCAGGCGTTTGTAATGGTTATACACCGACACAGACAAGAAACGCTTGGCATCGTCCTGACCAATGACATATTGGTCGAGGAACTTCTTTATTTCTACGGGTTTAGGAAGTTCTTTCAGATTCAGCTTCGTGGCACTTGCCTTCTTGCCAGCCCCCAAAGCCTCTTGAGTAATTTCATAGGCCTGGGTGGCGCAACTGTCGCAGATATAGCCATTCATCCCCGTTATGAGAAATCCGACTTCATCTTCTGTGCGGCCGCAAAAGCTACATCTATTTTTATTTTTTCTTGAATCTGCCATATTATTTTTTAATCAAAACCTCATCTACCATACCATATTCTTTGGCTTCCTGGGCTGTCATCCAGTAGTCACGGTCAGAATCCGCCCATACCTTGTCAAAGGGAGTGTGGGAGTGGTCAGCGATAATAGTATAAAGTTCTTTCTTCAGCTTTTGGATCTCACGTGCCGTGATTTCAATATCCGAAGCCTGCCCCTGGGCACCTCCCATCGGCTGGTGTATCATCACCCGGGAGTGGGTCAATGCGGAGCGTTTGCCTTCAGCACCGGCAACCAGCAGTACGGCTGCCATACTTGCAGCCATACCTGTACAGATAGTAGCCACATCACTGCTGATGAACTGCATGGTATCATAAATACCCAGACCGGCATATACTGAACCGCCCGGCGAATTGATATAGATGGAAATATCCTTGCCCGGATCCACCGAATCCAGATAAAGCAACTGAGCCTGCAAAGTATTGGCCGTATAGTCATCAACCTGCGTACCGAGGAAGATGATGCGGTCCATCATCAGACGGGAAAACACGTCCAACTGTGTTACATTGAGCTGGCGTTCCTCGAGGATATAGGGATTTAAATAGCTGGCTTGTGATTTAATCACATCGTCCAGTACCAAACTGTTCATACCAAGATGCTTGGTAGCGTATTTTCTAAAATCATCCATTTCTTTCTATTTTTTTAATTTATAAGGATACAAAGAAACAAAAAAGAACACAGAGACACAAAAAAACACAGAGTTATAGTTTGTCAAACTCTGTGTTTCTTTATAAATTTTAGCCGTAGGCTCACATTGCTCTTACGCAAACATCTTATTGAACTCTTCAGCAGAAACATTCTTGTGCTCCAGTTCCACCTGAGACTTCAATGCTGTAGCCAATTTAGATTCAACCACACGATTAACCAAGCCTTCTACACTCTCTTTCTTCTTAAGCATTTCCTTTGAGTAATTCTCCAGGATTTCTTCAGGTACACTCATCATACCATATTGTGCAAACTGTGCGCGAGTAGCTTCCTTAGCCATGTTTGTGATATCTTCCTGCTCAACCTTGATATCATTGGCTTTCACCAGCTGTTCTTTAATCAGGTGCCAAGTCAGCTCTTCGATGCTCTTGTCATAGTTGTCCTCTACAAAGCTTTCTTCCTTGTCAGGATTGTTCAGACGCATAATGCGCTTCAGTAATGCATCCGGGAATTCCAACTTGCCTACTTTCTCAGTCAGCATCTTACGTGCGTCAATCAAGAACTTATAGTCACTGTCTGCCACGAACTGGTTGGCAATAACTTCCTTCACTTTGGCACGGAATTCCTCTTCCGTTTTCACATTGCCTTCGCCAAATACCTGATCGAAAATTTCCTGAGTCAAGTCACCCGGAACGAAGCGTGTGATTTCTTCTACCTGGAAGCTGAAATTGGATTTCACTTCGGGAGCAGCTTCCTTGTCAATCTTCAATAAAGAAGACAATTCGGCAACATTTCCGTCCCAAGCAGTATTCGGGTTGAATACAAGCACATCATTCACTTTTGCACCAGCAAAAATAGCTTTCTGTTCATCATTCTTCATGTACGAAGGCATCATTACAGCGCCTTCCACCTGAATACCACCCTCTTTGGTATTACCTTCTTCATCCAGTTCAGCAAGCAAACCTTTCAGCATGTCATTGTCCTCGTAAACGTCTACCTTGTCATACTTGCCGTTACGTTGAGTATAAGCCTTGACCTGGTTATCCACCATTTCGTCTGTAACTTCAATAGTATAGTAATCTACCTTATCTTTTGCACTGACTTCAGCTTTAAATTCCGGAGCCAAAGCAATATCAAACAAGAATTCGAACTCTTCCATAGTATCGAAATCAATTTCCTGCTGCTTGTCTTCGTTGGGCAAAGGCTCGCCCAATATATTTACCTTATTGTCCTGGATATACTTATATACTGTTTCTGAAAGCAGCTTGTTCACCTCTTCAGCCAATGCAGACTTACCATACATTTTCTTAACTAAGCTCATAGGAACCATTCCCTTACGGAAACCGGGAATCTGTGCCTTCTGACGGAAGCTCTTCAATGATTTGTCTACTTTTTCCTGATAATCTGCTTTCTCAAGCTTTACAGTAAGCAGTGCGCTTACTTTGTCAATGTTTTGTAATGAAACGTTCATTCTGACAATTATTTATTTGATTTATACTTTGTTCCATATCTCAAATGGGCGTGCAAAATTAGCGTTATTCTTTCAATTATCAAAAGAACATTGCCGATTTATTTCAGTTTAATTCTTGGATAGAGCGGTAGAAGAGCCCAACCATCGGACTGACAACGGAGGACGTTTATGGGAAAGATACTCAGGGAAAAGACGATGATAAACCGAACCGTCCAGTTTCTATGAAGAGAAATGGGAGTTGCCCGAAGGCACGACAATCTACAAAAATAATTAAGGAAAAACATTGTTTATCCGAATTTTATGCGTTTCTTTGTCGCGGAATGATGGCGCATTAGTTTTTCGATTTCCATTACATGGTTTTTACTTCCGTTTTCAAGAACGCTTTTGTAAACTCTCTGTCGTTGTAATCCATTTATTATTCAGCCTTCCTTCCAAGAGAGTTTTATTCATTATATTTATTTTATCAATTTCATTATGAACATTTATGTTGGAAACCTTAACTACCGCGTTAAGGAGAGTGACCTGCAGAAGGCAATGGAAGATTACGGCACAGTATCTTCTGTAAAATTTATCAATGACCGCACCACCGGACGTTTCAGAGGCATCGCTTTTGTAGAAATGGAAGATGACGCTGCTGCAGCTAAAGCTATTGCCGAACTAGACGGTGCTGAATTCTTCGGCCGCCAAATGGTAGTGAAAGAAGCAAGACCTCCAAAATATTAATCATAGAGATTTAAGGAGAAATAAAAAAAGGCCACTGAATGAGTGGTCTTTTTTTATTTCTATCAATCGACAGTATCCGGGATTACTTCATAAAATCCTTGCGACGAAGTACGAAGCTATTACTCAGATACTTTTCACGTACAATCTTATTCTCGGCCAACTCTTCCGGCGTACCCTGGAACAAAATTTTTCCTTCAAATAGCAGATAAGCACGATCGGTAATGCTCAGCGTCTCCTGCACATTGTGGTCAGTAATCAAAATGCCGATATTCCTATCTTTCAACTTCCACACAATCTGCTGAATATCCTCCACTGCAATCGGGTCTACACCGGCAAAAGGCTCGTCCAACATAATAAATTTGGGGTCAATGGCCAGACAACGGGCAATTTCTGTACGGCGCCGCTCGCCACCTGACAACTGGTTACCCTTGTTCTTCCTTACCTTCTGCAAGCGGAACTCTGCAATCAGGCTCTCCAGCTTGTCTTTCTGATACTCCAAAGGCTTGTCGGTCATTTCCAGTACAGATGCAATATTGTCTTCCACACTCATTTGACGGAACACGGAAGCCTCCTGCGCCAAATAACCGATACCCGTCTGCGCACGCTTGTATACCGGATATTTCGTTATATCCAAATCATTCAAGAAGATACGTCCCTCATTGGGAGTAATCAGCCCTACGGTCATATAAAACGAAGTTGTCTTACCGGCGCCATTCGGCCCCAGCAAACCGACAATCTCCCCTTGCTTCACATCAATGGACACATGGCTCACTACCGTACGCTTTCCGTACTTTTTCACCAAATCCTCCGTACGCAGCACCATGCTACCTTCCTCCCGTGGCTCTGCCCCGGCAGTCAAGCTTGGTCCGGCCTGCAGATTTTCCTTAACTTCCTCTACATTGTCCTTTATGCCTTTTTCTTCTTCCATACTCTAAAGGTTTTCGCCGCAAATGTAGCAAAAATAAGCCGAAATAGTGTACATTTGCATTCAAATACTTATATGTTATGTTTAAAGCACTTAAGACAGTGGGACGATATATCATACTGATGGGACGCGTATTTGCCCGTCCCGAACGTATGCGTATGTTTTTCCGCCAATATGTCAACGAGTTGGAACAGCTCGGCGTGAACTCTATCGGCATCGTATTGCTGATATCGTTCTTCATCGGAGCTGTAATCACCATACAGATAAAGTTGAACATCGAGAGTCCCTTCATGCCCCGATGGACAGTGGGATATGTAACCCGTGAAATCATGCTGCTGGAATTCTCCTCCTCCATCATGTGTCTGATTCTGGCAGGAAAGGTCGGGTCAAACATCGCCTCGGAGCTGGGCACCATGCGGGTCACCCAGCAGATAGACGCCCTTGAAATTATGGGTGTCAATTCTGCCAACTATCTTATCCTACCGAAAATTGCCGCTATGGTGACAACCATTCCACTGATGGTGACGTTCAGTATATTCGCCGGCATCATAGGTGCCTTCTGTACTTGCTGGTTCGGCGGCATCATGTCGGCGGTAGATTTGGAATACGGCTTGCAGTACATGTTTGTCGAATGGTTTATTTGGTGCGGCATCATCAAGTCACTGTTCTTTGCCTTTATCATTGCCAGCGTATCGGCATTCTTCGGTTACACCGTCGAAGGCGGTTCCATCGAAGTGGGCAAGGCGTCCACCGACTCCGTAGTATGCAGCAGCGTACTTATCTTATTCGCCGACCTAATATTAACTCAACTTTTAATGGGATGATTGAACTGAAAGGACTTTGCAAATCATTTGAAGAAAAAGAGGTACTGAAAGATATCAATGCCACTTTCGAGAATGGAAAGACCAACCTAATCATAGGGCAGAGCGGTTCGGGAAAAACCGTACTCATGAAATGTATCGTGGGTCTGCTGACACCGGACAAAGGAGAATTGTTGTATGACCACCGCAACTTCCTCGCCATGGGAAAGAAGGAAAAGAAAGCGCTCCGCCGGGAAATGGGAATGATTTTCCAAAGTGCCGCGCTGTTCGATTCCATGACGGTACTGGACAATGTGATGTTTCCACTGAACATGTTCAGCAACGATACCCTGCGCGATCGGACTCGTCGTGCCATGTTCTGCTTGGAGCGTGTAAACCTGATTGAAGCCAAAGACAAATTTCCCGGAGAAATCAGCGGCGGTATGCAGAAACGCGTAGCCATTGCCCGTGCCATTGCCCTAAACCCGCAATACTTGTTCTGTGACGAGCCGAATTCAGGACTTGACCCCAAGACCTCGCTTGTCATCGACGAACTGATACAAGATATAACCCGAGAATACAATATGACTACTCTCATCAACACTCATGACATGAACTCTGTAATGGGTATCGGAGAAAAAATCATCTATATTTACGAAGGACACAAAGAATGGGAAGGCAATAAAGACGATATCTTCACTTCTACCAACGAGCGGTTGAACAGTTTCATATTTGCATCTGACCTATTCCGGAAAGTCAAAGAAGTGGAGATACAGAACCTTGAAGGATAAAACCACACCTCATTTTCTAACCTATTACATAAGAAAGCGTCCGGAAGCTATGTTCCGGACGCTTTCTCTTCATAAAACCAGTTAATAGAATCGACTATATCATCACGATATATTTTACTTCTGCCGGATATAGATATTTATCGGAGTTCCGGTCAACTTCCATTTCTCACGCATCTTATTTTCCAGGAATCGTCTGTAAGGCTCTTTCACATATTGTGGAAGATTTGCAAAATAAACAAATGACGGCACCTGGGTATTGGGCAACTGCGTAATATACTTTATCTTGATATACTTACCCTTAATTGAAGGGGGTGGATACGCCTCGATAAGCGGCAGCATTTCCTCGTTCAAACGAGCTGTCGGAATACGCGTCATACGATTTTCGTACACATCACGCGCCTCTTCCAATACCTTCAGAATACGCTGTTTGGTCAGTGCCGAAGCAAAGATGATAGGAAAATCCACAAACGGAGCGAAACGGTTGCGGATAGCATCTTCGAAAGTCTTCATCACCTTCACAGTCTTGTCCTTCACCAAGTCCCACTTGTTCACCACAACCACCAGCCCCTTGGCATTCTTCTGTATCAAGGAGAAGATATTCAAATCCTGGCTTTCGATGCCACGCGTAGCGTCTACCATCAAAATACATACATCTGCATTCTCAATGGAACGAATGGAACGGATTACGGAGTAGTACTCCAAATCCTCATTCACCTTGTTCTTCTTACGGATACCCGCCGTATCTACCAGGTAGAAATCAAAACCGAATTTATTGTAGCGGGTATAGATAGAATCGCGCGTGGTACCGGCAATCTCCGTCACGATGTTACGGTCTTCTCCAATAAAGGCATTGACTATGGAAGACTTTCCGGCATTAGGGCGTCCCACTACTGCAAAGCGGGGAATATCCTCGTCCAGAATTTCATCAGATTCCTTCTTGAACTTGCTGACGATAAGGTCCATCATATCGCCCGTACCGCTACCCGTTACAGCAGAAATACAATAAGGGTCACCCAAACCCAAGCTATAGAACTCAGGGGCATTGTATTGCAGTTCATGATTATCAGTCTTATTGGCAACCAGCAACACAGGCTTCTTGGCACGACGCAAGATGGCAGCTACCTGCTCGTCGAGGTCCGTAACCCCGTTCATCACATCCACCACAAACAGTATCACGTCGGCTTCGTCCACCGCCATCAATACCTGCTTACGAATCTCTTCTTCGAAAATATCATCAGAGTTCACTACCCAACCGCCGGTATCTACCACGGAGAACTCACGTCCCAACCATTCGGTCTTTCCATATTGGCGGTCACGGGTGGTTCCCGCTTCCTCATTCACAATTGCCTGACGTGTCTTGGTCAGACGGTTAAATAATGTAGACTTTCCCACATTGGGACGTCCTACGATTGCAACTAAATTTCCCATAGTTCACACTCTTTGTTTTTTGCGACTGTCACAGTCGTATGAATAACTCTTAATCCAGCTGATAACCAAAATTACGCAGTTCCTTGTCCGAACTCCGCCAATCCTTATCAACTTTCACAAACGTCTCCAGGAATATCGTTTTCCCGAAAAACCTCTCCAAATCACGGCGCGCTTCAGTAGCCACTTTCTTCAAAGCCTTCCCCTGCTTGCCTATGATAATACCTTTTTGCGAATCACGCTCCACATAGATTACGGCACTGATATGAATCTTCTTTGCCTCCTCCTTAAACTGTTCTACCATCACCTCCACCGAATAAGGGATTTCCTTATCGTAGTACAACAGAATTTTCTCACGGATTATTTCGGTCACGAAGAAACGCGCCGGCTTGTCCGTCCACTGATCCTTGTCGAAATAGGGAGGTGAGTCGGGCAACAGTTCCTTCACCCGCTTCATGACATAATCCACATTAAATTTCGAAGTAGCAGAGATAGGAATAATTTCCGCCTTCGGCAGCAATTCCTTCCATGCTTCCACCAGTTCCACCAGCTTTTCCTGGTTGCTTAAATCAATCTTATTGATAAGCAGCAATACCGGAACGTCCAAGTGTCCTACTTTCTCCACAAAATCATTATGCTTGTCGGGAGTCTCAACCACATCTGTCACATACAGCAACACATCCGCATCCGCCAATGCCGAAGTGGAGAAATTCAGCATGGACTCCTGCAACTTATAGTTTGGCTTCAATACACCCGGAGTGTCCGAAAACACAATTTGCATGTCATCCGTATTATAGATGCCCATAATCCGATGACGGGTGGTCTGCGCCTTGAAAGTGGCGATAGAAATACGCTCACCTACCAAAACATTCATCAATGTGGACTTGCCTACATTCGGATTTCCTACGATATTTACAAAACCTGCTTTGTGCATGACTTCAGTATTTGAATTGAGACAAAAAAACGCATCGAATCGAGATAGGATGCGTTTTTATCATATTATATTCAGCAATAGCATGTTACTGCTTCTTTCCGTCGTATCCCCACTTCACATACACAGCTCCCCAGGTAAATCCTGCGCCGAATGCAGTGAAAATAAGGTTGTCGCCTTTCTTCAGCTTATCTTCAAAGTCCCAGATGCAAAGAGGTAACGTAGCAGCACTAGTATTGCCATAACGTTCGATATTAATCAGCACTTTCTCACGAGGAACTTCCAGACGATGTGCCACAGCATCGATGATACGAAGATTGGCCTGGTGCGGAATCACCCAGTCAATGCTATCCTTTGTCAGACCGTTTTTCTCGGCAATTGCCGCGCTAACATCCGACATATTGGATACGGCATACTTAAACACAGTACGTCCTTCCTGATAAATGTAATGCATGTGATTGTCTACAGTAAAATAAGAGGGAGGACAAACCGAACCACCCGCTTTCATATGCAGGAAAGGCAAACCTTTGCCGTCGGTTCTCAGAATAGCATCCATAATACCTACATCTTCTGTTGTCGGCTCGAGCATGAAAGCTGCAGCGCCGTCTCCAAAGATAGGACAAGTAGCACGATCTGTATAATCAACCATTGACGACATCTTGTCGGCTCCCACAATGATAACCTTCTTATATCTACCAGAACGGATAAAATTGGCCGCAGTCTCCATCAGATAGAGAAATCCGCTGCAGGCTGCCTGCAAGTCAAAAGCATATGCATTTTTCAGCCTTAGCTTATCACACAAAATAGAAGCTGTAGAAGGGAAGTGGTAATCCGGAGTAGAAGTAGCTACAATCACCAGATCTATATCATCCGGGTCTGCGCCAGTACGTTGCATCAGCTGTTTGGCAGCTTTACGCGCCATATAGGAACTACCTAGCCCCTCTTCATTCAGGATACGTCTTTCCTTTACTCCGATACGAGTCATAATCCATTCGTCATTGGTATCCACCATTCTTGAGATTTCGTCGTTTGTCAAGACGTAATCAGGTACATAACCGCCGACTCCTGTAATTACTGCATTTATTTTTTCCATTAAAATCTTGTTTACTTATAGAACTACTGAAACAACGGTAGTCTAAAAAGGTTTGCTTATTAAATTACAAATCTTTTTAGACGCCCGATATTCAAGTATAAGTTTTAGTCAAACTGACCGTAATTATACGGCAGCTTCCTTTTCAACTGCAAGCTTACCTCTATAGTAACCGCATGCACTACATACAGTATGATATACATGCCACTCACCACAATTCGGGCAAATAGCCAGTGTAGGAGCTACTGCTTTATCATGAGTTCTTCTCTTCGCAGTTCTTGTTTTTGACTGTCTTCTCTTAGGATGTGCCATTTTCTTTAATCTTTAATTGTTATCTAATATTTTCTTTAATTCGTCCCAACGCGGGTCTACCTGCGTTTCTTCTTCATTCATCAGCTCCACCTCTTCTTCCGGAGCAAATGTATCCTCAGCCATATCATCATCCGGAGTGGTGCGCATATGCTTACTCAATTTGCTGGTCATTGCCTTGTTACACTTACCCGGAGCATGCACATGCTTCATGGGGATGGCCAAAGCTACAAACTCGTACATAAACCATGCTACATTAATCTCACCTTCCTCTTCGGGAATTACTATGAGATTGTCACCTTCTTCGGCATATTCATGACCGAACTTAACCAGCAGCTTATCTGTCGAGCTGACAAGCTGTTCCATATCGTCCAAACAACGGTCACATGGCACCCACACCATTCCGTCTGTCTGGAAGTTCAATTCGAAAGCACGAGATGTTTTCTTTACAACTAACACCACATTGACTTTACCCTTCTGCACTTCCGGTCCATCAATATTGGCAAAGAAAAGGTTGTCTAGCACAAACTCATATTTGCATGAATCTGCTTGCATACCTTTCAGGTCTATTTTGTATTTATCAAACTTTCCCAAAGCTTCTTTTGTTTATTCGGGCGACAAAGATACGAATAATTATCCTCATTATGTAGTATTTAGAGTAAAATATTCATTTTTTTATGTTCATTTCACCCAGATATCACTACAAATCAGCAGAAAACTCATGAACTAAAACACAAGAACAATCCATACCAGCATCCAAGTATATGTAAAGAAAACGAACTAAGCGTTTTTAATCATTCATTTAGTACCTTAATTCGGGAATTAATCTGATGAACATACGATGAATAATTATATATAATAAGGTATAGTGATTAGCGGTAGAAACGGAATGTTAGAGGAGATATATGTAAACGAACGAAGCCTCCGTATCCTTATCAGACACGGAGGCTTCTTCTGAAAAACG
>ERZ791641.316-NODE-316-length-51895-cov-8.966223_pt1 | contig 51895 bp, 65 predicted proteins | sample MGYA00510055_ERZ791641 | MGnify/ENA primary metagenome ERZ791641 (study PRJEB30046, sample SAMN00715226) | human gut metagenome | study: EMG produced TPA metagenomics assembly of the A metagenome-wide association study of gut microbiota in type 2... | reverse complement strand
GGAAAGAGCGTTGTTGGGTTGGTCTCCTGCACGGTAAGTGATCGGAGTGCCTTCTTGTAGCCCGAGTTCCCGGGCAGCCGTACCTGTCAGTCGCCCCTGTTCGGCGAAAGTAGGCCGGATGTCGGCTATCAGCGAAGGATCGATTCCGTAATATTGCATCAGGAAGTCGGCCGGGCGGTTGTTTCGGAAGTCCCAAAACATTCCTTCGGAGAGTCCCTCTATTGTCGTACATACTTCACCGCTCAGTTTCATGGCGATGTAATCTCCCGGCAACATGATTTTATCGATCTGTTCATAGATATCCGGTTCGTTTTCTTTCACCCATGCCAGTTTTGAAGCAGTAAAGTTTCCAGGAGAATTAAGCAAATGTGCCAGACAGAACTTCTCACCGATTGCCTCGAATGCCCTCTGCCCATAGGAGACCGCACGTGAATCGCACCAGATAATGGCCGGACGCAGTGTGCGTTGCCGTTTGTCCACACACACCAGACCGTGCATCTGATAAGAGATGCCGATGGCTTTGATGTCTTTGGCATCTACCCGTGATTCCGATAGAATGGATCGGGTGGAGAGTTTCAAGTTCTCCCACCAACTTTCCGGTTCTTGCTCTGCCCATCCGGGACGTATGGCAATGATGCCCGCCTCTGTTTTCGGAAAGAACGCAGAAGCGACACATTTACCTGTTTCTGCATCTACCAGGCTCGCTTTAACCGAAGAGCTGCCTATATCATAACCTAATAAAAACATGATACTGTTTATTAATTTATTTGTAGTTTAATATTAAATCCCGATTGGGGGTTAGCGTCTTGTCTTATTATATATCTTCCTGTCGAACTTATAATAACGGGCTGCCCGATGGGCTACTCCGGTTTGTTTCTCTTCCAGCGGTACAACGTAGTCCATCAGAGCTATCTTTTTATGGAAGTTACGCACATCCACTGCTTTGTCATATACCAGTTCGAACAGGATTCGTAACTGAGATGCAGTGAACTTACGCGGCAACAAGTCGAATAGCATCGAAGGATTAAACTCTACGAATTGCCGGATATAAGTCAGCGCCTCTCTGATTATCAAGTTATGGTCGAAAGCCAATGTCTTTATGTCTTTCAACGCTACCCAACAGGCTTGAAATTCATCCAGATTCTTGTCCAGTGCCCGGTCTATCTTTACCATCGACAGATAAGCTATGGTGACTATGCGTTCCACTTTCGATTGCATAGCCCGTTCCAACCAATGTACATCTTTGGGATTGCTCGTCCGGTTTTTGGAACCGAATGCCTTAAATTGCATCAGGTTGACGTTTCGGATACCGGTCAGTTCGAATAAGACCCGCTGGGCTGCTTCGTCCAGGTCTTCATCCATATAGATCAGACTTCCGGGAAGTTTCATGTCACGATAAACTTTTCCGTTTTCCTCTCCTATCCGATTAATCAGCAGAACCTTGAGCTGTTCTCCGTCAAAACCGATCACTACACAGTCCACTGAGATGTGATTGTTTGCCAATGGGATTTGTTTGGGTATGTCATGCATAATATTGAGTCTTTGATTGCTGCAAATATAGAGATATTATCATGCGGTAAACAAATAAATAATATGCTATAAAGCATTGTTTTTCATATATATACATATCGTAAATTTTACACTAAGGGGTATTCATCTTATTGTATCGATAACAATATGTATTTCTACCCTCGGTGAACGATAGTAATTGTAGAAAGTACAGAAAGCCGGGGAGTCTTTATAATCAGTTCTTTCGGTCGTCGTATACCCTCGAGCGATACGAGGGACTTATTGTATTTTATAGGGTATGTCATTTTGTATCTTCTTTGTTTTTATCCTATCTTTGCCACCAAACTATTAAAAAAACTAAAATGAAAACTTATCCGGTCGTTCTTTCCATTGCCGGCTCCGACTGTTCGGGCGGGGCAGGCATTCAGGCAGATATAAAAACGATTTCTGCTTTGGGAGCATATGCGGCATCGGTAATTACTGCTGTTACCGTGCAGAATACAAGAGGAGTAAAAGCTGTGCATATAGTTCCCGCTGAGATAGTGCAGGGACAGATTGAAGCGGTTATGGAAGATTTGCGTCCGGATGCCCTGAAAATAGGTATGGTGAGTGAACCGGCGCTTGTGAAGATTATTGCCGGGTGCCTGCTAAAGTATCCTCATTGTCCGATAGTTTATGATCCCGTCATGGTTTCAACCAGTGGACGGAAGTTGATGGCAAAAGATGCAATACAGTTGATCAAAGAAGAACTTTTTCCACTTACAAGCCTGATCACTCCCAATCTGGATGAAACGGAGGTACTGACCGGAAAGAAAATCACAACAGCAGAAGAGATGAAAGAAGCTGCCCGGCAACTTTCAGAAGAGTATCATACAGCGGTATTGGTGAAAGGAGGACATCTGGAGGGAAACGAAATGCAGGATGTGTTGTTTACCGATGGGAACGCCTATATATATAAGGAGAAAAAGATAGAGAGCCGGAATTTGCATGGGACGGGATGCACCCTTTCTTCTTCGATCGCCACTTATCTGGCATTAGGACTTCCTATGGACCAGGCAGTTGGCAAGGCAAAGAGTTATGTAAGCAAAGCTATTGATGCCGGCAAGGAAATAATTATCGGACATGGCAACGGACCGTTATGTCACTTCTGGGGCCCTGAGAAAGCCCGGATATGGGACGATAATAAGGTAGAATAGGCTGAAAAACATATTGTCCATTGCACAATTTCACCAAATCTGTGCTATGATATTGCAAAAATATATAACTTTGCACCCGCAAATTAAATTAAAAAACAAAAATATGAAAGCATTTGTATTCCCCGGTCAAGGTGCCCAGTTCGTAGGTATGGGTAAGGACCTGTATGAAACTTCAGCTTTAGCAAAAGAATTGTTTGAAAAAGCAAATGATATCCTGGGATATCGCATTACAGATATTATGTTCAACGGTACGGACGAAGATCTTCGTCAGACCAAGGTTACTCAGCCTGCTGTATTCCTCCACTCTGTTATTTCTGCACTTTGCATGGGTGACGACTTCAAACCTGAAATGACTGCCGGACACTCACTGGGAGAGTTTTCTGCATTGGTCGCTGCCGGCGCTCTGTCTTTTGAAGACGGCTTAAAATTGGTTTATGCACGTGCCATGGCTATGCAGAAAGCTTGTGAGGCAACTCCTTCTACAATGGCTGCTATTATAGCTTTACCGGATGAGAAAGTAGAAGAAATCTGTGCTTCTGTTACCACTGAAGGAGAAGTTTGTGTACCTGCCAATTACAACTGTCCGGGACAGATTGTAATTTCCGGATCTGTACCGGGTATCGAAAAAGCTTGTGAATTGATGAAAGCAGCCGGAGCTAAGCGTGCGCTTCCGTTGAAAGTAGGCGGTGCATTCCATTCTCCTCTGATGGATCCTGCCAAAGTAGAATTGGAAGCTGCCATTAACGCGACTGAGTTCCACACACCGAAATGTCCGGTTTATCAGAATGTAGATGCCCTGCCCCATACAGACCCGCAGGAAATCAAGAAGAATCTGGTTGCTCAGTTGACTGCTTCTGTACGTTGGACACAGACCGTAAAAAATATGGTTGCCGATGGTGCTACCGACTTCACAGAATGTGGACCGGGTGCCGTATTGCAGGGATTGATCAAGAAGATCGACTCTACAGTTTCGGCTCACGGAATAGCATAAGTCTATTGATGGACCACTCTTAACACACAGCATCGGAATCTTTATGTAGGATTCCGGTGCTGTGTGTTTTTGTTTTAAGGTCATAAGTTACTCTCATCGTTCTATCTGTAAAGATCGCTCTGGACTGCAATGAAGGGACGCGGACAGTTTACAACTTTTTTGCCAACACTTTTGTTATAATTGGATAATAAACCTATTTTATCCAATGAAAGTACACGAATATCAGGCAAAGGAGATTTTCTCCACTTACGGAATACCTGTCGAGAGGCATGCTTTATGCCATACGGCAGATGGGGCTGTGGCTGCTTATCACCGAATGGGGGTAAACCGGGTAGCCATAAAAGCCCAAGTGCTGACCGGCGGGCGGGGAAAAGCCGGCGGAGTAAAGTTGGCCAATAATGATAGAGATGTCTACCAATACGCTCAAACTATTTTGGAGATGACTATAAAAGGTTATCCCGTCACCAAGATTCTTCTTAGTGAGGCTGTCAACATTGCAGCCGAATATTACATCAGTTTTACGATAGACCGTAATACGCGCTCTGTCACGCTGATTATGAGTGCGGCCGGTGGTATGGACATCGAGGAAGTAGCCCGCCAATCTCCGGAAAAGATAATACGTTGCAGCATTGATCCTCTAATCGGAGTTCCCGATTATCTGGCACATAAGTTTGCTTTCTCTCTCTTTGAACAAGCTGAGCAAGCTAACCGGATGGCAACTATTATTCAAGATCTTTACAAAGCATTTATTGAAAAAGATGCTTCACTTGCTGAAATTAATCCATTGGTACTTACCCCTGTTGGGACATTATTGGCTATTGATGCCAAAATGGTTTTTGATGATAATGCACTTTATCGTCATCCGGACTTACAGAAGTTATCAGAGCCCACAGAAGATGAGAAGTTGGAAGCGATTGCCAAAGAAAGAGGATTCAGCTATGTGCGCATGGACGGCGAGATAGGCTGTATGGTTAATGGAGCCGGTCTGGCTATGACAACTATGGATATGATCAAGCTTTATGGAGGAAATCCGGCTAATTTCCTTGATATTGGCGGTAGTTCAAATCCTGTCAAGGTGATAGAAGCTATGAGATTATTGCTGGATGACAAAAAAGTCAAAGTAGTCTTTATCAATATTTTCGGAGGTATCACCCGATGTGACGATGTAGCCATCGGACTCTTACAGGCGTTTGAGCAGATACAAACGGATATTCCTATTATTGTGCGGCTTACAGGCACTAATGGAAATATGGGACGTGAATTATTGCGTAAGAATAACCGTTTTCAAGTGGCCCAGACAATGGAAGAAGCTACTAAAATGGCTATAGAATCATTAAAGAAAGAATCGATATGAGCATACTTATTGATAAATCTACCCGACTTTTGGTGCAGGGTATCACAGGCAGGGATGGACTTTTTCATGCCAAAAAGATGGCTGAATACGGAACAAATGTGGTGGGCGGAACATCACCCGGCAAAGGAGGAACAATGATAGACGATACCTTTCCGGTATTCAACACCATGCATGAGGCTGTTCGCCGAACGCAAGCCAATACATCTGTTATTTTCGTACCGGCACGCTTTGCTGCCGATGCTATTATGGAGGCTGCCGATGCCGGTATCCGACTGATAATTTGTATCACAGAAGGAATTCCTACATTGGATGTAATAAAGGCCTACCGGTTTGTCGAACTGAAGGGAGCTAAACTCATTGGGCCGAATTGCCCCGGCCTGATCTCTCCCGGAGAAAGTCTGGTAGGTATTCTTCCGGGGCAAGTGTTCACTCCGGGCAATATAGGAGTAATCAGCCGTAGCGGTACGTTGACCTATGAAATCGTATCACATCTGACTGCTAAAGGTATGGGACAGTCCACTGCCATTGGTATGGGAGGTGATCCGGTTGTCGGACTTTATTTTCGTGATCTTTTGGGAATGTTACAAAATGATCCGCAAACTGATGCTATTGTGATGATTGGTGAGATTGGGGGTAACGCAGAAGAGTTGGCCGCAACATACATTCGTGAACATGTGACTAAACCTGTGGTGGCATTTATTGCAGGGAGATCTGCCCCGCCGGGTAAACAGATGGGACATGCCGGAGCTATTATATCCGGAAGTTCCGGTTCTGCAACCGAAAAGATTTCAGCATTGGAAGCTGCAGGAATCAGAGTTGCCGGTGAACCCTCGGAAATACCGGATTTACTGAAAGGCAGTTTCTAAACAATTCTTTTTTTAATTTATCAAACTACAAATTAAAAGTTATGAGTAGACGTAGACAATTAGAGCATGAAGTGTCTTTAGCTCAGGAAAGAATAAAAAAAGCTCCCAAAGATACTCCTAAAGAAATTTTGAAGACGTGGGAACAAGAGTTAGTCGACTTGGAATTAGAACTCAATAATCTGGTTGACGACGAAGAAGACAACAATGAATGAATCACTTCTCTTTAATCACAGAAAAGCCCGTACATAAAAACTGTACGGGCTTTTTCAAAGGAAATAGAATATTCTCCCGGCTACCTTCGGGAATGGCTACGCATAAAGGGTATACGGCTCCCTCAATTTATCAGTTGTGTAACATTTATAATAAGACGGAATTGGAGGTACTTTGTTCCGCTTCGGCTCATGTTTTAACTGTTTATTTTCATATTTACCTAATTATCCAATGATTTTCTTGTGAGATGTAATAGAATTACTCTATAATTTTTGATGTACATCAAAAACAAATAGTACAAAATGGCATTTTTATCCTATGTCAATTCAATCATCATATATCTCCCTTACATTTGTCATGTTTTCAAGGTATAACATAAAAAGTAGAGATTATGAAATGGGTAAAAAGATTGTTCGATAGAATCGGTAGTTCCGATTCTATGATTTGGGGCTATGTAATGCTCCATGAGTAAAGGATTATAAAACAGGATTTGATTGAAAAAAACGTTTGAAAAAGGAGGCTGGAATCATTCAGGCTCCTTTTTTAATACCGGAAAGATTTCAGCCAAAACGTATCCGGACTTTTAGAAATGCTATTTCTTTTAAATATCATTTTATATTTCATAGATTATCGTCTGAGACCTATTTTCTACGAAGGGGGCACGACTTCAGATTGAATGACATCTGGTTGATGAATCAAATAGTATTTTCTTCATTTTACTATTGCATTTCATTGGTTTGCTTCGACCTTTCTTTAAGTCTTTTCGGGATAAGGCTGTAGGATAAAAGCCCAAATTCGTACCTGAACTAAAAAATGTAAAACCATGATAAAAATACGTTTTAAAAACTTCGTAGTTAAATATTTTTTTGTATATTAGGGACATAACCAAATGATATAAAATGGAATTAGAGACAATTGGAGAAAACGCCGGCAAAGTATGGCGCACCCTGAATGAAATGAGGGGAGAAATATCTATTCAGGAACTTAGTCGGAAAATTAACCTCAGCGCCGAAGACGTTGCACTTGCGGTAGGTTGGTTAGCCAGAGAAAATAATATTTTTATTCAGAGACACAACTACCTGTTATACGTCAGTCATGATGCTTTCTGATTTTATCTCAAGAAGATTGACTGTCTGGGTCTAAAAAACATAATGGGGTGTATTGTCAAGCAATACACCCCATTATGTTTTTATGATTTGGAACAAGTCTGTGCACCGGTTTTCATTAAGAGCCTATCGGTAAGAAAATAGGCTAACTCTACCATCATGATACCGATAATGGCACCTGCCAAAACGTCGCTCAGCCAATGGCGATTATTCAACTGCCTTGTGAATCCGGTGACAACTGCCGGCAAGAAGGTAGCAATACCCGCTAGGAGGGTCTTGAAACCATATTCTTTATACAGTAGTGTGGCAGCCGTAAAAGCCGTAGCTGTATGCCCCGAAGGGAATGAAAGGAAATCGGAACCGTCGGGACGAAGAACCCCCGCCAGTGATTTCATTGTAAGCACTATGGTCCCCATTAATATATAAGAAAATGCAGTAGAGACGAGCATTCGTTTCCAGTTACTACGGCTCTTTACTCCTGTAAGTTTTAACACGAACATAGCAACAATCGGAAGGTATGGCAAAAAATCATCATACCGATATGCAAAAGTAGAAGCATGCATATTACGTAAATGATAGATATATTGATCAGCACTTGTCAATAACCCGGCCCGCAGGGCACAAACTAAAAAGATACAGGCAAACAACCAAAACATTAATTTACGTGGACTCATATTGTTCTATTATAGGTGTATTGTTATGCCTACAAAGATAATTTTTTTGATGTAGAAGACATTAGGCAGAATTCATATGAAAATATTATTTGTCTTATTATAACATTCATATTAATATATGGGGATGAAACAACATAATGCACATCACATTTTACAATAAATCGAGGCGGGTATCATTCTCAGAAGTAATGCTACATATTTCCATCTCTTCGAAACATACGCAACTTTTCTTCTTCGAAGGATGGCGCGATAAATCTGTTGTACAGCTTTATCCAACGGAGTAATCCAAAACAACCCCTCTCCTTTTGCCATTGCCGTATCGACAAATCCGGGACGTACATCAGTGATATAAATAGGATAAGGTAGCTTGGCTGTTTTTTTTCTTAATCCTTCGGTATAGTTGATTTGATAGACTTTCGAGGCATTGTATGCCGGGGCTATTCCTTCACCGCGCATTCCGCCTACAGATGAAATTACAATCAAATGCCCCCATTCTTGCTTCTGAAAAAAGTGAAAAGCCCAATCCACTACATTGGTAAATCCTATTACATTGGTTAAAAGAGTCGGTTTCTCTAGAAGATAATCAAGTTCAGGATTTAGCTCCCCTATTCCCGAACAGAATATAAGTATATCCATACCTCCCACTCTGTTCACAAGATTGCTCAGTTGTCGGACTGTATCGGTATCTTTGGTAACATCGGAAACACTATAAAAACAATTTTTATTTTGAGAACAGATCTCTTGTAGTTTATCTTCTCTACGCCCCGTAATACCAACTGTATTTCCTTCCCGGAGAAAGCGCTCTGCTAATCCTTTACCGATTCCGGAAGTAGCTCCTATAATAATAACTTTTTTCATTTTTATATTTTTTAAAGTTTGCACAAAGGTATCGGGTTCAGAACACATGGATCTTGACTGAAATCAAGATTTTACTTTTGTACTAATTTTCTTCGAAGACGACTCAGTGTTTCCGGACAGATCATCAGATAGGATGCCAATTCTTTTAGCGAGATCAAGTTCAACAATTCGGGACAGCGTTTTAAGATTTCCGTATAGCGTTCTTCAGGAGTCATACTATATAAAGAGATCATCCGCTCATATACTTCCCAAAGCAATATCTCTGCTATTTGCCTACCTAACTTTTGATTTGCTTCATTTCGACTGTAAAACTCCTCCAATTGCCTGTTATTGATTACATAAACCGAACAATTACAAATAGCTTGTATATCGACATTAGAATTGTCTCCCAGACGAAAAGCAGGATAATTTCCCACAAAAGAGTGATCAAACGTATAACCGACAATCTTACTTCCTCCACGGCTGTCGGTACAGCAATAACGAAAGGAGCCTTCCGTCACGTAGCCTACCATTTTGCAAGATTCATTTTGACGGCTAAAAAACTCTCCCTTTTTATAATCTGTCAACTGTCCATTTTGAAATATAAATTCTGTGACAGGTTGAAAGTCAACCTTTGACATATATCTATTAAAACCTTTCACTTCTTCATCCATGACATAATTTCATTTTGAAGTGCGAATATAAATAATGCGGATTGAAATATAACATTCAATCCGCATTAAAATGAGTTTCTTTAATTTATCCACAATGGAAGAATTTGTTCACCAGTGCCAGCATCTCTTCCGGTTTGTCCTGTATATCTTTGCGTAGAGTGGCATCATTATAGCTTCGTAATCGACTGATAATACCATCGATCATAGCAGGACTGAATACATTGTACTGTTCAAATACAGTACGCTGTTTCTGTAAACAATCTGCAGATGCTGCACAGCTATCGGGAAGTTGGGCTAAAGCTTTCAACTTGTCTGCATTTTCTTTCTGATGGATATTTACATTAACGTACGTTTGTTCTGCAATAGCCAAAGCGTTCTCTATCTCAAACCCATGCCGACAAGCTACTGCAAGACCTGCCAATAATTGATAAAGATTGGCTGAGCCATCCGGTGAACGCATCTCTACGGTCTGTTTCTGAGTAGTATCATAGTTACTGTCCGATTCCAAAGGATTGGCTAGTGCACACATATCCGTTTGTGCGGACCATCCTAACGGAACACGTACCAATACTGAACGGTTTCGGTCACCCCAACAAACATTGGTAGGTGCTTCCTGATGGGGTACAAGACGGAAATATGAAGTAGGATTGGTATTGCCGAAAGCCGTAATGGAAGGAGCAAGTTGCATCATACCGGCAATGGCTTTACGAGCGGTATCCGAGAGAACACCATCTTTCAGCATCTGGTTTTGTCCGTCTTTCATCATTCGCATATGAATGTGTAGCCCTGACCCGGCTTTACCTACTGTAATTTTGGGAGCAAAAGTAATATCATATCCATATTGGTAAGCTAAATTACGGATAACCCATTTGGCAATCATTAATTGATCGGCCGCATTTTCGGCATTGACGGGTAAAAATTCTATTTCGTTTTGCTCATAAACTTTGCCGTCAAGCATAAAATTGCCTACTTCCGAGTGTCCGTACTTTATTTGTCCACCTGTTTGGGCTATATAAGACATACATTGTGTACGGAAATCATTGAATTTTGCATAAGGTCCCGACTCGTGATATCCACGCTGATCGGTAGCCGGAAATAGACCGTCATCCTCGGAAATTACATAATATTCCAATTCTCCCATAGCCTGAAATTCCATACCTGTTACATCTGTAAATGCTTTGCAAGCCTTATGCAAAGTATATTCGGGAGAGCTTTCCAAAGGTTCCCCATCTTTATTAAAGAAGGAGCAAAGCATCACGAGTGTAGGTATTTCTGCAAACGGATCGACGAATGCAGTGCGAAAACGTGGTATTACATACAGATCGCTACTTCCGGCTTCTATGAAAGGAAACAGACTCGACCCATCTACCCGTTCACCACAAGTCAGGATGGCATCCAGATAGGAAGCATTGTTTATCACAAAATTCAGAGTTTTTAGCCGTCCGTCCGCAGCAGGATACATAAAATTGACCATGCGGATTTCATTCTGTTGGATATAGTTAATGATGTCTGCTTTTGTAAACTCAGCAGCAGGCTTTTGCAGAAAAGTCACCAAACGGTTGGGACTCATTAATAATTCTTGGTTCATCATACGTTGGTTGTTGTTTCATTATTGGGGTTAACATATTATTTTGAGAACCAAAGATACACAAAAAGTCAGCAAACCAAGATTTATTGCCGTAAAAAATAATAATTCTCTCTTCGGTTAATAGTGATTCGGGTATTCCTTATTTAAAGTTGTTTCTATACTGCTAACTTCTTTCGTTTTTTATACCTTTGCAGCCGGTTTTAAATAAGGTATAGATTATATGGTACAAAGTCAGACTCAGCCGATTCGTAGAATTGCATTTCCTATATTAATTGCATTAAGTGTATCTCACTGTTTAAATGATCTTTTGCAATCTGTCATTTCGGCTGTATATCCTCTTTTTAAAGAAGATCTTTCGTTAAGTTTCGCTCAGATTGGATTGATAACCCTAGTTTACCAGATGTCTGCTTCTGTATTTCAACCACTGACCGGCCTTATTTTTGATAAACGTCCTATAGCTTGGTCGCTTCCTATAGGAATGAGTTTCACTTTGATAGGTATGCTGAATCTGGCTTTTGCATCCAATCTGAATTGGCTGCTTGCTTCTGTCTTTATCATTGGAATAGGTTCGTCTGTTCTCCATCCGGAAGCATCCCGTATCACCTTTTTGGCTTCGGGAGGGAAACGGGGATTGGCACAATCACTTTTTCAGGTAGGTGGAAATCTGGGGGGATCGTTAGGCCCTTTATTAGTCGCATTATTAGTGGCTCCTTATGGCAGGCATCATATTGCACTATTTGCTATCCTTGCTTTGGCGGCTATTTGTGCAATGTTTCCTATTTGCCGCTGGTACCGTTCTTATCTGAACCATCTTAAAAAACGTCCGATCCATGCAAAAGCATATATCGAGCGCCCGCTTCCTCCTCAAAAGACTGTATTTGCTATCACGATACTGATGATTCTTATATTCTCTAAATATATTTATATGGCAAGTCTGAACAGCTATTATACATTTTATCTGATCCATAAGTTTAATGTAAGCATTCAGCAGTCGCAACTCTTTTTATTTGTATTTCTGGTAGCCACTGCCATTGGTACATTGATGGGAGGCCCCATTGGAGACAAGATAGGCCGTAAATATGTTATTTGGGGGTCGATCCTGGGAACAGCTCCTTTTAGTTTATTGATGCCACATGCCGGACTCGTATGGACTATAATTCTTAGTTTCTGTGTCGGCTTAATGCTTTCGTCTGCTTTTCCAGCTATTCTGTTATATGCACAAGAGCTGCTTCCCAACAAGTTAGGACTGATTTCCGGACTTTTTTTCGGTTTTGCATTTGGAGTGGCAGGCATTGCATCTGCTGTTCTTGGCAATATGGCCGATAAGTTTGGGATTGATGCTGTATATAATGTTTGTGCATTTATGCCGTTGTTAGGATTGGTGACTTGGTTTTTACCGGATCTGAAGAAAGTGAGAAGTGAAAAACAAGAATAATCAGGAAAGAGACGAAGTTTGTTTTTTATTTTGGACTTTGTAAAATCCGGAATCACTTTTCCGGATTTTATCCTTATTTAATGCTATTTTCTACCAGTTTTTTCCTTATATCAATTCTCCCTTTCATTTATTTTACTAATTTCGTGGCGAACATATATGAATCAAGTAAATGAAAATGGAAAATAGTGTATTAACCGGAAAACCTTATAACATCGGATATGCCTTGAGCGGAGGCTTTATTAAAGGCTTTGCCCATTTGGGAGTTATTCAGGCTTTATTGGAACATGATATTAAACCGGATATTATCTCAGGAGTCAGTGCCGGGGCTTTGGCCGGAGTATTTTATGCCGATGGCAACGAACCCTATAGGGTTTTGGACTACTTTTCCGGACATAAATTTCAGGACTTGACAAAACTTGTAATTCCTAAAGTAGGCTTATTTGCTTTGGGAGAGTTTATTGACTTTTTGAAGTCAAATCTTAAAGCTCAGAAGCTGGAGGATTTAAAACTTCCTCTTATCATTACTGCCACTGATCTGGATCATGGTCGCAGCATGCATTTTCATAAAGGGAATATAGCTGAACGGGTAGCTGCTTCATGCTGTATGCCGGTGTTATTTACACCTGTAAAAATAGGAAACACACATTATGTGGACGGAGGACTTCTGATGAATTTACCTGTATCTACCATCCGAAACGAATGTGAAAAAGTGGTAGCAGTGAATGTCAGTCCGTTGATGGCAGAAAAATATAAAATGAACATCGTTAGCATTGCCATGCGTTCTTATCATTTTATGTTTCGTGCCAATACGTTTCCGGAGCGAGACAATTGCGATTTACTAATTGAACCCTACAACCTAGAGGGTTATAGCAATACTGAACTTGAAAAGGCCGAAGAGATTTTTGAACAAGGCTATAACACTGCTTCTGAGGTTCTGGACCAACTAATTGAAGAGAAAGGAAAGATATGGAAATAATAAAAACCGGATTGGCTGCTTTTGGTATGTCGGGACAGGTGTTTCACGCTCCATTTATCAGCACGAATCCTCATTTTGAACTTTACAAAATAGTAGAGCGTAGTAAGGAACTCTCTAAAGAACGATATCCGCAAGCATCAATAGTACGTAGTTTTAAGGAGTTGACAGAAGATCCTGAAATAGATCTTATAGTCGTTAACACTCCGGACAATACACATTATGAATATGCCGGAATGGCTCTTGAAGCCGGGAAAAATGTAGTAGTTGAGAAACCGTTTACTTCTACCACCAAACAGGGTGAAGAATTAATAGCTTTGGCTAAGAAAAAAGGTTTGATGCTAAGTGTATATCAGAATCGCAGATGGGATGCAGATTTCTTAACGGTACGTGATATTCTTGCCAAATCCTTATTAGGACGTTTGGTAGAATATGAATCTACATTTGCCCGTTATCGTAATTTTATAAAGCCTAATACTTGGAAAGAGACCGGAGAGTCCGGTGGTGGATTAACCTATAATTTGGGTTCACATCTGATCGATCAGGCTATTCAGCTTTTTGGGATGCCTGAAGCTGTTTTTGCAGATTTGGGTATCCTGCGTGAAGGAGGAAAAGTTGATGATTATTTTATAATTCATCTGTTACATCCTTCGTTGGTACCAAATGTAAAAATCACCTTGAAAGCAAGTTACCTGATGCGAGAAGCCGAACCACGTTTTGCCTTACATGGAACACTAGGTTCGTATGTTAAATATGGAGTCGATAAACAGGAAGCTGCTCTATTAGCTGGTGAAATACCTGAACGTCCGAATTGGGGAGAAGAATCAGAGCAGGAATGGGGATTATTACATACAGAAATAAATGGAAAAGAAATCTGCCGAAAATATCCGGGCATAGCCGGAAATTATGGTGGCTTTTATCAGAATATTTATGAACACTTATGTTTAGGACAACCATTGGAAACACATGCACAAGATATTTTGAATGTGATACGAATAATCGAAGCGGCTTATCAAAGCCATCGAGAAAATAAAATTGTCAATCTTAAATAGCATATATAAAATGAAGAACGAAAACAAAATGATTATTTATCAAGTGTTTACACGCTTGTTTGGTAATAATAATAATCACTGTATCTACAATGGAGATATTTCACAAAATGGTTGTGGAAAAATGGCTGATTTTACTGCCAAAGCTTTGGGAGAAATAAAAAAACTGGGAGCAACACATATTTGGTACACGGGTATTATCGAACATGCCAGCCAAACTGATTATAGAAGATACAACATCCGTCCGGATCATCCGGCTATTGTAAAAGGTAAAGCGGGATCTCCATACGCCATTAAAGATTATTATGATGTAGATCCGGATCTGGCTACTGATGTCCCTGGAAGAATGAAAGAATTCGAAAATCTAGTAAGCCGTACACACAGAGCAGGATTAAAAGTAATAATTGATTTTGTTCCGAACCATGTAGCGCGTCAATACCATTCGGATGCACAACCTGACGGCACCACTCAGCTGGGAGCCAATGATGATCCTAACTACTCTTTTAGTCCGTACAATAATTTCTACTATATTCCGCAATCGGAATTGCATGGACAGTTTGATATGACGGGAAATGCCTTGGAACCCTATCATGAATTTCCTGCCAAAGCAACCGGAAATAACCGTTTTGATGCTTACCCTAACATTAATGACTGGTATGAAACCGTAAAGTTAAATTATGGTGTGGATTATCAGAATGGTGGAACTTGCCATTTCTCCCCTACTCCGGATACTTGGACTAAAATGTTGGATATCCTCCTTTTTTGGTCCTCTAAAAATATTGATGGTTTCCGTTGTGACATGGCCGAAATGGTTCCGGTAGAATTTTGGGAATGGGCTATCCCTCAAGTGAAACAGGAGTATCCGAATATTATATTTATTGCTGAAGTATACAATCCGCACGAATATAAGAATTATTTATTTCGTGGTAAATTTGATTTTCTCTACGATAAAGTAGGACTGTATGATACATTGCGTAATGTAGCTTGTGGTTATGACTCTGCAACTGCTATTACTCGTAGTTGGCAGTCTTTAGGGGGTATTGAAAAGCGGATGCTTAACTTCCTTGAAAACCATGACGAACAACGTATTGCATCTGATTTTTTTGCCGGAGATCCACGCAAAGGTGTTCCTGCCTTAATTGTATCTGCTTGCATGAATACTAACCCCATGATGATCTACTTTGGTCAGGAATTCGGAGAAATGGGAATGGATAGTGAAGGTTTCAGTGGACGTGATGGACGTACTACTATTTTCGATTATTGGAGTGTAGATACAATTCGGCGCTGGCGAAATGAAGGAAAGTTTGACGGGAAGATGCTAACTGAAGAGCAAAAACATTTATATGCAATTTATCAGAAAGTTTTGACGTTGTGCAATGAAGAACAGGCAATATCAAACGGCGTATTCTTTGATTTGATGTATGCTAATGAAAATGGATGGAGATTTAATGAGCACAAGCAATATACATTTATGCGTAAATACAAGAATGAATTGCTATTTATTGTCGTAAACTTTGATAATCAGCCAGTAAATGTTGCGATTAATGCGCCTTCTCATGCCTTTGACTTTTTACAAATTCCTCAATTTGATTCTTATAAAGCGGTTGATTTACTAACAGATAAAGTAGAAGAAATCAGTTTACTGCCATATAAGGCAACAGAAATCGCTTTAGGAGCTTATACGGGTAAAATATTGAAGATTAAATTTTAACCTTCTGAATATAAAATAGCCCTTGCAATCAGAATAATCGATGCAAGGGCTATTACTTTATTTACTTACTTTTTCTTATTTGGTTCTTCTCAATACCATTGCTGTACGTGCAGGAATATAGAGTTTCAACCATTCTTTCTTTTCTTTCTTATACAAAGGATCAGACAATGTGAAATGTTTCACACTATCATCTGACAAGCCATTTCCTCCATAAATTATGTTATCTGTATTCAGTACCACCTCATAAGTTCCCGGTGTTACTAAAAAGCCATAATCGGTGAATGATTGACTCGGATTAAAATTGAATACAAAAACAAGATCTTTACGTTGGTACGCTAACACTTGGTCGCCATCGTTGTGCCATATTTCTTGTACAGGGGTTTGCTGGATGTTTTTTACGCTCTTAATTACTTTCAACATATCTGCATCAAAATCACCCAGATAATGATAAGTCAAGTTTTTATTATCGACTAAATCCCATTGGCGGCGAGCATACTTACATGACCATCCATTACCTTCCCTCGGAAAATCGATCCATTCCGGATGTCCGAATTCATTTCCCATAAAGTTCAGATATCCACCGTTAATGGTGCTTGCAGTTAGTAAACGAATCATTTTGTGAAGAGCAACGCCCCGATGAACTATATAATTTTCATCACCTTTCTGCATATGCCAATACATATCTGCATCAATCAGGCGGAAAATAATCGTTTTATCTCCTACCAATGCCTGATCATGACTTTCAGCGTACGAAATTGTTTTTTCGTCTTGCCGACGGTTAGTTACTTCCCAAAACATGCTGGATGGTTTCCAATCTTCATCTATCTTCTCTTTAATTGTCTTGATCCAATAATCGGGGATATTCATAGCCATACGATAATCAAATCCATATCCTCCATCTTCCACCTTGGCGGCAAGTCCTGGCATACCCGAAACCTCTTCTGCAATGGTAATAGCCTTAGGATTTACTTCATGAATCAATTCGTTTGCCAATGTCAGATAGCAGATGGCATTATCATCTTGATGTCCATTAAAGTAGTCGCCGTAATTGCAAAATGCTTCTCCCAATCCGTGGCTATAATAAAGCATGGATGTCACCCCGTCAAAACGGAAGCCATCAAAATGATATTCTTCCAACCAATATTTACAATTGGAAAGTAAAAAATGCATCACTTCATTTTTACCATAGTCAAAACAAAGTGAATCCCATGCCGGATGTTCTCTTCGTCCGCCTGGATAGAAATATTGATTTGGATCACCTGCAAAGTTTCCTAACCCTTCTACTTCATTCTTCACTGCATGTGAGTGAACGATATCCATAATGACAGCAATACCCAATCCGTGTGCGGTATCAATCAGCTGCTTAAGTTCTTCTGGAGTTCCAAAACGAGACGATGCAGCAAAAAAACTCGATACATGATAGCCAAAACTACCATAATATGGGTGCTCCTGTATAGCCATAATCTGAATGCAATTATATCCCTCTTTGGCAATACGCGGCAGAATTTTTTCACGAAACTCGTTATAAGTTCCGACTTTTTCTTCCTGCTGTGCCATACCGATATGACATTCATAGATTAGCAGTGGATCTGTACTAGGCTTAAAAGTTTTCTTTTTAAATTTAAATGGCTTTTCCGGTGCCCATACCTGAGCACTGAATATTTTTGTATTGTCATCTTGTACTACCCGATTGGCCCAAGCAGGGATTCGTTCTCCCTGTCCGCCTTCCCAGTAGACGTGTAATTTATATAAGTCACCATGTTGTATAGCGTCGATCGGTAATTTGATTTCCCAACTACCATTTTTCAGGCGTTTTAGTTTATAAGCAGGCTTTTCTTCCCAATTACTGAATGTACCCACCATATAAATATGTGATGCATTCGGTGCCCACTCACGGAATATCCATCCTTTATCAGTGCGATGCAAACCGAAATAAAGATATCCGGAAGCGAAGTCCGATAACGTAGATTTTCCCCCATTGGTCAATTCGGCCTTCTTATCCATGGCATGTTCAAAACGTCCAACGATAGCGTCTTTGTAAGGTTCCAGCCAAGGATCATTTTTAATAAGATTAAGAGTCTTTTCCATAAAAAGGATGTATTATTGTGTTTCAGAATTAATTTTTTATAGTCACTCAAGAAATATCTGCCCGATTATTACTCAAAATCATCGATAGTGAAATTCGTAAAGTCGGCAAAACGTTTAAATTGCCGGAATACTTCTTCTATTTTGTCCAGAATATCCTGAGTCAAAAAGAAACTGTCCGGGACGGAATAAGCACAAGTGAATTCTTTAGGTTTCAAATAATCAATGTATTTAAAATCTTTCGGGAATCCTTTGGGAGCTGTTTTCAGGAAATCTTCACCTACAATGGGGAAGAATTGCTGAAATTCAGGATCCTCCACTATCGAACGATATTCATCAATGTTATCATAGATAGACTGGCGAAGTGCTTTCAAAATATTAGAAGGCAAGCATAAACTTCCTCCAGCCAGCATGCAACCCTCAGGTTGTATATGTATATAGTACCCACTGTGATAGGATTTTTTCCCTTTTGCGTTAATATATCCCCCAAAATGATTCTTGTAGGGAGTTTTATCGGAAGAAAAGCGGGTATCCCGGTAAATGCGATAAGTGCATTCTTTAGGTTGAATACCACGAATACTTTCATCAAAAAGTGAAATACGGGCAATTACTGTGGAAAGGAAATTTTCAAATTCTAAACGGGCTATTTCATACTCTTCCCGATGTTCATTAAACCACTCGCGATTGTTGTTCGCAGTAAGGTCCTTTAAAAAACGAAAGATAACAGGTATATTACTCATTGTGTCATTCTTTTCTGTTTATATCCTACAAATATATAAGAATTATTTGTAACTATCCATAAAACGAAAGAAAAACAGGTATAAAAAAAGCGTCGGCTGCAAAGAGCCGACACTTTAACACATTTATCAATAAAACAGACGCCTCTGTTTCTGACGTACTTACTTATCACAAGCTGGTACAATCTCTTTAATTAATCTTATATCTAATACTATGAAAAACACATCTATATAACATGCCTAAAATGGGTTTTGTTCAAACAGATCGAAAATAAACTTGTTAATAATCGTTATATCCGTATTAGCTCTCTATTGACATCAATCTTTATCTTACCAAAATCAATCATTGCATTGAATAAACAAATCTGGGAATAGTTAAACAATTGGTCTACGGTTATTTCTTTTTCTCTGATTAGATGTTTGTCAATCAATGCCGCTCTTTGGACACCTTTAAGGAGAGGGTGTTTGGGAGTGTGCCACTCTTTTCCGTTAAAGAGAGCAATATTAGCTATAGATGTATCTGTCAACAGGCCATTTCTAGTAATTAATATTTCATCTTGTTCCCGTTTATGCATATAAAGTTCATTTATTGCACTCCGATCTGTACTTTTGTAAGTGTAATCGATATTATCCGAATGAACAATCTGTAAAGAATGTACTGGGCGTATTTGATAAGGTGTGTATAGGATCTCTTCTATCCATCGACTATAGACTACTCTACACTTTATCATTTCTACATTCATTATTGGTTGCAGGCTTTCCGATAGATTTAATGGCGGTTCGTCTGGCCAAAAAACAGCACGCGTCTGGTTCATTCGCTCTGTGTGATAATCCAAATTATACACTACTCCTCTCTCTATACGTATCGTTTCAATAAATTGGCACATAAACTTTCTGCTTCATTTCGTTATATTCATTTTCCAAATCACTTTTGCAGGTGATTCCTCCCCCACTTTTAAAAAATATTTGCCCATTCTGCTCTTCAATAAAGCGGATCATAACGGCACTATCCAGTTTTCTCCCGTCAAAGTATCCGGTGATGCCTGTATAGAATCCTCTCTCATATTCTTCTGCTTGCTCTATTATTTCCATTGTCTTGTACTTAGGAGCTCCTGTAATAGAACCGGCTGGAAGAAGTCTGAAAAGAATTTCTCCCAGATGATCAACATAGTTTTTCGGTAAAACTCCACTTATTTCAGAGCTGGTCTGCAATATGGGACCATGATTGGTATAGAGTGTATCTACATATCGATAGCGGGTTACAGATACATTATCTGCCACTATACTTAAATCATTTCGTATCAGATCAACGATTGTGGCATGCTCTGCTGCTTCTTTTTCATCCTCCATCAGTAATCTTGTGGCAGAAGGTAAAGTTGCATCTATTGTTCCTTTCATTGGATAAGAACTGATTCTTCCATTTTCTATACGAATAAATATTTCTGGAGAAAAAACGACAAAAGTCTCTTTCAACCAAAGTTTGTATAAGGCCCGAGAATGATAAAATATATCTTTTAACCCTAGATTAGTGTTGACGGGGGTCATGCAAGTGAGATTCGTTAAGAAGCTATTTCCACTCAAGATATTTTTCCGTATAATATCAAACGATCTTTTATATTGGCTTAAAGAAATAGGTTGGGGCTGCCATATTATTGGGTATCTTAAAGGTGCAACAACAGACGTGCAGTTTGTAAAACCGTTCAGATTGTAGAGTAGCTCCGATGAATCAATATCATCTACTTTCTCTATAAAAGAACATTCTTGTTTATAATCTATAATAAACAGAAATGCTTTTCCTGCTCCAGCCAGTTTGTTTATACGGTTAATAGCTTCATTTCTACTATAGAATTGCATTATTCTTTGTTTTACTATTTATTCGGGTGGCAAACTTACAATAAAAACAGATGCATACAAAAAAATAGGGTTGCTGATTTGAGCAACCCTATTTTCTTTATCATCTGAATATTCTTCTTACTTAATCATCGCTTTTACCTGATCTTGCATCTGTTTGATTTCAGTTCTATTGGGTGATAAAGTAACTGCCTCTCCCAAATAGTCAACAGCTTTCTTGAAAGCCGCATCCGCCTTTGCTTTTTCAGAAGCATATTTTTCTTTGTTCGAACTAGCTAAAGGAGTTGCTTTCCGTAGAACATCGGCTCCATTATTGTAGAACAATACTCCAAGGCTATATAAAGCGTCAGTCTTCCACTTCTTACTAGTCACATCAGTGGCATGTTTATAGTTCTCTTCTGCTTTCTCGATATTGCCGGCTTGTTGGAATTTCTGTCCTTCTTTCAAATAATAAATAGCATATAATTTTTCAATAGTAGCATTGCCCGGAACAGCTTTGATACCCTCCGTCAATGTAGCAATATACTCTTGATTATTTTTCATATCGCGATAGGCAGCAGACTTACCTATATATGCATTTGCAAGATTATAATTTTTTTTAATCGCAATATCAAAGTAATCGGCGGCTTCTTTATATTTCTTTATGTTATCTGCACATACACCACAATTATAGGCTGTGACAGAATCCTGATTATTAGTCAATTTCAGATATTCGCTGTATTTTTCAAAAGCAACGGCATAATTTTTTGCATTCAAAGCATCATTACCTTCATTCTTCAACTGATTCGGATCTGTGGTTTGCGCAAAGAAATTATTTGCAGTAAAACATAAAGCAAGTAATAAAATAATTTTTTTCATGGTTATTGTGTTTTTAATTGTTTATCGTTCAAATGTAACACGAATCTGATGCAAACACAATATATTTTTCATCTTTTGACTTTTTTGAAAAGTCAGTAACGATAGTTATTTTTACGTTAAAGAATGCAAGAAAAAGCCAATTGATCGGTATTCTAATGGTTCACTGACATCTCCCTATGTTTGTTACAGAATACTTTTATCTGTTGATATTTTCTTTATAAAATCATTACATATCTCGTATGCCTCCGTCTCATCTGCAGGATAAGGTTTAAAGAAATATTCTATTTCTTCCCGAGATAATTCAATATTTAACGATTGTTTTTCATCTTTGGATAACAAAAATAACCGGCATCCGATATTTAGTGTTATGTATATAATCTGTCAGTGGATCCGTAACAATTGTTATGATGGAAAACGTAGCATGCTGCTTGCCTGATTCCTTATCTACCCCAATATCATAAATACCAGCCATTGAAAAAGCAGTTTCATTTTTCATTATTTGCCATCGGTAGGCCATGCGTAGGTCTCACATCGCTTCGTAACCAGTGTGAATACATGAATCTTGTTCACTATCTGCAGGGTTCTAGGGAAACATTTCCGAACAATCTTTTGCATGCTGTTTGCCATGTCAGGTGTAAACTCTTTCACCATATTGCACAGTTTTATGTCAATGAGCAGTTCTCCTTTACTAGTGCCATCTCGTCCATACAGAATGGTATCCTATGTTTTTAGGATAAAGAAAATGTATCATTAAATTAATCCCAATCATTATAATCACACAGATGTTGTTTATACTGATTCTATAACTGCTTTCTATCTAAGCCATAATTGCTCTGTAACAATTTGACAGTAAACAGCATGATTGCCTAAGTAATACTTTTAACACACCTCTATTCTGAATGTTGCCGCCACAATATATGAATTTAGTTATGTTGAAACAATGTTGAAACAAAAGTAGCATCTTAAATCAAAACTAACAGGAATGATGATAGAAAAGAAATAGCTGTAAATTATGTCTTTTAAGGGATTTAGATCAACGCAAAATACTGATAATCAAACATGGTAAAATAGAAAAAGACAGCCAATAGACTGTCTTTCTTGTGATTCCGAAGCCAATACATTAAGGCCTGGCACATAGTCTATTATGATCAAATGTTGGTGATTTCTTTTCTAAACAGGATCATTAATCGTTCCATGGCAAGTCACCAATAAATCATCAATTTCAATAATTTTCACTTTGTTAATTTTATCATAGTCTACCCCAGATGGAGTTATATAGATATAGTCACCTACTTTGCCCAACAATTGTGGTATCTCAACTCGAAATCCAAATTGTCCATCTTCTACATCATAAGTATAAATTTCTTTTTCCTCTGATTTCATAATAATATATCTATTAATTAATTCATCCCATTTACCACCCCTAATGATTCTCAAATGACTTTAGTTAAAGGAGATGCACCCTCCAATTTAGTCTTTAATTCAATATTCTCTCGTTCCAACTCTCGGAGTTGTTCAAGTAATAAATTGTAGGCTGCATCCTTTTCCTTAAACATTGTTAATAACTGCGATAAACTATCATCTACTTTAATACTGTTAGATTCAGGAAGTAACATTTCTCCCTCTCCAGTCATTAACCAACGAGCGTTTATATCCCGATAACAAAGTAGCAATTTTGATATATTTTGAGCTGATAAATCATGTGTGCTGTTTTTCGCTTTTCCTAATATACCATTAGATAAACCAGCAGCTACAGTCACTTTATTATCATTTAATCCTACTAATTTCATGTATATTACAAACCTGTCTACAACTTTTTCCATAAATATATCAATATTTCTATGAAATAATTTGGATATATATCATTGGTGCTATATCTTTGCATCATATTTATATATCGCACATCTCAAAGATACGAAAAGCGTATATGATATACAATAGCGAAAACTCACTATTAATATATAACAGATATGGAAACAAAGCATTTATCAGCCAAAGAGGCTATGGAATTAGCGGTTCAGAAAAGAGAAAAAGAGCTTTCTCTTGATGTTATAATGGAATCTATCCGAGAACGCGCTTTAAATGGATTCGATTACTGGATGACATTTGGTGTTGTCACTGAAAAAGAAGAAAAATTTCTTAGGGATAATGGATATCGCATCTCTCGATTTGGTAACGGATGCGTTCAAGTTTATTGGAAACCTAAACAAGCGTAACCTATGGCAATACGAATGAATTATTCCTTTTTAAAAGGATGCGGAAAAGTCTGTAAAGAAGACTACAGCAAGCTGAACGCCGAATTAAAAGAGTACCTTGGTTGCAAGACGATGACCCACTACTATCTAAAGCGGAAGCGTTTCATTGATATGCCAGTCCATATCAAAGAAGGCATTGAGGCTATTTTTTCTGCCTACAATGTATCTCCTGAAGATATCTGGGAAATAACACCAATCGAAGAACAGCCATGAATCAAAACGTCACTTTAACCAAAAGGCAAAAACAGTTTATTGAACGCCTTGCCTGGGGAGCTTCTTATAAAGAGGTTGCCGACTTCTTCCACGTAAGTTGGAATACTGTCGACAACACTCTCCGAAAGGCTAAAGAACGAATCGGTCTAAACAAAGTGACTGAACTCGCCGCCTGGTGGTTCTGTACGAACTATAATATCAGTTTCGACCTCTCCCCCATTACACGGCAGTATATAGCCTCTGGGTGTATTTGCCTGTTCCTTTTCGGAGAAGTCGCAGTCATTACTAACACATCGTACACTTCCAGGCACACCAAAAGACCACGTACAGAGTATCGCATCCGTCGACACGAAACTTCTATATATCAACCCATATATTATTAACTAAAAGCACATATAAGGAATGTGCCCGGTGCGAATCCGGTTATATGTTATACTTTATTCTCTCAAGCATAGAAGTTTAATTGATTTATTCATTTTTAATGCCGTGTGAAAGGACACACGTAGGGTTAAAGCCCCTGGTTAGGGATTTGTTACACAAAAGAGCCGGGATGTGAATCCCGGCAAAATGGGCCTGATGTAAGGAGGCATATCAATGTAAAATCATTGAAGCCGGGTTCGATTCCCGGAAGCCCACACTAATTTTGATCATTATGAAAACAGTACATTCACCAAGCCCGTCTCCAAGTCGAACAAAGAGACAGAAAGCTAATCTATTTACAAACGAGAATCCGGAAGTTATCGCACAAATGCGCATGCAATCTGCACAAAAAGAGCAGCATAAGGTCATGGTTCGCCTTGATAACCGCACACATGTACTTGTTGCTCCGCAAAATGTAACTCCTGAGTACATAGAAATGCTGCGAAAAAAATATCAAATTACCTACAATGCTCCAGCTCGAGGAGGAAGGAGATAATATAGAAGACAGAATATCAACGTACAACAAATAAAAAATGAAAACAAAATTTGTAAAAGAGACAGATCGTAAAGGCACTTATATTATTGAAGGTTCATTTGATGGTACTTTCTTTAATATAAAGAGATTCATTTGTCAAGTTCAAGAACAAGAAACCGAAAAAGAAACGCAAGAGTTAGCTGATTTTATTTTATCAAAGCTTAATTCCTAACAATATAGTATGGAATATAAAGAGTCTAAACATTTACATTTCTTAAAAAGGAAAATTTATACAAGATATGCGGGTTGGCAAGGATGTATAAACATTCTCCCATACCTTGTAATCAGGAGGAATCCACTAAGGACTGACTGGGTTGATTTTTCAGTTGAATGCGGTTGGTTATTGTGGGTTGCCGGAGTTAGAGTTGAACCAGAGAAATAAAGTAAAACCAAAAAGAAAGGAATATTTATGAAGAGTAAAAAAATAACCGTAATCATATCCTACGATTACGAAGATAAAAATACCGTTAGTAATGATCGGATTGCCGACAGAGTAAAAAATGACTTGTTGAAAGGCAGCAACCCCAATCACGAAAAGATAGAATCTGTTACAGTGGAAGATAACTAATAACTGATTAGAAATGAATAAACAACGTCGTAAAAAAGTAGAAGGTGTATTCGATCAACTTCAAGCTATGATTATGGAACTGGAAGAAATTCGAGATGGAGAACAAGATGCTTTTGATAATCTTCCTGAAGGAATACAAGAATCAGAAAGAGGTGAGCAGATGGAGGAGTATATATCACAAATGGAGAGTGCCATTGATGATATGGAGAATGCTAAGAGTAGTCTTGAAGAAGTTTTTAATTCATAATGGAATAAATATGAGCTATATAGATAATACACGAAAATCACTTTCGTCAGCATGCGAAATAACCGTTTGTATGACTAAAGAGGAATGTAAGATATTACTTCCGTTCTTTCAGAAAGCATATAAAGAAGTGAAGTCAAAATACGAAAAGTATGATGATATTCATTCTGGAGGAGAGGCAACCAACAGAGAGGAAAATCTTCGGATGAAATACCTCGAACAATCCGAGCACTTAGAAAGTGTCTTATCATCTATTGATGATATTCTAAAATAATTCAAATCAATTTAATAAGGAAGGAAAACCTATGTTTAAAGATATAATCGAATTAGATAAACAAGTCGTAGACCGGATCGTAGATAAGGTCCACGAAAACGATTTTGAAATTGAGATGGAAATGGGAGTTGTAAAGGACGGTATGGTTAAAGTCCTCTTCATCTATAAAGATCCGGAACTTCTGCAGAGCGTGATGAACGAATCCGTTACTGAAGAGTACGATCTCCCATAAACAGTCCTCTGCCAATCCATTGTAAATGGTTTCATTTGACCCCGAATCAATGAAACAGAACTGATCATGTAACTAATCCCTTGAACTATGTATTTTAATGATGATGAGATAAGACGTATCAAAGATGCTGCCACAGGACATTTGCTTGATGTTGCGCAAGACTTCCATGAACTCAAACGCTCCGGAGTGAATTACAATTGCGATTGTCCCCGGTGCAAAGCCGCAAAGAAACTCTCAATTAGTCCGGCCAAACAAGTCTTTAAGTGCTTTGGATGCAAAGAATTGAAAGGTGGAGATTCGGTTTCTTTCCTAATGTCTGCTGAAGGAATGACCTTCAATGATGCTCTTGAATACCTTGCCAAAAAATTCAATGTCATTCTTGATCAACGTCCGGCCATCAAGAAACAGCCGGCAAAAAAGATGAAAAAAGGCAGCAAGGCTGCCAAAGGTATCGATGTCGACAGTTATTGTGCCAGGATGCTGGCAGAATCAGGTCTTACCTTTGAGGATGTCACTGCAAAGGTCTATAAGACAGGAGATACACAAAGTATATTCGAACAACGTACTTTCCGTCCTGGTACCATTGATGAACGAGGAATGTTAACCACTAAGGGAGATGATGTCATCATTGAATATTATGATCTGGAAGGAATGCCGGTTGTCTTCACCCGGAAAGATAATAAAAGAAGGGACGTTGGTACTCCTCAAGAATATTATCGTATCAGATGGCAGTTTCCGGATGCCCACCTTGATAAAGAGGGTAAACCTTACAAATACAAATCCCCGCGTGGCAGCGGTACTCCGATCTATATTCCGGAGCGCATACGCAGTCTCTATAAGTCAAAGACAAAGATACCCCGTCTCTATATTCAAGAAGGTGAAAAAAAAGCGGAGAAAGCATGTAAGCACGGTATCCCCTCAATCGCAGTCAGCGGTATACAGAACCTCGGTCTTTACGGTGCCCTTCCGGAAGACCTGGTGAAGATCATCTCTACCTGTGAGGTACAGGAGGTTGCTTTTATCTTTGATTCGGACTGGGACGATATCAGCTCCAATATCCGGATCAACGATCAGGTCGAAAAGCGTCCCCGCTGTTTTTTCTATGCAGCAAAAAATTTCAAAGAATATATGCGTTCTCTCAAGAACCGGAACATCTTCGTTGAAATATTCGTCGGACACATTAATAAGAACGAAGCAGGAGACAAAGGCCTTGATGATCTGCTCGCAAATTCTCTGCGTGGAAAAGAAGAAGAGCTGGCCGCCGATATCGAGTTTGCATGCAATGAAAAGAAAGGTTTGGGCAAATACATTGAGATGTTCAAGGTAACTACCTGGACAGATCATAAATTGCAAGAATTATGGGGACTCCACTCTCATGAAGTCTTTGCCGAGCGTCATGCCGACCTCCTGCGTAACCTGCCGGAGTTCCTATTCGGCCGATATCGATGGAAATTCGACGAACATGGAAAAGTAATCTTGGCACAACCTTTTGACGATGATGAAAAGTTCTGGAGAGAAGTCACAAAATATGATCGTAGCCAAAATGAACGTATTGAATATGAGTTCTGCTATGTCAACTCACAAAACTTCTTGCAAAACAGAGGATTCGGACGTCTTCGGAGAATTGATAAGAGTTATCAGTTCATTCACCTTGAACCGCCTGTCGTTCGTGCTATCGATGCCTCTGATGCCCGTGACTACCTGTTTCAGTTTGCCAAGCATAATTGCAAGACTGAGGTAAATGAAATGTTGATTAAAGGCGTGTCTCAATATGTGGGTCCGGACAAGTTATCCCTGCTTGAGTTCATTCAGCCCAATTTCGTTAAGCCCAACCGGGAATCCCAGTATTTCTATTTTGATAAAAATTGCTGGCTGGTCACAAAAGATTCTGTAAGCGAACTCGGTTACGAGAATATCACACACCACATCTGGGAAGAGCAACGTAAAATGACACCGGCCAAATATCTGGGTAAACCGTTGGTTACTTTTAGCCGGCAAGACAACACATTTACTTACGAACTTTCAGAGGCCGGTAAGAAATCCCATTACCTCCAGTTCCTGATCAACACCAGTAACTTTACCTGGAGAAAATCTGCTGAAGAAATAGAGCCGGAAGAAGAGAATGAAAATCGTATCCATCTCCTTAGTAAACTGTGTGCAATCGGATATATGGTTATGGAAGCGAAAGACAATAATGTGGCCAGAGCTGTCATCGGCATGGATGGCAAGCAATCTGAAGTAGGAGAAAGTAACGGCCGTTCCGGGAAATCACTTGTAGGGGAATTGATGCGTAATATCATTCCTACAGCCTATATTCCCGGAAAACGCTCTGATCTTTTTAATGATCAATTTGTATGGAATGACATTCAGGAAAACACTAAACTCGTTTTTATTGACGACGTGTTACAAAACTTCAACTTTGAATTTCTGTTCCCCAACATTACCGGGGATTGGTCAGTAAATTATAAAGGAGGTAGAAGGATCACTTTACCATTTGCGCGATCACCCAAAATGTATATTGCTACCAACCATGCCATCCGTGGCAGTGGTTCAAGTTACACGGACCGCCAGTGGCTGCTTGCATTCTCCGATTTCTATAACGATACCCATAAGCCGGTTGACGACTTCGGAGTCCTCTTCTTCTCGGAGTGGGATTTTGAACAATGGAATCTTACCTGGAACCTGTTGGCCAATTGCGTCCAATTGTATTTGACTTATGGTGTTGTCCAGGCTCCTGGCGAAAGGTTAGAGCAAAGAAAGCTGCGTCAGGAAATGGGTGAAACCCTCATCTCCTGGGCTGATGAATACTTCTCCGGAGAAGAACATCTCAATGTCCGTTTACCCCGGAAAGATTTATATGACGCATTTTGCCAATACGACAATCAGCAACGAAAGTTTGTATCACCAACCGCATTTAAGAAGAAATTTATAATGTATTGCTCATGGAAAGGTTATGTATTCAATCCTCACAAATATGACAGTATAACCGGAAAACCTTTTCAAGTCGATAAGGACGGGAAGGCGGTTGTAGATGATAAATCCGGAGGTGTAGAGTACTTTACGGTAGGAACCGGAGCCCAACCTATCCCGGAAGAAGATAATAGCCAGTTACCACAACCGACAGGTAAACTCGTTTTCTAACTTAAACATAAAAACAATGAGTGTAAACAAATGTATTTTTATCGGCAACATGGGACGTGATGCCGAGGTCCGTACCACTGAAACCGGCATCAAAGTAGCCCAATTTTCTATTGCATGTACAGAGCGTGCTTATACAAACAAAGCCGGTCAAACGATTCCGGAGAGAACCGAATGGATACCCGTCGTAGCCTGGAAGGGATTGGCGGAAACCATTGAGAAGTACACCCACAAAGGAAGCAAACTGTATATTGAAGGCAGATTCACAACCCGGAAGTATGAAACAAATGACGGCCAGAAACGAACCGTTTCTGAAATCGTAGCCGAAAGTATTGAAATGCTCGATCCCAAGCGGGATGCTCCCCCACTCCCTCCGGAACCCGAGCAGAAATTGAGTTATAATCCATAAAATGACATACCATGAACCTATCTTCTTTTAAACTGACCAATATTAACGAATTGATATCCGTATACAAAGAGAATCCGGAGCGCTTTAATCGCTTTTATAACGCAGTGTACCTGCTGCTGGATAGCATTCCGGAATGCGGAAGTATTCGTGTAATGGATCACTGTGAGGCGTCCTCCTATGACTTGTTTATAAAGTGTGCATGTTGGATTATTCAGGAAGAGACGGAACAGAAAGAGTTGACGGATGCATTACTTGAGTTTTCGGATGATTATACAATTATTCGCCGGTGCGCGAAGTTCGTAAAATCCAAATCCTGGGTTCATTTCTACTCACGACGATAGGAGTATATTATCCCAATTTATTACCCTATAAAGATACGTCTTTTATTTGATATACACAACATTATAATGATAAAAAAAGAGAATAAAATATTCGTAGTCATATCTCCTGATCCCGTCGAGCGTGAGCAGTTGATCGCACGCCTGGCCGTTCGTTTAGGTTTTGCCAAGATTCCGTCCGATGCACTCAAGATCATAAGCAAGGACATTTATTCCTTTGACCTCGCAACTGCATATTTTGTGCTTTGCAGTAACTATCATTTCCGGGGTTCTATCGTCACAACACAACGGCTGTATGAGCTTGCAGCAAGAGGTATATGTGTTTGTGTAGGTGTGAAGTCACTGCCCCGTGAGTACGAGTTGGTATCTCAGGTGTTTTATCCGAATGATTTGCGATAGCACAAGTCGGAACATTTATCCGGTCGCGGTACGCATCAGCGTATCGCGGCTTTGTTTTTTCGGTCGTTCCCCCTTTACCCCCTTTTGCTTAGAAGAACGTTTTGAACAACTGTGCCTGAGACGAAGTAAAGCCGGCAACGAGGTGTCTATATATTATTTTTATTTTTTCTTTCTTCTGTAAAAGAGACTACCTTAAAAATATAGAATATTTTTGTGCTTTCGTGCAGAAAGGTGCAATTCGGTATTTATTACACTATAAATCAAATAATTAAACAGAGCACAAATTTCGTACAAAAACGTACGCCTCGTACTAAATTGCACAAAATTGTATTTTGTACGCACAATGAACCAATCGTACAAAAACGTACCATGTTTCGTGCAGACATAAACCAATTATAATCAACACATTATATGATAATACTGCACGATTTACACAGTTGCACAAAAAAGGAGTACCGTTTTTGCAAGGGGGATTAGTTTGTTCCGGAAAGTCTTGTTTATGTCCGCAAAACTTTGTATATTAGCGTAAACCATTCTATGACCTAAATGATAACTACCAAAATCGAAGTTCCTCCGCATCTATGTGAGTATATCCGCGGCAAATACTGTCACCTGACCTCTGATCCGGTCCGTTTTCCTGATAACCTGGATATCTATCACGTAATATTCGACCTTCTCCAGAAGAGACCGTCGGAAGCTCCGGTTGATCGTGGTAATTTAGAAATCTGTCTGCCTGAACGAAGTATAGGCAAATCGCCAGTGACCTACAACTATTTAGGACTTCGCTCCCAGGTGATCATTTCCCGGAAAATAGAATTGATGATGTGGGCGGAGTTGCATGAATACCTGGACGAACAGAAGCACCGGTACGGAATCAAATACATTGATGGAGTGCAATTCTTCATGCGCAGATATGGAATTGATTCTCTTACGGAAGAAGCTTTTCTCAAACACTACCAGCGTTGGAGGGCAAAAGTGAGGAGAAAAGAAAAAAGGAGCTATAAAAAGCGAGAATAATTCATCGAGTAAGCGTAGTTAAATGTCCTTTTTTTGAGTGAAAAATGTTCGAAAAGAGAGAATCACAGATAGCATATTGTAAATCAACAGAATATGAATACAAACAATATCGGAGGAGTCATTCAGGCAGATTTCCTGTTCACGGATGAAATAAGTTTATTTTCAGTCATCAATCACTCAGCCGTTATCAGCCTTCACCGGCCCAATACCTGGAGAAACCTGCCTATCACCTATATGGGAGTTTCTCCAGATGTGGAAGCGGACGACACTCAAGCCGGTACGCTATATAAACAGACCCTTACCATCCGCCTGAAACGCACAGGACTGACAGATTCAGAACTTCACATCCTGCGGACTATCAATGTACGTGGTTGCGTAGTAAGATGCAAGAATGCGAATGGCAATATCCGATTATATGGAAGCAAAGAGTACCCGCTTCTGGGAACCGTGATAGAGAAAACAGGAACCAAAGCCTCCGACCTCTCCGGAATTGAAGCCACTTTTTCCGGAAAAGGCGCCTATCCTCCACTACCTGTTACAGAGTTATAACCGTCCTTCGGCATCATTATATATAGCCGTATCATTGCAACAAAATAAGTGCAATGAGCCAAAAACGCATCATCTTATCAGATTCATCACTCAACCGGTACGGCTACCGGGTTCTTACTGCTGGACTTCTTCTTGAAGCTTTCATTGACAACCCCGTGATGCTGTATGGGCATTTCCGTGATGAAGGATCACCCCTATGGTGTGATTACAAAGCAATCGGATATTGGGACGATATCAAGATAGAGGACGACGTGCTTTCTGCTATTCCTGTTTTCGACAAGGTAGACGATTTATCGAAGACCATTGCCGCAAAATACGAAGCAGGGACCTTACGGGCCGCAAGTATTGGTATACGTATCCTGGCCACATCCTCCGAAAAAGAATATCTGCTTCCGGGACAAACACGCGAAACTGTTACCAAAGCAGAAGTCATGGAGGCTTCCATCGTGGATATCCCGGCCAACTCCCATGCCGTGCGCTTATACGACCGTTCCTCCTCCGTTTTACTGGCAGCGGGTATGGACACGAATATTGTGCCAGCATTAACAATCCCAAAAGAAAAGGCAATGAATTACAAACCATCATGGACCGGCTTCCTCTCTTTCCTGGGAATTTCAAAAGATAAAGCGGAAACCACCGAACTGTCTGCTGAAAACCTGGACTCTATCCATGCTGAAATGGAACGATTAAAGACAGAGAACGCTACTCTTGTACAGGCTAAGACCGATATTGAAGAGAAACTTAACTCTGCCAACGCGAAGATTACAGAGCTGAACGGTTCTACATCCGGCAAGGATAACGAGATTAGTACTCTCAAGAACTCTATCACTGAGAAGGATTCTAAAATCACCCAACTTGAAGAGCAAGTGAAGAATCTGAAGAACGGTCCTACACCGGGGCATGCCGGTCTGACTCCTGAACAAGAGCCTGAAGGTAGCGGAACCCAGGAAGAGTTATCTGCTTTTTGTGACCAGAACGCAGGAAACTATCAAGCCATCACCGAGAAATTAAAAGCTGAGGGCCTGTATTAATAACCTAAACTTTAACTATTAAAAAGTCTATTCAAATGGCTGCAAATAAACTAATTGATGTCTCTAAACTGAACGAAGCACTGGTCATTTATGACCAGGCACTTCGTGCGCTGCCGTTTGCCACCCTCACCGAAGTGGCAAACCTACTGAAGCTGAATGTTATGGACCTGCAAGGCAAACACGCACGTATCAACGAGCGTCGTCGTGCCGGTGGTACGCAATCGTATAAAATCGGAAAGAACTTCGGACTGGTCGATAAACTCTTAGGTTACGAACCCTCAGTCATCGAGCCGAAAGATGTTGTCTGCATCACCAAAGAAAACTCCCAGAAGTACGATGATAACGAACTGCTGATCATCGGTGGCACTCCGGTAAGCAACACTACAAAAAAACATCCGATGGAAACCAAGGTTGCATTTACCCTGGTACGTTCGCATCTGGAAGATATCGTATATAGCCTGTTCTCTGCCGAACGGGATGAAGATTCCAACTCACCCGGCGGGGCTTTCGATGGTATTTATACCAAGATGGACATGCTGATCACTCGTGGCGATGTAAATGCGGCCCGTGGTAATTTCGCTATTTCCGGAGAGTTTGCCGCGCCAACATCAGATACAGATTATGCAGCTTACGAGAATCTGGTGGAATGGATCGGAGGGGCAAACACCTACCTTCGTTCTTCAATAGGCGGTGTACCACAGCTTTTGTGTGCTGAAACCGTTTTGAAAGCTGCCCGTTCAGCATTACGTAATAAGTTACGCATGCAGGAATATCCTTCCATGCAACGCATGCTTGAACTCTTGCGGGAAGACGCCATGTGTCCGAACCTGATTGTCTCCTCCCACGAAGCTTTAGGCCAAGGTTCCAGGCTGACCCTTCAGAAAGTTGGTAACATAGACGTGGCGTTCAATACTCAAGCGGCTTCTAAATTCTGCCAGATACGTGATATTTACGAGGACCCGAACGAATGGCAGTTCTGGTTGCAGGCAGGATACGATACACGTATCAATGACTGGCATGAGAAAGTCTTCCGCTGTAACGAGCAGAAGAACGAATCTCTCGACCTGGCCGGCGACTATTGTAAAACCGGTGGAGTGCAGGTAGCCATCACCGGCACCGACAAAGGCCAATGGAGTATCCAGGGAAAAGTTGCCAAACGCGGTAACGGCCAATGCATCATTGGACTTCCTCCGGGAAAATACACCATCGAGTTCACTGATGCCGATGGCAAGACCAAACCGGCAAATACACAGGTTACAGTTGTTGCCGGTGAAGTAGCCACCGCTACCGGAGCCTATACTTAACTAATCCGGGGGAAGGGACTCTTACCTTCCCCTACATAAACTAAACAATTACCTGATTATGAAACGATTTATTCTTTGCATTTCATGCCTGCTTATCTGCTGCCTGTTCTTGCTTCCGGAAGTACAAGCGGCCATTCCGGATACCGGAAACTGGATCAGCCATCATCTTCTGGCATCAGACGGTTTAACCGTTCTGGCTGCCGGCCCGGCATTTGCCCCGTTAAAATGGAATATCGGGCAAAACAACATGGGAGGTTATAAAGGACGGCTGCTCTTTATTCCGTATGACGCTCCTTCAACCGTACCAATGATTCCGGCAAAGCCTACTACGAATGAGGACCTGATTACCGCTTCAGGATCATTCACTTTTCCAAGCGGCGGAACCTATACTCAGCCGATTTACTTGTATTCCACAAAAGGGAAAGTAGGTTATAAAGCGGAAATTCAAGGCGAAACGGACGGAAAATCTTTTAAGCAGACTTTAGAGTTTTTCTTCCCCGGCAATACTCCGGGAATGCATGCTTTCAGTACACTTGTCAAGAACACTCCGGGGTACTTCGTCTTCGAAGATTCCGACAGCCAACAATTCCTGATGGGTAAACCGGGCATGTATGCCGATGTATCACCCTCCTTTGATGGTGGTAAGCTCGCCGCCGATCAGCGGGGAACTGCCTATACAGCCACTTGTGACGCAAATGAATCGGCTGTTGTTTTAGGGACACCAATCGACATGGAAGTCATTGCAGGCCTAAAACCGGCTCCAAGTCCCGGAGGTTAACATAATACATATATTTTATGACAAGAAACGAACAGTTAGAAAAATGGTTGTCAAACCGTCAGCGTAGGTACGCTGACGGTATGGAACTCTTTAACGCTTTAGCAAAGGCAAACACCAAGAGCAGCTATGGGAACTATCTTTCCCAGGCACCGGAGAATCCTCACATTTTCGATCCCCACTTTACACAATTAGTCAATATACTGACTAAAATAGCCAGGGAAATAAAAGATGCTCCTTCTGTTTACCCGGCTGCATTCGAAGAGATCCTGATCGTTCAAACACTGAATGATGAACAACGGACTCAAGAAACCGATATCCGGACAGAGGCAATCGACCGACTCCAAGAGGAGATTGACGGACTGCATAACCGTATCAGCGAACTTGAGAGTGACACGGAAAATCATGCTGACGAACTCTCAGCTTTAAATGAAGAGTTCGAGGAGAAAATGAAAGAGCTCTCCGCTATCCGGGGCGAACTGGATGCCTTGAACACTCCGGGCGTCAAGATCGTAACAGAAGAATCCCTCACTCCTGCCTTACGTAAAGCATACGCCCGTATCAAAGAGATCGCTCCCCTGTACGCCAGTCTCCATAATGATATTGCGAATCCGGATATCCCGGCAGAGGAACGTCACCCCCTCGCAGAAGAACTCTGCAAGCTGGACGACGAACGTCGCAAACTTTGGAAACAGATTGACGATTACGCAGAAGGCAAACAGGCAACCTTAGAGCTTGATGCTAAACGTCCTGAGTATAGTGAAAATGCAGTGGTCAGAGGCTTCGAAATAGCCCGTCAGATCAAACGTCTGAAGCAGAACATTACGAACAGCAAAACAGCCGCAGAAAGGGCCGGGAAAGAGGGAAAACAGGCTGTTCTACAGAACGCACTCGACCGGATTGCCAAATACGAAACTGAATTAGCCGCTTTAACGGCAGAATTATCGGCAGAACAAGGTGAAAAGGTTTCAGGATAACTTTCCTTTGGCTTTGTGTCCCGGTTCTATCGAACCGTTCATGCACAAAGGAGACTGGGCAATACATGAAGTGTTGCCCTCTCTTTTATCTGAAATCGGACCGGCGGATATAAGGATCGCTACATTCAGTATCTCAGAGGACAGTTTACGCCCTCTCTTCTTCCTGGCCGATGATAAAAAAATTACAGGTCTGACCCTCCTGCTCGATACGACGGTAAAACGGCACAAGCTTGACTTGTTACTGTTTGCCTCCAACATCACACCACGCATACGGATTGACTCCTGTCATGCAAAAGTGTTATTGGTGGAAAATGACAAATATCAGTTCGGTATTGCCGGTTCCGCGAACCTAAACCAGAATCACCGCTGGGAAAATGGATTCTATTTCACTTCCGGAAAGCATTTCAATTACTTCTCGGAAATGTTCGAGCAGGCATATAATCAAGCAATCAGTTACGAAATATTAGAATAGAAATGGAGTTATCAGATGAAACCTTGCAACAAATCAGAGAGATGGCCGCAGCTCTGCTGCCTCCGGCAGAAATCGCCATTCTAATTTCGCTGCCTGCCGGTGAACGCAGCTACTTCTGTGATATTTGCAGAAATCATCATCATTCTCCTATCTACGAAGTATACCATCAGGGACGCCTGCAAACAAAATTCGAACTCCGAAAAACTGTGATCAAGTTAGCCAAGGCCGGAAGTCCGGCAGCCGAGCCACTTGCTGATAAATACATGAAAGAACAAATCATCAACGACTAAATTATGCCGAAAAAAGACACAACCTACGACCGCATCGAACGCTCCCTGTTCAAAGATCGGGGTGAATCCGCTCTCCAGTTATCACCAAAGGAGATGGAAATTAAGAATCGGATGATGCTTTGTGTTAGTAAGAAAATGGAAAGCCCATTAATTGAAGACCAGGAGCTCGTTACTTTTCTCATGCACGGATGTGGAGGGCAAGCGGAACCTGTTTCCCAATCACAGGCCTATCGCGATATCGGTATGATCAACCGGTTGGTCGGTAACATCCAGTTGGCGGCCAAATCCTGGTATCGCTACATGATCGTAGAAGGAGGAAAGAAGGCATTTCAACTCGCTATCGACAACGGAGATGCTAAAGGAGCTGCCGCTGCTCTCGACAAGATAGGTAAATACACCCGTTCCGACAAAGACGATGACGCATTCGACTTCAGTCAGCTTATTCCCCCATCTTTTGAACCTTCTGACGATGTGACGACACTTGAGGGTATCGAAGTGATAGACAATCTGGAGCAACGCCGCCAGGAACTCCGCAGCTTGTGCAAAGATATGTTGACCAAACAGGCGACAGATATTCAAACCATTGAAGAGGAGGATATTGAGGAATGACAGCCCAAGCCTCTCCCATACCATCGGCGTACGAACTCCGGATGAAACAGGCCAATGTGATACGGAAGTTCTTCAACAAAATGCAACGCCAGGCAATGGCTATTGCCGCACATGACGAATACATCGTTGCATCGCGTGGTACCGGTAAGTCAGAAGGTATCGACGCCCGCTTCATTCTCAGAAACGTCTGGGAAATGCCCGGTTCATTGGGTGGAATGATCTCTCCCAGCTATGCTAAAGCCTGGGGGAATACCCTTCCGGCTATCTGTAAAGCACTCGCCGAATGGGGATACATTCAAAATATCCATTATGTCGTTGGCCATAAAGCACCACCTTCCATGGGCTTTGCCAAGCCTGTTCGTCCGGTACTCGGAGACGGATGGAGTAATGCTTTCCATTTCTGGAATGGCACGGTCATGGTCATTCTTTCCTTTAATCAAGGGATGTCCGCAAACTCCATGTCGCTTGACTGGGTGATAGGGCCGGAGGCAAAGTTCCTTTCCTATGACAAGATAAAGAACGAGGTCAATCCGGCCAATCGGGGAAACCGGCAATATTTCGGGCACTGTCCTCACCATCACAGCGTATGTTACTCAACGGACATGCCCGGATCATCCATGGGACGTTGGATTCTCGACAAACAGGAAGAGATGCAGCCCCCACATATCCAACTCATTCGCAACCTGTATAAAGAACTTCAGGATTACAAACGTAAACCGCTGACCGAACACACCATGCGGATGATCCGGGAACTTCAACGTGATCTTGACATAGCCCGGAAGTTTCAGCCTGCACTCAAACCGAATGATAAGAAAAAACGGGAATACACTGTATTTTATGGTGAATATGATGTCTTTGATAACCTTGAGGTCCTGGGAGAAGACTTCATTTGGCAGATGCAGCGTGATTCTCCCCCGTTGGTATGGCGTACCGCCTTCCTGAACGAACGGCTGATGAAAGTTCCCAATGGCTTTTATAGTGCCCTGGACGACCGCATACATTTCTATCAGCCGGCTGATAACGGAAGGCTGAAGAATCTTGGAAGTAATTGGAAGCAACTGAGTTCCTGCGGCTGCCTGGGAGACGGTGACCTTGATTTTGACAAAGAACTGCATATTGCATTCGACTCCAATGCGTCAATCTCGACAGCGGTAGTGGCACAATTGGACGGGAATACGATGAAAATCATCAAATCGTTCTATGTCAAAACCCCATCCAAACTCGGAGACCTGGTACAACAGATAGCTGACTATTACCGTCCCAAGCTCAATCACGATGTAGTCGTCTACTATGATCATACTTTTACCTGGGAGTCGGGCTCCACAACAGAAACCTATGCGGATATCATTGAGCGTGTATTCAAAGAGAACCGGTACACTCCTGCAATGGTATATGTCGGGCAAGCACCCAAACATGAATGGAAACACCTCAATATCGATCTCGCATTGAAAGGTGATCCGCAATTCCTGTGGATTCGTTTCAATCTCTATCAAAACGAGTTCCTCAAGATCGCCATGGAGCAAACCGGTATTAAGCAAGGTAAAAACGGTTTTGAGAAGGACAAAGCTCCGGAAGGTACTGACGATACTCCGGACAATCCGGATCAATACAAAACCCATGTTACGGATGCCTTCGACACATTATGGCTCGGCATGAATTTCTACTTCACACGTCCGGGAACCGGCACCGGAGGAATATTTTTCCTCAATCGGAAATAAAATACCGCTTTTCGTAATTGCTAAAATTACGTCAAACAACCGCCATTTCAGGCGTTTAAAATCCCGCCCCCTCTGCCAAAAGAGCAATCGGCGGACTCCGCTTCACCCCGGCGCAGCCGGGCGACGCAAAAGCATTCTCCCCCTCTCTCAAGGTCTGTCAGAGTGCTTTTGCTGCCCGCTGTGCCACTTTTTCAATCATTCCAGCACATTACCCGTCTTAAATAAAACAATCTTATTTTTGCTGATTTCTACCTTTACTTTATCTCCTAACTGGAAACCGTATTTTTTTTAATACTCTCCTTTCAAATTAAACCCGATTGTGCCTTTACCATTTTGCGGAAGTCTGACACATTGCAAAACTTTCTCCATATTGCTAACATTTAGGGGTATAACGTACAAAATTGGCGGGAATCATGTTTTTTACCGGCTGTATGATCCCTGTCACCGGTAAAGGCTTTAAATCATCCGCACATGCAGGAGGTTGGTTTATTATTCCGGCTTCCACTTCATAAACGGTCGGTATCTTGGTTACACTATCAACGATAATCAACCAACGATGCCAATATTGATCCGTCAAGGCATTCATGTGCAATACTTCCCCGTTTAAGCTGTTCAGACACAAATTAATGATAGTCATGAGACAGCAGGTATATGAGATATCAATCCCGACAAAAGTCAATGCTCTATCCTTTTGGGCTGCTGATAAAAGGAGTCTTCCGCTACCGCATGCAGGGTCCAATACCCTCCGATCTCCCTGTTTAGGCTGATCACTTACTTTAGGAGCTGTTATCAATTGGTTCATTAATTCACATACCCCAAACGGTGTAAAAAACTGCCCGTTTTGGGCGTTGCTTAAAAACTCTTGAAAATAGTCTCCGAACGGGTCTACCAGTGGTTGCCTGTCCATCTGCATAACAAGTGCGGCAAAAGCCTGTGAAAACAAATCCAGTTCTGTTTTGTCATAGGGCTTTATCGTTTTGAAATAAAGTTCTTCCTTACGTCCCATTGAGAGACAACAAACGACTATTTGCAGAAAGTCATTAAATACCTTTTCTCGTCCGTGTTTTGGGGATAGCTTTTCCAAATACTCCCCATAAGTAGTTAAATCATTGTTTTTCATATACCTGCAAATTTGAGAATACAAAACAAATCGGATAGAAATTCATTGGGTCATTATCTTCTCCCTGTGCTTCTTCCACTTGGGTCGTCTCTACTTTCTTAGGTACACCCCAAAGGCATAAGGCATGGGAACCTTTTTTAATACTCCTGCCCTCCTTATTCCACTGTTTCAGCGTTTTAAGTTCGGTGTGCCCAGACTGTGCGTATATCGCTTTCAGTCCATCGTTTACCGTAGGAATAGCAGCCTCTTTCACCAAAATTTGAAGCGGCTTTGATAAACCTTTTAATATTGTGCGTTTTTCTTGAATTGTTTTTGCAGAATCAAAAATATTTTCCATCTTTGCAGTACGTTAAAAATTAAACTTCGGTTTGATTTTGTTCCCCCTTCATCGGTGCAACGATGTAGGGGGATTTTGTTTTAATTTAACCGTTCCAATTCTGAACGAATTTCTTCTTCGGTTTTCGCCAAGTGATTATTTAAATCTAACATCCAATCAGATAACAACTTACCAATTGCAACGGGATTACTTGTAGAAATAGAAAGCCCTTTTGCGTCTACCAAAGTAAGTTGGGCATTATTTTTATCATGTGAGATAGTAAAGCTTTCAAGCTGTTTCCGCTTTTCTCTCACTTCTTGATATTTCTGACGGAGCAGATAAACACGATCCGCCTTATCGGTCAGTTCATCAATACTTAGACGCTTATTGGGTGCGGCTACTACGGAAGAACTCTCTTTCTTGGAAGTTTGAACGGGAGTTTCAACTTTGGCCGAAACCTGTTCTTTCGTTTCTTCTTCGGTTGGAAGGGATGGCAGCACAATTAGAGGGGCTGTTTCATTCTTCTTATTAGCTACATTACTTAACACTACGGCTTTAGCCTCTGCGCTTTTTGCGCTCGATACATTTTTCATTTTGTTTTACGTTAAAAATTAAACATTTAAGTGATAGGAGTGCAACCCTATCCCCTTTTGATTACATTACAAATATAACACTTTTTTTTCATACACAAAAACATAAATCCTTGTAAAACAGCGTATTAAATACATGCCACAAATAAATATCACACATCACACACAGACGTTTGCTCTCTTGTCTCAAAATTATTTTTCCGACATCCGAATCATTTTTTCAAAAATCAACCCGCATTGGGTCAACAAAGAGATGCTTTTGGGAAGAAAAAGCGTAAACCTATAATTTATGTTAACGCAATTTTAAATCTCAGAAGATTCCCACGGCAAAAAAAATAAAATACTGATTCACAAAGAGAAAAGGGTCTTAAAGGGGAAATTTTTCCCCTTTATCCGTCGGAAGACCACGCACCGCCCTCGGAAAAAGTTTCGCCTCAAACTTTTTTTTCTCTCTTATATGCTGCCCCCTCCTCAAAAATCATCGCACATGCGATACCGCTCCGGCACATTGTGCCGTTTTTCTGTCCTTTACGTAAGCGCTTGTACACAATACATTTGCAATAAAAAAGCGATGAATGAGATTCTAAATTATATCATGGTCTTTCTCTTCGGCGGCGGTTTAGTCGGAACCGCCACAGCATTTGTCACTATCAAATACACCAAGAAACGTGCAGAAGCTGACGCAATGAAAGCGATGCAGGATGTCTACCAGGAAATGATCACCGATCAAAGAAGTTACATCAACTCACTCAAACAGGATAAAGAAGATAGTGAGGCACGCTGGGAAAATAAAGTTGAAACATTATCCAAACGTATTGAGACTATGGATTTGAAAATCAACGAAAACAATCGTTTGATAACAGAGCTAAAAACCATGAAATGTACCGATTTAATTTGCCAAAACCGTAAACAATGAAACATCATGTACACCTTATCATTTATTTTGCTTGCATTTCAGTTGGTATACTGCTGTGTGCTTGTCGTTCTTCTTCTCTACATTCTAATCAATTCAAAGAGAATGGAACTTTTCAGCATAATTACAATGAACTCAATACCGGTACCAGAACCATTGCCTCACAAGTCAAAACCACTAAAGACGAACACGGTTCATCCTGGAAGATCACGTACCATTTTGACACGACACAAACACCCGATCCCACAACCGGCCTACCCCCGCTATCGGGTATTGAGATTGAAGGGAGCGAAAAACAGAGTAAAACCGCGCAGGAAAGTAATGACACTGTACACTCTTCGAACAGCTCTTCAAAGAGAGAGGTATCCGGTCAAACCATACAAAGGGAATCCGGGACAGAGACCAGGAAAGATAGCAAAGTAGCAACCGGTACGGATGATGGCATAAGAAACGGCCTCAGTATCGGGATACCTTTGCTTTTTATCATCATAGCACTATCGTATTATGCCAAGCGACAGAATATATCAAAGTAAAGTCTGGGAACTTATGGAGCAACGAAAAGAGGGTAAACCCATTGAGTTCTCCATTGAATTTTGCAAAAAAAGTACCGGTGAACTCATTACTTACGAGCGTGCGGTACTTAGTTCATTTCATAGTAGCGGAAGCACTGTCAACATACTTCAAATAGGTGAGTATGCTCCCAGGAAAATCCGGAGATGTCTGATTACACGATTTAATAACATCAAAGTTTATTTCTAATGAAGAAGAAACAACCTGAGCCCCAATTATTTCAAAAAGGATATGAAACTTATGCAGTCACCAAAGGCGGAAAAGGAATCATAAAGTTCAGTGATAATAGCGATATCACAACTGACCGGGAGACCTCTACCGTTGAAGTAGTCCCCAAAGGGAAAGCGGCTCCAATTAAGTTTGTTCCCAGAGGGCGGAACAACAACATGATGTATGACATTATGAAGAAGATCGGGGCAAACGTAACTGTCGGCAGCAATGTGGAATTTAAAAACAAGGTAGTATATGGAGATAGTGTCCTCGTATATCGTAAATACCGGGATAAGGAAACCCGAAAAATCATCAAAGAAGAAGTCTTGCCCGAAGAATACCCGGATATATTCGATTTTATAGAAAACAATGACATACCATTTATCCGGATGGAGATAGCGAATGATTTAGTGATCTTCTACGATGCATACGTCGAATATATTTTTAATCAGGACACTCAGCCCAGACTGGTACAAGTAAAGGCAAAGGAAGCAACCTGTTCACGTATTAGCGTAATCGATGAGAGGACCGGCAAGAGTGAATATCATGGTTACTCAGCCAAATGGCATGAAGGTATGCCGGATGATGTAATTGCGACGCCACTACTGGACCGCCAGGCACCTTTGCGGGATTTAAAGACACGAATGGGTTTGCTTCCCAATGAAAAGGGAACAAAAGAGATCGTCAAAGACCGCCGCTTCATCCATAACATTCGCATAGCGACTCCCGGACGATTCTATTACAGTAAACCATATTGGTGGAGTGTATTCGTTTCCGGATGGTACGACTTTGGGAATGCCATTCCTATCTTTAAGAAGGCTTTGATCAAGAATCAAATGGCATTGCGCTACATCGTCTACATCAAAGAGGATTTCTGGGGAAAATTATACGCGGATGAAAAGATTACGAACGAAGCAGACCAGGCTGTACGGCGGGAGACCTTCCTTCAGGACATGAATGACTTTCTTGCCGGAGAAGAGAATGCAGGTAAAGGCTTCGTATCCCATTTTCGTTATGACCGAGTAAAAGGATTTGAGGATAAGGATATCATCATAAATACTTTAGATTCCTTCTTCAAGGGTGGCGAATACATTGAAGACAGCGAGGAAGTAAGCAACACCATCTGCTATGGCATGAATGTACATCCCTCCATCATTGGTGCCGCTCCCGGCAAAGGTAAGAGTATTAACGGTACTGAAGCCCGTGAGCTGTTCATCATCGAACAAGCCTTAATGAAAATGTTTCAGGAAGCCACGCTCACTCCCCTTTATTTTGCCAAAGCCGTAAACGGATGGCCGGAAGATATCTACTTTTCCGTCACCAACTGTCAGCTTACCACGCTTGACAAAGGGACAGGAGCTACTAAAAATACAGGTTTAACCTCAGAAACAGAAGAAAAATGAATGCTATCATCCCTGACATCGACACACTCAAGAAAGTAGTCAAAATCAATGCTACACTGCCTGATGAAGCCATCAATCCGTATATTGATGATGCAATGGATATCTATCTGACGCCATACATCGGTATCAAAACCGTAGAAAAAGCACTGACCGGAACTGATAAAAGGCTGAATGACAAAATTCTCCGCACCCTGGGGCCTCTCACCCTAATGCTTGCCACTCCGGAACTTGGCATACGTATCGGAGATAGTGGAATTACAGTCGAAAACAAACAAGGTACCTACTCGCCGGCCAATGAAGCAAAAATTGCCGCCGCTAAAGAAAGCTTCTATTTTCGTGGTATGCAGGCCCTTGATCGGCTGCTCACTTTTCTGACTGATCATCCGGAAACTTACCCCGAATACGTCGAGCACTGCAAACAAGTCACGGATTCTTCTCCATGCTTCATCCGTGATGCCAGAGAATTTCAAGATACCGGTTTAGTCAATATCGAATATTCTACCGTATCGTTCCGTATGATGCTACCTACTGTCCGGCAGTTGCAAGAACGCAATGTGCGTGAAATGCTCAAAGAAGACCTATACCAACGTCTGCTTGATGCCCATACCGCAGGGAAAGAACTGACACCTAAAGAAAAGGTACTGCTGGGGCACATACTCCGTTACCTCGCTAACAAAACCGCTGAACTCTATACATCACAGACCTCACGTGAACAGCGTACCATCAACGACACACCGGAGTTTACTCCCATTATCCGGCCCATCTACCAGGATCAGGCAGCAACCGGTAATTTCTTTGCTGATCAAGCGACCTACTACGCCGGAAAGATACAAAACTTCATTTCTGAAAATGCTGGGGAGTTAGGAGTCACACCAACCGTTACTGCTATAAACTTTAACTCCAAAGAAAAGCGAATATTCACCTCTATATCATAACAATATGCACACCATTCAGATAAATGATAATTGTTACCGAGTTCCGGAAAGCTGGGATGAACTCACCGAAAAGCAATTGAGCTACCTGGTTAATCTTACACAAAGCGATATTCCCATCGAAGAACTGAAGGTACACATGATGCTATATTGTCTCAATGCACATGTTTGCCGGTATCGGGATATCTATCGCCATCAAGTAAAGATCAGCATTGGGACTCCCGGCAATAAAATCCCTTTCCGGACACACAAGAAGAAATATTTGCTTTTTCCTGAAGAAGTCAATCGGCTGGCCAAACTCTTCAACTTTCTGTTGATGTGCGAAAAGGATACCGAAATGAAATACTATGTACACCCGGAACTCACCGTCAATCCCTATCGGTCATTCTTTTGCCGGTTCCGTAAATTCCGTGGTCCGGAAGATGGCCTGCTCGATATTCGCTTCGAACAGTTCATGCACCTGCAACACTATCTTGACGCTATGAATCTGGACCCGGAACAAATTAACCATGTTCTGGCCTGTTTATGGCACACAAGCAAAACATTCAATATCAATCGTCTGGAGAAAGATGCTTCCATCCTCAGCCATCTTCCCCACAGGGTGAAGATGATTATGTATTGGTACATTATAGGGAGCCTGGCCTATCTTGCCAATGGCTTTCCCCGTATCTTTTCCGGAAACGGAAAGAGTAATGGTCGTGTCTTTGATTCGCAAATGCGTCTTTTAGACTCCCTCGCACAGTCAGACATGACCAAAAAGCCTGAAATAAAAAAAGGATTCCTGATCGATGCCCTGTATACAATGGATGAATCTCTGAGAAAACAACAAGAGCTGAATGAAAATATGCAGAACAAATAAATATTTTCCAATAAAGTTTGTTAGTAGCAAACTTTATTGTATATTTGCATTGTCATAACAAACGCGGGTGACGTCCGCATAAGTTCTTTATATTATGGAACAATTGTTCGAAGCTATCCTCGCGATAGCAAAGCAGAACCCCGATGGGTTCACGGTTGACCTCACAACCTTAAAAAAGGTCACAAAGGGTATTTCAGTCGCCTATCTCGAGACTCAAGACAGTTTCGGAGAAGAAGGACTGAAAAGAGTTCTTAACCATTCTGAGATGCACGAAAAGAAGGTCGGCGGATGGCTGAATGAAGAGAACCAAGAGTTCTATTTTGATTCCGTCCGGATTTTCACTAACCTTGAAGAAGCCAAGCGATTCGGGCGTGAAAATAAACAGATCGCTATTTTCGACATCTCTCATATGAGACTCATCAAATTGTGATCCGGAGGGGCGAAAGCCCCTCCTTTACAACGAATAACATTTTTTTAAATACCGATTATCAAAACGTAAATTGATGCATTATGAAGAATTTAGAAATCCTCCCTCTCTCTGCCGAGAGTAAAAAGCGTATTGAAGAGTTCGCAAGGCAGTATCAGCGATATGCCCATATCGCTATTGAGATTGTGTCTTACTCAGAAGGCCGGCTGATTGTCCGTGCCGAGCAAAAGGACTTGGTTAATGATAAGTTCCTTTCAAAGAAAGAACTGACAGAACGTGTCCGGGACATGTTCAAAGATGAAATTCCGGAAGACTGGAAACTTACTGTTTCCGCCGTAAACTTCGACCGTAAGGACATTGATGGCATCACTCTCGACTGGATCAAGAAACGGATGGAACGGCTTGGATTAAAGAATAAACATTTGAGCAACTACACCGGAATTGACAAATGTACCGTTTCTTCTATTCTTTCCGGAGACAAGGAATTGACCAAATGGCACAAAGTAGCTCTATACTACTTTTTCAAGTATTATGAAGTAGCCAATTTTTAGAAGGTGCATTTAATGATATAAAAAATAAGCTATCGGAAACCTATTAAACGTCAAATGACATTAACACAGCTAAGAGAGGGAAGCCGATACTCCCTCTCTTTTTTATTGCCAATACCAATTATCAAAACATAAATTGATGCATTATGAAGAATTTAGAAATCCTCCCTCTCCCTGCCGATATCAATCAAAATAGTTTTGCAATCATTTTCTTATTCATAGAACATCAATACCAACAAATAGGTATTTTCCTATCTATCAAACTAATTCCCTCTTAATAAATAACATAGTTATAGTCTAATTTCATATTTTTGCTACACAAAAGAATGAGTGATTTAATTACCCTAATTGTAAAACTCTAAATTAGACTTATTATGAAAAAGAAATGTTTATGGAGCATTATGCTTCTATTTTGTGCTATTTTATATTCTTGTAACCAAGAAGAAATAGTAGAAAATGAACTCCCTGATTTCCCTCAGCCTACCAAATCGAGAGTCGAACTCAGAACTGGCCAAATCGAAGTTGGTAATATCACACTAAGTGCTGACAGTATTATCACCCTATGTGATGATGAAAGTAATAGTATTGTTAAAAGTGCTACGAGGTCTTCTAATATATATGCAGGGAACAAAAACGGTATAGAACTATCTCTTAAAATACAAATAGGCTCAAGACTTATGCCTGGAAAAACTGATGCTCAAAAAAGACAGCGTTTAGCCAAGATGCTTGCACAGGCCTCTCAATATAGAGTCATACGTGGTGTTGTAACAGATGATGATGGTTTTGTACAATACGTACCATTAAACGCAACTATGACCATTCCTTGTACTATTACAGATAAAGACTTTAATATAAATGGTCCATTAAGGAAAACTATAGATATACTATTCCGTATTTTCAGAGTACCAGCAAACAAAGATTGTATAGAAGTGAGAATAAATGGTAGATTAATCCGCGATTTACGGGAATTTACTATAATTTGCACCCAAATAGCCTCAGGAAAATACATTTACGACTAAGATGCAATAATAAAACCAGCCATTATGCTAAAGAAAGTTTAACTTATACTGTAATTTCAAAAGCAGATTGAAAAAAACTGTCTATACTACTTTTTCAAGTGTTATGAAGTGGCCGGCTCTTAATAAACAAGTGGGAGGCTCAGCATTGATCCCCCCACTCTCTTACATGTTATTTAAGATATTTTTCCCTTTTAGTCCATATGTCGTAGATGAACGGCAAAGCTACACACAATAACAAAAAGAAATCATCGTATTTCTGCACAATACCTAATTTGAACAATCCCCTAATTACAAAGTAGATGATTGGTATTAAGCATATTTTGAGAATTAATATTTTTCTATCTTTCGTCATATCAAATTCCTTTTTAGAGCTTAACTAACTTCATCTTGTTACTATCATTGTCTCACAAAACTACTTTTTTACTGTAAAATAAGAACATATTTCATTCCTTTTTTTGAAGATTCACCTTAAAAATACCATAAACATGGTATCTATTCCATAGATTTCTCTTTTATATTTTAGATTTTCAACGGTTTGACACAACCCTTTGAGGAATAAATATTTAGCGGAGTATTTGAGAAATAATAGTAACGAATTGGCAACCGTGCGATTTTCAGCGTTTTGCGGTGCTATGCTGTCAAATAACTCTTTCAACTGTAAATATAATATGTTTTTCCAAAAACGAAAAACATCAAGTGTGTTTTTTGGAATGGGATGGTAATTGCCTCTTGATTAATATGAGGTATCTATATTCCAAATATTCACAGAATCATTTTTTTGATATTCATTAAAATCAGAGATAGCATCATTTATCATTTGTGTATTCTCTCTAAACATTGAACATTTTGAAACATCATTATCATTGCAATATTTTGGATTACCACATTTTTTATACAATTTGCAGAACTTACTTCCACTCATATCTTCTGCTTGCCATTTACATAATTGGCAATCTTTTTTTAAATACCCATCAAGATACGCTTTAACTTTTCCAATCGTATATAAACCACCACTATTGAAAAAATATGGTATGCAATCATCATATGGCATACTTATTTCATAGATTCCTTTTCTGTGGTGGTTGTAATTCCTACAGGTAAACGTATCTCGTTCAACATAGCTTTTCAAAGTATGATGTAAGATATATTTTTGGAAAGGTCGTGTAAAGTTCTCTGACAAAATTTCATTACGTTTAAAGTTGTACAACTTAACCTTTTCACATTCATTTAAATTTGTAGAATTTACAATATCCAGAATATCTTCTTCTGACTGAATACTAAGCTCAATAATACGAATGCCTGATTTTTTCTTTTCTTGACTGCATTCATGTGTTACAAATACTTCAATAAAAATAGGCAAATTAGGATTAGTCTTGTTTTCACAATACAAATCGGCTATAAAGTCTTTACACCTATGTTCTTGGATGCATCTTGAATAATAAGTCTTTAAATCAAATTGCACTCTCTTTGCCCTCTTACAGTTTTTCTCGTCATGGAAAACACAATTATCATACTTGACGCACTTTTCATAATTATCCATAGATAACATGATATGCTCTTTCTGATTAAACCAATTCATTATCATTATCTCAGCAATGGAATGTAGATATTTGTCATAAGAACATTTGTCAGCCTTATGCGCAAAATGCCATTGGCGGATATTTCCACGTTTAGCTATCATCTCATTGTGACAATAAGGGCAAAAATATTGTTCATTTGAATAATCTACATTCTTTATATCAACGATGCAATTATCGGTATTAAGAGCAAAATGCTGATAAGTATGTAAATATTTCATTTTATAAAAACGACTAATAAAAACGACTAATAAACTCCTTCTTTTTCCCTAATTATACCTATATTTTCATCTGTCTCTTTTGATTTTGACACGACTATTTGGTCAAAATTCTTTTTCCCCACTTGTATTTGACCATTTGAAAACACATATAGAAAAACATTTTTCAAAGTCTTTTTATATATAGATTTTCCATTTTTATCAACGACTTTTACTTTGACTTTATATTTATCTGATATAAAATAGTCAGGAGTTATTGACTTGAAAGACATCGTAACATCTTCATAATATTTTCCTTCAATATCAAGAAATGCTACTTTACGTACAACTTCCATATCGGTCAAAGGCTTTGCTGTCTTTAGTTCACTTTGAGCAAAAGCCAAAGAATTCGTAAACATTATAATTAACAGCAATACAGACAATTTTGCCTTGTCTAAAACATGAGTGTTAGTGATTTTAGTCATATCTATTATTTTTTAATAATAAAAAGCGCAGACATTTGCCATACGCTTCACGGTTTACCACAAACCACAACTAAATATGGGAAGTCTGCGCCCATATTCGGGGAAGTCCCAATATTAGTTGTTGCTCTTTATTTGTGGTGGTGATTGTGAAGCTATCGAGCAATATGTCTTGGAACGAGTTATTTCAATCCAACTGCAAAAATACAAAAAAACGTGATAATCCATTCAATATAGGTAGATTATTCGGCTGTTTTCTTTGAACTATAGTTTTATACCCCTATTTTGCCTTGGCTTCGGTATTCCAATAGCTTCTCTAAACTCGCTCATCTTTTTTCTGAACCAACTCACGTGTGGAACTCCGTCAATATTGAAATCGAATTTTCCGTTTTCATTCTCCTTGATGGCGCAGATAGAACGCTTGGTTTCAAAACTTTGGTTGAACTCCGAAGAGTAGAGTTTACCTTTAATGGCAACATCCTTGAAAGTGCATAGTCTTCGGATAATACCGTCATCGAAACCCAAGCGGTCACGCAGGAAATTTATTGTCGGTATCAGCTTTTCCACGTATGGGAAATAGCATTTGACAAAATTCACGAACTCGGACAGCTTACCATTCTGTTGCTCATATGTGCTTTTCATTTCCTGCATCTGTTTGGCTTGTTGTCGTTCCCGTTGTCGGGCTTCTTCTTCTAGTTCAATGATGCGGTTTTGCAGGGCGGTGTTCTCCCTTTCCAGCGTCTTGACCTTGTTACTGCCGAAAAGAGAACCGACGCTCTCGGCGATGTTGGCGGCTGCGGTGGTTGCCGCCCCTTTCAGCTTCTCGGTCTGTATTTCTTTTTTCGCCCGTCTTAGTTCCTCCTGTGCCGTTTCTTTCTGCTGCTGCAAATCCACCACTTCCGCTTTGAGGTCGTCGGAGAGTTTCTGTATATCCCGATAATACTGCTGCGTGGACTTGTGGCGAGCTTTCGAGCCGTCTATGCCCCTTTGCAGCCCGTATTTCGCCATCGCTTCGGCATAGGTATCTTGGTAGGACTTCAATTTCAGCCGTGTCATAATATCGTCTGCGCACAGCCTCACGGTGTCGGTCGGCTTCTTGCGGTATCGCTTCTTCGTCTGTTCCTCCCTTTTCCTGCGCTTGCGCTCTCCCTTGACGATGGGGACGAGTGTAACGTGTATGTGCGGCGTTTCCTCGTCCCTGTGCAGGTGAGCCGCCACGATGTTCTCCTTTCCGAACGTGTCGGCGAAGTATTTCAGATTG